>Ga0210060_1000371_pt1 | contig 16610 bp, 17 predicted proteins | sample Joice_CattailNLB_FD_184871 | JGI IMG/M metagenome (GOLD analysis project Ga0210060, IMG submission 184871) | Wetland microbial communities from San Francisco Bay, California, USA, that impact long-term carbon sequestration - Joice_CattailNLB_D2... | ecosystem: Environmental > Aquatic > Marine >...
GACACCGATGCGCCAGTGATCGCCCGACGGATTATGACCCCGGCCACGCAGTTCCCCGCCGATCTCCACCAGGTAACTCGATATTCCGCGTGACTCCAGCAACAGGGCAAGCCGGTCGACGGCATAGCCCTTGGCGATGGCCGACAGGTCGATGCGGTTGTCGGGATCAAGCTTGCGGATGGCGGGCGGTGCGGTACGAACTTCGATGTTCCTGAAGCCGATGTGTGCCTGCAGTGCCTCGATCTCGGCGTCGGACGGGATGCGGTCACCCGTGAGGACTGGCCCGAATCCCCACAGGTCCACCAGCGGTCCGACAGTCACGTCAAAGGCGCCGCCGGTGAGCTCGCTCACCTGGCGGGCTTCACCGAGTACCTCGACCATTTCCCCGGAGGCGGCAACCCAGTCCGTTTCCCGGCTTTGGTTGAAGCGCGAGAGTTCGGATGCCGGGTCATAGGTCGACAGCTTCTGCAGCAGGCCGGTCAGTTCCGCATCCACCATCGCCGCCAGGGTGTCCCGATGGACGTCTGCCGGCGGGTCGACGACCTTGATGCTGTATGTCGTTCCCATGGTCGACCCGTCGAGTTCGATCGACGCATGCCGTGTGCCGCCGGTCCCGCAGGCGGTCAGTGCCAGTCCCAGCAGCATGAGTGCCAGCCCCTGCCGCAGGACCGTCGTCCGGACGGGCCGGGCCGGTGCAGGCCGCGGATCAGGCACCGAAATCATCCAGCAGGATGTTGTCACGCTCCACACCCAGTTCCTCCAGCATGCTGATCACGGCGGCATTCATCATGGGCGGACCGCACAGGTAATACTCGCATTCTTCCGGCGCCTGGTGGCTGCTCAGGTAATGCAGCAGCAATACCTCGTGGATGAAACCCCGGTAGCCTTCCCACTGGTCACCCGGCTGCGGGTCCGACAACCCGACATACCACTCGAAATTGGGATGCTCTTCCTGCAGGCGGTCGAAGTGTTCCTGGTAGAAGATCTCGCGCCGGCTGCGGGCGCCATACCAGAACGACAGCTTGCGGGCGGTGCCGACCCGTTTGAGCTGGTCGAGGATATGGGCACGCATCGGCGCCATGCCCGCGCCGCCGCCGATGAAGACCATCTCGGCGTTCGTGTTCCGCGCAAAAAACTCGCCATAGGGCCCGGATACCGTGACGGTGTCCCCGGGCCTGAGGCTGAAGATATACGAGGACATGATGCCGGGCGGGGCGTCCGGCGCTGTCGGCGGCGGCGTCGCGATGCGCACGTTCAGCATGATGATGTCCTGTTCGCCGGGATAGTTCGCCATCGAATAGGCGCGCGTGACCGGCTGGTCGACCTCCGAGACAAAGCGCCACAGGTTGTGGCGGTCCCACTCGTCCCGGAACTGCTCGGGGATGTCGAAATCCGCATGCCTGACCCGGTGCGGGGGGCATTCCATCTGGATATAGCCGCCGGCCCGGAAGTCGATCTTTTCCCCGGCGGGAATCTCCAGCACCAGCTCCTTGATGAAGGTCGAGACACTGCGGTTGGAGCGCACGGTACACCGGAGCTTCTTTACGCCGAATACCTCCGGCGGCAGATGGACCTTCATATCCTGTTTTACCACCACCTGGCACGAGAGGCGGGCGCCTTCGGCGGCTTCCCGCCGGTTGATCAGCGATCGCTCGGTCGGCAGGATATCGCCGCCGCCGGAGAGAACCTTCACGCGGCACTGTCCGCAGGTGCCGCCGCCGCCACAGGCGGTGGAGACCAGGATGTCCGCGGACGCCAGTGCGGCATTGAGCTTCATCCCGGCCGGGCTCCTGATATCGCGTTCGTCATTGAGATTGATGGTGATATTGCCGGTGGGAACCAGGCGTGTGCGCGCCAGCAGGATGATGCCGACCAGCGCCAGCACGATGGCCGTGAACAGGGTAACGCCAAGTGTGATCTCAAGCATGCGCCATTACCTCAGAGCTGGATGCCCGAAAAGGACATGAAGGCCAGCGACATCAGGCCGGCGATGATAAACGTGATGCCCAGTCCCTGCAGCCCGTCCGGGACGTCGCTGTATTTCAGTTTTTCCCGAATACTGGCCAGGCCCACCAGGGCAAGCGCCCAGCCAAAGCCGCTGCCGACACCGAACACCACGCTCTCGCCGAAGGTGTAGGCGCGCTCCACCATGAACAGGGAGCCACCGAGAATGGCGCAATTCACGGTAATCAGCGGCAGGAAGATGCCAAGGGCATTGTAGAGCCCCGAGAAATACCGGTCGAGGGTCATCTCCAGGATCTGCACAATGGCGGCGATGACCCCGATGTAGCTGATCAGGCCCAGAAAGCTCAGGTCCACGTCCGGCAGCCCCGCCCAGGCCAGGGCGCCGTCCTTCAGCAGCCAGGCGAAGATCAGGTGGTTGAGCGGTACCGTGATGGCCTGCACGACGATGACCGCGGCGCCCAGCCCGATCGCGGTCTCGATCCGCTTGGATATGGCAAGGAAGGTGCACATGCCGAGAAAGAAGGACAGGGCCAGGTTCTCGACGAACACCGAACGGACAAACAGGCTGATGTAGTGCTCCATGGTGCCGGTCCAGTGCCTTAAATATTCCCGGTGCGATGCACCACGTTGATGCGGTATTCCGGCTTTTCGACCTGCACCGGTTTCCAGGAACGGACTGCCCAGATCAGCAGGCCGATGATGAAGAAGGCGCTGGGTGCCAGCAGCATCAGCCCGTTGGGCTCGTACCAGCCGCCGTCACGCACCAGTGGCAGTATCCGGTAGCCGAGCAGGGTGCCGGAACCGAACAGCTCCCGCAGCGTCGCGACCAGGATGAGCACCAGGCTGTAGCCCATGGCGTGGCCGAGGGCATCCAGCACGCTCTCCCGGACCGGGTTATGCAGGGCGAAGGCCTCCGCACGCCCGAGCACGATGCAGTTGGTAATGATCAGGCCAACGAACACCGAGAGCTGCTTGCTGATATCCCAGGCGAAGGCCTTGAGCAGTTCGTCCACCACGATGACCAGCGAGGCGATGATGGTGATCTGCACGATGATGCGGATGCTGGTGGGGATATGCCGGCGGATCAGGCTGATGGCCGCATTGGCGCAGGTGAGCACGAAGGTCAGTGAGATGCACATGATCAGCGAGGGCGCCAGCTTGACCGTCACCGCGAGTGCGGAACACACGCCCAGCACCTGGAGGGTGATCGGGTTGTTGTCGATGACAGGCGCGAACAATATCTGCCGGTCTTCCTTTTTCATGTGCTGCCTCCCGCGGAACGCAGTGTATTGAGGTAGGGACCGAAACCCTGGTCGCCCAGCCAGAAGCGCAGCAGGTTGGTGACCCCGTTGCTGGTCAGGGTGGCGCCGGCGATGCCGTCGACCTGGTAACGCTGCTCCGGTGATGCCGGGTCGACCTGGCCCTTGATGACCCTGATGCGCACCGCATTGTTTTCATCGAACGCGAGCTTGTTACGGAACTGCGCCTGCCAGTCCGGTTTTTCGATCGCATCGCCAAGCCCCGGGGTTTCCGCATGTTCGTAGAAGGTGATGCCGGTAATGGTCCGGGCATCGCCGGCCAGTGCGAGGAAACCGTACAGGGTGGACCACAGGCCATAGCCATAGACCGGAAGGATGATGGTCGAGAGCCGGCCGTTGTCCCGGACCAGGTACACCGGGGCATAGTTGGCGCGTCGCTTGATCCCGGCCACATCGTCGACCCGGGGCAGTGCGCGGCTGCTTGCCGGGTCCCTGGCGGCACTGCGGGGATCGAAGCTGTCCGGGTCGATGTCCTGCGCATAGCGCCCGGTATCGAGCTCGACGATACGCGTCTCTATCCGTTCCCGAAACAGCCGCTCTGCGTCGTTGCCGTCTGCCGCCAGCCCGGCCACGCCGATGATCTGGCGTTTGATCGCCAGTGACTGGTTGCGGTCCTGCAGCGGCTTGAGCAGGACGGCGGCGCTTGATACCAGCACGGCACATACCAGGCACAGGGCAACCGCCACCCCCAGGATCTTGCGAGGATCGTCATTGGACATCGCCAGGATGTTCCAGCCGCCGGCGCGCGCCTGTCGGGACGTATCAGGCGGCATTGCGCTTTACCCGACGGCGAATGTTCGCCTGCACGACAAACCAGTCGATCAGCGAGGCAAAGACATTGGCGAACAGGATCGCCAGCATCATGCCTTCCGGGTAACCGGGATTCAGAACCCGGATGAGCGTGACCATGACGCCGATCAGGGCCCCGTAGATCCAGCGGCCGGTATCGGTCATCGATGCGGTCACCGGGTCGGTGGCCATGAACACCATACCGAACGCATACCCCCCCAGCACCAGGTGCCAGTACCACGGCAGGGCGAACATCGGGTTGGTTTCACTGCCGATCAGGTTGAACAGCAGGCTGGTGCCAACCATGCCCAGCATCACGCCGGCCATGATGCGCCAGGAAGCGATCCGGGCAAAGACCAGGAAGGCAGCGCCGAACAGGCAGGCCAGTGTCGAGGTCTCGCCGAGGGAACCCTGGATGTTGCCCAGGAAGGCATCCATCCAGGTCATGCCGCCGAGCAATATGGCCTCAACACCGCCCCCGGCCGCGAGATGCAGGGCGGTTGCCCCGCTGTAGCCGTCGACCGGCACCCAGACGGCACCGCCCGACATATGCGCAGGGTAGGCGAAAAACAGGAATGCACGCCCGACCAGGGCCGGGTTCAGCACATTCTTGCCGGTCCCGCCGAAGACCTCCTTGCCGATCACCACGCCGAATGAGATGCCGATGGCGACCTGCCACAGCGGGATGCTGGCCGGCAGGGTCAGGGTGAACAGCAGGGAGGTGACGAAGAAACCCTCGTTGATCTCGTGGTTGCGGACCAGGGAAAACAGCACTTCCCAGAAACCGCCGGCCGCGAGCGTGACGATGTAGATGGGCAGGACATACAGGGCGCCGTGGGCGATGCAGGCCCACACGCTGGCTGCATCGAAGCCGATACCGAGCCGCTCGATGATGGCGGCACGCCAGCCGTTCGCGGCATCCATGCCGGCAGCGGCCAGGGCGGCGTTGGTCTCGTGGCCGACCATGTACATGGCCATCAGGAAACAGGGCGTCGCGGCTAACACCACGGCGATCATCAGGCGCTTGAGGTCGATGGCGTCGCGCACATGCGGCGCCCCGGTCGTGACGTCGGCCGGCGTGTACAGGAAGGTGTCGACCATTTCGAACACCGCGCCATAGCGTTCCAGCGCACCGCCCCGGCTGAACACGGGTTCGATACGGTCCAGGAAATGCCGCATTTTGTCCCTGTGTGCCATCAGCTTTCCTTCATGATCTGGCGCAGGTTTTCGCGCAGGATCGTGCCGTAGTCATACTTGCCGGTGTCGACGAAGGTGCACAGCGACAGGTCTTCCTCGTCGAGCTCCAGGCAGCCAAGCGCCCGGGCGGTCTCGGTATCCTTGACGACCAGGGCGCGGAGCAGCTGGGTGGGCAGGATATCCAGCGGCATGACGCGCTCGAAGGAGCCGGTCGGCACCATGGCGCGGGCGCTGCCGTTCATGGAAGTGGTCAGGCTGAATTCCCTATTCGGGAGCAGGCCGGCCACGAAGGCCCTGCTGGCCGAGAACTTGCTGAAACCCGGCGCCATCCATCCGAGCAGTTCACGGTCACGGCCTTCGCGCAGGATGGACAACTGCAGGTGGTAGCGCCCGAGGAACGCGGTCTTGCCGGCTGCATGATGCCCCGAGAGGATGGATCCGGATATCACGCGTGATTCGCCGGCGCGCAGCTCGTCCCTGACCAGTTCGGTGGTGCTGGCGCCGAGGCGGGTGCGGATGAGCCGCGGATTCAATACCTGCGGACCGCCGAGGGCAATGATGCGTTCGGTTGACAGGCGGCCGCTGGAAAACAGCCGCCCGATGGCGATCACGTCCTGGTAGCCCAGGTGCCAGACGCTGCGCTGGTTGTCGACGGGTGCGAGAAAGTGGATATGCGTGCCCACCAGGCCGGCCGGATGCGGTCCGGTGAACTCGTGCACGCTCACTGCGCCTGCATCCGGTGTCGGGACGGTACTGCCGGCCGACTTGCAGACAAACACCTTGCCCGGAGTGAGCTTGGAGATGACGGTCAGGCCGTTGGCGAAATCACCGGGTGACTCCGCGATGATGACGGCGGGGTCTGCCGCCAGCGGGTTGCTGTCCATGGCGGTGACGAAGATGGCGGAGGGTTCCTTGTCCGGGTCTGCAACCAGACTGAAGGGCCGGGTCCGCAAGGCGAGCCACAGCCCCGAAGCGAGCAGGTTTTCCCGCACCTGGGTGCCATTCAGACCGGCGAGTTCTTCCGGCTTCCAGGCATTGAACGTTTCTTCCTCGTCGCCCTCGAGCCGAATCGCGATCGTCTGCAGAAACCGCCGCGTGCCGCGCTCGATATATTCGACGACCCCGCTGGCCGGTGCTGTGGTGGTGACGGAGGTGAGATGCTTGCCGCGCACCAGCGGTTGCCCCAGCCGCACACGCTCGCCTTCGTTGACGAGCAGGGATGGCAGCCGCTTGTAGGTGCCGTAATCCTGGCCGAGCACGCCCACCGTGCGGATCGGCGGTCCGGGGTGGATACGCTGTTCCGGTTTGCCGGCAATGGGAATATCAAGCCCGTGTTTAACCTTGATCATACAGGTGTTCTGTTTATCTGATCAGATCTCCGCTGCTGGGCGCCAAGCATACCTTAAACAAACACTGCGAAGCCACGGCTGCCTGGCCAGGCAGCCGGCCCCGGCCCGGAGTCCAGCAGCCGGACGTGGCGCCCGGCAATGCCGGTGTCAGGCAGAATGGGGGGCGAGGGCCAGCCGGCGCCGGACGGCGGCCGCCTCCGGCTGGCGCAGGGCGACAGGCCTGACGGATCCGGTCTCAGGCCGCTGCCGGGAAATATTCCTGCAGCGCCGTGCGGAACCAGTCATAGTGCTGGCGTTCCGAGTCGATGACCTTCTGGTAGACCGCGACTTCTTCCGGACGGTTGGCGGCGAGTGCCTGGTCCCGGAAGTGGGGATAGATATCGACAAACTCGCGCTCCTCCACGCGCATTGCGACACGCAGGGCCTTCTCAACAACGCCGTCCGGGTTCATGCCGATCAGTGCGTCGCAATTTTCGCGGATGGTTGCAAGGGCATCGATCGCCCGCTGTGTGTCTGCACCGCGCGCGGGTGTTCCCATGCTGTCATACAACTTGCGCAGCCACACGGCGTGGAGTTTTTCCTCACCGGCGACTTTCCGGAACAGGGTGGCGAGCTCTGGATAACCGGCCTGTTCTGCCCAGCGGGCGAATTCGGGGTACATCACCCGGTTTTCGTATTCCTCAACATCAACAAAGGACTCCGCTGTTTCGTCCAGGCAGTCACCCATGCGGGCGGCCGCAAAGCATTCGTAAATCATTTTTTCGGTAATTTCTGTCATTTTCGTGATCCGGTTGAGAGTGGCTGTGATGGTACTATGTCGTCGAATAGGCTATATATGGAGCCCCGATACTGCAAGGGTATATTGCCTTTGAATTCCGGGCATACCCCCGATTGCGGGCAGGCGGGCCCGGACACAGGGTGAATCCGGTACAACAACCAGGGGAGCGGGTGATATGCAACTGGGAATGATCGGCCTCGGCCGCATGGGCGCCAATATGGTGCAGCGCCTGCTGCGTGCCGGGCACGAATGCGTGGTATTCGACCGCAACCCGGAGGCGGTGCGTGACCTCGAGGCGCATGGCGCATTCGGCACCACCAATCTCGACGGTTTCATTGCCAGCCTCGACACACCGCGTGCCATCTGGCTGATGGTGCCGGCCGCCGTGGTCGATCGCGTGATCGACGACCTGGCCGGGCAGCTCGAGCCCGGCGACATCCTGATCGACGGTGGCAACTCCTATTACCGCGACGACATCACGCGCGCCGCACAGCTGCAGGAAAACGGCATTCACTACCTCGACGTCGGTACCAGCGGCGGCGTGTGGGGACTGGAGCGCGGCTACTGCCTGATGATCGGCGGTGAACGGGACGCCGTCGCGCACCTGGAGCCGGTGTTCAGCACGCTGGCACCGGGCGTCGGCGATATCCCGCGCACGCCCGGCCGCAGCGGTGCGCCGTCACGCGCCGAGCAGGGCTACCTGCACTGCGGGCCGGCCGGAGCCGGGCACTTCGTGAAGATGGTGCACAACGGCATCGAGTACGGCCTCATGGCAGCCTATGCCGAGGGCCTGAACATCCTGGCGCATGCCGATGTCGGCAACCGCACGCACGCCGAGGACGCCGAAACCACGCCGCTGCGCGATCCGGACGCGTTCCGCTATGACATCGATCTTGCCGCGGTCAGCGAGCTGTGGCGGCGCGGCAGCGTGGTCAGCTCGTGGCTGCTGGATCTCACCGCGGAGGCGCTGCAGCGCAGCCCGGACCTGGCGGAATTCAGCGGCCGCGTGTCCGATTCCGGGGAGGGCCGCTGGACCAGCATCGCCGCCATCGAGTGCGGCGCGCCGGCGCGCGTACTGACCACCGCACTGTACGACCGCTTCACCTCGCGCGGCGAGTCGGACTTCGCCGACAAGGTGCTGTCCGCCATGCGCTTCGGTTTCGGCGGGCATCACGAAAAACGTGATGTGTGAATGGTGCCGCGTGAAAGGTGATGCATGAGCGGTGCTGAAACAGCCACCCCCAGCATCATGGTGATCTTCGGCGCCGGCGGCGACCTGACACGGCGCAAGCTGATCCCGGCCGTCTACCACCTGTGCCGCGATGGCCACCTGCCGGAGCCGTTCGCCATGCTCGGCGTGGACCGCAAGGACGTCGATGACGACGGCTACCGCGCGCGCATCGACGTGGAGGGCAGGGAATTCATCGGCGAAGGCCTCGCCGAGGTACTCTGGCAGCGCCTGCTCGGCTGCCTGCATTTCCTGTCCGGCGATTTTTCCGACCCGGTGCTGTATACGCGCCTGGCCGCGCGGCTGGACGAACTGGCCGCCGCCCGGCAGATCCCGTCCAATTTCCTGTTCTACTTCGCGACACCGCCGCGCTTTTTCGATGTCATCGCAATCGGGCTCGGCGCTGCCGGCCTGTTGCAGGAGGAGGGCGGCCGCTGGCGGCGCGTGGTAATCGAGAAGCCGTTCGGTCATGATCTCGCCTCGGCGCGCGAGATGAACCGCGCACTGCACGCGGTGATGGCCGAGCACCAGATCTACCGCATCGATCACTACCTCGGCAAGGAATCGGTGCAGAACATCCTCGCCTACCGCTTCGCCAACTCCACCGTCGAGCCGATCTGGAACCGGCGCTACGTCGACCACGTGCAGATCACGGTGGCGGAATCCCTCGGCGTCGAACAGCGCGGCAACTACTACGACGGGGCCGGCGCGCTGCGCGACATGGTGCCGAACCACCTGCTGGCGCTGCTCGGGGTGGTGGCGATGGAGCCGTCCAATTCCTTCGATGCCGATGCCATCCGCGACGAGCAGGTCAAGGTGCTGCGCGCGATCCAGCCGTTCGAGCCGGACGACGTGCTGACCGACGCGGTGCGCGGCCAGTATGCCGCAGGCCAGCTGGTCGACGGCCGCAACGTACCCGCGTACCGCGACGAACCCGATGTGGTGCCGCGCTCGAATACCGAGACCTATGCCGCACTCAAGCTGAAGATCGATTCCTGGCGCTGGGCCGGCGTGCCGTTCTACCTGCGCACCGGCAAGCGCCTGCCGGGCCGCTTCACCGAGGTGGTGATCCAGTTCAGCCATGCGCCGAACGTGATGTTTCGCGATTCGCTGCTGACGCGCGAGAACGTGCCGCCCAACTGCCTGGTGCTGCGCATCCAGCCCAACGAGGGCATCGGCATGAGTTTCAATGCCAAGGTCCCTGGACACAGCACGCATCTCGGCATGGTGGACATGAATTTCCGCTACGAGGACTATTTCGACAACAAGCCGACCAACGGCTACGAGACGCTGATCCATGATGTCATGACCGGCGACTCGACGCTGTTCAAGCGCGCCGATCACATCGAGGCGAGCTGGGCGCTGGTGGAGCCGGTGCTCGATGTGTGGTCGGCGCTGCCGCCGCGCGAATTTCCCAACTATGCCGCCGGCAGCTGGGGCCCGCTGGCGGCGGACGAACTGCTCAGGCGCGACGGACGCGCCTGGCGCCCGTGCAAGCGATGCCAGCAGTAAGCCGCAGAATGCCGGGCGATCTCACGGCGAACTGGCACGTGCTGCCGGGCGCCGCGCAGGTGGAACAGGTGGTGGCACAGCGCATCCTCGTCCTGGCCGAACAGGCCATTGACGACCACGGCTGCTTCCGCATCGTGCTGGCCGGCGGCCGCACACCGGCCGCTGTATACCGCCGGCTGGCGGCCGCCGACGCCGACTGGGCGCACTGGCGGGTGTATTACGGTGACGAGCGCTGCCTGCCGGCGGACGATCCCGAACGCAACAGCGTGATGGCGGCGGGGCAGTGGCTCGGGCGGGTGCCGGTCCCGCCCGCGAACATCCATGCCATCCCGGCGGAGCGGGGCCCGGAAGCCGCGGCCGCGGCCTATCGTGCACCGGTCCGTGCCGCGCTGCCGTTCGACCTGGTGCTGCTCGGCGTGGGCGAGGACGGCCACACCGCCAGCCTGTTTCCGGGGCAGGATCATCCGGCGGACGAACTGGTGCACGCCGTGCACGACGCGCCCAAGCCGCCGCCGGACCGTGTCAGCCTGGGCCTGTCGGCACTGAACAACGCCGAGGCCGTGCTGGTGCTGGTGACCGGCAGCGGCAAGCGTGACGCCATCGATCGCTGGCGGCGCGGCGAGGACCTGCCGGTGGCGCGCATCCGCGGCCGCCACGGCGTGGACGTCTACCTGGACGTGGCGGCGGCGGGGCTCGAGGCCTGACGGCGATTCCCGCGCCAGGAAAGAATACTGCAGGGGCGGACCACGTCCGCGATCTGGTCTGTAACAGCCTTGCGCATGCCTGACGGGAGGCAGGAGTATCGTTCGTATCCACCCGGTACTGATCAGGCAGTCAGACGGCGTTGTCAGCTTGCCGCATGAAGCTCTGCCAGTGCGGTGGACATGACTCGAAACGCGGAACGCATCAGCAACCATACAAGCGCTGTCGCGACCAGGATATCAGGCCAGCCTGAACCGGTGAGCCAGACTGCACCAGCGGCGACCAGAACCGAGACATTCGATGCGATGTCGTTCCTCGAACACTCCCACACTGAACTCATATTCACATCTTCACGGCGATGCCGCCACAGCAGGTAAAGACAGAGCGAATTCGCGGCAAGACCGAGAAGACTGAACACACCCATCACCTCGAAAACGGGAATACCCGGGAAGACGAGCCGCCAGGAGATCTGGGCGGCTACCGCGCAGGCGGCCAGGAAAATAAGCCCGCCCTTGAACAGCGCGACCCTGGCCTTGACGGTCGTGCCTCTCGAAACCGCGTACAGGCTGAGAGTGTATGTCAGGGCGTCGCCAAGATTATCAAGACTGTCTGCCAGAAGCGCGGTTGACCTGCCATACAGTGCGGCCACCACGATAACCAGAAACATAACAGCGTTGATGCCGAGGACAATCCGCAGTGTTCCTCTCTGCCTTTGATGCAGGGCATCAACAGCGCAATTGTTGTCACAGCAGCCATTCATAATGAAAAACCTCGCAAGGCAAGCTGACGTTGCCTTCAGCAGAGCAGGCGCGTTTGCCTGTGCCCATTTTAGCCCGGAATCTCCATGCCTTCAGCACAGTCACGAAGATATGGATTGGCCAGATCTCTGCAGGACGTCAGATATCGACGGCTGCATGCAGGATCGCTCCAAACGTGCCCAATGCAAAGAACAGCACCGTCAACCCGTCGCCGACGAGCTCGAGGATGAGAAAGCCCTGAACGGCGGCAGCGTGGCCGGGCGCATGGCGTTTGATGAGCGCGCGGGCAGCCAGCAGCAGCAGCAGCTGCAACACGAGCCCGAGGAGTACGAGGCTTCGCGCCGAGATAGTCCCGCCGAGGGCCAGTGGCATATCGTCCGGCGTGAATTGCGAGAACAGGTAGGAAAAGGCGGCCACGCCATAGGTAACAAGCGCAGTGCGAACGGCCCCGTAGGCCCGCTGCCTGTCGGGCGGTGAGCGTCGGCTTCTTGTTTGATCGCGTTGTAACATTTCCAGTACCGCCTGACGTGTCTCAAAATCCGCGCGAACGACGCACAGCGAGCGTCGCATTGAGAGGTATGCTGGACCTCATGCCACACCGGCGCTCAACGCACGCAGTGTCTCTCCGCCGCCTGGCGTAAGCAGCCAGATGAATGCGCCGCAGTTCAGCAAAACCGTTATCCGGAATACCGAGCGGAACGACTGTTTCCTGGACTTGTGGCGCAACTTCTGCTGGGCAACGAGCGCGCCAGGCCAGCCCCCGGCCAGCGACAACAAGTGCAGGGTGCTTTCCTGGGTGCGCCAGGCGCCTTCCCTGGCTGCCGATTTGTCTGCTGCGTACAGTATGAACGTGAGCAGGCTGGCGGCCATATAATGGATGAGAACCAAGGCCGGGATTCTGGATGCAAGCACAGCAACACCGACAACGACGATGAAGGACGCAGCGCCAGTGACAGACAGCGAGCCGGTCGTCCGTCTGGCCTTTTCCGGAAGCCGGTCGCCGGCCAGCGTGGCCCTGATCGCGCGTGGCCGGCCTTGCCCGTCAGAAGACAGGGCGTAGGTTACCAGCTGATCGACCTCCGGACGCCGATTCGGGTTGCTGAAGGCCTTGATATGAACGAAGACCTGTTTCCCGCCGGAACCGGGCGTGATAAATCCGAACCCCTTCTCGTCGTTCCAGGTCGTTATTTTTCCTTTGGTGCGCATAGAGTGTCTTTTTGGGTTACGTTCGATATCAGTAGCGTCCGGGAAGCGTTGATCTGGCGTCCGCATTTGCGTCATTGTCACCTCTGAGGCTGGCTAATGGAAGAAACGGAGTCTGACGTGGAGGAGACCGGCGCTGCTCGGCTTTATCGCGCAGCGTCCGTATCGACCGCCAGGTTGGCCTAACAATGCTCATGTGCGTCCAGATGGATAACCCGCCTGCGCATGCGGACAATCGCTCGACATGCGCTATTTCCGGGTCAAGAGCTGCAAATACTGCTGCTGTGTGCCGGCATCCAGCGCTTGCCGCTGCTCCAGGAGCATTACACACCGCAGGGCGAGATCAATTGATTGGTAGCAGTGATGTGCGATCAATGCCAGATGCTTGAGTTGCTCGTCGCACATCAATTCGGGTCGGGAAAAATCACGCACATAGACGATGTCAGCCTCGAGCAGCTGATTCAGCGGCTGGCGAGGCTTGTTGTTGATAACGCAGGGGGAAATAATCCACCGTTTCACTGCGGCAAAGCAATGCGGAATGAATCCCTGGCTGCGCAATTCCAGATCGATATCGCCCAGGCTGGGTTGATTCTTGTACAGCGTCACGAACGACACTTCGGTCTGGATTGCCACTGCCTGCGATAGTTTGGCCGTCCCCCCTTGAAACACCGCCAGTTCGCTTCCCTGTATGTCAATCTTGAGAAAATCCAGGTGTCGAATTTCAGAAATATCGTCGAGCCTGCGGGTTTGCAAAGGTATCCGCTGGGTCACTTCGCCCAGCGGTTGAAGAACATCAAACAAGCCCAGTGTATCCGAATCTGGCTCAAACAGGCTTGTCATACCCGATGCTTTACAAATATTGAGCGTGTGTGCACCACCATCCCCCACTGCATAGGGCAGGTAGTTCTCGTTGGGACCCTTCTTTCGCTGCAGCTCAAGCAGCGCCTGTTCCTGGGGCTCGAAGCCGGTCACGCGGCACAACCCTCCTGAAAGCATTGGCGTGTAGGGCGGGTCGCCATCGATAGGATTCGCGCCGACATCTACGACTTCCGTGAGCCGTTGGGGAGATAGCAGATCGGAGAAGGTTGTGTTCATTTATAGGGTGTCCTGGACGGGTCGGTAGCGACGAAGCATCCGACTGGCGCTCCTTGAGATGTCATCGCTATTGTCTCATCGGTGCTTCGCGCGCTTTACTTTCCCAGCCGGATCCCAGTCGCGCTGGCGATCCGCCGCCTTTCGGTCCTGAAGCGTCCGCGGATCTTCCCAGCCGTTCTTGTGCGGTTTGCAAAGGGCGCAGCTGGAATGGTGTCGCCGATGGCGTCTCTTATGATTCATTTCGCTAATTGACTCTTGATTCTGAAATGCCGGGAGTTGAAGACATATAACGCCTCACGTCACCGGCAAAAAATTGCAGCGCGGGGAAGGGGGGGCACTTTTTTCTGGCCGCGTGCATGAGATTGCCAGCACTTAACTTACAAGCTCCATTGGCTGAAAGTGAATGCCGCCTTTCACGCCTGCTGGTCCTGCTTCACTAAAGCCAAATGCCTTATATACGGGAATAGCGTACATGGTCGACCGCACCGTGTACTTTGATAATTTACATTTCCGGGTAATTCGATTCCACAGCTCTCTGGCTATGCCTTTGCCCTGATACTGCTCGGAAACAAACAGGTGGTACAAATGGCCGTCTTCATTCATGGAGATGTACCCAACAATATGATTCTCGACCTCATAGACCAGGTTATAGTATTCAGCACTTTTCAGGCGATTTTCAAATTCGTTCACCCTCAGTGTCGATAAAAACCACTCCGGGAAATCACTTTGCCCTTCATCCAGATAATAACGCGACAAAGACGTCACTAACTTGCAAATATTCTTCGCATCATCTTTTGATGCTTCCCGAATGCCCATCTTTTGCCTTTGAATGTTAACGTCCGCTGCATGCTGTTGTTAGGCCGCGTCACCACAGGATACGACCCGACGGCACCACACATGTAGCCTACCTCGCTCGCTTTGGTTTTTCCTTTCCGAGGCCGGTGTTGAGATCGACCGCGGCACGGACGAGCGCCTTGAATGCGCGTGCGTCCACCTTCTCCCCCTCATGGATGTCGATCGCGCGTCGGGTGTTCCCGTCGAGGCTCGAATTGAAGAGCTTGCCCGTGTCTGTTATCGAAGCCCCCTTGGCAAAGGTCAACTTCACCTTGTCCTTGTAGGTCTCGCCGGTGCAGATGATCCCGTCGTGGGACCACACTGGAATCCCGAGCATGGAGTTCGACGGCTTTCTCCATTTCACTTCTTCCACGACGTCCGGGTCCGCAGCTTGGATCAGCTTGCGCATAATGCTCAGGCGCTCCCCGCGCCAGTCCGCAAGCTCGGCGATCGCCTTGTCGATAAGTTCGGATGCCGATTGATTCTCGGTCGAACCCGACTTCTTCATGTTTTCCTCCTCCGCGAAAGGGATCCGGTAATCGGCCTAACGGTTGAACTCTGCCGCTGCCGGAGGAGCGTCAGCGACGGAGGCGGTCGTTAGGAGTGACTGGTTATGCCGCAGATTCTTGATGGACATCCCAGCCCGGAAAGACAAGAACCGCGGGATGACACTTCAACACCCTGGCAAGAACCTTGGCTCTCTCTACCCCCAGATTGACCCGATCGTTTTCAATGGCAGAGATGGTAGATTGAGGAATACCAGTCAAATCAGATAGCTCATTCTGGCTCATCTCCTGCAATTCCCGAAGAATCCGAACCGATTCCCCAACAGAGACATCTACCAACTTCTTCGCCTTTCGATAATCTTTCATATTACTTTCTCCGATAATCATGCGGAGTCACATTAACTACCTGTACTAATACGAGTTCATTCTGGATTTTATAGATGACTCGATACTGAATATTGAGACGGGAAGATCTGTACCCCTTCCATTCACCACGAAGGGCTTCGTCTTTAAATCCCTTGATTTTCCTTAATCCATCAGGACCACTTATCGATACGATATCTTTCCACTTCTCGTATCGCTTGAGCACATCAGTCGGTAATGACTCAAGCTGTTTAACAGCCTTCCTGTGCTCATATATTTCCCACATGCTTTAATTAGTATATATACGCAATATGGTATGTCAACCCTGCGGCATAACGTTCTGCTTCAGGCGCGCGCCGCTTGCGGTGCGTCGTCCTGCAAGCCGTTGTTCGGCGGCACGCATTCCAGAAAAGTGGTATCAGGATAGGCTGCTTTGTTGTCGGCTTGCATCGGTGATTGGAGCAAGGGGGCCCGTTTGGTTACTCCATCAGGTAGCGTCTGTCGCGATATGGGAACCCTGTGAGTTGCGCATCGCGCGCTTCGTCATAGGCGAAATAGGCGCGTACCTCCCCAATCACACCAGAGCACATTACGTACCACTCGCTGCCGCGCATCTTCAGGCGTGAGCTGCTTCCCGGGGGTGTCCATATGAGACTCCATTCGCTTACAACGCGGTCTCCCTGGGCGATTATTTCGTCGATTGCCCAGACGGTATCGGAAACCTGCTTGAACTTGCGCCAAAAGCGAGCCAGATGGTCGGCGCCTCTGATCGGCGCGAAGCGATCAGGCAGAAAGTAATGAACCACGTCATCGGCCAATGTCGGCTTGAAGTCCTCAACTACACCGGAATTGCAGGCATCAAAATATCGCCTGACCGCATCTATATGTCTATCCTCCTTCACTTCGAAGCCTCCTCTAGAATTGAGTACAGGTATCGCTCTCGTCGCCCCCAAAGACTGTCCAAATTGCCTCCGAAGCAGTCACGGTTAGCACTGCCATCGTGCCGCCGAAC
>Ga0210060_1000372_pt1 | contig 16557 bp, 13 predicted proteins | sample Joice_CattailNLB_FD_184871 | JGI IMG/M metagenome (GOLD analysis project Ga0210060, IMG submission 184871) | Wetland microbial communities from San Francisco Bay, California, USA, that impact long-term carbon sequestration - Joice_CattailNLB_D2... | ecosystem: Environmental > Aquatic > Marine >...
TTAGGCATTATTTTTAAACCGTCAAACTGTAATAAAGCGCAGTCCCTATAGCCCAGATAAGCACCGCCAGGGTGACCACCGCACAAACACCGGCAAGTATCTTGTGGATTATATTTTCCCTTTTTTTCTCCTGGTATCCCAGCAGGTAGCCGAAAATAATTCCTGCCAGAATCCCGCCGCCGTGACCCCAGTTGTTTATTCCCGGGACAATCAGCCCGAAAACAAAAAGTAAAATAATCCAGATGGATATCTGTCGATACAAATTTCGGCCGTAGATCCCGCCGCGGCTTTTACCATAGTAAAGAGCCGCTCCGACCAGCCCGCAGACAGAGGCGGAAGCACCGATGGTTAAGGCGACGCCGGCCAGATATGATATCAAAAATCCGATGATGCCGCTCACGGTATAGATAACAAACATGCGATAGACCCCGAATTCGCGGTCTACCACCGAGGCCAGCTGCCCCAGGGCGGCCATATTGAAAAAAATATGTAATACGCCTCCGTGCAGATAACTCGCTGAGATGAGTGTCCACAGACGGTGGTACTTGTCGATGGGCACGGTGCCGGTGGCCCCCAAAAGGAATAAACTGGTATCGGAAGGAGACAGAAAGGTCAGCGGATTCAAAGACAAACCGGTCGCTCCGGGATTAAATAATATCGAAATGATATACATGCCCACATTAACCGCGATGAGCGTCTTGACAAATTGATTTGAGTCCCGGAAGCCCCGGGTCCATGGATTATTTTTCCACCAGGAACCCGGCCGGGCCGTAGCGCAGAAGGGGCATTTAGGCTCGGTTGCGCTAATGAGCTTTTTGCAGTTGGGACAGAGAATTGATTGTCTTTGAGGATTCGCCATTCCGATTACAATAAGACCGGCGCCTAAATAATCAAGGGCCAGAGTTCTGTCTTTCAGGCAGACAATTATATTTGACACAAAATTTTCTTTGCTCTATCATATCACATTGTATCATAATTTGAGGGTTACGTGATTCGGGAAAATCAAAAATACAGCCGGCAGCAAACATCTTCCAGTCTGGCCATTTTATTTATCCTTATTCTAACCGCAACCGGGATATTCCTGGCCCAGTTTAATTATAACCCTGCGGTACTCCAAAAAGACTTATTTTTATCGCCAATCGCCAATGGCAAAGATTCCTCCCCAACCGTGCCGGCGGAATCAGTTATCCCGCTGCCGCCGGACATGGTCCCGCTCACATTACCGGAATCATTTGACGCTCAGAGTTTATCGGACAAGATCGATGGAAAGGCCGAGCTGTATTTATCGGCCGGGTTTATCAGCCTGACCAGCCAGCGCTATAAAGCTAAAAAAGGCTCCAATTTATGGATTGAAGCCTACCTATATGACATGGGCAACGGTCAAAATGCCTTTGCAGTCTTCAGCGCCCAGCGCCGGGAAGGCGCCGCGATGCTGGACCTGACCCCGTATGCCTATCGAACTCAAAATGCACTTTTCCTGGTGCATGGCAGCTTTTATATCGAGATGATCGCCTCCGAAGCAACGGATCTTGCTTTTGATACCATGAAATTGTTGGCGGAAAATTTTATCCACAATACCGTCACCCAAACAGTCGCCATCCCGGAAAAAGATCTGTTCCCGGTGCAGGGCCTGGTAGCCGACAGCATATCACTGATTTCTGCCGACGCCTTTGGTTTCGACCGTCTGGATCAGGTCTACACTGCGGAATATGAGCTCGGGCAAGAGCGGCTGATGGCTTTTCTTTCCCGGCGTCCGGAGACCCGAGCGGCGCAGGACCTGGCATCGGCCTACCAGAAATTTCTGGAAACCTTCGGCGGCCAAAGTTTAGATGCCAACTTAGCGATCAAGGATGCGAAACTGGTGGAAATTTTGGAAACCTATGAAGTTATATTTTCTTGCGGCCCATTTGTGGCCGGTGTTCGCGAAGCCGCGAGCAAAGAACAGGCAATGAATCTGGCTGTGCAATTATACGATAAGCTTAAGGCTGCGCCTTGAGCGGAATGTTGCAATAGCGGTTGATAACCGGCTAAGTTATATAAGCCTTGAAGAGGTGGTAGGTGAATCCTGATCCGGATAAAAATGATTTGACCAGACGACAATTTATAACTCGCGCAGTCAAGGCCGGGGGCTCAATAGCGGCAGCCGGCGTCGCCGGGTTCTGGTTCCATGATTCCAAAGGTCCGGGTCGATCAAAGGAAATTGAAACAGATATTCGCCTGCCGGATTTTTCGATCCCCGATTTGGGGCCCAGGATGAGCATTATCCGCGGCCGCAACCGAGCGGACACGCTGCGACTGGCGCTAAAAAGCATCGGCGGCATTGAAAGTTTTATTAAGAAAGGCGATCGGGTATTGCTTAAAGTTAATGCCGCCTTTGCATCCCCGCAAATGCTCTCGGCCACGACACATCCCCAAATCGTATCCGAAATGACGCGGCTTTGTTTGGATGCCGGTGCATCATCGGTCATCGTAAGTGATAATCCAATAAATGACCCCGGCAGTTGTTTTGCGCTCAGCGGCATTGCCGATGCCGCCCGCAGTGCCGGTGCCCAACTATTTCTGCCGCGAGATGATGCCTTCAAACTGTTCAGCGTTCCTGAGGGAAAGCTGATTCGAAACTGGCCGGTTCTTTATGATCCGCTAAAGAGCATCAACAAAGTCATCGGTACGGCCCCGGTCAAGGACCACCATCGCAGCGGTGCATCGATGATAATGAAAAACTGGTACGGACTTCTGGGCGGCCGCCGTAACATTTTCCATCAGGATATCCAGACCATTATAACCGAATTGGCGATGATGATCAGACCGACACTGGTAATTCTGGACGGCACCACAACCATGATGACCAACGGGCCCACCGGCGGCTCTCTTGCCGACCTCAAAGAGACCAGCACCCTGATCGCCGGTACAGATCAGGTCGCAGTTGATGCTTTCGGCGCGACCTTACTCGGAAGATCATTAAATGACCTGCCGTTCATCGGCATGGCTGAAGCTGCCGGGCTCGGCACCGCTGACTATCAATCGCTGAATCCGGAATTGGGAATAGTTGATTAGTTGATAAGTTAAATAGTTGATTAGGTTAGAGGATTTAAGTCTATTTGACAAACCGACTCCCTTGCAATCAACTTAATCAACCTAATCAACTATATATACCCTGAACCTTGAACCCTGAACCTTGAACCTTCAAATATGAACATAGTTACCACCCGACGCATCAGCCAGATTTTCTTTTTCATTGTTTTCACCTGGTTCTGCTTTGTTACCTCCCCCGGTGATCAGTGGTGGCAATTGCGCGGCTGGCCGGTTAACTGGATCATTGAGCTTGATCCACTGGTCGGCCTGGCCACATTGCTCAGCACCCGTGCGGTTTACGCCGGTCTGCTGTGGGGACTTGCTACCATCGTACTAACCATTGTATTTGGCAGATTCTTTTGCGGCTGGTTATGCCCCTTTGGAGCCATCCACCAGTTTGTGGGATTTGTCGCCAACCGCAAAAAAAAGAGCGCCGCCAAAATAAAGCTCAATGCCTATCACCCGGGACAGGTGACCAAATACTGGATCCTGGTGTTTCTTTTGACGATTTCCGCGATGGAACTGGTGGTTGATCTCATCCGCTTGCCGGGAAACAACCAGTGGCTATTCGCACTGCTGATTCTGTCAGCCCTGGCCTTAACCGTCAGACATGCTTTGGGTCAAGCCAGGGTAAATGTTAAAAAATCGGGGTTATATTTTCTAGGTTTTATCGCCATCTGGCTTCTGTTAAGCGCGCTATTCAAGGCCGACAGGGCCCCCTCAGCGTCTCTTCAGATCGGATTGCTGGATCCGATACCCCTGGTTTACCGCTCCATCAATCTGGTCGTCCTGCCGCTCCTGGATCAAACAGCCTTAAGATTAGTTCCGACCCCGCGGTTGTATGACGGCACCTGGCTGATTGGCGCGGTGTTCCTAACGGCGGTTTTATTAAATCTGTTAAGACCACGCTATTACTGCCGGTTTATCTGCCCGGCCGGAGCGCTCTTTGGCGTGTTGAGTCGCTTCGCCCTGTGGCGCATCGGCAAAATCAAAGACGATTGTTCTGACTGCCGTATATGTGAAAAACACTGCGAAGGCGGCTGCTCGCCCACCACTCAGATCAGATCAAATGAATGTGTTCTGTGTATGAACTGCATGGCTGAATGCCGCCACGGCCTGATGACTTACCAGACCGCACCCTCAGCGACCGGTGAGATCCTGGGGCTTGACCTGTCCCGCAGGCAATTTCTGGTTTCGGCGGTATCCGGGGCTGCCGTTATTCCGGTGGTGCGGCTAAGCGGAAATCTGGCCGGAAACTGGAACCCTGGCCTGGTCCGTCCACCGGGTGCATTGGCGGAGCAAGAATTTCTTTCCCGCTGCATCAAATGCGGACAGTGTATGCGCGTCTGCCCGACCAATGTTATTCATCCCGCCGGCCTGCAAGGCGGACTTGAAGGTCTGTGGACGCCGGTGCTTAATTTCCGGATCGGCACCAGCGGATGCCAGTTTAACTGCATTGCCTGCGGCCATCTGTGCCCGACGGCAGCCATCCGGCCGCTCAGTCTCGATGAACGCAAAGGCCTTGGCGATTTTGCCGGTCCGGGACCGATTACCATCGGAACAGCCTTCATCGATCGGGGCCGCTGTCTGCCCTGGGCGATGGACAGGCCCTGTATCGTCTGCCAGGAAAACTGCCCGGTAAGCCCTAAAGCCATTACGACCCGCACCGTGTTCAACACCATCTACACCGGCTCAAAGCTGATGGTTGAAAGGGCCGACGCCTTCTATGTCGAAATTCAAGCGACCGGCCTTCAGGTGGATCAGTATGCCACCGGAGATTATTACTGCAGGGTGGTGTCGGCGGCGGACGCCCGCCCCCGCAGAATCATCAGTAACTGGGAGCGGGGGCTGAAAGTGGCCGGCGAGCTCGCCTTTGAACCACCGCCGGCGCCTGGAAGTTACCTGGAAATCCTGGTTAAACTGCAGCAGCCCCATGTCGATCCCAACCGCTGTATCGGCTGCGGTGTTTGTGAACACGAATGCCCGATTCCCGGTAAAAGGGCAATCCGGGTTACGGCCGACAATGAGACAAGAGCCCGGAAACACACACTTCTTTTAAGGCGGCCGTGAAAAGTTATTCGTTATTGGTTATTGGTTAATAGTGTGGACAGGGGGAGACTGTATTGAAGTTGCATTATTCAGATAAGAATAAAATTAGATTGAAATCAACTTCTAATAACGATTAACTAAAAGCGAACACTATTGCCCAACTGGGGCAAAAAACTTTTGAAGGAGAATCTTAAAATCGCAGCTACATATCAACACTGGTCCCGCCGAGCGTTTATAAAAGCCGCCGGCATCGCCGGTGCCGGATCGGTAATTGCGTCTATTTGCCGGCCGGCCGATGCTTCTGAAGGAACCGCAGAAATGCCGGTAAGGCCTTTTGGAAAAACCGGGATCAACGTCCCCATTCTTTCCTTTGGGGGCAGCCTGGACACATCCCTGAGCATGCTGGTTTTAAGGCAGGCCTTCAAGTGGGGTGTGACCTATTGGGATACGGCCAATAGCTATATGGGCGGCAGAAGCGAAAAGGGAATCGGTAAATATTTTATAAAATATCCTCAGGATCGCCCCAAGGTTTTTCTGGTAACCAAAACCCACTCCTGGACTTTGAATGGAATGAGTCATGATCTTGATACATCGCTTGAAAGAATGGATACCGATTATCTCGATCTTTATTTTTTGCACTCTGTAAGAAGAACCGACCAACTGGATGATGGCATCAAATCCTGGGCAGAAAAAAAGAAAGCCGAAGGCAAGATCCGCCTCTTCGGGTTCAGCACCCACTCCAATATGGAAGAATGCTTGCTAGGCGCTTCCAAACTCGGCTGGATCGATGGCATTATGATGAGCTACAACTATCGACTGATGCACAGCGATGACATGCGAAGGGCCGTAGATGCATGCGCTGAAGCCGGCATCGGCTTGACGGCCATGAAAACCCAGGGCGGCGGCCAGGTGCAAACCGACAGTGAAACTGAGCTCAAACTGGCCGGCCGGTTTGTAGAGAAAGGATTTACCGATGCCCAGGCCAAACTCAAGGCTGTCTGGAAAAATTCAAACATCGCCAGCATTTGTTCCGAGATGCCCAATATGACGATCCTGATGTCCAATGTTGCCGCGGCGATGGACAAAACCAAACTTTCTACGCTCGACAACACGCTATTGCAGCAATACGCACGGGAAAGGCCATGGACCTATTGTGCTGGATGTGCAGACATCTGCGAATCAGCAGTAGCCGGCAATATCCCTATCTGTGATGTCATGCGCTATCTTATGTATGCGCGCAGTTACGATAACCCTTACCGAGCATCGACACGCTTTCGGAAAATTCCGTTGGACATACGGATACAGATGGCAAAGGCCGACTATTCCATGGCTGAGGGTCGTTGTCCGCAAAAAATGGCTATCGGCCGGCTGATGAGAGAAGCAATAATAGAGTTGTCATAATGGGAAAATCAAGTACCGTTAAAAATAGAATCAAAGCGAATCATGTCGCACCGGCAGGCAGATGGACGGGGTGGTTTGTGATAACCGCCGCGCTGGCAGGCTTTGGCATATGCCTTTATCTGTATTCCTTTCATGTTGCCCTGCTCATGGGGGAGATCAAAAGTGGCCTGTTATGCGGCCCCGCCAACGGGCTCGGTTGCAATTCAGTTTCAGCAAGCCCTTACAGCAGCATTCTGGGGCTTCCCCTTGCATCATGGGGCGCTATATTTTATTTCACATTAGTACTATTGGGCGTTGGGAGCCTGATTTTCGGGCGGGACTGCGGTCCGGCGTTTCTGCGCTGGGCATTCTTTCTGGCTGTTTTAGGCCTGGCCGTTGACCTGTATCTTGCCCATACGATGATTTTCAGAATCCGCGCGGTCTGCGGGCCCTGCCTAGCCACCTATGCAATCAATTTTGCTATTGTCATTGGCCTTTTAAAACAGGTTTGGAGGGCACCCGAACCCCGGATTCCGTTGCTATCCATTTTCCCCGGGACAGAAGATGCCCAGGCAGAGGATCGATATTACCGCGATGTCATTAAAGGACTTCTTATCGGCGCTATTTTGCTAACCACTGTCATTGGCATCGCCGGTTCCCAATTCCTTACCAGATCACTTACCGGAAGTGATCATGATAGGCTGGCAAAGGTCACAGAAAATTTGTCACGACAAAAGCCTCAATTCATCGACGTGAAAAATCGGCCTTTTATGGGTGCAGAAGATGCGAAATTGACGGTTGTGGAATTCAGTGATTTTCGGTGCCCTTACTGTGCCAAGGCATCCAAATATCTCAAACTTGCAGAATCCGGCAACCACGATAAAGCGCGTTTTGTTTTCCGGCACTACCCGCTGGATAAATCCTGCAACCGCAACCTTTCCACCGATCTCCACCCCGGCTCTTGTTTGCTGGCTGAAGGCGCGGTTTGCGCCCATGAGCAGAACAAGTTTTGGGCCTACCACGATATCGCTTTTGAAACCAAGGGACAGATTTCCCGTTCGGTGGTGCAGGATATTGCTGCCAGGATCGATCTGGATTTAAACACCTTTAATGGTTGCCTGGACTCCGGCCGCGGTCTTGAGGTGGTAAGCGAAGACATTCAAGCCGCATTCGGTGCCGGCGTGACAGGAACACCAACATTATTTATCAATGGAAGGCAACTTGGAGGTGTTCCAAAGCCATGGGTACTGAATGAAATTCTAAAATTCAGTGAGCGCAATCTGCCCCCGGCTGATTAACTTAGTGCTCTTATTCATAATTACGGTGACGTGTTAGCAGTGATATTTTTTCACCACAGAGACACCGAGGACACGGAGAAACTATTTCTTTTTGCCCATCGAGAGACCCGCCCGCCTCGCCTGAGCGAGAGCGATGGCGGGCAGGCGGCGATGGGCAAAAAATCTCAACCTTCGGTGAAACCATCACTGCTTATTGGCACTTAAATTATCTTTATGCACCAGCATCGATGCTTTTCGTTTGCCGTCGTCTCCCGGCAAACGAAAAAAATACTCATCTCAGTGTCCTCTGTGCCTCTGTGGTGAGATCCTATTGCCGTTTGGGCTTCAATAAATAGTATGTTACCGAATTCATGAAACTATGTACTTAGCCAAACGATATCTCATCGAGCACCGTTGCCCCCGTAATTGGCCAGCATCGCCTCAACTTCCCGCCGGATCTCCTCCCGCAGGGAATCCGGCGCCAGTACCCTGGCCTTCGCCCCCCATTTCAAAATCCAGTATTTGATCTCCTCGGTGCCGGCAACTTCAGCTTCAAAGATGATGGAACCATCATTTTGAGGCTCAATGCGCTGGCTGTTATGCCAGACCTTCTCCCCGATATATTCGGCAATATCAGATGCAAACCAGATCCTGACATGGACCGGTTCGCCGTGGAATACGCCGAAGCTGGATTTCATAAATTCATCGATGTTAAAATCTTCCGGCGTCTCGAAGGACTCGTCGGTGATCTCAAGCGCTTTAATCCGGTCCAGGGCAAAAATACGGATATCCCCCCGTAAACCGCAATCGGCGATCAAATAAAAGGTGCCGTCAAAAAACCAGATTTTATAGGGTGCTATTTTGCGCCGGGTCTGACTCTTGCGGCTCATCGTGTAGTAGGCGATTTCGATCAGTTTCTTTTTCATGGCCGCGTCACTGACTTTTTCGATAATTTCCCGTAATTTGCCATACTGTTTGTAGGGTTTGGCGCTTACTTCCAGGCTGTCTTCAATCTGCCCCAGATACTGGATGTACTCCGGGGGCAAAGTGGATTTAATCTTATCAAACAAAGATTCTAGAGAATCATAAAACACGGTGTCCTTTAGCACCTTCATCATCCCCCGGCTGAAATAAAGGGCCATCAATTCCGGCAGGCTGAAAGGTATGGGGATGCTGTGTTTGGCAGTATCGAGCAGGGACCAGTGATTCCTGCTGCCGACCCTGTCCGTATAAACCGGAAATCCGGCCGCCTGCAGTGCTTCAAGGTCACGATATACCGTGCGCCTGTTGCAGTGAAGAGCCCCCGCCAGATCGGAAACAGGTTTTCCCTGCCGCGAAGAGATTAAGGATTGAATTATCTTCCACTGTCGAGCCAGTTGGTCGCCGCGCGCCATGATGGTGCTCCTCCAATATTATTTGGTTTCAGGTGTCAGGTTTCAGGTGTCAGGAATAAAGCCAGATGGCCTGAACGCTGGACAATAATGCAAATATTTTCTGGCTTTCACCCTGCAAAAGACCGGTCGCACTGCGGATGAACTCAAGCCTTCTATCCAGGTATGGAATAATCTTTTTTCGCCCATGCGTCCTTTCCTGACACCTGACACCTGAAACCTGACACCTTTTTAGGATGCCCCGATAAATTATCTTTTACAAGGTTTTTTGTTTATTTTGAAAATTATCATTTTTCTGGAACAAGTGTGACCGGATCTGACACACCAGGGTGATAAAGTGGGATTTAAAATGAGTTGAAAGGTTTATTTTACCGGCTTAATTTCACCGCCAAAAGGAGGCAACCAAAATGACCAAGAATATTTCGCACCCGGATTATTACGATTCATATGAGTATCATGGCAACACGACAATTGAGCTGACCCGCAAACAGGATGGCATGATTATCTGGCGTGACTGGATCCTTTTCGATTCGGTGGAGGAAGCCACCGACTATTTTAACGACGCCTGCGTGATGAATTAGAGAACCTTTAACCTGTAAAGGTATTTATTATGCAAATTCAGAAGTTTACCGGTATAGGATGTTTTGCCAAACCGGAAAGGCTTGGCCGCATTTTTAATAAACTGGTGCAGGACTATGCGCTGGGGCCATTTGAGAGTGATCAACTTTTCGATCAAAATATGCCGCCGGGATGCGAAGGTATCGATTTGCTGAAGGCCCTTATGGCAGGCCCAACCAGAGGCCGGGGATCAGGCCCATGTGAAGCCGTCAAATTTCCGGGACACCAAAATATCACCGGCTTTTATCTGTCCCTTTTTGATCAAAAGCTGAATTTGGCAATTTTTGCCAGAGGGAACAGCTCTAAACAGGAAATTTATACGGCAAAGCTGGATGAATTAACCAAACTGCGGCAAAAACGGTTAAATTGAATGGGCGGCCCCAGAAAAAAAGAGCACGGCCGGTAACATCGCCCTATTATTCTTCCTTTACGTGGCACTGAATGCAACCGGTGGGGCCGGTATTGGGCAGATTTTCTTTGATGACGCGGCCGGATATTTCCAGCGCGTTGTTCTGTATTTGCATTTCCTTGTGGCAACCGATACACAAACCATGATAGGCCGTTTTGTAATACCTGGCAGCAAGATCTTTATCAATAACGCCGGATTTGGATTTTTGCGGTGCCTCGGCCACATCATGACAATCGTTTGTCTTGCAGCCAACAATAGGCTCATCGTTTTCCCATTTATGATGGCATCTCTGGCACTTGAAACCAAAGTGGGTGGGATGATTAAAATCAACGGGAGTCCGTTTTGCCTCAACGCCCTCCAACGGTTCCAGCAGAATCCTTCCCATCGGGATACACATTTGGTCTGCATCACTCGATCCGGTTACAACCATCGCATTTCCAAGAATTACCGCCAGAACCAGACAAAAAACGCCAAGGCTTATCTTATACATCCCCATCTCCCCTGCACAGATCTTGTTAAATGGTTGAATATTTAAATAGCTAAAAACCAAAAATCGAATGGTTAATTTAAGGAAGAATTAATGCGTCAAATTGAAAAAAAAATCAACCCAAAAATGATGTTTTTAAAAATTTTAATGTTTATCAGGTATCGGTAAAGAGACGGTGATGGTGCAACCCGGACCGCTATTGTTGGCCGCTTTCACCGTTCCCCCCATGAGTTGAACGAATTTTTTCACCAGGGCCAGGCCGATGCCGGTTCCGCGGGTAGTACGGGTGAGGGAATTTTCCACACGGTAAAAATCATTAAAAATTTTCTTCAGGGCTTGACGCGGAATACCCGGGCCCGTATCGGACACCATTATTTTGACGTGGCTGCCTTCCAATCGGGTCCGGATATGGATGTCATGTTCAGAAGCACTTTTCCCGAATTTCATGCTGTTTTCTATCAGGTTGATTAAAACCTGAATCATCAGCTCGCGATCATATTTAAACGGCGGGATATCGCCCAGCTGGACAATTAAAGAAAATCCATCCTGCTTTAGCTTTTCAGCCATCACCGCTTCCACTTCGGAAACCACCTCTGTCAATGAGCCGGTCTGTAAATTTAAATGGCGCTGTTGTCTTTCCAGTTTGGACATTTCAAGAACATTGTTTATCAAACGGGAAAGCCGGGCGCCTTCCGAGTCCAGTATCCGGAAATAATCCTGTTCGCGGTCCGGACTTTTGGCTATGCCCTGCTCAAGCATTTCGATATACATCCGGATATTGGTCAGGGGTGTCTTTAATTCATGGGTAACCGAAGAGACAAATTGGGAGCGACGCTCGGAAAGATCTTCAATTGCCCGGGCACTCCGGTAGATGCCAAATAATCCGATTAAAACAATGACTGCCAGCACAATCAGCATAATGTTCAACGTCCGGCGGCCTGCGGATCTGGGGATTTGCGAGCAGGCCAGGGTGGCTTTTAAAAAACTGAAGGGTGAGGGAAATCCGCGATTAAGAGTGAAATCTGAATTTTTAGAATACGGGCCGGTTTCCACTGCAGCTGCCTCGCGCCCCTGATCCACCACACTGAGCCTGAGTCCGCTAAACCGCGCCATGGGCTGGGTCAAAAAATAGGTTTTAGTCAGGTGCTCCAGGAAAGCATTTATGCTCAGGATAAAGCCTTGACGGTAAATTTGCCGATTGATCATTATGCGCCGGAAAATGAAAATCTGGGCATCATTTAAAAATACCGCCTGTAAAGGTGCCACCTCGACCTGAAAACCTTCAGTTTCATCTGCATCGACAACCGCAGCCGGAGGGGCAGCTTCGAGCGTCGCTTCCAGATCCATTTTGCGGGATACCCGCTTTTTAGGGGTCGATACCCTGCCCGGCGCCTGATCTTTTGCAATAGACTGATCTTCACGTTCGGATTCTGTGACGGCCGCAGAGCTGCCCAACGTCTGCGGTTGTTCCTGTTTGGCGATGTTCGCCGCCTGACTGATGGTAATCTTTTCAAGTCTCTTTTCTTTTTGCCCCAGGTAAGATTGGGAACGCAGGGCACTGGAGGAATCAATATATTTGTCGGCAAAACCGGATTTTTGTTTGACTTCCTCTTCGGCCGCAATTTCAGCCGGTCGCGGTTGGATCCTGTCCGTAACCGTTGCCCGTTTGCGGTTAAATATTTCATTGGCGCCTTTCAGGGCCTCTATCCGGTCGACAAGACCAGGAGACGTTTTCCCGGTGCCTGCCATCAGAGGGGTTTGAAATGAGCCGTCCGGATTATTTTGAAAATATCCAAGGATAAAATTTTCCCGAGGAAGCCGGGACAGGGGTGAAGGCTGCGGCTTGCCGGCACCCGCCCCAGGCGGACCGGATGGAAATACCTCATAGTTGAATTCGTCGATGGCCCGCCCTTCCTCTTTTTTCACCAACTCAGCCAGCGCGCCTTCCATTTTATCGAAAAGCGTGTCGGCGAAAAAACGCAATGTCGCAACTTCCTCCTGCTCCAGCCCGCGATAGGTGCGAACAACAAAATAGGCCAGCGGAATGGAAAGGGTTAAGGAAAATATGACTATGAGCAGTTTTAGTCTTTTCATTGTTTTAATAAGTTAGTAGCAAAATCACAAAATTCTATATTCCCGGCAATTCATTTTTTGTCACCAGTATGTAATAATTTCTTGGTTTCAGGTGTCAGAGAGAAGCGGACAGATAAAAGAAGACAGAGTGCTGAGGTTTAACAGTGCATACTGTCGGCCACATACAAAGGTTATCCTTGAATGTTGAAACCGTCAAAGTCAGACAAGTACTGATCCTCTGAACCTGCCATCCTGAAACCTGACACCTGACACCTGAAACCTCTTTATGCCTGATACCTGCATGCCCGCCGTAGCTTTAAGGCGAAGGAGGGACACCTGCTTGATTCCTTAACCCCGCAACCCGCAACCCTCTACTCCGGCAGCAGCCGGTACCCCTCCCCCCTGACGGTTTCGATCAACGGCGCAGCGCCAATCAGAAAGGTGATTTTCTTGCGCAGCTTCAGCATGTGGATGTCCACCGTTCGGGTTTCGATGTCTGCGTCGGCATAGTGCCACACCTCGATCAAAAGTTCCTTTTTGGAGACGATCCTGTCTTGATTCCGATACAGGTAAATAATGATATCCATTTCCCGGCGGGTAAGTTCCACCGACTGATTCCCGGCCCGGGCCTTCAGGTTTTTACCGTCAAAAAATATTCCCCTGTAATCGACTTCCTCATCACCCATGTTTTTTCCGGTGCGTCGCAGCACCGCTTCCACCCGCACCATGACTTCTCTCAGGGAAAAGGGCTTGGTGATATAGTCATCCGCCCCGGCTTTAAAACCTGTAACGATGTCGTCTTCCGCCCCCTTGGCAGTGATAATGATGATCCCCTGCCCCGGCTTTTTTTTACGGATCTCCCCGCAGATGCTGAAGCCATCCAGCGTGGGAAGCATCACGTCCAAAATAATCAGGTCAAACTGCTCTTCCAGACCTTCACTGAGACCCTGACCGCCATCCTCAACCCCCCGGGCGTCATAGCCGTTAAATACAAGCACATCGAGAAGACCTCCCAGCAGAGCGGCATCGTCTTCAACCACCAGGATGCGGGCTTTGGCATCTTTAATCAAATCTTTCTCCCAAATTGATCTTGTTACGGGTTGCAGGTTAAAGCACTTCCAGTGCCGGCTGATTGCTCATAGCTGATAGCTCATAGCTGATAGTCAAAAGAAATTAAAGCGCTAAAGTTCCTTTCATCAATCCGAAATCCCCAATCCGCAATCCCAAATCTCAGATCTAGGGTATACCAGATGTTCACAAATTCAAAGCAAAAGTTATGTAAAATTTTCCCCGCTTTCTTTTACACTTCTTTGAATTGCAATTAGCGGTACCTGAAGTAAAATTAGGACATGGCAGTTAAACCAGTTTTTAAATTGTCCCTCACAGGGATTGAGCACTGTAATCATTCAACAGTAGGCCCTCAGAAAGAGGATCGAGTAAGTTAACTCATATTAAAATCGATCCACCGAAGACGGACCCCAATTTTAGGCAATTTAGGCAATTTAGGCATTTTTTAATTAGGCATTCTCAACAGAAAGGAGCATATTATGAAAAAAAATCAATTGAAAAATTTAGTTCTGATCACCGTGCTTATTCTCGTTACCGGAGGCGCCATGGCTTATTCTTCAAATAAACCTGATGGCTTTTTCTCAAACTGGATTTCCGGGCCTTCCCATCCTCATACAGGAAATGACGAAATTTTAACGGCTTCCGGACATCTGGTTCAGAACAAGGTCCTCCTGGGATCCGACGGCACCTTCGGACTGAGCCTGACTTTGCAGGCCAACGAACTATTGACAGGCGACCGTCCGGCAGCCCGCAATGTAGACATGGTAATCGTATTGGATCGGAGCGGATCGATGCAGGGCCGCAAACTTGAGGACGCCCGCTCGGCAGTGTTAACGCTATTGTCCAATCTGTCTGCTAAAGACCGCTTTGCTCTGGTCACATATTCAGACGGTGTCCAAATCGCCTCCGGCCTGGTCAACGTGACCCAGGACCATCGGGTGCAACTCGCAGCGGCGGTCAATGGCGTAAGGGCCGGCGGAGGAACAAATCTGGGGGCCGGTCTTCAAGCCGGAATCAATATGCTCAGAACTCCCTACCGCTCCAATAACGCCGCCAGGGTCATTCTCATCTCCGACGGACTTGCCAATAGAGGCATAACCGACCCTAAATCTTTGACCGGAATTGCCTCAGCCGCCCTAGAGAGTGAATTTGCGGTCTCCACGGTCGGCGTCGGCGTTGATTTCAATGAGCAATTGATGACGGCCATCGCCGACCGGGGGACCGGCAATTATTATTATCTGGAAAATCCGGCTGCGTTTGCAGAGGTATTCCAGAAAGAATTTTACAACACCCAAACCGCCAGCATTACCGGTCTTAGAATTCAAATCCCCGTCAACAGCGGAATCACCCTGGCTGATGCCGCCGGCTACCCGATTAATATCCATAACGGCCAGGCCCTTTTTTACCCGGGAAATCTGCTATCCGGACAAACCCGCAAACTGTACCTGACCCTCCAAATTCCCACCAACCGCCAAAAGACCTTTGAGCTTGATGACATTCAAATTCATTATCAGCATAACGACCAGTCGTACGTAACCACCCTGGCTGAATCCTTAACAATTGCCTGTGTGAACGATCAAAAGAAAGTATATTCTTCCATCGACAAGACCCGCTGGTCGGAAAAAGTGGTCAATGAGGATTTTAACCGCCTTAAACAGGAGGTCGCCTCCGATATCAAAGCAGGCAAAGAACAAAAGGCTCTCAAAAGAATCGAAAAGTACTACAACGAACAGGAAGCCGTTAATTCAGTCGTTGGTTCAACCAGCGTGGCCGACAACCTCGATAATGATCTCAAAGAATTGAAAATCTTTGTCAAAGACACGTTTGAGGGCGCACCGGCAGCCGTAAAAGAACAGCAGAAATCAAACGCCAAGTCACTGCAATATGATGGCTATCGGGGCAGAAGGACGAATTAGGGATTAGTTAAAATGATCTCTGGATTCCCGCCTTCCAGACTGTGTCGCAATTCAGATATGCAACTAATTTCTGCCCGTCATGCCGGACTTGATCCGGCATCCAGAAACGTAAGACTGTGAAAAACAACTGGATTCCGGGCCAAGCCCGGAATGACAAACCGGCTTGTTTGCATGTAAAAGGCTAAATCATTAATTGTGACACAGCCTCCTGCGCAGGAATGACAGGCTTTCCGACCCCTCAACTATTTAACCAATCAACTATTAAACTAAAACTGGAGACAAATATGGGAATCACAGCCAGAATTGTGAAAATATTTAAGGCCGACATCCATGGCGTCATGGATCAATTTGAAGATCAGGGTTTATTGCTCAAGCAGTATCTGCGCGACATGGAGGAAGCATTGAATCAAAAAGAAGCCAAACTCGCGAGGAAGATCTCCCTGCGAAATCGATCCCAAAAAGAGCATCATAAATATCATCAGCAGTACCAGGCCCTCGACCAAGATCTGACAGCGGCCGTACAAAGAGGCAAAGATAACATTGCCCGGATGCTTATCAGAAAAGTCAAACCTCTGGGCAGTCTTTGCGATGAGCTTGCCGGTCAGGTCGCAACACTGGAGGAGGAGATATCCCAATTTAAAGAGCATCTGTCAGCACAACGCCTGCAATATGAACAACTCAAGATCCGATCCGCTGAATATTTTCACCGAACGGAAATGCAAGGGCGGGAAAAAGATATGCGGGATATCATTCCCAACAATATCCCGGGAGAGCTGTCCGAGGAAGAAATAGAGCTGGAGCTTCTAAAACGCAAGGA
>Ga0210060_1000377_pt1 | contig 16498 bp, 28 predicted proteins | sample Joice_CattailNLB_FD_184871 | JGI IMG/M metagenome (GOLD analysis project Ga0210060, IMG submission 184871) | Wetland microbial communities from San Francisco Bay, California, USA, that impact long-term carbon sequestration - Joice_CattailNLB_D2... | ecosystem: Environmental > Aquatic > Marine >...
AGGAATTAAAGTTTGGATTTGCCGTGGAGAAATCCTGGGTAAGAGAGCATCGGAATAAATTAAGATAAGGCGATTTTAATATGTTAATGCCCAAAAGAGTTAAGTACAGAAAAGCCCAGCGTGGAAGAAGAGCTGGCAAAGCTTACAGAGGAGCTTCTGTTGCCTTTGGAGATTACGGCCTTAAAGCTTTGGAACCGGCATGGATAACCAGCCGGCAAATAGAGGCTTGCAGAGTTGCTCTTACAAGAAAAATGAAAAGAGATGGTAAAGTATTTATAAGAATATTTCCAGACAAACCGGTTTCTAAAAAACCTCTTGAAACCAGAATGGGAAAAGGAAAAGGTGCCCCTGAATTTTGGGTAGTTGTTATAAAACCGGGTAGGGTGATGTTCGAAGTTTCAGGTGTTTCAAAAGACTTGGCTCACGAGGCACTTAAAACATGTGCTTTTAAATTACCGATTAAAACAAAAGTTGTGTCCCGACCGGATATAATGTAGGTGCAAGAGAAATGAAAATTCACGAAATAAGAGAAATGAAAGATGACGAACTTGTAAAAAGAATCGAAGAAGAAGAAAAAAATCTTATCGATCTCAGGTTCTCGCATCAGCTTAAACAATTAACGAATACAGCTAAGATAAATCTGGCAAAAAGAGATATTGCAAAAATGAAAACAATTCTCAATGAAAGAAAAAGGACAGTGGAAAAAGTTCCTGCTGTAAATAAGGATTAGTATGGAAACACGCAGCCTGCGCAAAACAAGGATTGGAGTTGTAATTAGTAATAAAATGGAAAAGACAATTACTGTTGCAATCGAAAGAAGAGTTCCACATCCTATTTATAAAAAGTATTTTAAGAAGACTACAAAGTTAATGGCTCACGACGAAAAGAGGGAATGTAACGTTGGAGATAAAGTAAAGATTATGGAAACTCGCCCTCTCAGTTTGAAAAAAAGATGGCGATTAGTAGAAATTGTGGAAAAAGCCAAATAGAAGGGTAACTGTAGAATGATTCAAGAAGAAACAAATCTTATTGTTGCCGATAATTCGGGAGCCAAAAGAGCGCGTTGTATTAGGGTGCTTGGAGGCAGTGGAAGAAATTATGCAAGTGTTGGAGATACGATAGTTGTTACCGTAAAATCGGCTATCCCGAATGGAACTGTAAAAAAAGGTGAAGTTTCAAAAGCGGTTATTGTAAGAACAAAAAAGGAAGTTAGAAGAAAAGACGGTTCTTATATAAGATTTGACGAGAATGCGGTAGTATTAATTAATCCACAAAATGAACCGCGCGGAACACGTATTTTCGGTCCGGTTGCAAGAGAGTTAAGAGAAAAACAGTTTATGAAAATTGTTTCACTGGCTCCGGAAGTTTTATAAAAAGGTTTAATAATGAAAATAAGAAAAAACGATAATGTGGTTGTAATATCCGGTAACGATAAAGGAAAAACAGGGAAAGTATTGAAGGTATTTCCTTCAATGACAAGAGTTATAGTTGAAGGAATAAACCTGAGAAAAAGACATACTAAACCAAGTCAGAAACAACCGCAGGGTGGAATTATTGAAAAAGAAGCTCCGATTCATGCTTCTAATGTGATGTTTATTGATTCCAAAACAAATGAGGCTACAAGATTGGGTGCCCAGATTATTCTGGATGAAAAAACAGGTAAGAAAAAAAGCCAGCGCGTCAGCAAAGTAAGCGGCGAGATGGTCTAAATAAAATTTGAAGAATTATGGCAGATAAAAAAGAAAAAAAAGAAGCAGCTCCAAAACAGAAAACAAAAAAAGAAGGGGCTGATGTTTCTAAAAAGGAAAAGGAAATAAAAGTTCCTGTTCGCCTTTTTGATACTTATAAAAAGAATATAGCTCCTGAACTTTTGAAAAAATTCAGTTACAAAAGCATTATGCAGGTTCCGCGTATTCACAAAATTGTTGTTAATATGGGAGTCGGAGAAGCCGTGGCTGATTCTAAAGTGCTTGATGAAGCAGTGAAACATCTTGAATCAATAACAGGGCAAAAACCAAGCATTAGAAAAGCCAAAAAAGCTATTTCGAATTTTAAGTTACGTGAAGGAGTTAACATTGGTGCAATGGTAACTTTGAGAAAAGAAAGGATGTATGAATTTCTGGACAGACTTGTGAACGTAGCTTTACCGCGTGTAAGAGATTTCAGAGGTCTTTCTGATAAATCGTTTGACGGGAGAGGAAATTATTCTCTCGGTATAAAGGAACAGATAATCTTTCCAGAAATTAATGTTGATAAAATTACTAAAGTTCTTGGAATGGATATTACGATTGTAACTACTGCAAAGACGGATAATGAAGCTTATGAATTACTTCATGGATTTGGTGTCCCATTCAGAAAAAAAGAAATGAAAACAGCTTAACAAGAGGTTTTATGGCAAGAAAAAGCTTAATAGCTCGTGAAGAAAAAAGAAAAAAAACTTACGAAAAGTATAAGAAGCAGAGAGAGGAACTTAAAGCACAGGGTGATTACGATGCTTTACAAAAACTTCCGAGAAATGCTTCACCAGTTAGGCTGCATAACCGTTGTTTATTTACAGGAAGAGCCCGAGGGTATCACAGAAAGTTTGGTGTGTCGAGACTCGTATTAAGAGAAATGGCACTAAGAGGTGAGTTACCGGGTGTAAAGAAATCAAGTTGGTAAAAGGAGAATTTTATTTATGCCAGTAACAGATCCGATATCAGATTTTTTAACAAGAGTTAGAAATGCTTCCAAAGCCAGGAAGTTGCGAGTCGATATTCCGGCTTCAAAAATGAAAAAGAATCTTGCTGAAATATTGAAAACACAAAAATTTATCAATGACTATTCTGTAGTTGAGGATAATAAACAGAATATTTTAAGATTAGAATTAAAATATTCAAACGGTAACCCGGCAATTAGCGGCCTAAGAAAGATAAGTAAACCGGGATTAAGAGTTTATAAAAAATCAGATGAGCTTCCTAAGGTGTTGAACGGTTTAGGAGTTGCAGTCGTATCAACTTCGCAGGGATTACTAACTGATAAAGAAGCAAGAAAACAAGCTATCGGTGGCGAAGTAGTTTGTTATATATGGTAATTTTTTAAGATGGAGTTTTAAAGTGTCGCGAATCGGTAAGAAACCAATTGAAATACCAAAAGGCGTAACAATTACGAAGAATGGTTCCAGCATAAAAGTAAAGGGACCCAAAGGTGAACTTGAAAGAAAAGTTCATTCTAATATTTCTGTTGAAATAAAAGACAATGAGTTAATTGTTACACGCCCCGATGATACAAAGGAAAATAAAGCTCTGCACGGTTTAACAAGAGCTTTAATCCAGAATATGGTTGACGGTGTTCTTAATGTATTTACAAAAACGCTTGATATAGTTGGTGTTGGATACAGGGCAGAGTTGAAAGGAAAAAATCTTTTACTAAATATTGGATTTTCACATCCTATATATTTTGTCCCACCGGAAGAGATTGTGATACAAACACCTGCTCAAACACAGATAGTTATATCTGGTATTGATAAGCAACTGGTAGGTATGGTTGCTGCAAAAATAAGATCAATCAGAAAACCTGAACCATATAAAGGGAAAGGTATCAAATATTCTGATGAACAAATTCAGAGAAAAGCCGGTAAGACAGCTGGTAAATAATCTTGGAGATTATTAAAGAATGATAAAAAGAGATAAAAACGGAAGACTGCGAGCCAAAGTTAGAATAAGAAAAAACATTGCAGGCACATCTGGAAAACCGAGGTTATCGGTTTATCGTAGTCTTGGTAATATTTATGGACAGATAATTGACGACTCGAACGGAAAAACAATTGCTTCCGCTTCTTCGTTATCTAAAGAAATTGTAGAGGATCTAAAATCAGCAAAAGGAAAAACTGCAAAGAGCAAACTTGTTGGAATTCTCGTTGCAAAAAAAGCTTTAGAGAAAAACATTTCAACCGTAGTGTTTGATCGTAATGGTTATAAATATCATGGGCGCGTACAGGCATTTGCCGAAGGTGCGCGTGAGGGAGGGTTGAAATTTTAATATGCAGTATACAAACTTTTGCCGGGTCGTCTAATGGCAGGACTACGCCCTTTGGAGGCGTCTGTAGAGGTTCGAATCCTCTCCCGGCAGCTTTTATAATGCCGGTTGAGATTTTGTTAAACATTTTATTTAATGATTGAGTTTTTATGAAAGTAGAAAAGGATAAGATCGTAAGATCAACTGAAGTTGAAAACCTGAAGGAAAAAGTAGTTCATATAAACCGTGTTGCCAAAGTAGTAAAAGGCGGACGCAGGTTTAGTTTCAATGCTATTGTTGTTGTTGGAAATGGCAACGGTGTTGTTGGAGTTGGTCTTGGTAAAGCAAACGAAGTTACCGATGCAATTTCAAAAGGTATTGATGATGCAAGAAAAAATCTTGTCCAGGTTTCAATTATAAAAGGTACCATAGCCCATCAAATTTTAGGCAAATATGGTGCTGGGAAAGTATTATTGAAACCTGCTTCAGCAGGAACCGGACTAATTGCAGGAGGTGGTGTGCGTGCAGTTCTTGAAGCAGCAGGCGTACAGGACATTCTTACTAAATCTCTTGGTTCAAGTAATCCTCATAACCAAGTTAAAGCAACTCTTAATGGGTTACTTAATTTGATAGATGCGAGGAAGATGTCACGTAAACGTAGTATGAGTATAACAGAATTATTTAATTCCTGATTTAAGTGGATAATATGTAATGAAATTAAAAATTAAGCAAATAAGAAGCATTATCGATCGGCCTGTAAGACAAAAACTAACTATTGAAGCCCTGGGTTTGGGTAGACCAAACTGGGAAAAAATACATAATGATACTCCCCAAATAAGAGGAATGATTAATAGGGTAACTCATTTAGTAGAAGTTAGCGAGTTTGAACCTACGGCTGAAGAACAAAATCAACAGGTTACAAAACCTGCTGCAAAAAAGGCAAAGAAAACTGTAGCGACTAAAAAGACAGCTACGGCTAAAAGCACAAAGAAATCAGCAAACAAAACGAAAAAAGAGATTGAAAAATAATGGATGTATTAAGCAATCTGAAATATGTTGACGGTTCCAGAAAGAAACGGAAAAGAATTGGGAGAGGTGAAGGTTCGGGTCACGGCGGAACAGCTACAAAAGGTATGAATGGTCAGTTATCGCGTTCGGGAGCCAAAAAGAAAATCTGGTTTGAGGGTGGACAGATGCCTCTCCAGAGAAGAGTTCCAAAGTTTGGTTTCACAAATATTTTTAAAAAAGAAGTTCAAATAATAAACGTAAACAGCTTACAGAAACTTGCCGAGAGAAATAGGCTTCAAGATGTTGTCCTTAATGCAGAAGAATTGAAAAAATTAGGTTTAATTGATAGTGTAAAAAAACCTGTAAAAGTTCTGGGTAATGGAGAACTTAAAACAAAAGTTCAGTTAGAAGTAAGTGCGTTCAGTAATTCAGCTAAAGAAAAAATTGAAGCTGCCGGCGGCTCAATTAAAAAGGTTTAATTCAGTATAAATGTCTAAGATTACAGAAACCTTCAGAAATATTTTCAAAATACATGAACTCCGGCAGAGAATCTTATATACTTTAGCTTTGTTAAGTCTTGTCCGGTTAGGTTCTCATCTTACAATACCGGGTGTTGATGCTGTTCTTTTAACTCAGAGCATGCAAAATCAGACTTCCGATAATTTATTCGGATTATATGATTTGTTTGTTGGAGGTGCGTTTCATAATGCAGCTATCTTTGCTCTTGGAATTATGCCTTATATATCTGCATCAATTATTTTGCAGTTGATGGGCGCAGTTGTTCCTTACTTCCAGAAATTGCAACAAGAAGGCGAAGAAGGCAGAAAGAAAATTACTCAGTTAACCAGGTATGGAACGGTTCTCATTTCTGCTTTGCAGGCGTGGGGCGTTACGGTTAGGTTACTTAATATACAGGTTCAGGGTATGCCGATTGTCCCTGTTCCGGTTCAGGGCTTTACTTGGGTTTTTTCAACAATACTAATACTTACTGCCGGTACTGTTTTTATGATGTGGATGGGTGAACAAATAACTGAAAAAGGAATTGGAAACGGAATATCATTAATAATTTTTATTGGTATTATCGCCCGTTTTCCATTTGCTGTTCTTGATGAGTATAGACTTATATCTGCCGGGACAAGAAGTATAGTAATTGAGATTGTCATACTTTCGCTTATGACATTAATTATAGCAGGAGTTGTTCTAGTCACACAAGGAACCCGGAGAATACCGGTTCAATATGCAAAGAGAGTTGTTGGTCGAAAAGTTTACGGTGGAGTAACACAGTATATTCCTTTGAGAGTTAATACAGCAGGTGTTATGCCGATTATTTTTGCACAGTCAATAATGTTTATACCAAATACTGTGCTTTCATTTTTTCCGGATAATGAATTTCTACAGAACATATCCGGTTACTTTGTCTATACTTCACCTGTTTATTCTGCTATATATGCTTTGATGATTGTGTTTTTCACATATTTTTATACTGCTATAGCATTTAATCCGAAAGACGTTGCAGACAATATGAAAAAGCAGGGAGGTTTTATTCCTGGTATTAGACCGGGGAAACAAACATCTGAATTTATAGATAACATTCTTACGAAGATTACACTTCCCGGATCAATCTTTTTAGCTATTATTGCAATACTTCCAGCTTTTGTAAGAGTCTGGGGAGTATCAGGACAGTTCTCACAATTTTTTGGCGGAACAAGTTTATTAATTATTGTTGGTGTTGCTTTAGATACTTTGCAGCAGGTTGAATCTCATCTTTTGATGAGACACTATGATGGTTTTATGAAGTCGGGTAAGATGAGAGGGCGTAGATAGGTAGTGGATTATTGTGATTTATATAAAAACAAAAAAGGAAGTTGACTATATCAGGGAAAGCTGCAGAATAGTTGCAGAAACTTTGCAGCTGCTTAAAGCTAATGTTAGACCTGGTATCACAACATTAGAACTGGATAAGATAGCAGAAGATTATATACTAAGTAATAAAGCCAGAGCAGCCTTTAAAGGATATTCTCAGGTTGGCTCTTATAAATTCCCCGGTTCCATTTGTGCTTCTATAGATGATGCTGTAGTGCACGGAATTCCGGGAAACAGAGTTCTTAAAAATGGTGAAATTATTTCTCTTGATGTAGGTGTAGATAAAAACGGTTACTATGGAGATGCAGCTTTGTCTGTTCCTGTTGGCGAGATAAATGAAGAAAGACAAAATCTCCTCGATGTAACTGAAAGATCTTTATACCTGGGTATTGAAGAAGCAAAGGAAGGAAATCGTTTACATGATATTTCAGCAACGATTCAGAATTATGTTGAAGATCATGGATATTCTATAGTAAGAGAACTTTGCGGTCACGGAGTTGGAAAACATTTGCATGAAGACCCGTCAATTCCAAACTTCGGAAAAAAAGGAACCGGAGTTAAATTGAGAAAAGGAATGACACTTGCAATTGAACCGATGGTTAATCTCGGTAAAAATGCTGTTCATACAGGTGAAGATGGCTGGACAGTTTTAACGGCAGATGGTTTGCCTTCTGCACATTTTGAACATACTATTTTGGTTTCAAACGGTAAACCGGAAATACTGACTGTAATTTAATGGCAAAACAAGGACCAATTAAAGTAGATGGAATTGTTACCGAAACTTTGCCCAATGCTAATTTTAAAGTTAAGCTTGATAACGGGCACGAGATACTTGCGCATATTTCCGGGAAGATGAGAATGCACTTTATTAAAATATTGGTAGGGGATAAAGTTTCGATTGAACTCTCTCCCTATGATTTATCAAAGGGAAGAATAACATACAGGTATAAATAGCGGAGCAAAAAATGAAAGTAAGAGCTTCAGTTAAAAAAATATGTGAAAATTGTAAAATTATTAAACGTAAAGGCGTTGTAAGAGTTATTTGTAAAAACAAAAAACATAAACAGCGTCAGGGTTAATAATAAAAAGTAAGGAGATATAATTGGCTCGTATAGCTGGTGTAGATTTGCCAAAAAATAAAAAAGTGCTTTTCGGATTGCAATACATTTTCGGTATCGGCAGTTCACTTGCTTCAGTTATTATAGAAAAAGCGAAAGTTGATCCGAATAAGAAAGTATCTGATCTTAACGAAGATGAGGTAGCACAGATAAGAGCGGTTATCCAGGCAGATTTTAAAGTCGAAGGTGCTTTGCGTTCTGAGATTCAACAAAATATTAAAAGACTAATGGACATAGGAAGCTACCGCGGCATAAGACACAGAAAAGGTTTACCTGCAAGAGGACAAAGAACCAGAACAAATTCCAGAACCAGGAAAGGTAAACGTAAAACTGTTGCTGGAAAGAAAAAAGTTCCTACTAAGAAGTAATTAAAACGGAAGGAAATTAGTTTGGCTAAAGCAGTAAAAAAAGTTAAGAAAAGAACTCACGTTGATGCGAATGGTATAGCTCATATAAAAGCTACATTTAATAATGTTGTAGTTACTATTACTGATATTTACGGAAATACTATTTCGTGGTCTTCGGCAGGAAAGAATGGTTTTAAAGGTTCAAGAAAAAACACACCTTATGCTGCACAAACATCGGCAGAAGCTGCTGCTAAAGAAGCTTACGATCTTGGTTTAAGAAGAGTTGAAGTTCTTGTGAAAGGTCCTGGGTCAGGAAGAGAAGCGGCTATCAGAGCATTAAATACTGCAGGGTTGGAAGTATCATCAATTCGCGATGTAACACCGATTCCGCATAACGGCTGCAGACCGCCAAAGAGAAGAAGAGTTTAATTTATAACGGAGTTAATTAGTAGATGGGAAGACATACAGGTCCAAAATATAAACTGAGCAGAAGAGAAAGACAGGATCTTTTTGGAAGTCCTAAATCTTTAATGGGAAAAAGTCCTCTTGAGAAGAAGAACTATCCTCCCGGAGAACACGGACAATCCAGGCGTCAGAAAATTTCAGAATACGGTGTTCAGTTGAGAGAAAAACAAAAAATCAAAAGGATTTATGGTTTATTCGAAAAGCAGTTTAGAAATCTTTTTGAGAAAGCAAGCAGGCAAAAAGGTATTACCGGCGAAAACCTTATTAAACTTCTGGAAAGAAGACTCGATAACGTTGTTTATCGTTTAGGATTTGCACCTACAAGGATTTCAGCCCGACAGCTTGTTAGTCACAGGCATGTAATGGTTAACGAAAAGACAGTAAATGTTCCATCTTTTGTTGTATCTGCAGGAGATATTATACGCATCCGCGAAAAGAGCAAGAAGATGGATGTTATTCATAATTCTCTCAAGAAAGTAAGGGACAATCAGTTTTCCTGGTTAACTATTGATAAAGCTACATTGAGTGGAACCTTTGTTCAGGTTCCTGAAAGAGCGGACATTCCGCTTAACGCCAACGAACAGTTGGTAGTAGAGCTTTATTCTAAATAAATTTTTTTAATAGATAAATTTTAGAGGATTATTAAATGAGCATATCATATTTAAAGATGCCCGAAGCGGTAGTTCTTGACGAGTCAACATATACAAATACTTATGGGAGATTTTCGCTGCAGCCGCTTGAAAGGGGTTATGGTGTTACACTTGGAAATTCTCTCAGAAGAGTTCTCATTTCTTCTTTAACTGGTGCTGCAATAACTTCCGTTAAATTCAGTGGTGTGCTTCATGAATTTACAACCATTGAAGGAGTAGTCGAGGATGTTTCAGAGATTATTCTCAATCTTAAACAAGTAAGAATGAAATTGCTCAGCAAAAAGCCTAATAAGATAGATATTTCTTTTGATGGGCAGGGAGAATGGACTGCTGCTGATATTCAAAAAGCAAGCAACGAAGTTGAAGTTCTTAATCCCGAACTTCATATTGCAACACTTAATAAAAACATTAAGCTTCTTGTTGAGTTAAATGTAGGAAAAGGTGTTGGATATGTTCCCGCTGCTGAAAATGTTTCTCCTGATCAGACTATAGGTGTTATTCCTGTAGATTCTATTTTTACACCAATCAAAAATGTAAAATATGATGTAGAAAATGTCCGTATTGGTGATAAAGCTGATTATGAGAAGCTTACTCTAGAGATTACATCCGATGGGTCAATTACTCCTGACGATGCTCTTACTCAGGCTGCAAAGATACTGAGAGAGCATGTTCAGCTTTTCATTAACTTTGATATTGAGCAGGAAGAAGAACAAGCAGTTACACCAAAAGACACAGAATCAGAAAGAATAAAAAAGATACTTCTTACACCTGTTGATGATCTCGAACTTAGCGTACGATCTCACAACTGTCTTAAAGCTGCCAACATTAAAAATCTTGCCGATCTTGTAAGAAAAGATGAAGGTGAAATGCTTAAATTCAGGAATTTCGGAAGGAAGTCTCTCTCTGAACTAATGGAAATTGTAGAAACTATGGGCCTCGAGTTCGGAATGGATGTAGACAAATATATTAAAGAAGAAACTGAAACAACTTAATTCCAAAGTATTTTAATTAGGATCGGAAATGCGACACAGTGTAAGAGGAAGAAAATTAGGAAGAACAGCAAGCCATCGTAAAGCTTTATTAAGATCTCTTGCAACTTCTTTATTCAGACATAAAAGAATAAGAACAACACTTGCAAAAGCTAAAGAAACAAGAAGCTATGCCGAAACACTTATAACCAAAGCAAGAAAGAATGATCTTCATTCCAAAAGACAGGTTATGAGTGAAATTCATGATAAGGAAGTTGTTAAGGAATTATTCGGCGATATTTTAGAAAAAATAGGTGATAGAGCCGGAGGTTATACAAGAGTTATTAAACTCGGTAAAAGAATAGGTGATGCCGCTGATATTGCTATTCTTGAACTTGTTGACTTCAATGAAGTTATGAAAGAAAAAGATGAAGAAAAGAAGGAACAAAAAGAAGCGAAAAAAGTAAAGAAACAAAAAGAAGATGAAGAGGCAACCCCTGCAGTTGAAGATGCTAATGTAATTGAAGAAACCAAGGATGAGAAGAAGCCGAAAAAAAGAGGTAGGAAAAAGAAAGAAGATAAAGAAGACACTGAAGAAAAACCTAAGAAAAGGGGACGCAAGAAAAAGGAAGAATAATTTTGTGTTAAAGACAGAAATCCTCGTTTAGGCGAGGATTTTTTGTTTTAAAGATTATTTAAGAATTCAATATCTCAAACTTCCTAATTTTATATATTAATATATGTTCGAAACGCAGGATTTTGTTACATCAGTTTATAAGCTAGAGGATGTTCCCAAACATCGTCTCCCGGAAGTAATACTTTGTGGAAGATCGAATGTTGGCAAATCATCTTTTATCAATTCTCTTTTTAACCGGAAAAATCTTGCAAAAATAAGCTCAACTCCTGGCAAGACACGTTCAATTAATTATTATAAAATCGATGAAAAGTTTTACATAGTTGATTTGCCCGGATATGGTTATGCTAAAGTAAGTAAAACCGAAAGAGAAAAGTGGGGGAAACTGGTTGGAGAGTTTATAAATAAATCGTCTCACATTTCATTGGCATTTCACATAATAGACAGCAGGCATAAGCCGACAATTCTTGACGAACAGCTAAATGATCTTCTGAAGTCTCAAAACATTCCTTACATTATTATTCTTAGTAAAATTGATAAGCTTAAACAATCTCAAATAGCTGCTTCTAAAAAAGTCGTCGAAGAAATATTCCCTGGTTTAGCAATCAACAAAAACATATTCGGATATTCTGCTATCAAAAAAACAGGACAAAAAGAAGTCCTGAGAAAACTTAGTGAACAGTTTTATTGAGTTTCTTTAGCAAGTGCAACTTTATAACGTTTGATATTCGCTCATACTAACTATATATTTGTCATTGTTTTTTAACATCCCATTTACTTTCTGCTTGTGATGGATCGGCGACAAAGAAAAAGATTACTGATATTTTTAATCGTTCCTCTCCTGGCAATAATTTTGCTCATTACCGACGATGTTGTTATAAGAATTATAACGATAGGACTTATAATAATTTATGTTGGCTTCATAATTTTCTTAAGGGACTCACTTAAATTTGGAAAAGATTATATCCCCGATTATCCTGAAGAAGACTTAGGCGACGACTTGTACATCAGCCCGGAGGCAAAACACACCGAGTACTTCGATGAATCGTTTAAAATTGTTTCCAAAAATAAAGATATTGAGATAATTACCGATGAAACTTACACTCCTGACAGATCATCAAGGGCAACGGTTAAACCTCACGATTTGAAAGAACGATTTGAGGAAATTGCTAATGAGAAAATTCCTACGGAAATGGGACACGATGCGCAATTTACCTTTGTGCTTGAAAAAATTCTTACTGTTATTAAAGAGGCGTACTCTGCAAATACTGCCATTTTTTTCTGGTATAACAAACAAAAAGAAAAGTTATCAATTGAAAAATTTGTATCGAACTCAAATGATATAGCAAGAAGAAAATTCGATATTGAAGATGATATCTTAAGCAAGATGGTTCAGAAAGGAGAACCGGAATTGCTTAGCGATATTTCCCCGGCCGCTGAAGCCGATGTTATAAGATATTATGAATCCTGCCAGGGTATAAGAAGTTTTGTCGGGGTTCCTTTGTTTTATGATAAACATCTTATAGCAATAATTGCAATGGACTCCAAAGACAACGATGCTTTTGGTATTGAAACTATTTATGCAATGGGAAGGTTTGTAAGAGTTATTACTATGATAATTTCCATCTTCGAAGAGAAACATTCAGACAATGTATCTCAGCAAAGACTTAAAGGTATCCTAAATATGGTAAGCCCGGAATATAAGTTTGAAAGTGAACAGGACCTGGCTACTGCCTTGCAAAATTCGATTAGCTTGTTAATCCCCTGGGATGCTTTTGCTTTTGTGTATTACAATCCTTTGGATCAGAAATTTAAAACACAAACTATTTTGAATAACACTTCCTTAAAATATATTGGTGGTGGACTTGATGTTGAATTAAGCGGTACATTAGTGGGTAAAGCAATAAAGACAGGAATTCCAATCAAAATTGACGATACATCGTTGGCCCAATATGTCAGGTTTTCTAAAGTAGAAGATGTAAGTTTTGATGGTTCATTTATTGCTATACCACTTGTACATCATAATCAAAATTACGGCGTTTTGTGTTTTGAAAGCCTGAAGAAAAACACGTATACAAACGCCGATATACAATTCCTTAAAAATGCAGCTAACTTACTATCTTTTGTAATTCATGCTCATTCGACACAATCATTGTTAAAAAGTTTTCTTTCAATTGATGTGGAGACAAAAGCACTAAATGCACATACATTTAAAGAAAGAATGTTATCTGATCTTATTAAAGCACTTCAGTTAAAAATACCCGGTGCGTTAGCATTAGTTCGAATCGACGATTTTTTGGAACAGGAATCTCTCTTTGATGATAATCCTTTACCCAAAGTTCTGAAAGCTGTTTCGGAAACAATATCAGGTGAAATCACACCATTAAATCTTTTTGGCAGATTAGATGATAAAGTTTTTGGAGTATTCTTTTTTAATTCTACAACAAAAGATGTTTTTGTCTGGGCAGAAAAATTACGTGTTAAGATTGCCCGCAAGCCAATAGAGATAGTTTCAAAACAAACGACTTACACTGTCTCAATCGGCGTCGCTTCCAGCAATAAAAAAACGGATGTTGAAGAAATAATTTACAATGCCGACTTAGCTTTGAAAAAGGCTCTTGAAAAAGGCGGCAACACAGTTAAGAATATTAATTAAATCCGATCTTTCTGTTAGCAAAAAGCAGAATTAAAATTAAATTCTTAAGCTTACATGAAAAATTTTTTTTTAATTATACTAGACGGTGTAGGAATCGGTGAACTTCCTGATGCTGAAAAATATGGTGACGAAGGGAGTAACACACTTGTTAATATTTCTAAAGCAGTTAATGGGTTAAGTCTGCCGAACCTGGCTGAACTTGGGCTGGGAAATATTGATGATATTAAAGGCGTTCCCCAGGTTTCAAATCCTTTAGCATCTTTTGGTAAAATGAAAGAAGTATCTTTAGGTAAAGATTCTACTACTGGGCATTGGGAAATGGCAGGTTTAAAAGTTGACTTGGATTTTTCTTATTTCCCGGATGGTTTTCCAAAAGACATAATTGATAAATTCATTGAAAAAACTGGTTGCAAAGGAGTTCTCGGAAACAAAGCCGCATCCGGAACAGAAATAATAGAAGAACTCGGGGATGAACATGTTAAAACCGGTTATCCTATAGTTTATACTTCTGCCGATTCGGTTTTTCAAATTGCTGCTCACCAGGAAGTTATACCTCTTGAAAAGCTTTATGAAATCTGCCGAATTACTAGAGAAGAAATCTTATTGCCCCCAATAAATATCGGGAGAGTTATTGCAAGACCTTTTATCGGCAAATCAGGTAGCTATACAAGAACGGCAAACCGGAAAGACTTTTCCATTAATCCTACTGATGAAACTGTATTGGATATTTTATTAAAGAATAATATTAATACAATTGCTATCGGGAAAGTGAATGATCTTTTTAATTATAGGGGAATTAAGACACAAGAAAAAACTAAATCTAATGATGAAGGATGTCTTAAACTCTTAGAGTATGCTTACCAGGTTAACAACTCATTTATATTTGCAAACTTAGTCGATTTTGATGTTTACTTTGGTCACAGGAATGATCCAACTGGTTTTGCAAAAGCACTAAAAGAATTTGATAACTTTCTTCATTTGTTCCTTCATAGAATAGATAATACAGACGCTGTAATTATAACGGCGGATCATGGTAACGATCCTACAACTCCAAGCACAGACCACAGCAGAGAGTATGTCCCGTTATTATTTTACAGAAAAGATATAGCAGGAAAAGATTTAGGTACAAGAGAAACTTTCTCTGATGCAGGTAAAACTGCAGCAGATTTCTTTAATGTAGAAAATTCTCTGAAAGGAAAAAGCTTTTTAAATTATTGATAATCATTAATTGTAAAACTATATTAACACTTAACAATAATTACAGTAGAATAAAAATTGTTTTTAGGAAGAGTAATAGGAACTGTTTGGTCAACAAGGAAAGATGAAAATCTTGTTGGTGCAAAGTTTCTGATAGTAAAACAGCTTGATCTTAATCTTAAAGAAAAAGATAATTTTGTTGTAGCAGTAGATAGTGTTGGTGCAGGTGAAGGTGAAGTTGTTTTAGTCGCAACGGGGAGCTCTTCTAGACAAACCGAGTTTACAAAAAACAAACCAGTTGATGCAGTAATTATGGCTATTGTAGATAAACTGGATGTCCCACTTAAGAAATTCTTACAAGAACAGAAAAACTAACTTTTAATAAAAAGAAGGAAGTAAGACTTACGTATCCTTATTTGAACAATAATTTTTGGCAGGAGATTTGTTCTTAGGTAAAGTAATAGGAAATGTTTGGGCAACCAGAAAGTATGAGGCTCTGCACACATTTAAACTGATGTTTGTTCAACCGATTAATGCAGAAAAAGAAAACACTGGAGAACCCATAATAGCAGTAGATACTGTTGGAGCCGGGCCGGGAGAAATTATTTATTATATAACAGCATCCGAGGCTGTAATTCCACTGCCAGTTGATATGGCTCCTGTTGATGCATCAATTGTCGGCATAGTTGATTCAATCAACATTGAAAAATAAATCTGAGGTAACTTTGTGAGAATCATAAAGCAATTTACTAACCGCGAAAGTCAATCTCTTGATAAATATCTGCAGGAAATAGGAAGAGTTGATCTCCTTACTGCAGAAGATGAAATAGAGCTTGCCATCGAAATAAAAAAAGGTAACCCACACGCGCTGGAAGCTTTAGCCAAAGCAAATCTCCGGTTCGTCGTTAGTGTTGCCAAGCAATATCAAAACCAGGGACTTTCTTTAGGTGATTTGATAAATGAAGGAAACCTCGGCCTTATAAAGGCAGCAAAAAGATTTGATGAAACAAGAGGATTCAAATTTATTTCGTATGCAGTTTGGTGGATAAGACAATCGATTCTTCAGGCTCTCGCAGAACAATCGAGAATAGTCAGACTTCCTCTTAACCGTGTTGGGGCTTTAAATAAAATTGGCAAAGCATATAGCAATCTTGAGCAGGAATTTGAAAGAGAACCAAATGCGACGGAACTTGCTAAAGAACTCGATATGGAAGTAAGTGAAGTTGCTGATACTCTAAGAATTTCAGGTAGGCATGTTTCAATGGATGCTCCTTTTACTCAGGGTGAAGAGAACAGCCTCCTTGATGTTATCGAAAATGACGAACATCCTTCTCCTGACCAGGAACTTATGAAAGAATCTCTTAAGAAAGAGATTAATAGAGCCCTCTCAACTCTAACAGAGAGAGAAAGAGAAGTTATAAAGCTTTATTTTGGACTTAATAAAGAACATTCATTAACTCTTGAAGAAATAGGCGAGCGTTTTAATTTAACACGCGAGAGGGTAAGACAAATTAAAGAAAAAGCTATAAGGCGTTTACGCCATACTTCCAGGAGCAGGAATCTAAAAAATTATCTTGGCTGATGGTGGTTTCGTTT
>Ga0210060_1000378_pt1 | contig 16497 bp, 16 predicted proteins | sample Joice_CattailNLB_FD_184871 | JGI IMG/M metagenome (GOLD analysis project Ga0210060, IMG submission 184871) | Wetland microbial communities from San Francisco Bay, California, USA, that impact long-term carbon sequestration - Joice_CattailNLB_D2... | ecosystem: Environmental > Aquatic > Marine >...
GCAGGGCGCTGAAACCCCGGTCTGGCTGGCTACCCTGCCAGACGGCGGACCTACCGGCGGTTTCTTCCGCGAGCGGCAGCCAATCCCCTGGTGATGTCCAGAACTGCCCGGGAAGCCTTGCCATTGAATGATATTGAAAAAGATGGCGTAGTCAACCAACTCGACCTATTTGAAGAAAAGAAAGACCTCTACATTTTGCCCGTCCGGATCATGATTGAATTTTCTTGTAATGACCCCGATTGTACAGGGCATAAAATGAGCATTCTTGATTGGGAGTTCGGACAGTTATATCGCAGGGTAATTAAATAGGAACAATATGCTCTACTTTTAGTCCGTTGCCGTCGAGTTTTCTGATCACCTCTGCCACTACTTTTCGATGGCATTTTTGCGGATTTCGCTCAAAACAAAGCAGGGCTACTTTGCGCCCACTGTTGATGAACGAGAGGATATCGGTCAATTGATCAGTTTTGTCTGAAATATTGTTTTCGTACTTCTGAAAAAAACTGTCATAGTTTCCAGATTTATAGAGCTCATCTCGCAGCTCTTTGGGAGCGCCCAGGGCCTGGTAATTTAAATAATCAATGCCTTTACAATATAGCGTTTCCCTTAAGGCTGTTTTCGAGAAGCCCTTTTTACGACTGAGAGGCAGTTTGCGAATATCCGCCACCATATCAACACCGTGACAAGAAAGGTGCGTCATGAACTGTTTCGGGTCGAGCTTTTCATAACCTATTGTAAATAATATCATTTATTTATCCTTTGGGAATAATTATTGTTTATCATGAATCATGCAGACATGCAAATGCAAAGTAAAGGGGTCAAGTCTGCTCTTAGCTCTTATTGATAATAAAGGCTAAGCGGACAGTCGTGAATATATGCATTTATCATCCTTGCGGTCAGGCCCAGCGATCTATCTGCAATTAAATTGAATGTGCGACTATCCCTATTTCCCCAGAATTTGAGGTGGGGTTTTTGTTTATATTCTGAGGCCAACCAAATTTGTGATTGAACCAAGAAGGAGATCAAGTATGTATGATTTTATAAAGGATAATATAATCCTCATCCTTGCCCTGAGTGGAGCAATAGTAAGTTTTTTATCAGTCCTTTCACAAAAAGTTGCCACGAGGAATAAACTTAAAATTTCTATTATATTGGCTGCCTTCATGTTCCTTATAGTATCTGGTCAGCAAGTAATTGGTCATATTGATAAACAGAATAAAAAATTGCAAGATGATGCCTTTAAAAAAAGTCAAAAATTACATGAACAAACAAGAACTGAGATTGTTAAGGATATCCAGGCCAAGGTTACTGTCACGAAAACTCTGGTGGAGCAGTTAAATGATAAATTGGAAGGCAAGTCACCAGCAAAAATCGGGGTGCAGGTGATTCGGGATGCCGGTACTGATCAACTTTTGCCTGAGCCGAAAGGATCTGTTTATCATTGGCCTGAGTATGTAAAATGGCTCAACAAATGGACGGACAAGCCCGATATATCTCCCTGTCTATCCCTTACCTTTAAAGCCGGCCACAACTATAATTTAAATCTACTGTTGCTGTATCTTTTTACAAATCCTCAAACAACACCCTATCTCCAAAGTCTTCCCGATAGCCAAAAATTTAGTTTCCCCCAAGAAGGTTTTCTGAAAAGATTTCAGATACCGGTGCCCGGGGTTAAGTATGTTCTTTTTTTCGATAAGAATAATTTAGTTGGATATGCACCTTCCGATCTGTTTACAAAAGAATTGTTGGTCTATCTGGCAACTGAAAATCAAAGCACCATTGAAACGATTCTAAATGACCCTTCAGCGGATTATATGGCGAATATGCAGAAATATTTCAATTCTTTCAGCAGAAATGTATTACTTCAAAAAGATGCCTATGCTGTAGCAAAAGAGATGATTACCAATAAATATAATGAAACTGCCGTGATATATGAAGATAAATTGTACATTGCAAGCCTTACAAACATTGTAAATTTGGTCAGTCAATAGAATGCTTCACATTACGAAGCGTTGTATGATAATATCGGCATTCAGACAAAAAATTGGAATTTAAAAAATTGAGGTGACCTATAAAAAAATATCGGAGCGCGGCTTGATTAGTGACTAACAGCCCGAGATTAGTCAATGATCAAGATCTGATACCCCGGATTCACCTTCACTCACCGAATAAAGTTTTTGTTGAAGCCGACCGATATTCTAATTGTGCTAAATTCAATTTACCAATCAGAATTATAATAGCAGGAGCAAGATTAAATGGTAGATCATTTTGATGACAGAGGCGCCAAACGAACTGCTTATAAAACACCGCTTCAGGTTATGGATCTGAGGTCTGGTGAACTATATGAGGCAAAAATGCTGGACTATAGCGATGGTGGAATCTCCTTCGCATCGGATGGTTTTTTCGAAAAGGGTACTCCGCTTTACTTCGGTATACTATACCCTCCAAATTACTTCACTTCCCGTATTTTCGAATATTATAAGGGGGAGGTGGTGCGGCGCACTGACTTAAAGCGATCTGCTTTTAGTTACGGATACGGGGTCCAGCTGGTTTCTGAATCAGGCTGGCAAGAATCGAACTCCAACGATGCAAAAACAACAAAAGAATCCAGAAATCATCCCAGAAGACCTTTCTCCAGGCCGCTACGATTTGGCACCCAAGAAGAAATTTATACCGGCAGCGCAAAAAACATCAGTGCATCAGGAATCTTTATTGCAGCAAACGAAAAATTAGAAGTTGGGCAATTATTAAAGCTGAACCTTCCGCTCAAAAAAGGTAAAATGGTCAAGACCGTAGGTCAAATTATGTGGATAAACAATGAGGGCTTCGGTTTAAAATTCATAGAAATAAAAAACGAAAAGACATGACCGGTCACACGGCATCCTGAATCTTAAATATTAAGGAAATTACCGTGAACATTGATAAAATTAGAGAAAAGCGCGGCTTCATCTGCGATATGGACGGGGTCATCTACCATGGAAATCGTTTACTGGCGGGTGTGCCGGATTTTGTGAGCTGGCTTAAAAAAGAAAACAAGCAGTTTTTGTTTCTGACAAACGGCAGTCAGAAATCCCCCCGTGAGTTGCAAGAAAAACTTCAAAGGCTGGGGATTCATGCGGCCTCTGAACACTTTTATACCAGTGCCCTTGCCACTGCCAGTTTTCTGGCATCTCAACGTCCGGGCGGCAGCGCCTATGTTATCGGAGAGACCGGACTCACCAACGCCCTTTATGAATCGGGGTTCTCCATGAACGAGATCAACCCCGATTATGTGGTCGTGGGTGAAACCCGGTCCTATTCTTTTGAAAAGATTGAACGGGCCGTCAATCTGGTCCGGGCCGGCGCCAAACTCATCGGCACCAACCCTGATCTGACCGATCCGATTGAAAAGGGGATTGCCCCGGCCACCGGCTCTTTGATAGCTCCCATCGAGCTTGCCACCGGTGTCAAGGCCTACTTCGTGGGGAAACCCAATCCGCTGATGATGCAGCATGCCATGAAAATCATAGGCTGCAAAAGGGAGGAAACCGTCATTGTCGGTGATCGAATGGATACGGATATCATTGCCGGCATCCATGCTGAAATTTCAACGGTACTGGTGTTAAGCGGGGTGACTGCCACCGAGGATTTAGCGCATTTTGCCTATCACCCGCACCACGTTCTGTCAGGCGTTGGTGATATTCCGAATTGACTCCTCTTTCAAAGCAGCGCGGTTGCTGAAAAGTAAGGAGCCCATAGACATGAAAAAGCAGCCTAAAAACGCAAGGCCCAAAAAGTCACACCCTGAACAGGATCACTTTTTGATGCGAATAAAACCGGGGGAGTGCCTGTATAAATTCTATTATTTTCGTCCCCTGGCCGGCCGTCATTATCATTTTGAATACCGCATTTTGACCAAAGAAAAAATTGATGGAACCCTTGAAATGGTAAGCTATAATTTCAAGATCGAAAATGGTGTTTCACGGAAAAGTTCGATAACCAAAGTCCCCAAAATTTCAAAAGAACAATTGGATCAAATTGTTCAAAATGTTATCCGACAAACAAATACCGATTCCGATGAGTTTGAGGAACTGGATCTTTCCGAGTTTTCGTCCATAGATGAGCAAATTGAATTTCTAAAAAGCCGGGACAGGGTAGATACAATGTATATTACCTGAGTCCTGCGGGGACTTTTTCGAGAGAGATAATTTTTCAATAATTACAGTTCCGTATTGCTATGTTTGCAATAACAGCCACACATTGACAATTAGGCAAAATGAAATGATTACCGGCATATCCAAGTGTGCTGTTTTACAAATAAGTTACAAAATGATTGTCACTCCCCCGCAGGCGGGAGTCCAGTTTGAATCCGCCTGCATTCCCGCCTGCCAGACTGTGTCGCAATTCAAAAAAGCGTCTAAATTCTGCCCGTCACGCCGGACTTGATCCGGCATCCAGTAGCGTAATACTCTGAAAAAGCGCTGGATTCCGGGTCCGTCATCCCGGACATGATCCGGGACCGGAATGACGAAACAGCAACAAATGCAGTATTGCCAATTGCGACACAGTCTGCTGCGCGGCAATGACGAAATGGTATCATGCTAAATTAAATATAAAATTTTTATACAATATTTCTGGGACACAACACTAGCTGCCGGATGTCTTCGAAGTTCCACTGGTTTTTCCGGCTTTCCCGGCGTAGGTCTTTTTCTGGAAACAGGTCCTTATGGTGGCGTCTCCCCAGCGTTTTTTTTCTGCAATCCGCTGCAAAAACAATGGGCCGTTTTTTACTATCCTTCCACCCACGACATCGACACCGCGGACAAAAAGTGGGTCCGGGAAATATCCCGCCGTAGGACCGATAATTGAGACAAATGCATCCGATGAACAATGGGCAAGAATCTCATCCAATGAATTGTTCAATATGGTTGTACCGGTACAAAGGATTTTATTGCATGTGCTCAATTTCGACGCATCCATGGTAATTGGCAAATCGGGATATTTTTGAATCAATTGTTCATTTTTTTCAATGACAACCAGTTCGGCATTGGCCTTCTTGATAGTCTTGATCAACCCGTAGAACAACCCGACCATGCCGACCCTGTCTCCTTCGGAGATAGACAGCAGTCCCAGTGAATCAGTAGCGGAATCAACCTCGAATTTTGTCTCCCTCATTACATGCTGGCAAATTGCGTTAATGGCGGCCAGACCGATCATCTCTTTAAGGGGATCGTCATAGCCAAATTCAAGCGCAAATCTACGGGGGGGGATGTCGACAAAATCCGACAGCTGCAAAGCAGTGTATTCTTCCATTTTTTCATCCGGCAGGAGAACAAAGCTGACGCCGACAGCACCGCCTTCAAGACCGATAGCCATAAACTGGGCATCTTGGGGTTGACCGCCTTTACAGAAAGGCGGGAGGAAAATGTTTGCTATCGGCGGAAGGGCAAATTTTGTCGATAAATCTGTAATCATCTTTTTGAATTCTTCTTTTAGACTCATTGCTACCCCTCAAATATCTTTTTGATTGGAGATACCTTTTTTCTGGATTTACGGTTTTGACCATGGTAGCTTATTATTTTTTGTTTCAGTGAAGACGGCTTCGATGAAATGTAACCAAGGAGGAAATATGAAATCGATCGTAAAAATAATTGCAGTACTGGTGGTTTTTGGTATTTTAATCGGGGCAGCCATGGCACAATTTTCGAAACCGGAGGATGCAATCAAATACCGTCAATCCGTAATGATTGTCATGGCCCACCATTTCGGTCTTCTGGGCGCCATGGTCAAGGGCAACCAGCCCTATGATCAAATGGCCTTTGCGAGCAACACAGCCGTCATCGAAACCCTTTCGGGGCTTCCCTGGGAGGCGTTTTTGGTCCCCGGCAGCGACCGGGGCGAAACGACCATGAAATCAAGCGTTCTCAAGGACCCGGACGGATTAAAAAGTTTATCCCAACAGTTTCAAATTGAGGTCGGCAAGCTGTCTGCCGCCGCAAAAGGCAACGACTTCGATACCATCAAAGCCCAGTTTGGTGCCGTCGCCCAGAGCTGCAAGAACTGCCACGGCAAAAACCGTAAGTAGTGGCGGCCTGGGTCGAGCCCGAAACCGGGCAGCGCGGGTTAGCCGGCAGGTCATCAATAAACTAGAAAATATAGCAAAAAGCCAACGATCGCGGCAACAACGGCCGCCAGCCAGGTGGGCGCGGCAGGGGGCGCAGGCTCGCCGCCCACCCGGTGTTTGATCCCGGTAATCATAGGCATGATCAAATTTTCGCGCTTGACCAAAAGATAAAACAGCACCGCAGATACATGCGTGGCGGCCAGCACCAAGACCAGATACCGGTTTAGCCTGTGAACACCGGTAAGCCAGTCGCTGGCAGCCTTGCTCACCCACGGGTAAAGAGGTCCTGTGGTGATGATGTCGTCATTGGCGAACAAGCCGGTTGCAGCTTGGAGCAACAGGGCCAGCAGCATGGCAAGAACCGACCACCCGCCAAGGGGGTTGTGCCCGAGATAAGACTCCGAGTCCCCCCTGACCAGGGCGTTTGCATAGCGCCACACCGCGGCGGGGCCCTTTACAAAGTTGCTGAACCGTGACGTCCGGCTGCCGACAAATCCCCAGGTGATTCGAAAAACCAGCAGAAACAGGATCGCAAACCCGCTCCACACATGGTATTGCATGGCGTTGCCGCCGATGGTGCCGGTCGTAAAAGATACGGCCACCAGGATCACAAGCAACCCGTGAAACAGGCGGCTGGGAAGATCCCAGACCGAAATCGCCACCAGGCGATCATCAGCTGGCGATGATGTCTCTGATTTTTTGTCCACAACCCCTACACCGTTTTCATTTATTCTTTTTTTCTCGCTTTTCCTGTTTCTTCTCCTTAGCAGTTTTCTGGGGCTTTTTCTTTTCGACTTTTTTGGTGTCTCTGGCTTTTGACATATGATTTACCTCCTATAAATTTACATAAAATCAAATAATTACGCTTTTACCAGTTTACTATATGTCCCTGAAAATGCAATATCAAAGTTGCCCAGGCAACACCTCTCCGAGGTAACGGGTAGATCGGGTCAAAAAATGTGTATTTCCTTATTATCGCTGGATGTAAAAGTATAAAAAGATGACCGCCGCCACGTATCAACCCTTGACGCCGTTTTTCTTTTTTTCCTTCCCGCTTTTATCACGATAGCGACTCAACCAGCTGTTTAACGCCGCGTGGGCCTGGTTGACGAACTGGCCCCCCTTGTCTTTCCAGATCTCAAAAAGGATGTGGCTCCTCTCCGAAAAGGCCTCCAACCGCGGACCTGTTTTTTCAACGGCGGCGGCCACCTCCTGCTTGAGTCTTTTACCGGCCCGGTCCACCGTTTCGGGAACAAATTCGCCCAGCCCCTTAAGCTCTCTGCTCGCCCGGTCGAAGGCCTGCTTGATCGTGTCGGCGTTGATCGTATCCTTGGCCCCGGCCAGGATCTTTTTAAACTCGGCGCGCAGCCTCTGGTAGGCCGCAAGTTCTTGCTTGCTCGAATCGGCTTCCTCCGGGTACTTAAATGAGGCTTCGATTTCCCCTTCGGCCTCGAGCCAATCCTTAACCGGGTCACCATCGGAAAATCCTCTTTTTTCAGCCCGATAGTAGGCGGCGGTTTCAGTCATGCGATGTTTTTCTTCTGAACCGGATATTTTATTTATAGCATTCATTGTTTATTTTCCTTTGCTTTAACTTTTCAATCGCGTTGATACCGATTCGTTCTGATGTCCCTGCTCCACATATTTTCATAGAAAGGTATAACCGGATGCGGTAGATTTCAATAGTGGATGCCGGATTTTTTTACCGGCGGAGTATGCCTGGTGTGTCTTTGAATAATTTAATCTGTTGATCCCTTGTCCGCACTATGATAACCACCCCATACCCAATTGAGCATTTTCTACTTATTTAGTAAACTGATTTTCCGCAAAAGTTTTTTATAATTATCGGTGCCCTGGTTTCGCAGACAGGAAAACCGATGATCCCATAAGGGGGGCAACATGAGTAACGAAGGCAACAAGGTCATCTATTCGATGATCAGGGTCAGCAAGCACTATGACAAAAAACCGGTATTAAAGGATATTTCGCTGTCCTATTTCTACGGCGCCAAAATCGGCGTGCTCGGCTTGAACGGTTCCGGCAAGACTTCTTTGCTGAGGATTCTTGCCGGTGTCGATCAAGACTTTAATGGAGAAACCGTCCTTTCGCAGGGATACACCGTCGGCTACCTCGAGCAGGAACCGCTGGTAAAGGTTGATAAAACCGTGCGACAGGTGGTTGAAGAGGGTGTCCAGGAAACCATGAATCTTCTCAAAGAATTTGAAGAGATTAACGCCAAGTTTGCCGAACCCATGAGCGATGATGAAATGGATGCTCTGATCCAGCGCCAGGGTCAGGTCCAGGAAAAGCTGGATGCCCTGGATGCCTGGGAACTCGACTCGCGCCTGGAAATGGCCATGGATGCCCTGCGCTGTCCCTCCGAAGACACGCCGGTCACCGTTCTTTCCGGCGGCGAAAAACGCCGGGTGGCACTCTGCCGCCTGCTGCTGCAAAAGCCGGACATCCTGCTGCTGGATGAACCCACCAATCATCTGGATGCCGAAAGCGTCGCCTGGCTCGAGCAGCATCTGCAGAAATACCCGGGGACCGTCATTGCCGTCACCCATGACCGCTATTTTCTGGACAATGTCGCCGGCTGGATTCTCGAACTTGACCGGGGGGAAGGGATCCCCTGGAAGGGAAATTACTCCAGCTGGCTGGAGCAGAAGCGCGAACGCCTGCGCCGCGAGGAGAAATCCGAAGGGTCCCGTCAGAAAACCCTCCAGCGCGAGCTGGAATGGATCCGCATGTCGCCCAAGGGCCGCCACGCCAAGAGCCAGGCTCGTATCAACGCCTACGACAAGCTGCTTTCCCAGGAAGTCGAGCGCAGCGAAAAAGAGCTGGAGCTTTATATACCGCCGGGACCCCGCCTGGGCGATATGGTCATTGAAGCTGAAAATGTCAGCAAGGCCTACGAGGATAGCCTGCTGGTCGAAAATATGAATTTTCGGTTGCCCCCCGGCGGGATAGTGGGGGTCATCGGTCCCAACGGCGCCGGCAAGACCACCCTGTTCAAAATGATCACGGCTCAGGAAAAGCCCGACAGCGGTTTCTTCCGCCTGGGCGAAACGGTGAAACTGGCTTACATCGACCAGAACCGCGAACTGGACCCCAACAAGACCGTCTGGCAGGAGATCTCCGGCGGCAACGACCAGCTTGAGCTCGGCAATCGCCTGGTCAACTCGCGGGCCTATGTGGCTCGCTATAATTTATCCGGCTCCGACCAGCAGAAAAAAATTGGAACCCTTTCCGGCGGGCAGCGCAACCGGGTGCATCTGGCCAAAATGCTCAAGGAGGGAGGCAACGTCATCCTCCTGGATGAGCCTACCAACGACCTGGACGTCAACACCCTGCGAGCGCTGGAGGAAGGCTTGGAAAATTTCGGCGGCTGTGCCGTAGTGATCAGTCACGACCGCTGGTTCCTGGACCGCATTGCGACCCATATCCTGGCCTTTGAAGGCAACAGTCAGGTTGTTTTTTTTCAGGGCAACTGGTCGGAATACGAGGCCGACCGTAAAAAACGCCTGGGCGCAGCGGCCGAGCGGCCCCACCGCATCAAGTATCGCCGCCTGACCCGCTGATCGAATTTCAATGATTGATAAAATAAAAGACAAGTTTGGCATTACCCGGGTGCCATTCGACCTGATGCGAAAATTATCCAAAATAACCAAGGCCAAGGCATGGGCATATCTTGAGAAGATTGCCAGTCAACAGAGATAGCGGGTCAAACAATAAAGCAGAGAATTTTAAATGGCTAAGCCTTGGCGGATAGTTGACAGTGTTGATACCGATGAGGGGCTTCTCGATCTTCGGCAGAGGGGCGAAGCGGATTTTCTTATCACCATCGATGGTCGGGTGCTGATGAACTCCTCGGCCAACATGTCCGAGATGGTTTTAGCGCAGCTGGCCTGTGAGTCCCTGCAGAATAAAAAAAATCCCAGGGTGCTGGTAGGCGGCCTGGGCATGGGGTTCACCCTGAAGGCGGCCATTGATATTCTCCCGGCTGATGTCGAGGTTGTGGTGGCTGAACTGAACCCGATTATGGTCAAATGGTGCCGGGGTCCGATTGCCCATTTTAGCGGCGGGGCCGTGGACGACCCGCGGGTCAAGATCGTGATTGAAGATGTGGCCGCGGTCATCCGTTTTGCGGCAATCAAGGGCCGGGGAAATCGCTTTGATGCCATCATTCTCGACCTCTACGATGGTCCGCATGGGGGGGCCCCGGGCCGGGGAGAGTATCTTTACGGCGATAAGGCGCTGGAGTTAAGCAGTTCCGCCTTGAAGGCGGACGGGGTATTTGCGGTCTGGTCCGAAGATCCGGACAGGGCCTTTGAAAAACGCTTGAAAGCCGCCGGGTTCTCCGTTAACCGGCAACGGCCGGGGCGGGGCGGGCGCAGACATGTGGTTTATATCGCCAGGAAAACGTCGGGCGCTCAAGCCGGCGGATCCCCAAAAACATGAGCGGGTATGTTTTTTGGGGGACCTCGGGGATTGAAATCTGGCGTTTGCGGCGGGCGCCGGGTTATTTCCGTAAGTCTCCGGACCGGATGCGTTCGAGGGCGTCTCCAATGGGTTGCGGGTCGATATGCCGCATAAGGGTTCCGATGAACTGAATCTGCCTGCGCCGGGCGCCATGGCTCCTTATTTTATGTGCGAATTTGATGGCCGTCAGAAGCTCATCCGGCAGTTCCATGGTCTCAAGCTGGCTGGACGGCAGGGCGACCAACTGTTCGCCCAGGAGCTGCAAGGCCCGGTCTTCATTTTTTTTCCGGGTTCTGCTTTTATTTTCCGTATCCATTTTGCCGGTCTCCTCCTTGATGCCTCGGACCTGGAACCTCCTCGACTGTTGCAACGGCAGGGTCCATTTGGGCACGTAACAGCTAATACTGCAAAAGGTTTGAAATGATCAAGCAATATCTCGACCGGTCTTTGCGGGTCCGATTGAAACGAAAGTGGTGAAAAATGGGATCAGCCGATTGGGTCAAACGCCTTAGAAGAGAAAAGCGGCAGGGTGCGGTATATCAGTATCAGAGGGATGGCCGCTATTTTGCCCAGATGGCCGACAGCTTAATAGAAGCCGGCGCCAGTGAGCTGGCAGAACTCGGCGCCGAAGATGTCAGGCCGGAGTTCAGCGGCGTTCATTTCAGGGCGGACAAATCCACCCTGTACCGAATTAATTATATGGCCCGGCTTCTTTCACGCTGCCTGGCACCGTTAGTTTCCTGCGCCTGTCCGGATACCGATACGCTGTATCAAAATGCCAAACAGATCGGGTGGGAAGATTTTTTTGCCCAGGGCAATACCTTTGCCGTGTCGGCCAATGTTTCCGACAGCGCGATTTCGCATTCAAAGTTCGCTGCCCTGCGCCTTAAGGATGCGGTGGCCGACTATTTCAAAGAAAAAACCGGCCGGCGTCCGGATGTGTCGGTAAGGAATCCGGATATCCTGCTGAACCTTCATATCAGAAACGATAAGGCCGTCATAAGCCTCGACACTTCAGGCGGTGCCCTGCATCGGAGAGGATACCGAGAGGAAACCGTGGCCGCACCGATGCAGGAAACCGTCGCTGCCGCGATTATCCGATTCAGCGAATGGGACGGTTCGGTTCCTTTATATGACCCTTTGTGCGGTTCGGGAACCCTCTTGTGTGAAGCGCTCATGCGGTACAGCAATATTCCTGCGGGGGTTTTCAGGAATCGATTCGGTTTTGAATTTCTGCCCGACTTTGACGGCGCGGTCTGGAAGCAGGTAAAAAAAGAGGCCGACGGACACATCCGGGAACTGCCGATAGGGCTGATTGCGGGCAGTGATGTGTCTGCGGAGGCGGTCAGTGCGGCGCGCACAAACCTGATGGGGCTCCGTTACGGAAATAGCGTAAGGGTTGAAAGGTCGGACTTCAGAAAGCTGCCCGCCCTTGAAAAGCATGTAATTGTAACCAATCCGCCTTATGGCGTTCGGATGGGGGCAGACGAAGACCTTGAACTGTTTTATAAAAACCTCGGCGATTTTCTGAAACAGAAATGCAAAGGCTCGGCCGCTTTTGTTTATTTCGGAGAACGGGAGTATATCAAAAAAATCGGGCTGAAAGCATCATGGAAAAAGCCGATCAAGGCCGGCGGGCTTGACGGCCGACTGGTTAAATACGAAATTTACTGAAAAAACCAGGGGGAGATGGGACGGTCATGAAAATATGCATTTCTTTTTTCTGCACATCAAAACTGCAAAAAATATGGACGGCCCCTTGCCTTTTTGAGATTTCCGCTTATTTTAGTTTTCACACCCTGCCGATCAGCGGCGGGGTTTGCCTTTTTAGGGAAAATGACAGATAACCTGCGGCATGCATATGCCGGCAGAAACCAGAAATTTAGGAGAAAAAAATGATCGATTGTTCTCAGATTACCATGTACAGCGGCGGGCACCGGGGTGCCGAGGCGGAATTCGGGAAAACGGCCGAGCGCTGGGGAATTCAGGAAGTTAATTTTTCGTTCAAGGGCCACACTGTCGAAAGGGACAGAGGCATCCACATCCTGGGTCCTGATGAGCTCGACCAGGGTGACGTCGGTATGGCAATCGTCTCACTTCGCATGGGACGGACCTATGCCAAGACAGCCAAGATTCGCAAGGTGATCCAATCCATTTTCCACATGGTCAACAAGGGCTACCATGTGATTACCATCGGCTGGATTCAGCCCGATGATACGGTCAAGGGCGGTACCGGTTGGGGCGTGGAACTTGCCAAGCTGTTCAATCGCCCCGTTCACGTGTATGATCAGGACAAAAAAGAGTGGTTTGCCTGGAAGGACAATCGCTGGGTGACAGATACGCCGGTCATTACCGACAATACCTTCGCCTGCACCGGTACACGCAATCTCGATGCCGACGGCACCCGGGCGATCCATGACCTTTTCGAACGATCCTTCGGACCTGCCGCCTGACGCCGGTATGAAACGATGACCTGCCGATAGTTGGCGACAACCTCAATATCCTCAATCCGGAAAATATCGGGGTTCGATGCTTGAATGGTGAATTAAAGCTTTGAGACCCGCGTTTCAAGCTCTTCCCAGCGACGGTAGGCAGTCTCGATTTCACGCTCGACGCGATCGAGATCCGCTTTAACCCCGGCAACCTCGTCTTTTTCTTTTTTATAAAACAATGGGTCGGACAGGATCGCAAACAGCTCTTTTTGCTCTGATTCAAGGGCTTCGATCCTGGCAGGCAGGTCCTGCATTTCGCGTTGCTGCATATACCCCAGCTTTCGTGAGGGGTGCGCCTTTGGTTGTGGCCGGGTTTTTTTGGGACCATTTTTTTCCGGCAGCCGCTCTGCTGAGCCCTGCGGCCGCTGATTCAGCCAATCATCGTACCCGCCGATATATTCGACCACCTGCCCGTTGCCTTCAAAGACGATGGTGCTGGTGACGACATTGTTTAGGAAGGCCCGGTCGTGGCTGACCAGCAAAAGGGTCCCCTGGTACTCGAAAATCAGCTCCTCTAAAAGCTCCAGGGTTTCGGCATCAAGATCATTGGTGGGCTCGTCCAGCACCAGAACGTTGGCCGGTTTCGTGAACAGCTTGGCCAGCATCAAGCGGTTCTTTTCTCCGCCGGAAAGGACATAAACCGGAGTGCGGCATCTTTGGGGTGAAAAGAGAAAATCCTGAAGGTGGCTGACGACGTGGCGCCGTTGGCCGTTAAAGATTATAAAGTCGTTGCCGGCGGCGATGTTTTCCCGCACGGTCTTTTGCTCATCGAGCTGGGCCCGGAGCTGGTCAAAATAAACCACCTGAAGGTTGGTGCCGTGGCGGACACTGCCTGTTTGCGGGCTGGCCGCTTTTAAAAGAATTTTCAGCAGGGTGGTTTTGCCCACACCGTTGGGACCGATGATGCCCACCTTGTCCCCGCGCATGATGACCGTGGAAAAATCCCGCACGATCGGGGCCGGGCCATAGGAGAAGCTGACCGCCTTGGCTTCGATGACAAGCTTGCCGGTCCGTTCCGCCTCCTGAACCTGCAGCCTGACATTGCCGATTTTGCGGCGGCGGTCCCGGTAGGCGGCGCGCATCATTTGCAGGCTTCGGACGCGCCCTTCGTTGCGCGTTCTGCGGGCTTTGATCCCCTTTCTGATCCAGGCTTCCTCCTGGGATAGTTTTTTGTCGAACAACCCGTTTTGAGTTTCTTCGACCTCCAGGGCGGCCTGTCTTCGTTTTAAATAGGTGGCGTAATCGCAATCATAGGAAACCAGGCGGCCCCGGTCCAGTTCCATAATCCTGTTGGCGATCTTTTTGAGAAAAGCGCGGTCATGGGTGATAAACAGCAGGGTTTGTACGTGGCGCAGGATAAATTCTTCCATCCAGATGATCGTGTCGATGTCAAGATGGTTGGTGGGCTCATCCAGCAGGAGGAGATCGGGCTTGCGGGCCAGGGCCCGCGCAAATAGCGTGCGCCGTTTCAGCCCTGCCGAAAGGTCGCCAAACCGTTTCTCAGGATCCAGCCGGGTTCGTGAAAGAATGTTTTCGATGCCGGTTAACAGTTCCCATCCACCGTCGGCGTCCAGCATATGCTGCAGTTCGTCGCGCCTTTTGGCCAATCGGGGGTTGTCCCCGGTCTCAATGGATTTGCAGATCCGGCTGTGTTCGGCCAGCGCCCGGCCCGTTTCACCAAGGCCTTCGGCAACCACATCAAAGATCGTGCCGTCGAATCCCGCAGGCACATCCTGTTCCAGCGCCGCCACGCTGATGCTCTGCCGGCGCAGGATATCACCGCTGTCCGGAAGCATTTCGCCGCCCAGGAGTTTCAGCAGGGTGGACTTGCCCACACCGTTGCGACCCACCAGGCACACGCGCTCGCCTTTTCCGATCTGGAGCGTGACGTTTTCCAGCAGCGGGAGCTCACCGAATCCCCAGCACACATCCCGCATATCGATCAGAGCCATATGGCTTGCCTCTTTAACCAAAAGATCTTATTCCCGGAAAAACAATAAAGTGGTTTCCAAACCCCAAATCACGCCCGAAGACGAGGCAAGCCATATGGCTTTGAACCTACTTCTAATTAATATCCCTCGTCTTGTAGAACGCCACCTCCGGCCATTTTTCCATACAGAAATTGAGCTGGAATTCACTGGTTGTCAGAAAGGACAGGCAACCTTGAGAATCCCGGGCCAGGTTGGCCGCATTCTTTTTCTCAAATTCGGCCAGCTTTTTGCGGTCACCGCACTCGATCCAGCGTGCCACCCCAAAATTCACCGGTTCATAGACTGCATCCACGCCATATTCGGCCTTGAGCCGGGCCATGGTGACGTCAAACTGGAGAACACCGACCGCTCCCAGGATATAGTCATTTCCCATAATCGGCCTGAAAACCTGGACCGCACCTTCTTCCGCAAGCTGGGTCAGGCCCTTCTGAAGGTGCTTGGCCTTAAACGCGTTTTTGAGGTGAACGCGCCGGAAATGTTCCGGGGCAAAGTTCGGTATGCCGGTGAATTTCAAAAGTTCCTTCTCGCTGAACGTGTCACCGATCTTGATGGTTCCGTGGTTGTGGATGCCGATGATGTCTCCGGGAAAGGCCTCGGCCACATTGTCCCTGTCCTGGGCCATGAAGATGGTCGCATTGGCCAGGGCGACTTCTTTTCCGATACGGTGGTGAACCACCTTCATCCCCCGCCTGAATTTGCCGGAACAGATCCTGACAAAAGCGACCCGGTCGCGGTGGGCCGGGTTCATATTGGCCTGGATTTTAAACGCAAAACCCGAAAAGGATTTTTCGTAGGGCGACACTTCCCGGGAGACGGCCGCGCGCGAACCCGGGGGAGGCGCCATTTCTACAAATGCATCCAGCATCTCTTTGACACCGAAATTATTGATGGCGCTGCCGAAAAAAACCGGTGTCTGGCTGCCGTTTAAGAAGTGCTTCATCTCAAAGGGGTCCAGCGCGCCCTCGATCAGTTCGATGTCTCTCCGCAGCTTTTCAGCCTGGCGGCCCAGCAGTTCGTCCAGGACCGGATCCGACAAATCATTGATCAGAACCCCGTCCGGCCCGCGGGTATCGCTGCCGGGACTGAACAGATGCAGCTGTTTGTGAAAGAGGTTGTAAACCCCTTTAAAGCTTTTGCCCATCCCGATCGGCCATGAAAGCGGTGTGCATTCGATCTGCAGCTTGTCCTCGATGTCATCCAGGATATCCAACGGGGCCTTACCCTCCCGGTCGAGCTTGTTGATGAAGGTAATGATGGGGGTGTTGCGCATCCGGCAGACCTCCATGAGCTTCTCGGTCTGGGCCTCGACCCCCTTGGCATTGTCGATCACCATCAGGGTGCTGTCGACGGCGGTCAATACCCGGTAGGTGTCTTCGGAGAAGTCCTGGTGGCCCGGCGTGTCGAGAAGATTAATCTCAAAACCGCGGTAAT
>Ga0210060_1000379_pt1 | contig 16354 bp, 13 predicted proteins | sample Joice_CattailNLB_FD_184871 | JGI IMG/M metagenome (GOLD analysis project Ga0210060, IMG submission 184871) | Wetland microbial communities from San Francisco Bay, California, USA, that impact long-term carbon sequestration - Joice_CattailNLB_D2... | ecosystem: Environmental > Aquatic > Marine >...
CCCTTCGCACCGGACCACGCCCCGGAGGAGGGAGGGCGGGCGATCACGGTTCCGGACCAGCGGTGGGCGCGGTGCGACATCAAGACGGTCGCCCTGATTCCGAACTGCATGGCCAACCAGGACGCTCGCGAGGCGGCAGCCGTGGAGGCGATCTTCGTGCGGGACGGCGTGGCGCTGGAGGGCACGCATACCAATGTGTTCGCGGTGTTCAGAGGCCGCGTGCACACGGCGCCGCTGACCAACTACATCCTGCCCGGCGTGACAAGGGCCGTCGTCCTCGAGCTGTGCCGCGAAGCGGGCTTCGAAGTGGCGGAGGAACCTGTCTTCGCGGACGACCTCTACCGGGCGGACGAGGTGTTCATCGCCGGGACGACGGCGGAGGTCACGCCCATCGTCGACCTCGATGGACGGGCGGTCGGGACCGGGCGACCCGGCGGATTCGCGCTCGAGCTGCTGAGCCGCCTTCGCGCCCGCGCCCGTGCGACCTGAAGGGCCACGGTTCGATCCCCGGCCGACTCGTCAGCGGGACGGCGCCCACCTCACGACGCCCGCTGCGACCAGATCTTCCAGGTAGCGGGCCACGTCGGCCGTCGCGATCGGCCCGAACTCGGCACTCAGGGCATTCCGGATCCCGCTGACGGAGCGCTCGCCGTCGATGAAGTTCACGAGCTCGAACCGCGCATCACCGCTCAGCGGAAAGTCGGGCGAGGAGTACCAGGCGGCAGCCTCGGGCTCCAGCCGGCTGGCCGGAAGTCCGAAGTCCAGGGGGCCCCGCGTGAGTCGAAGCGGGACTCGCTCGTCAGCGGGCCGGAGCTCCGGTGAACCGGATTCGACGGCCCCGGGCCGGTCGGCCAGATCAGTCCGGATCGAGGCCTCCAGGTCCCGCTGGCGGGACGTCCACCTCTCCACCGCCTGCCGCACGGGCGGCGAGTCGTGGAAGTACAGGACCGACTCGAGCGCTTCGCGCTCCCACCCGGCGACCTGGGTCAGGTGGTTGTCGACCTCGCCGGGTGGGGGAATATCCGCACCGGCCGCCCCCCTGTCCTCGAGCTGACGCGCCGTCCGGGCCGCGGCCCCGATCCGCTCCAGCGACCCGGCCGCGACCGCGTCGACGAGGTCCAGCGCCTCGGTCTCGCTCAGGCTCGCCAGATAGACGGTCGTCCCGGCGGCGAGGATCTCGGCTCGTTCCAGCTCCACCGGGTCCACCCTGTCCGGCGTGTCGTCGGACGTGTGGTGCGTGTAGTCGGGACTGTGACCGATCATCACGCCCGGGATCTTCCGATCGATGAACTGCATGTGGTCGCTGCCGCCGCTGTAAGCCGTGACGCGCCAGTTGAACGCGGACCGGCTGCCGCGCGGCGTCCGCACGTTCATTCCGTCCACCATGCGGGCCATCTCCGAGACGACGGTGTTGAGAGCCGACGGTATCGAGGATGGCGTTCGGGTGAGGATCATCCTCGAGTGCAGCAGCTCCAGGTTCTCTCCCACCATGTCCATGTTCAGATTCGCCAGCCAGGTTCCGCCCAGCGGAGGCCCCGCCATCTCAGGGTGGGCATCGAGGTAGGCCTGCGTCCCGTACCATTCCGGCACCCACAGGAATCGGACCGTTCGCTCGGGCTGCTCGAGGCGGCCCGCGCCGATCAGCTGGTGCAGGGTCACCGCGATGTCCAGGATCGCGCCCGAACCGCTGGCGTTGTCGTTCGCGGACTCCTTCGGATGGTCGAGGTGCGCGCTGAGGACCAGCTCCTCCGCCGGGCGCGTCGAACCCGGAATTCGGGCCACCACCACGTCGAGGAAGTACGGCTCGAGTCCGGTCCCCTCGACGCTGCCCTTCAACACGACCCGCTGACCCGACTCGAGCAGGGCGCGCAGCCTCTCACCCTGCCGGTTCGAGAGATTGAACCCGAACGTGACCCGTTCGAGCTCCTCCGAACGCGGCCACATGCCCGTGTACTGGAGCATGTCGGGGTGGTCCGCGGCGCGGTCGTCGTCCAGGTAGGCGACGACGGCGGCGGCGCCGTGCTCGAGCACCGCGTGCCTATGGACCTCGCCGCCGTACCCGGTGGCGAGCACGAACTTCCCGGCCACGTCCTTCCCTTCGTAGTCGGCCTCGGCCGTCCCTGCGCCCACCCACACGAGCTCGGCCGTGACGTCACCGGGGTTGGAGTAGGTGATCAGGCTCATGGCCACCTCCGGGTAGCCGACCAGGCGCTCGTCGGACGGCTCGACCATGCGAAGCTCGGCCCGGTCGATGTCCCAACCCGAGGGCGACTGCCAGGTCTGGTACTCGATCCGGCCATCGGAGGGATACGACTCGATCCACGCATCCTCATCCGAGAACCCGTACGCGCGGAGCTGCGCCAGGACGTATTCGGCGGCATCGCGGTACCCTCTCGAAGCCTGGACGCGGTGGTGCCGCGTGATCTGAATCACGTGGTCCTTCGCGATCTCGCCGCTGAGCGCCTCGTGCAGCACGTCCCGGCGGCGGGCATCGAGGAGAGATGCGCGGTCCTGTGCGGTGGCCGGCCCGACCGAAACGAGCAGCAGAAGGAGTGCGGCAGGTATGAGAGTGACGAAACGGCGCATGGGGCCTCCGATGTGTGCTTTTACCCGGGGACGACGCGCGCGGCGTCGTGGCCCGGTCCTGGTACGCGGAGAGTGCTTCGCGGAAATACTGGCGGGGAACCTCGGGAGCTACAAGAGCGGGGCTTCGCCGGCTGCCAGCCCCGTGGAGGCGGCCGGCGAAATCCCGAGCGGAGCGACGGCTACATCTTGGACAGGTCCGTGCGCGACGTGTAGATCTCGTCCGAGTGCTGCGCGAAGTACTTGAAGTACAGGTCACCCAGCGCCCGGAGCTCGTCGTATCCTTCCGCGCCCTCCTGGGGGAGGTTGGCTTCCGCCCAGGTCCTGCACGGATCTCCGCACGGCGCCTCGATCCCGGCCAGGTCCTTGTACACGCGGACGATCTGGACATCGCTCGAGTTCGAGCCGTAATAGTGCTGCAGGACGTGGAAGGCGAGGACGTTCGGGTTGGCCCTCGCCTGTGGCGCGACGACGCGCTCGACGAACTCCATGAACTTCCCCCGGTCCTCACCGATCGGCACGTGAGTGGTGGAAACGGTCACGACCACCGTTTCGGGCGCCTCGTCCATGTCCTGGGCGCGCAGGGCCTGCGGAACCATCACGAACGCCAGTGCGGCGAATCCAACGATCAGCTTCTTCATAGGGCGCTACCTCTTCTCCTGGAATTGTGCGGGGCGTACCAGAACGACGTGCGCACATTGTCGCACACGATCTGCGATGTCTTATCCGTGCTTGTGGAAGCAGCGTCCGGAACCCTCTGCCTCGGTGATGCCGGACGATCAGAGCCTGCAAGGGCGTCCCAAGGTCGACTCGACGACGGGGACTGTCAAGGTGGGTCGCGGGGCCGTTCAAGGTGGGGTGGGGCGAGAAGGTCGACGGTCGAGGGGTGGGGCGGCACCCGATTCGACCCCTTCTCGCCCCTGGTGGTGAGGCTGTCTCGCCGGTCGGGGATCTGAACGAAGACCCCCTCCAGCTGACCGGCGATCCGGGCCCTGCCGACGGACCGAACCAGCTCCTGGCTCCGCACCCCACTCCTCGAGGCGCGGCGGGTACCGCTCACGCGGACCCGAACCACCCGGTCATTCCGCTTGCACCGACCTCCGCTCGGAAAGCCGGAGTATCCAGGGTCCGCCGGTCGGAAGTGAACCCAACGACATCGTCTCCCACTCGCCGACACTTCCTTCCAGCGGACCACACGGTGCCGGGGAGATAGAAATGCAACGGGCGTGCCAGCGGAGAATATTGTCTTAAGTACTTGTCGCAAATATACATATGAGTGTTGTCGAGCCCCGCAGAGGAGCCTGGAAGTGTCCGGTGGGAGGAATCGGTGTCCCGGAAGCGAACACCGTTTCGGTCAGGGCCCGGGGCGTGTGTAGGCGATCTTGCCGCCCACGATGGTGAGGTCCACCCTGGCGTCGAGTATCTCGTCGGCCGGGACCGCGAGGATGTCCCTGGAGAGAACGACGATGTCGGCCAGCTTACCCACGGTCAGTGATCCCTTGATGCCTTCCTCGTGCGCTCCGTAGGCGGAGTTGATCGTGTAGGCTCGCAATCCCTCCATGCGAGTCATGAGCTGGTCCGGGTTGAGCACTTCCCCGTTGTTCATTCGGCCCACCACGCTCCCGAAGTAGGAGGGTATCGGGTCCACGTCCTCGACCGGCGCATCCGTTCCGTTCATCACGGTGGCCCCGGAGTCGATCAGGGCGCGGAACTGGAAGGCCCGCTCCCGCGTGCGTTCCTCGCCGAGCCTGTCGGGCGTCCACGGGCCATCGGAGATCGCGTGGATGCCCTGCATCGCCGCCACCACTCCGAGTTCGGCGAAGCGCGGCACATCAGCCGGATCCAGGATCTGGGCGTGCTCGATGCGGAAGCGAATGTCCTCCGAGGCCTCCGGTGCCGCGGCGAACGCCGCCTCGTACAGGTCGAGGATCTCGTGATTGGCGCGATCGCCGATCGCGTGCGTGCAGACCTGGTAGTCGTTCCGGAGCGCCAGGCGGGTCACCCGCTCGATCTCCGCCAGGGGCACCGTGTTGAAGCCGCTGTTGCCGGGATCGTCCGAGTATGGCTCCATCAACCAGGCGCCCCGCGAGCCGAGCGCGCCGTCGGCGTATGCCTTCACGGCCCGCACGGTCAGGCGGTCGTCACCGTAGCCCACCACCCGCTCGGCCTGCATGACGCTTTCCAGGTCCGGCACGGTGGCGCTGATCATGACCCACAGCCGGAGGTCGAGATCGCCCGCGTCTATCGCCTCGCGGTACAGCGCCAGCGTCTCGGAGTCGGCTCCCGCGTCCTGGAAAGTCGTGATGCCCTTGCTCAACGCCTCGCTGGCGGCCAGTTGAAGCGCGCGGAGGTTCTCGGAGTGGATCTCTTCCTTCGACATCGCCGCCCGCGACGCGACATACGGAGCGGATACGAGGCTGGACGCGGTCTCCACGAAGATCCCGGTCGGGTTTCCATCCGCATCCCGAATGATCTCGCCACCGGGGGGATCCGGAGTGTCTGCGGTGATTCCGGCCAGCTCCATGGCGCGCGCGTTGGCGAACGAGGCATGCCCCGAGGCGTGCCGCAGGAGCACCGGATTGTCCGGCGACACGGCGGAAAGGGCGGAGTGCGTCTGGAACCCTCGCACCGAAGGCTCGGGCGGCGGTTCCCACTTGCTCTGGTGCCAGCCGCGCCCGACGATCCAGTCCCCCGGCTCGGCCTCGGCGACGGCGCTGGCCACCCGCTCGATCAGGTCACTGTACGAACGGGTATCCATCAGGTCGAGCTGCAGGCGCGCGACGCCGAGGGCCATGAAATGCGCGTGACCCTCGATGAAGCCGGGTATCGTGAGGCGTCCGGCCAGGTCGACGACCTGCGTCTCCTCGCCCGTGTAGGCCTCCGCGTCTTCGTCGCTCCCAACGAACACGATCCGGTCGCCGCGGATCGCGATCGCCTCGGCCTCCGGGAGCGCTTCGTCCACCGTCACGACACGGCCCGAGCGCATGACGAGGTCGGCCGCCGGAAGGCCGGCGGCTTCGGACGTGCAGCCCGCCCCCAGGACTGGAAGGACGAGGGCCGCGATCGCCGTCCACCGCTCCACGGCGCGACCCGAACCTGACGATGGCCTCCCGTGTCTCACTGGCTCTCGCTCCACATGAAGGGGGAAAGGCGTCTCGAGCTGGCAAGGAGCCAATATCTCAGGAACCCCTACGGATGGCCACCGCTCTCACGCCGGCTTGCTCGCCCTGACGAAGGCCGCGATGATACGCCCTTCGGCGGCCTGCAAATCCGCCTCGGCGACTCCGCAGTCACCCAGGAACTGGCGCGAGTCTTCGGCCGTGTAGACACGGGTGGGCTCGATCCCGATGTTCACGAACCCGGCCTCCGACAGGAGTCGACGGTACTCGGATTCCTCGAGGGCCCCGGCCACGCACCCGGCCCACATCTCGAGGCTCTTCCGTACACCCTCCGGCAGGTCGCCGCGCAGCACGATGTCCGACACCGCGAAGCGTCCACCCGGGCGTAGAACGCGGAACGCCTCCCGCAGGACGCTGGCCTTGTCCACCGAGAGGTTGATCACGCAGTTCGAGATGATCACGTCCACCGCCGCGTCGGGGAGCGGGACGGCTTCGATCTCGCCTTTCAGGAAGCGGGCGTTCTTCACCCCGGCGGCGCGCTGGTTCCTGCGGGCCAGGAGCAGCATCTCGTCCGTCATGTCGAGGCCATAGGCCGTGCCGCCGGGCGCCACGCGGCGGGCCGAGAGCAGAACGTCGATTCCCCCGCCGGATCCCAGGTCCAGCACGTCCTCACCGGGCTCGAGCTCCGCCAGGGCGGTAGGATTGCCGCAGCCGAGCGACGCGGCCAACGCATCGGCCGGAAGCTCCTCCTTCTCCTCCTCCGCATACAGGTCGCGCGTGACCGGGTCCCGCAGGTCGGGCGCCGAGGAAGAGACCCCGCCGCAGCAGCCGGATTCCTGTCCGGCGGGGCCGCAGCAGGAGGTCCTCCCTTCCGTGGTCACCCGTCGCGCAGCCTCTGCGTACTTTTCCCGAACCACCGCCTTCACGTTCGCGTCCGACATCGTTCACCTCACGGCAGGGGTATCCTTGGCACCGGGTGGTCGAACCCACGGATCCCGGTGCTTCAGCTCAGTTCTCCGAATGACGACAGCACTGCGATCCGACGCCGTGCTTCGCGTCCCGCGCCAGGCCTTCCACGTAGCCACTCGCCTCCGTCAGAGCTTCCTCGTTGAGCCCGTAGTGCACCCACCTCCCGTCTTTCCGATCGCGGACCAGGCCGGCGTCGCGCAGCGTCTTCAGATGGAAGGAGAGCAGTGACTGCCGGATGCCGAGCGAGCCGGCCAGGTCGCACACGCAGCACTCTCCCGAACGCAGCAGCTCCAGGATCCGCAGGCGCTTGGGGTCTGAAAGAGCCCCGAACACGCGTTCCAGCCCGGCCTCGAGGACCGACGTCTCGTCGTTCATAAATATCAATGTAACTAGAAATATTGATGCGTCAAGAGGAGCCCGATGACTTTCCCTCGCGGCCGCCCTTCCATTCGAGCGGTTCCAACCCTCATACTGGAGATGGAGTCTAATGCCAGTTAGGGTCCGGGTCGGCTCCGGGCGTGGGATCGGATGGGGACTCAACGGGAGGATGCGCCATGGGCTTGCTGAGACAGGACCTTCGATACGCCATCCGGATGCTCCGCAAGCGTCCGGGCTTCACCGCGATCGCCGTCCTGACGATCGCGCTCGGCATCGCCGCCAACACCTCGATCTTCAGCGTGGTCAACGGTGTGCTTCTGCGGCCCCTCCCGGTAGCCGACCAGGAGCGCCTCGTGGTGCCCGACGTGATCGGCCCGAGCGGATTCGAGATCTCCCTGTCCATCCCGAACTTCAAGGACTGGCGCGAACAGAACACGACGTTCGAGAGCTTCGGCGCCAACGCATCACGTTCTCGCACTCTCACGGGCGGCGAACGACCGGAGATGGTGGTGACGCGGATGATCCTCGGCGACTGGTTCGAGACCCTCGGCGTGCCGCCCCACATCGGAAGGGTGATCCAGTCGGACGAAACGTGGGCCGGCGCCGCACCGATTGCCGTGATCAACTACGGATTCTGGCAGCGACATTTCGGAGGCGACCCGGCGGCGCTCGGAAAGACCCTGGTGCTGGACGGTGAGACCTTCACGGTGGTCGGCGTCATGCCGCCGAAATTCGCCTTCCCGTCGGCCGAGACCGACATTTTCGTGCCGATGGGATACTACTCCGAGCAGATGTGCTGGGAGCAGCGGGGTTGTTCACAGGGCACCTGGGCCATCGGAAAGCTGGCGGAGGGCGTCCCGATGGCCACCGCGCAGGCGGACCTGGATCGGATCGCCGCGGGGATCACCGAAATGGAGGGAGACCAGCAGGCGGTGCCCCGTCTCCAGTCGATCTCGGACGCCTACGTGGGAGACCTCCGGCGCCAGGTGTGGATCCTGATGGCGGCCGTTGGATTCGTGCTCCTCATCGCGTGCGCCAACGTGGCCAGCCTTCTTCTCGCGAGAGGCGAGAGCCGGCGCAGAGAAACGGCTCTCCGCACGGCCCTCGGAGCCAGTCAGGGTCGCCTGCTCCGTCAGTTCATCACGGAATCCGTGGTGCTCGGGATGATCGGAGGCCTGCTGGGCCTCGGTCTCGCCTGGATCGGCATCCGGCTCCTGCTTCAGGTCCTTCCCTCGAGCCTCCCGAGCGTGGTGCGAGGGAATATCGGAATGGACGTCAACGTTCTCCTGTTCACCTTCGTGGCGGCGGCGGTCGCCGGGCTCGTGTTCGGCATCGCCCCGGCGATCCGGGCGGCGAGACCCGACCTGGCCGAGGAGCTCAAGGAGGGCAGCCGGGGATCGGTGGGGAGGGGACGCCAGCGCCTGCGCTCGGGCCTCGTGATCGCCGAAGTGGCACTGTCGCTGGTGCTCCTGATCGGTGCCGGCCTGATGATCCAGAGCCTCGCGCAACTTCGGAAGGTCGACAAGGGCTTCGACCCCGAGAACGTGTTCACGGCGCGAGTGCAGCTTCCCCGGATCAAGTACGATGGGAAGGAAGCGGCGTGGGCGTTCTACCAGGAGTTCATCGACCGGGTGGAGGCCCTTCCGGGCGCGACCTCGGCATCGCTGTCGCAGATCGTGCCCCTGCAGGGAAACAGCTGGGAGAACTACATCTATCCCGAAGGCGTCGAGATCGTCCAGGAAAACGGACGGTCGGTTCTCTTCCACATGATCACGCCGAGCCACTTCGAGACGCTCGGAATCCCGATCCTGCGCGGACGGGGTTTCACGACCGCGGACCGTGAGGGAAACGGCCGCGTCGTCGTCGTGGACGAGCGGATGGCGGAGGAATTCTGGCCCGGCGAGGACCCTATCGGAAAGCGCGTGACCTGGGAAACGGAAGAGGTCGCTGACGGGCACGACGGCGATGCGCCCCGCATCTGGCGGACGGTCATCGGAGTCACCCGCAACACCCGACACTACGAGCTCGAGAATCCGTCGCGCATTCAGCTGTACGTGCCGATCCAGCAGAGCGGACGAAACTGGACCACATCCATGTACGTCCTCGTGAAGACGGCCGGCGACCCGCTGGCGATGACCGAGCTCGTGCGGCGGGAGCTCGCGGCCATGGATCCCGACGTCCCGCTGACCGACATCGAGACGATGGAGGGCTACGTGGACCAGGCGATGGCGGGCAGCCGCGCCATGGGCGACCTCCTTTCGGTGTTCAGCGGCATCGCGCTGTTCCTGTCGGCGATCGGCATTTTCGGGGTGATGTCCTTCTCGGTGGTGCAGCGCCTGCGCGAGATCGGCATCCGGATGGCGCTCGGTGCGAAGGCCGGCGACGTGGTGCGGATGGTGTCGAGACAGGGGCTTTCACTGACTCTGGCCGGCATCGCGATCGGACTCGTCGCGGCATTCGGATTGACCCGCATGATGGCCAGCATCCTGTATGACGTGAGCCCGGCCGATCCGCTGACGTACGGCGGCTTCGCGCTGTTCCTGGTAGTCGTGTCGCTCCTGGCCGCCTGGCTTCCGGCACGGCGTGCCACCCGGGTGGATCCTGTCATCGTGCTCCGGGAGGAGTAGGCCGGGGCAGTCCCGACCCGTCTGTACCCCGCGGCGCTCCCGGACTATGATCAGCCGGGATCTCGGTCCAGCCGAAGCGTCGCGGGGGTGATCCGGTGCGATTGAAGACGCGTCGCCGCATTCGAAGCCTGCAGGAGGGGCTCAAGCTCCTGTGGGAGGACGACGAGACGCGCATCCGCCGCAAGTACCGCGGTCAACTCGGACGTGATCCCGACCTCGACCACCCGACGACCCTGAACGAGAAGATCCTGTGGCTGAACCTGCGGCAACGGGACCCGCGCCGCGTCAGCTGTTCCGACAAGGTCTCCGTCCGCGACTACGTGCGGGCCAGGGTGGGAGAGAAATACCTGGTGCCTCTGCTGGGTGTGTTCACGGATCCGGAGGACATCGATCTCGAAGCCCTGCCCGACCGCTTCATCATCAAGGCGGCCCACGGCAGCGGCTGGAACCTGATCGTCTCCGACCGGCATTCACTGGACTGGGAACGGGCGAAGCGGACGCTCGGGGACTGGCTGGCCCGCTCCTATCACGCGCACAAGCGCGAGTGGCATTACCGTCACGTTCCACGGCGCCTCGTGATCGAGGAGCTGCTGCAGGACGCACACGGCGGAATCCCCGACGACTACAAGATCTGGTGCCTGCGCGAATCGGGGCGTGAGACCCAGTTCATCCAGGTCGACATGGACCGGTTCACGGACCATAAGAGGAACTATTACGACACGGAGTGGAATCGACTTCCGTTCCACAAGGCCGATGCGCCACCCAGTCCCGTCGACCCGCCGCGGCCCGGAAACCTCGGGGAGATGCTCCACGTGGCGCGCGAGCTGTCGGCGGGCTTCCGGCTCGTCCGGGTGGATCTGTACAGCCTGCCCGATCGTGTCTATTTCGGCGAGATGACGTTCACCCCGGATGCCGGGATGGCACGGCTCGTTCCCGAGGAGTGGGACCGCAAGCTCGGCCAGCTGGTGGAGCTTCCGCCCGGGCCTTAGGGACTCGCTCCGGGATTCGAGCCCTTCGGCCGCTACGATTCCGCCGGCGGGTCGGCAGACCCGGTCGCCACCTCGAGACGCGGATCCGACATGCTGACGTCGACCAACCGGCCCAGCAGCCGCTGCAGCTCGCGCCGTCGTTTCCGCACGCTTCGCGCATAGAGAGAGCGCGCCGTGCCGAAGAAGGCTCCCACGGCCGTGACGGCCATGGCCGCGAAGACGAGCGGATTCCCGAACTCGCCCATCCCCACCGCACCGGAAATGGCGACGCCGACTGCGCTCCCGCCGAACCCGAGCCCCACGAAGAGGGCCGTGGACAGGTTGTCGAGACGTTCTATGATGCGGATCTCGGTCTGCCGATCGCGTGCGCTGATCGCCACTACCAGGCTGGACAGCCGGCTGCTCGCGAGCCTCGTGGAGGCGGTCCAGGTGACGGACCTCTCGGTGCGGGTCACCGCACCGCCGTCGGCGAACGCCCGCTGGACCTCCTCCAGCATCCGCTCTCGCGAGTCCGCGCCGACCTCGCCCTGAAGGACCTCCTCGATTTCCAGCGCCCTCGCTTCACCGAGGAATGTCGAGCGCTCGCGCTCGGCCGAAGAACCGGGTGATTCGGCGATCGCCCGCCGCACGTAGACGGGGTCGATGCCCGCCTCGTGAGCTACCTGCTCCAGATCCGTCGCGCTCAGTCCGTCCCCCTCCGACGCGGGCACGGCGGACTGGTGTTGCAGCTCCGCGGCGCGCCGCAGGACCCTCTTGGCGTCCTCGTCACCGTAGCGTCGCTTGTCGGTCATCGCCTCTCCCGTCAGACCGTGAGCCACACGATGCCCACCGCTATCGCCGCCCCGCCGCACGTGTACAGAAGGGCCCGGTACAGCCGGGCCCCGCCCTTCGAGAACCGCTTCGCGACCCAACCGATCAACGCTGCGAACAGTGTCATTGCGGCGATCGTCCCCGCTCCGAAGGCGACCACGTACGCGATGGCGACCGAGCGGGTGGGAAGCGCGAGCGCCGGGAGTATCCCGAGGAAGTGCGAGCTTCCGGCCAGGCCGTGCAGGATGCCGACGCCGAAGGCGGCCCGCGTCGGAGCATGCGTGTGCGCGGCCGCGTCGCCGTGAGCGTGCGATGCCCCGTGATGAGCCGTATGCCGGGGGTGCACGTGGGCGTGCGCGTGCCGGTGGCCGTCGTGACCGTGCTCGTGAACGTGCACCCTGTGCCGCGCCGCCTGCCGGATGCCCCACACGCCGATGCCGATGAGCACCAGCCCGACCAGCCGTTCACTCGAAGCCGACAGTCGCTCCAGCGGCAGCACCTCGCGCAGCACCAGTGCCGCGATGCCGACGAGCAGGACGCCCCCTGCGTGCCCCAGGCCCCACAGCATCCCGGCCGTCCAGGGTCGCCTGTGACGATCGGCGGCGAGTGGTGCGACGGCCGCGAGGTGATCGGGTCCGGCGAGAACGTGGATCGCACCCGCGGACAGGCCGGCGATGAGAGCGCCGATCATGGCGTGCCGGAGCTGTCCGGGGCAGGCGGCGGACCGTACACCGAGGGCACCGGCCGCCGATCAACGGAGACGTTCCTGAGCGGCTCCGTCCGGTTCACTCGCCCGCCCTGCTGCGCGTACGTCACGTACGTCTGCACTCCCCGCTGGCGGGAACCGGTGGGCGTGCGGATCCACCACTCCCGCACGATCCATCCACCCCCCGGCAGCTGGTCGAACACGAGCTGGCCGTACGGACCGGGGCCCGTGCCGAGGTTCGTGGGCCGGGGCACGCCCGTGTACCGGAATTCCAGCGTCCGGAGTTGCGCGGTCTCGCGCTGCAACCACAGGACGCCCTCCACGTCCACCCGACCGGTGACCTGTCGCACGGGCTCGAACGCGAGGCCGACGACCACGTCGTCGTCGCCGGTGCGGTAACGGAAGCAGTGGGAGTCCAGAAACTGGTCCGACAGCAGCACCTCCGCGTCCGGTCCGTAATAGTAGGTCCCCTCTTCGGCATGCCGCGCGTAACCCTGCTCCTCGAGCTGTTCGATAGGGACGCTGCGAAACGGGTGTCGTCCGGCGTAGGACACGAACTCCACGTCTCCCTGTTCCAGCGGCTCGCCCCACAGATTCACGTGCCGCTGGTACATCACCGCGTCGAACCGGTAGGCGGCGGTGGTCCGCTCCGTGACCTCGAGCGCCTTGCGAGCCTCCTCCCACAGAACGTAGGTCGCTTCGCCCTCCTCCGGTCGCACGCGACACTCGGACCCGCTCTCGACGGAGAGGACGGGGAGCACGATGGCGCTCGACGAAGCCGTCAGCTCCTCGGTCAGGGTCTGCCCGGAGAGAAGCCTGATCTCGCCCGAATAGGAGTTCTGGAAGCCTATCCTCTCCGCTCGCAGACGAAACACGCCGGCTCCCGGGGCCTGAACCTGGTAGGTCCCGCGTGCGCTGGTCACCGTGCTGGCGACCTCGGTTCCACCGGCGTCGACGAGCAGGATGAGGGCTCCGGCGACGGGCTCTCCGGAGTCGGCATCCAGCAGCCGCCCCCGGACTGCCTGTGCCTCCAGCTCCGTCGCGGTCATGAGGCTCGCGCACAGGCCGAGCGGGATGAGCACCTGCCTTCCGAGCATGTGTCCTGCCTCCCACGATCGGGGCGCCGCGTGACGCCGCACCCGACGCAGACTACCGCGGCGCCCGACCGGAGTCCAGAAGGGGCGCGCGGGCACTGGCCGGCGGCCGGCCGACCGCGATACTGTCCGTCGAACAGCTGTCACCTCGCACGGAGGATACGCGACATGGGAGTTAGCCGCCGATCGCTCGATACCCGGCTCATCCACGCGGGCGAGATCCGCCCTGGCATCGAGGGCGCCGTGGAGCTGCCGATCTTCCAGTCCGCGAACTTCGAGTCGGTGGAAGGCGAGGCGTACCACGACATCAAGTACATGCGACTCGGAAACTCCCCCAACCATGCGGTGCTGAGCGCCAAGCTGGCCGCTCTGGAGGGAGCCGAGGCCGCTCTCGTGGCGGCGAGCGGCATGGCGGCGATCACGTCCGTGTTTCACTCCCTCCTGTCGGTCGGCGACCACGTGATCTTCCAGGATTGCCTGTACGGTGGCACCTATGACTACGCGCGACGCGAGTTCGCGCGGCACGGCCTGACGTGCGACTTCGTGGACGGGGAGCGGCCCGGTTCCTGGGGAGAGGCCCTGCGGCCGGAGACCCGGCTGATCTACGTCGAGACGATCACCAATCCGCTGGTGCAGGTGGCGGATCTCGAGAGCGTCGTCGCGTTCGCCCGCGAGCATGGCCTGATCTCCGTGATCGACAACACGTTCGCCAGCCCCGTCAACTTCCGGCCGACGGAGCTGGGGTTCGACCTCTCCCTGCACAGCGGCACCAAGTACCTCAATGGACACTCCGACATCGTGTGCGGGGCCGTGATCGGGCGCGCCGGCCTGGTCGCCCGGGTCAAGCGGATGATGAACTACCTCGGTGGCTCGCTCGACGCGCACGCCTGCTTCCTGCTTCACCGGGGACTCAAGACCCTGGCCGTGAGGGTGCGGCAACAGAACGAGAGCGCCCTGACGCTCGCACGGGCCCTGGAGGCGCACCCGGCCGTGGCGCGCGTCAACTACCCGGGACTGCCTTCCAACCCCGGACATGAGCGGGCCGCGCGGTTGTTCGACGGATTCGGTGGCATGTTGAGCTTCGAGCTCGACGGAGGAGCGGAGGCGGCGAAGAAGTTCCTGGACGCCGTCGAGATCGCGATCGTGGCGCCCAGCCTGGGTGGCGTGGAGACGCTGGTCACCATGCCCGCGGCCACGTCACACGCCGGACTCACGGCCGACGAACGCCGGCAGGTCGGGGTGGCGGACGGTCTCATACGGGTGTCCACCGGTGTCGAAGGCGCCGCGGACCTGGTGGCGGACTTCGAGGCGGCTCTGGCCGCGCTCTGATCGTCTCGGCCGGCGGCGATCGTTACATTGCACGTGTCCCCGTCGGGCGGGCGGGACCTCACTTCACGCGGAGGATCCGATGCGGTTCTGCGTTCGAACCACGGCTCTCACGTTCGGCATCCTGTGGGCCGCAGCCTTCTTCCTCGTCGCCGGCGCCCAGCAGATCTGGCCGACGTACGGGGTGGCTTTTCTCGAGCTGATGGACGGCGTGTACCCGGGCTACGCGCCCGGCGGATTCGGCTCGGTGATCCTCGGCAGCCTGTACGCCGTGGTGGATGGCGCGATCGGCGGAGCCGTGTTCGCCTGGCTGTACAACAGGCTGCTCGGGACGCGGGAAGGCTGACGGAGGGATCTGCTGCCGGCTCCCGACGGGCCGTCGGGCTGCGCTGCTCGAATCCGAATCAGAACTTCCAGCCGAAGGACGTCGTGAAGCTGAAGTCGTTCTTGTTGGCATCGGCCGCCGGCTGGCTGTCGTAGGCTTCCGTGATCCCGACGTTCACGTAGAAGTTCTTGACCACTTCCCGGTCGGCGTTCAACGAGAAGTTGATCCGCCACCTGCCCCATTGATCGAGGATCGGTATGACCTGCAGCTGGCTCGACAGCGTGGTGTCGAGCGATCCCCAGGTGAAGTAGTCGGCGTCGGCGGCGAACACCAGCGGGACCGAGCTGTCGGGCTCCTCCCCCGTGAACTGCTCCAGGGCGTAGCTCGGCCCGAGCCACAGACCGAGGTCGAGCCTGTTCGATTGCACGAGAGATCGCCCCGCGCCCCCCGCCACGCCCATCCGGTAGTCCAGGCTGAGCTGCGAGTTGCGCTCCGCCCCCAGCGTGACCACCCAGAACCACTTGTTCTGGAGCTGTTTCGCGTGCGAGAGAGATACCTGGAGTCGCTCGATGTCCTCGGTGCTGTCCTGCCGGCTGAAGCTGGTGTTGAACGTCAGCTTCGTGATGTTGAGTCCCTCGGCGAACCGGAAACCCTGGTCGGAGCTCCCCTGCTGCCTGACCGCGTACTTGACTTCGCCGCTGACGCTCAGGTCGGTCTTGGCGTTCTGCTGAGTGAAGTCCAGCCCGAGGTTGAAGTTCCCGTCGAGAGCATCCCAGAAGCTGGACTTGATCCGCTGCAGCTCGACGACGGACTGCGTGGGCACGGTCAGGGCCAGTGAATCCGCCCGGATGAGCACCGAATCGCCGGGCGCCCGGCGCAGCGTCCCGAAGTACATGGTGCCGTCTTCGAGGAGGATCTCGAAGATCTTGATCGTGTTGACGGAGCTGACTTTCGGCCACTCGACGTAGACCGTCTGCATCGCATCGGTCTTGAACTCGAGCTGACCTCGCTGCAGCCCCTTCATCTCGCCCACCATCTGGTCACCGTTCCTGACGATGACCGAATCCGACTTCTGGGCGTGCAGCGGCCCCGGGGAGAGCGCCAGGAACAGCGCCGCAATGCCAAGTCCTCCTCGGCACCGAAGATTCAAGCGACCCGCGCGTTCGATCGTCCGGGGCATGCGCTATACGGCATCGGGTCTCGAGGCGCGTGGGCGGGCATCGCCTTTGCGAGCGCCCGCCGGGACGCGGTCAGTCGTTCCCGGCGGATCACACGGACCGAAGACCGGAATCGCCTATCAGGAACCCTTCTGCGGCGGGAAATTCGCCAGGATCTTCGTGACGGCCTCGTTCGCGTTCTCCGTCTTCTTCTGGGTGCTGGCGCTGGGGTCGAGGGTCCCGTTCGCCGATCCCCGCCACACGAGCTGCT
>Ga0210060_1000380_pt1 | contig 16308 bp, 13 predicted proteins | sample Joice_CattailNLB_FD_184871 | JGI IMG/M metagenome (GOLD analysis project Ga0210060, IMG submission 184871) | Wetland microbial communities from San Francisco Bay, California, USA, that impact long-term carbon sequestration - Joice_CattailNLB_D2... | ecosystem: Environmental > Aquatic > Marine >...
CCCCGACCGCCTCTCCCGAGGGGGGCGACACCGCGCCGGAGGGGTCTGAGAAGCTCCGGACCGGCTCGCCGCTCTCCTCCGGACTCAGGTAGTCGTCCTCGTCGGACAGGCTCGCCCTCCATCGCAACCACTCTTCCCGCGACTCCGGGGTGAGCAGGTCCGTCTCTTCGAAGCCCATCTCGGAAGCGAAGCGGGCCGCCCCGCGACCGACGAGCAGCACGTGATCCGTGAACCGCATCACGGCGAGCGCCACGCGCGACGGGTGGACGAAGCCCTCGAGTGCAGCCACGGCGCCGACGCCCCGGGTCGGTCCGTGGTAGACCTGGCTGTCCAGCTGCACGACCCCGAGCGCGTTCGGTAGCCCTCCGTATCCCACCGTGCGGTCCTCCGGATCCTCCTCGACCCGGTTCACGCCGCTCACGACTCCCTCCAGGGTCCCCAGCCCATCCCCGATGGCCGCCAGGGCCGTTTCGGTTGCCCGCAGTCCGTTCTCGCTGGACACGACGGTCGGTTCGGTGGCCGCGCCGTCCAGGATCAGGGGGCCCGCCCCACTGCGGGACGGCTTCGCCGTCGCCAGGTCGTGGCCGAGCACGGCCGGGACGATCGCCGTCGCTCCCGCAACGGCTCCCGCCTCCCGGATGAACTTCCGCCGACTCAACTTGCCCATCGCCCTCTCCATCCGATCGATCACGCTTCCGGCGTCGGTGCGGCACCTTCCTCCGGCACCTCTCCGTCCTTGACCGGCCCGACCACCCGAAGTTCCAGGCTGGTTACCCGCTGCTCGGTCGTCTCCACCACCTCGAGCCTGGCGCGACCGAGCCGCACCGTCTGTCCCACCTCGGGGATTCGGCCGAGCTTGCCGATCACGTAACCGGCCACCGTGTCGTACTCGTCCGCTTCCGCCACCTCACCGAGTCCGAACTGCTCGATCAGGTCCGCGGGATCGGCTCCGCCGTCGATCCGCGCGCGACCGACGCCGAGAACGACGATCTCCTGCTGCGCCACGTCGTGCTCGTCGAAGATGTCGCCTACGATCTCCTCGACCAGGTCCTCCAGGGTCACGACCCCGTCCGTACCGCCGAATTCGTCCACGATCACGGCCAGGTGGAGCTTCTGACTGCGGAACTCGGCCAGCAGATCATCCACCGGCTTCGTATCCGGGATGAAGAACGGCTCGCGCATCACGGCGGTCAGCGCGAACTCCTCCTCCGGCGAGGCCCTCAGCCAGCGCAGCAGGTCCTTGATCAGCACCACGCCGGTCACATCATCGATCGACTCCCGGTACACCGGGAACCTCGAGAAACCGGACTCCTCCGCCTTGTCCAGTACCTCGTCGAGCGAGGCGCTCTCCGGGAAAGCCACGATGTCCGGCCGCGGTGTCATGACCTCGCGCGCCACGGTCCGCGTGAGCTCGAAGACCCCGTGGATCATCTCCTCCTCGTCCTCTTCCACCACGCCCTCGGCCCGGCTGTGGCGAAGCAGGGCCTCGATTTCCGCGGGACCGTGGACCTGCCCGTAGCCGCCGGTCAGATCCCCGCTCCGACTCACCACCGGTTCGGCCAGCGCGTTGAGCACCCAGAGGAAGGGCGACATCACGGCCGTGAACAGGTTCAGGGGCCGCGCGACGATCCCGGCGATGCGGTGCGCCCGACTCAGCCCGAGAGCTCGAGGGACCAGCTCGCCGAGAATCAGGTGGAGCCCCCCGACGACCGCCAGGGCCACGACCACGCCGACCGTCAGACCGACTCCACTCGGCAGCCCCGTGGAATCGAGGGCCGTCTGGATTCCCGGAGCCAGCCAGGTGACGCCGAACCAGCCCACGCCGAGCGTGCTGAGAGCGATCCCCAGCTGCGCTCCCGATATCGGTCGCCCGAGAGACCTGCGCGCTCTCCGAATGCCCGGGTCGGCCCGCAGCGGGTCCTCTCCCGGCTGCTCCTCCGCCCGATGCCTGGACGCCACGAGCGCGAACTCTGCGGCCACGAAGAAGCCGTTCGCGGCCACGAGGCCGAGCAGGAGAGCGATCCTCGCGGCGAACAGTGATCCCATCAGGCGGGAATCGTCGGGGAGGGGGACCCGTTCCAGGCGGCTCGCGAGAGCCCGCCCGGTGCCCAATCAGGTCTCGCTCGCATCCAGGCGTCGAAGCGAGCGCGGGAGACCGTTTCCGGTCGCTGTAGCGGCAGGTTCAGGTTGTGCCGACCTCGTCTTGCCTCAGTCGGTGGCCTCGGGGTTGTCCCCTGCGGGCGAACCGAACGGTATCGCCGGCTGACAATATCTGTGCCCGATCGCTTCGAGCTCTTTCACTTCCCCATCCGAAAGCGCCGGATACCGTTCACGCAGGTACTCGACGGTGTCCGTCATCCACTCCTGGCGCTCCGAGTCCTCCGCGTCCAGCACGCCACATCGCTGAATATGACTGAACAGCTCATCACGAGCCAGATCCAACGTCGTCTGTTTTTGTCTTCCGCGTGACAATGATCCTCCTCCTCGATTCAATCCCTCCCGGCGTCGACGGTTCTCCCTTCGAACCGCTCGGCCCCGGGACTCGCCCGGTCAATATACCCGGGGTCGGATGGCGCCGCAAAGCGCCTCCCGGATCTTCGAAACCGCCCTTCTCGCATGGAGATTGCGCCGGTCACCGGGACAGTTCCTCACCGATGGCCCAGGCGAGCAGAGGTACCATGATCTCGTGATGCCCCGTGATCTGGTGGCCCTTTCCACCACTCCTGCGCGTGGGCCGCTCGACGACGTTCACGCGGGGGCGGTACTGCCGGATCATGTCGAAGTCCGCGGTCATGAAGCCTCGCGGGGCGCCCGCGTCGAGGTTTCGCCGGATCGTGAGCGCCTTCAGGAACACCTCGGGCAGGATGACGGCGGATCCGACGTTCACCACTGCCCCTCCGTCATCCAGCCCGCCCAACGACTCCACGAGAGTCAGGAAATCGGCGTAGGACGTCTCGCCGATCGCCGCCCCGTCCGCCTCCGGGTGCTGGTGAATGATGTCCGCTCCGACGGCGACGTGCACGGTCAGCGGTACGCCCAGCCTTCGGCAGGCCAGGATCAGCGACAGCTCCGGGTGGGCGTTGTCCTCACGACGCTGGAGGTCGGAAGCGAGCGCCGCGCCCAGCCCGATGCCCTGGTCCCGTCCGCTCCGGATCGCCAGGTTCATGTCGCGCCCGGTCTCCAGCGCCATGCCGAACGTCCCATCGGCCAGGCCCGCCTCCACGTCTTCCGAGGTTCCGCCCCACCGGCACGTCTCGTAGTCGTGAATCACCGTGGCTCCGTTGACCGCGAGGTGCGTGACGCACCCGCGCTCCATCAGGTCGATCAGCACGAGCGACAGGCCGGTCTTCACCACGTGGCCGCCCAGCATCCACACGACCGCGCGATCCCTCCGGACCGAGGAGGCGATGCCGCGCGCAACGGCACGCAGCGAATCGGCGGCCAGTATGTGAGGAAGCGAGTCGTAGAACTGTCCGAATGGCGCAGCGCCCGCGGCCGGCGGAGGGGTGGCGAAGTCTCCGGATGACACCTTGTTGGGCCGGTCCGCCACGGGCACCCGCCGCACCTCGTCCCGCCGATCGGGAGGACCGCCCGCCGCGCTCAACGCCGGTCTCCCGCGGCGCTCGACGGACCGGACGACGCCGGGCTGAGCGGCGCGGCGACGGGGATCAGCGCGCCCTCCCCTGGTTCGTAACGCGTGAGGAACATGTTCCCGGACCCGACGGCCATGCTGGTCTTGAGGCGCACGATCGCCCGGTGTTCGTCATCGGTCAGGTAGAGCTCGGCTTCCCCGCCGTCGCCGAAGGCCCCACCGGTCCTTATGATCGGCCGCACCACGATCGTCTGGAAGGTCCCGGCCGGCACGCGGATCTCCTCCCGGCGCAGCACTTCGATGACGACCGGATTCCCGGCTTCCTTGAAGTAGCGGTCGAACTCGTACCGCTCACCGACCTCCAGCGGAAGCAGCCGGGCGAAGTAGATGAAGGAGAGATCGTCCAGGGCCCCTCCGAGAAGCGGGACGTCCGACTCCTTGCCGTTGGCACGCCACTCGTCGTCGACGAGGTCCTCACGATCGTAGGTCATCCGGTCGAAGTCGAACGAGTACCTGGTGTCACGCTTGTAGCTGCCTTCGCTCAGGCTCTGTTCGAACCGCAGCGAGCCCAGCGGGTCGGGACGGATCCAGCTGACCTGCCGGTCCTGCACCCGGTAGAAGGGAGGCCCGCCCCACATCTCCAGGGCGACCCGGTAGCCTTCCTGCCCGCCGATCGAGTCGATCGCCTCGACCTCGAGCGACCCTTCCCCGAGCCGGACCCGTCCCCAGCTCACCGAGAATTCCATCCGCTCCCCGACTGGAAATCGCCACGGCTGCACGATGTCCTCGCCCGGGCCGGTCGCCTGCGCGCCGGCCGGTCGTGGGCCCACCGCGAGCAGGGCCAGAAACGGCAGGAGGTGACGGGAAAGGCGGACCGGGGTCACGCCCGGCCCTCGGCCGGGTCCCGGCGGAGCCGGGGATCGCGGGAGGCCCGCATCAGAGCCCACAGCGTCGCGGCGGCGCGGAACCGGCTGCGGCGGTAGCGGCGGGAATAATCGGTGGGGATGTCCACCTGCGCCGCGCTGCGCAGGTGCGGCGTCACCGCGCTCAACAGCTCGAGGCTGGACGCCCAGCCCTCGTGACGCAGCAGCCTGCCACCTTCGGGCACATCCTTGAGAGCGCGCTTCAGAGTTATCAGACGGTACAGACGGAACCCGCAGAAGGGGTCCTCCACCTCGGCGGCGGCGCCGCGCGGCTTCACGATCAAACCGGCCCCGAACCGCGCGAACCGGACCGCGCGTGGCGCGTCCTGGATGTCCACCGTCCTGCCCGCCACGAGGTCCGCCCCACCCTGGAATCTCCGGAGCATCTCCGGGATCATCTCCGGGCCGTCCGTGAAATCGGCCTGCATCACCAGCAGCGCGTCCCGCTTGGGGTAACGGGACAGGTCGACGGCCTCACCGATCAGCTTCTCGAGCGACGCAGCGTACCCTCGCCGCGTTTCGTTCCGAAACACGGTAAGCGGCAGGACGCGCCGATACGGCTCGAGCACCTCGGCCGTGCCATCGGTCGACGCGTCGTCCACGACCAGGATCCGGAAATCGCGGTCCAGATCCGTGAAGACCTTGCGGATCTTCCACATCAGCACACCGATGGTGTGCTCCTCGTTATGTACTGGCAGCGAGACGTAGATCACGTCGCGCACCTCTCCTTTCGATGTCCGACCGACCCGCGCGGTCGTGCGAAGGCGCGGGTCTCCCGTTCGCTATGTACCGTCAGGTCGCGGCCGTCGTTCCCGGAGGCCGCGTCTTCCACCGCCGGTGGAACCAGAAATACTGCTCCGGGTGCCGCCGGACGTGGACTTCCAGCCGTGACACCCAGCGTCGGGTGAACTCGAGCTCGGCGCCCTCGCCCGTCCCGGGTGGCTCGATTCTCTCCAGCACCGCGCTGTAGCCCGCTCCGAGGCGCAACGCGGCACCGAAGAATAGCGGAACGTCCTGCGCCAGCGCGAGCCTCGCCGGACCCCTGAACGTCGATGCGGCGCGACCCAGAAACGGCACGAACACTCCCCTCTCACCCGCATCCTGGTCGGCGACCAGGGCGACCGTCTTTCCCTCGCTCAGCGCCCGGGGGATCCGGGCGTGAGCGTCCTGCATGTAGATCGGCTCGATCCCGGATCGTCGCCGTGTCGCCACCAATCGCTCGTTGAAGGCCGGATTCCGCTGTCGTTTCACCACGGCGGCCATGGGAAGGCCGGCCGCCGCGAGGAACGCCCCGGCCGCTTCCCAGTTGCCGATGTGCCCGGTCACGATGATCGCCCCGCCGCCGCCCGTCACCTCGCTATGGAGATCCACCGCCACCCGGCCGTCCTGCATTCCGGACACCAGCGGCTCACCGCCGAGACGGCCGATTCGCGCGATGGCCGCGATCTCACGGCCGAAGTGCCGGTAGCAGGCGCTCGCGGTCGCCGTGACCCATTCGGGAGGTCGCTCCGGAAAGGCCTCCGCGATCTGCCGCAGGACGGTGTCGCGCCGCGTGCCCAGTCTCCACGCGGTGGCACCGGCCACGCCGCCGAACCTGTCGCCGACCGGGCCGGGCAAGGCGCTCAGCAGGCTCTCCGCCGCCCGGGCCGGAGCGTACTCCAGCAGGTCCCGGACCTTCATCGAGCGCCGCATCCCCTCCGGGACACCGCGTCGTACGCTTCGAGCGTCGCCCGGACCATCTCCTCGGCGGGATGAGCGCGGGCGTAACGCCTGGCCTTCTCGCCCGTGAGCCGCCTGTATTCCGCGTCTTCGATGAACCGTCCGATCGCCGTGGCCATCTCCGCGTGGTCGGCAGGCCGCACCGGTTCGATGCCTTCCGCCCTCAGGCGCCCGTCACCCGAGGCGGTCATCAGAACCGGCACCCCCGCCCACATGGCCTCCAGGCAGCCCGTGGACAGCTCCTCGCGCTGTGACGGCATCAGGAACAGATCGATGTCCGCCAGGGAAAGGCGGGCGTTCTCGACGTATCCGGGAAGGCAGACCCGCCCCTCCAGGCCGAGAACGTCGATGAGGCTCTCGAGGCGTCCCCGCTCGGGGCCCTCACCGAAGATCGCGAACCGGGCGTTCGGGTACGCTCGAACGACGAGGGAGGCCGCGCGCAGGAGCGTCGCGTGATCCCGGTCCGGACCCAGCGCGGCGAGAGATGCGATGAAGAAGTGCCCCGGTTCCGCCCCCGCCGCCGCTCGGAGCGCCCCCGGCCGGGGCGGCTCGAGGCCGACCGTGTCGACTCCTTCGGGGACCACGATCACCCGCGTGCGCTCGACCCCGCCATCGACCAGGGACTGGCGCGCAGACTCGGAAACGGCCAGCACGAGGTCCGCCCGACGCCACTTCCATGCCGATCGCGGGGGTTGGACGGTACGGCGCGACGCGACGATGGCGCTCCGCGAGCCCTCGAGGGCCGCCAGGTAAGCCATCAGTCGCAGCGCATGCGTATCGTGTGCGTGAACGATGTCCCAGTGCCGCCGGACCTGTCGGGCCAGCGTCCGGAGAGCCCGCGGGTCCGCGCCCACCGACCAGGGGAGAGAGACGACCGGAATGCCCATGTCGCGGGCCGCCCGCTCGAGCCGCGAGCGCGCCAGCGTGGCGACGGTCTGGTCGACGCCTGGAACCCGGCGCAGCCCATCCACCAGCAGCCTCACCTGGTTTCTCGTCAGCCGCCATTCGTGGCCGGACTCGACGTGGAGAACGCGGAGTAGCGGACGGGTCACCGGGGGTTCCCCTGAAATGCGTTCCTCATGCGCGGCAAGGTAAACCACGGTTCGCCGGACGAGAAGGGTCGTCGCGCCGGGGCCGCCTCCGTGTCATCTTGCGAGATGGGCGTCGAGCTTCCCGATTGGATGGCACCCGATTACAGGGTGATCCACACCGACCACACCACGGCCGTGGTGCGAAGTGACTTCCTCGAGTTCTTCGAGCGGCACCGGCTGGTCGACTGCCCGCTCGGGCCTGCGATCACTTCTCCGCAAGCCGACGATGCCTCCCCCGGAGAAGAGAGCGGGATCACGGGAGGGCGGGGCGGAGCGCGGGTCGTGTCGGCCGGACCGCTGGGCGAAGCCGTCGTGCGGCCCTGCCGGCGCGGCGGCTGGGTCGAACGCGTCAACCGACGCCGGTACTTTCTCGGAGACCGGGCGTTTGCCGAGCTCGTGACCACGCATCGACTCCGGAAGCGGGGAGCGCCCGTTCCCGAACCGCTCGCGGCCGTCCAGTCGGCGGCCCGGCCGGGTTACGTGGCCTGCCTCGTGACCCGCCGGCTGCCCCGGGCGCACAGCGCCGCCACCGTTCTGGCGGATGCCTCGGAGAAACGACTGGAGCTGGTGCTGGAGGGCATGGGCCGGGCGATCCGCAGTTTCCACGAGGCGGGCGGCATCCACGCCGATCTCAACGCTCACAACCTGATCGTCACCGAGGACGGAGAGGGGCCGGTCTTCGTGATCGACCTCGACCGGGCGTCGGTCGCCGCCGGTCCGGCCCCGGCCCGGCGAGCCCGCCGCAACCTGAAGCGGCTCAAGCGCTCGTTCCGCAAGCTGCAGCTGGATGAGGCGCTCTCCGGATGGGTCGTCCTGGAGCACGCCTACGCCGCGGAACCCGACCCGCCGACGGCTGCCTGATCGGGCGCCGTCGCGGGCGCTCCCGGTGTGGCGAACTGCAGGTCGCACAGTCTCCTGTACAGCCCGCCCGCCTCGTACAGCTCGTCGTGCGTCCCCGACTCGATGAGCTTTCCGTCATCCAGGGCCAGGATCCGGTCCGCGCCGCTGATCGTCGACAGGCGATGGGCGATCACGAACACCGTGCGGCCGCTCAGGAGACGCTCGAGCGCCGCCTGGATCAGCTGCTCGCTCTCGGTGTCGAGCGAGGACGTGGCCTCGTCGAGTATGAGAAGCGGCGGATCGCGCAGAATCGCCCGCGCGATCCCGACTCGCTGTCTCTGGCCGCCGGAAAGCCGGACGCCCCGATCGCCGAGCATGGTGTCGAGGCCGTCCGGCAGGTCCCGTATGAAGTCCGCGGCGTTGGCCGCCCGGATCGCATCGAGAATCTCCTCCTCCGAGTGGCCGGCCCCGTAGCTGACGTTGGCCCGCACCGTGTCGTGGAAGATCACGGTTTCCTGGCTCACCACTCCGAACAGCGAGCGCAGCGAGCCGAGCGGCAGGTCCTTCAGATCCCGTCCGTCCATGGTGATCCGGCCACCCGTGGGATCGATGAAGCGGGGCAGCAGGTCCACCAGCGTGCTCTTCCCGGCTCCGGATGGCCCCACGAGGGCCACCACCTCTCCGGGTCGCACCTCGAAGTCGATTCCCTGCAGGACCGGCCGGCCGGGCTCGTACTCGAAGTCCACGTTCTCGAAGCGGATCGAATCGCGCGGCTCCGGCGCCGGCGCCTCGCTTCCCGGGCCGTGCGCGGGCTCCGCGGGCGCGTCGAGGACCTCGAAGAAGCGCTCGGCGGCCGCGATGGAGAGCTGCAGCTTCGTCGGGAACTGCGCCAGTGCCTTGACGGGAGACACGAGGCGCACCGCCATCGTGACGAACACGATGAACACCTCGGCGGTCAGCGTCCCGTTGCCGAGGACCATGTTGGCCCCGATCCAGATGAGGACGATGGCGATCAGGGATGACAGAGTCTCGGAGATCGGTCCGGCCGCTTCGCTGAGGGCGTTGGCCCGCACCATCCGGCGGGCGTACTGCCCCGAGCTTCGGCTGAACCGGTCCCGCTCGTGCTGCTCGGCGCCGAACGACTTCACCAGCCGGATCCCGTTCATCGTCTCCTGCGCCACGGACATCAGCTCGCCCCGCTGCTGGAACGCCTTACCGTAGCTTCCCTTCAACCTGCGCAGAACGGGGCCGAGAAACACCGCCACGAGGGGCCCGGTCACCAGGGCCACCAGGGTGAGCCGCCACGAGAGGAGGAACAGCACCGCCACGTAGATCCCGGCCGTCACCGCCTGCCGCAGAACGTCCGTGAGGGCGAAGGTGATGACCGTGCGAGCTTCCCGGGTGTCGTTCAGGACCCGGGTGATCAGCTGTCCCACCTTCATCCGGCCGAAGTACGACAGCGGCAGGTCCTGCAGATGACCGTACACGTCGTCCCGCATGTGCCGCTCGACGTGTTCCTGCACGTACACGGTCAGGAGTCGCGCTCCGTAGAGGGTGAGGTTCTTCAGGAACAGAGCGCCGAGCACCAGCAGGCATACGTTTCGGAGCGAGTCCAGTGGATTCCCGGACCGGAGCCAGCCGCCGAACCACCCGTTCAGCAGATGCTCCATGCTGCTCATCTGGGCACCGGCGAGGACGTCCATCCCGAACAACGACTGGAGGAACGGTATCAGGAGAACGAGGCTGAACGCGTCGAGTGCCGCCGACGCCGCCATCAGGACGATGGCGCCCGCGAGCAGCGCCGTGAACGGTCCGACGTAACGAAGCAGGCGAGCGTACGATGACCACATGCTCCGCTTCCTCAGGATCTCGGCGTGAGAAGCGCCACCGGGAGGACCATCTCCTCCGGGCTCACGCCGCCGTGCAGGAAGGAGTCGCGGTATCGGCCCTGGTACTCGCGCAGTTTCGTCGGATAGACGAAGAAGTAGTCGTCGCGACACATCATGTAGGTCGAGTGAAAGCCGCGCGCCGGCAGGCGCAGTGCGCCGGCATCGGTCACGGCCATCACGCCTCCCTGGTTATCCACTCGCATGTCACGCCCGAACTTGTAGCGCAGGTTCGGAGTGGCGTCCTTGTGCGCGTAGATCGTCAGCGGGCGGTTGCAGTGCACCGAACCGTGATCCGTCGTGAAGAGCACCGAAGCTCCCCTCCTGGCCGCCTCCTTCAGCGCGCCGAACGCCGCCGACCTCTCGAACCAGGAGACCGTGAGCGAGCGCAGTGCCGACTCGTCTCTCGCGACCTCCCAGATCAGCCTCGACTCGCTGCGGCCGTGGGTCAGGAGATCGACGAAACCGAAGACGAGCGCCGTGGCCGAAGGGCCGGACAGGTACCCGCCCAGCCTCTGGAGCATCGCGTTTCCCTGGTCGGCCGAGAACAGCTTCTCGTAGTGCGTGCGCACTTCCGGTCCGGCGAGCTCGGCCACGTGCGCGGCGAACAGCTCGTCCTCGAACGTGTTGTAGCCGGCCTCGGAGCCCGAATCGTACCAGCCCGGGTGCATCGCCTCGATCTCGTCCGGGAAGCGGCCGCTGAAGATCGCGTTGCGCGAGAACGGCGTGGCCGTGGGAAGCAGCGATGAATAGAGGGCTTCCTCCACCTCGAACAGATCCGTGAGAAGGGGGCGGATGGCCCGCCACTGGTCCAGCCGAAGGCAGTCGATCACCACGAGCAGGGCCGACCGCCCATCGCCCAGAAGTGGAGCGAAGAACCGCTCCATGATGTCCACGGACAGGGGCGGGCCGACTTCCCCCTCCTCCTGCAGCCACTCCGGATACCTCTTCGTCACGAGCTCGGAGTAGTTCCTCCTGATGTCACCGCGCAGGGCGTCGATCGTCTCGATGAGGCTCGGCTCGTCGGATTCCTCCAGGCGCAGGTCCCAGTCCACCAGCTCGCTGTACAGCGCGGCCCAGTCCCCCCACGTGGAGGCCCTCATGATGGCATCGCGCAGCTCGCCGAACCGCTGCGTGAACTCCCGCGCCGACTGCTGATTCCGCAGCCGCGCTCCCGCCAGCAGCCGGGTGACCACCGAGAGGACCTGCCGCGGACTCGTCGGCTTGACGATGTAATCATCCGCCCGCCGGCCCAGCGCTTCGTGCAGCGTCTCCTCCGTCTCGCTCTTCGAGACCATCACGATCGGGAGATCCCGGCCGGCCGTCCGGATGGCACTCAACACGTCGAGGCCGCGCAGTCCCGGCATCTGCTCGTCGAGCAGAATCATGTCGTAGTTCTCACGCTCGAGCAGCTCGAGCGCGTCGGCGCCGTTCATCACGGCATCGACGTGGTAGCCCTCGCGGATCAGGAGCAGCGTGTGCGGACGGAGCAGATCGACTTCGTCATCGACCCACAGGATTCTGCCTTTGCTCACGAAACTACGGGCGCTCTCCTTCCCTCGGCGCTTCGATACGTGGGATGGCTACGGAATATGGCACACCCTGTCACCCGCACCACCCCACGCGGGTTCCGCGAGTCGGGCTCACGGCACGAAGCGCCGAACGGCGAGGTCGAGCTTCTCCAGCACGTCGTCCACCGAGATTCTCTCCATGTTGCCGGGTCTGAACTCGGCGGACGGGACGGTCTCCCCCGGCCGTGAGAAACGGTCGATCACGAGCTCGGGCGGACCCCGGTAGGGACCGACGCGCTTCGGATCCGTGTACCCGTAGAGCCCGATGACCGGAGTTCCGAGGGCGGACGCGATGTGCAACGGGCCGGTGTCGGGGCTCAGCATGAGGGCGGAGCCGTCCAGGATCCAGGCGAGGCGGCGGAGGTCATCGCGCAGGGCGGACACGGGTGACGAGCTGCTGGACCCGATCACCCGCCCGGCGGCCTCCAGCTCGGCCCGGCTCTCGCTCCCCACGATCACGGGACGGAGACCGAAGTCCGTCTCGGCCGCCTCGAGCACGCGGGCGTACCTTTCGGGCAGCCAGTTCTTGCCCGGCCGGGTGGTCCCCAGCACGACCGCCAGCGCCGGACGATCCAGTTCCTCGAAGAACCGGTCTCGCGCCGCGCGCTCCCTTTCGCTGAACTCGAATCGCCACTCGAGCACGGGATCCACGTCCAGGTAGTGGAGGAATTCGAAGTACTGGTCCTGCACGTGCTGCGGCTCGTGGGCGGGGATCCGCTCGCTGGTGAACAGCCAGTTCATGTCGCGGGCCCTGCGTCGGTCGAATCCCAGCTTCCGCGGCGACCGGAGCAGGGCCGTGAGCAGTCCCGCCTTGAGGTAGACCTGGAGTCCCACGACGAGATCGAATCGGCGGCCGGCGACCCGTCGGCGAAAGTCCCCGAACGCCGCGGGACCGGCGGAACGGTCGAACACGATGAACTCGTCCACGTCCGGGTGCGGCTCGACGAGAGCGTGGGCCAGCGGCTGGATGACCCACGTGATCCGTGCATCGGGCCACGCCCGCTTGAGCGAGGTGACGATCGGCATGCCGTGGACCACGTCGCCGATCGCGCTGAGCAGCACGACGGCGATCGAGCGAGGCGCTTCTGGCATGCTCGATCTGCCTCTCGTGAAGTGGTATGGAGCCTTAAGCCCGTTCGGCGGTACATTACGGCCAGGCGGGCGCCGGGCAAGGCTTCCAGCAACCGAATCGGGGTCATGAGGATCCTCAGCCGCTATGTGCTCAAGCAGCTGATCGCGCCGTTCACGTTCGCGGTGACCGCGCTCACGCTGCTCATGCTGCTGGACCAGCTGGCAAAGCAGTTTCACAAGCTGGTCGGCAAGGGGCTCGGTGCGAGGGTCATCTTCGAAGTCTTCTTCTATTCGATCCCGTTCATCCTCGCCGTGATCATCCCGATGGCGGTGCTCGTGGCCGTCCTGTACGCCTTCAACCGGCTGGCCGCGGACAACGAGATCGCTGCGATGAAGGCGAGCGGCGTGAGCCTCGCCCGAATCGCGGCGCCCGTCGTGCTGGCGGCCACGCTGGTGGGAGCGGGAATGGTGTGGTTCAACGACACCGTGCTCCCCGATGCCAACTACCGCCTCGCCAGCCTCCGCGTCAGCATCGGCCGCAAGCAGCCCACCTTCGCGCTCCAGGAGCGCCGGGTGAACGAGGTCATCGAGCGACGCCTGTTCCTCCAGGCCGCCCACATCGACAACGCCACCAGCCAGCTGGAGAACGTGACGATCTGGGACGAGAGAGATCCGGAGCGCTCGAGGACGATCTACGCCGACAGCGGGAGCATGGCGTTCAACGAGGCGCAGACGGACCTCTACCTCACGCTGTTCGACGGCAAGATCCTCGAGACCCGGGAGAGCTCGCCGGAAACGCTGACCGAGGTGTGGTTCGGAAAGAACGACATCCGGATCTCCGAGGTCGGAAACGAGCTGAACCGGGACCTGAGCCGGTACCGGAGTGACCGCGAGCTCCCGATCGATTCGATGATGGCCCAGGTCCGGGAAGCGAAGGTGGAGGCGCAGCGCGTGGAGGACGTGAGCCGGGCCATGGCCATGGCCGCCACCTCCCGGCGCCTCGGTGGCCTCGCTCCGGAAGAGGCGGAGCTCGCCCCTGCCGACACGGCGGGTCCGGTTGCAGAAGCCTGGAAGACGGGCCGCCGCCTCGAGGTCCCTTCATCGGCCTACAATTCCTTCAGGGCGAACGCGATCCAGCTCCAAAGGCACCGCGAGACGGCCAACCGGTTCGAGGTCGAGATCTGGAAGAAATTCACCATCCCGGCCGCCTGCATCGTGTTCGTGCTCATCGGCGTGCCGGTGGCGGTCCGTTTCCGCCGCGGCGGGGTGGGCCTCGTCGTGGGGGTCAGCCTGGCGGTGTTCTGTCTCTACTACGTCGCGCTGATAGGCGGAGAGAAGCTGGCCGACCGCCGGCTGCTCTCGCCTGCCCTCGCGATGTGGAGCCCCAACATCCTGTTCGGGCTGATAGGGATCACCGGCTTCTTCCAGGCGCGGAGGGCCGGAGGGTGAAGATCCTCGACGGGTACGTGTCTCGACAGTTCCTGAAGATATTCCTGATCTGCGTGCTCGGCGTGCCGTTCCTCTTCCAGGTCATCGACCTCACCGATCGCCTGGACAATTTCCTCTCCGACGGCGTCCGGCAGTCGCAGGTGGTGGCGTTCTACTTCTATCAGCTTCCCTATCAGGCCTTGCTCGCGTTCCCGATCGCGGCCCTCCTCGCGGCCGTGTTCACCGTCTCCCGCATGACACGGCACTTCGAGATCACGGCCGCCAAGGCGGGGGGAGTGAGCTTCTACCGGGTGGTCGCCCCGATGCTGATGCTCGGCATGGGGATCAGTCTGCTGGCCCTCGCCCTCTCCGAGGTGGTCCCGGACTCCAACCGGCGGGCCGCGGCGGCGATCGAGAAGGAAGAGCAGCGGGACTTCGACGTCCGCCTGAACTTCGTGTACCGGGGTGACGGAGGCCGTTACTACTTCGTGCGCCGGCTGGATGCGACGGCGGGAAAGATGAGCAACATCAAGGTCGACCGGGAAGGAGTCGGATACGGGTATCCGACCTATTCCGTCAGCGCGCCGGAAGCGCGCTGGGACTCGGCCCGGTCCCGCTGGGTGCTCGAGAACGGGCACGTGCGCTTCATGCCGGAGCGGAATCACACGATCGACGTCGGCTTCGCCGAGCTGTGGCAGGGCCAGTTCCGGGAGACGCCGGGTGACCTACTCGCCAAGGCCAAGGCGCCGGAGGAGATGGACTACGCCGAGCTCGGGAGGTTCATCGAGGCGCTCGAGCGCTCGGGCGAGGACCCGAAGAAGGAGATGGTGCAGCGGGCGCTGAAGATCGCGTTCCCGTTCACCTGCTTCATCATCGTGCTGTTCGGCGCGCCGCTCGCGAACTCCACGCGCCGGGGCGGGGCCGCGCTGTCGATCGGACTGGCGCTCGCCACCACGATCGTCTTCCTCACCCTGATCCGGATCGGCGAGGCGCTGGGGGCCGGCGGCGTGCTGCCGCCGGTGGCGGCGGCCTGGTTCCCGAACGCGATCTTCTTCCTGGCCGGGCTCGGCCTGATGGCGCGGGTCAGGACCTGACGGCCGGACGCGACATCGTCCGCCGAAGCGCTGTCAGGAGAGCGCCGCCGCGACCGCGTCCCGCACCCGCTCCTGCGCCGCCGGCTGGATGGCCGGCCAGATCGGGAGGCTCAGGACTTCGGTCGCCAGCCGCTCCGTCACGGGCATCGAGAACCCGCGGTCCGCGTACACCGGGAGGCGGTGACACGGGATCGGGTAGTACACCATGCTCCCGATCCTCGCCGCCATCAGCGCCTTCTGCACGGAGTCCCGTCGTCCGTCCAGCACGCGCACCGTGTACTGGTGAAACACGTGCCCCGGAACGACTCCCGGCGTCAGCACGCCTTCCACGTCCGCGAACAGGTCCTCGTACCGCAGGGCGGCGGCCCTGCGTCCCTCGTTGTTCGCGTCCAGGTGCGGGAGCTTGACCCTCAGAAGGGCCGCCTGCAGAGCATCCAGGCGCGAGTTGTAGCCCAGAGACTCGTTTTCGTAACGTCGGGCCGACCCGTGGTCCCGCAATCGCCGGGCCCGATCGGCGACGTCCGGATCCGGGGTCGCCAGCAGGCCGCCATCGCCGAAGCCGCCCAGGTTCTTGGTCGGGTAGAACGAGAACGTCCCCGCCGAGCCCACGCTTCCCGTCTGCCGCCCCGCATACGCGGACTCGGGTCCGAAGCGGGCGCCGAACGACTGCGCGCAGTCCTCGATCACCGCCAGGTCGTGGCGCGCCGCGATGTCCGCGATCGCGTCCATGTCGGCCGGACGTCCAAACAGGTGTACCGGCATCAGCGCCCGGGTACGCGGCGTGATCGCCTCCTCGACGCGCCCCGGATCGATGTTGAAGGAGTCCGGATCGACGTCCGCGAACACCTCCGTGGCTCCGATCACCCCGATCGACTCGGGCGAGGCGAAGAAGGTGAAGGGCGACGTGATGACCTCGTCTCCCGGCTGGATCCCGAGCGCCCGGAGCCCGATGACCAGGGCGTCCGTCCCCGAGTTCAGCGCCACGGTGTGGCCTGCGCCGAGATAGGCGGCCGCCTCTTCCTCGAAGCCGGCGACTTCCGGTCCGCCGACGAAGTGACCTGAGCGCAGCACGCGCATGGCGACGGACGACACC
>Ga0210060_1000382_pt1 | contig 16301 bp, 15 predicted proteins | sample Joice_CattailNLB_FD_184871 | JGI IMG/M metagenome (GOLD analysis project Ga0210060, IMG submission 184871) | Wetland microbial communities from San Francisco Bay, California, USA, that impact long-term carbon sequestration - Joice_CattailNLB_D2... | ecosystem: Environmental > Aquatic > Marine >...
CCCAGCTCGGCATCCTCGGTGATGCACCACTCGCTCCAGCCGCCGACTTCCTCCAGTGCCTTGCGCCGCACCAGCGTCATGGTGCCGTGCTGGATGATGGCGTTGCGGTCATTGCGCGTAATCATGCCGATGTAGAAAAAGCCGCGGTACTCGGCATAGCACATGGCCTTGAAGGCATTGACGCCGGCATCGCGGTAATCCTGCGGGGCCTGCACGATGGCGATCTCGGGTTGCCTGAATTGCGGCACAAGATCGCGCAACCAGTTGGGTTCGACCACGTAGTCACTGTCGATCACCCCGACCACCACGGCCTCGGGTGACGTGTGCTTCAGTGCATGGTTGAGCGCACCGGATTTGTAGCCTTCCAGCGGATCCTCATGGAAGAAACGGAACCGTCCGCCGAGTGTGCGGCAATGGTCTTCGACCGGCTGCCAGACGGCCGGGTCTTTTGTGTTGTTGTCGATCACGATGACTTCGAAGCGCGGATAGTCGAGTCGCGCCAGGGCATCCAGTGTCTCGATCAGCATGTCCGGCGGTTCATTGTGTGCCGGCACATGGATGGACACCATCGGCAGGTCCGCATCGTTCGCCGGCAGCGGGATAAACAGGCGCCGGCGGCCGCTGGCCCACAGCGCCTCGGCCCACTCATGCGCCTCGACCAGCACCACGATAATGACACCGATCATACCGGCCAGCATCAGCACACCGACCACGATGGCACTCAGGGACAGGTATTGCTGCAGGTATCTGTAGACGATAAGCACCGCGGCCGTCGCCATCACGTAGGCAACGACAGCGAGGAACCCGCGCCCGCGCGAACTCAGTGAAATTGCATCCGTCAGCAGCAAGGCGAAGGTGATCAGTGCAATCACCACGGATATACCGGCCAGCAGCCGCCATTCCGGTATGTCGACGATAGGTTCCGTGAAGGTAAACTTGGGCCGGCGCATCACGTCGTACACCCCCCAGTAGGCACCGACAGCGCCTTCGACCTGTGCCTTCCAGGGCTGGTCAAAGGCCTCCATGACGTAGTAGATATAGTTCCGCTCGGCGGCCACCTTCAGGAACCGGCGCAGGAACGTGGCCTCGTTTGCCTCCGAGGCCACGGCGGCCCCGCGGGTGCGGCCGTTGCTCGGCCAGCCCACTTCCGCGATCACGATCGGCTTGCCGGGGTAGGCGGCCTTCAGTTCGTCGATCCGTTTCACGACGTAGTCCACCGCCATGTCGAGCGGTATGTTTTCCCAGTACGGCAGCATGTGGACCGCTATATAGTCGACGTGCTCGGCCAGTTTCGGGTTCTTGATCCAGATATGCCAGGGTTCAGCGGTACTCACCGGCACCTGCAGTTCCGTGCGCACGTAATCGAGGTAGCCGATCAGTTCCTCGATCGGCAGATCGTTGCGCAGCAGGGACTCGTTGCCGACAATGACGCGTACCACGTTGCGCCGGTTGTGGTCGGCAATCTGCACCAGTTGTTCGACTTCGTGCCGGCTTTTTTCGCGCCGGCCATCCACCCAGGCACCCAGCGCCACGTTGAGTCCGTGCTTGCGGGCCAGTGCCGGCACCTCGGCCAGCGCACCCTCGAGCGTATAGGTGCGCACGGCATTGGTCTTGCCGGCCAGCAACTCGAGGTCGGCGTCGATCTCCTCGACCGTGGGATTGACCTGTTGCAGGGGATCGTGATGCAGGCGCATGGGCGAGAACGAGAACCCCTGGATTACAGCCGGCCAGGCCGGTTCCTGTTCCGGGCGGTTCACCAGCGCCCACAGGCTGATGGAGATGGCGGCGATCACCGCGGCGATAATCAGGTTGGTTCGGGTCATGGTGCACAGACAACCTGCCAGGAACATGTCCTGGCAGTGAATGGTTGTTGTTCTGGATGCATGTGATGTTATCCCAAACGGGAAGTAACTGTCGACAAATCGACGGCCCCGCACCTGCCTGCATAGCGCTGGCAACCGGTGTCAGGCGCTGCCGCAGGGCTGTTTCCCGTGTACCTCTCGGGCGGGTGTTCCTGTAAATACCATGCCCACCAGCGGGGATGCACAGGCATCGTCATGCGGAAAATATTCTTCGTGGGTCGTCCGCCGCATCAAGTACAATGGCGGCATGAACAACGACACCTTCAGGACGGGCTGCGCCACGGGCGTAGAATGGCAGTCGGTTGTCCCGGCCTGTCTCGATGCCCTGGGCGATGTGCCGGGTGCCGCGAACCTGGGCTTCGTGTATGTCACCGATCCACTTGCGCCGTATCTCGAGCACGTGCTGGAGGCACTGCGTGACGCTACCGGTGTGGGCGACTGGGTCGGCAGTGTCGGCAGCGCCATTTGCTGCACCGGCCGCGAGATCTATGATGAACCGGCGGCCGCCGTCATGCTGGCTACCGTACCGCAGGACAGCTACCGCATGATGCCGGCGGGCATCAATGCACTCACGGACATGCTGACCGGCAACCGGACATGGCTCGACGAGCACAACGTGCACTTCGGCGTGGTGCATGGTGATCCGCGTGACCGGCATATCGCGCAGGTGATCGACTCGCTCTCGACCCAGCTGGACCCGGGCTTCCTGGTCGGCGGCCTGTCATCGGCCGACACCGAACACTCGCTGCTGCAGGTTGCCGGCACGATACAGCAGGGCGGCCTGTCCGGCGTGCTGCTGTCCGCGGAAGTTCCGGTCATCAGCAGCCTGACCCAGGGTTGCACACCGCTCGAAAACAAGCACGTCATCACCAAATGCCGTGGCAACCTGCTGGCCGAGCTTGACCACAGGCCGGCGCTCGATGTCTTCAAGGAAGACGTCGGCGAAGTGATGGCCAGGGACCTGTCGCGCGTCGCCGGCTATATCTTCGCCGCGTTGCCGGTTCCCGGTTCCGACACCGGCGATTACCTGGTGCGCAACCTGATCGGCATTGACCCGCACGAGAAGCTGCTGGCTGTCGGTGACAATCTCGAGGAAGACGCGCCTTTGATGTTCTGCCGCCGCGACGGCGCCGCGGCACGCCAGGACATGCACCGCATGCTGGCCGATCTCGGCAAGCGTGCGCGGGGTGCCATCCGCGGCGGCCTTTATTTCAGCTGCCTGGGACGCGGCCGTCACCAGTTCGGCGAGGATTCCGCGGAACTGAACCTGATTCGCGATACGCTCGGTGATTTCCCGCTGGTCGGCTTTTTCGCCAACGGCGAGATCTCGCACAACCGGCTGTATGGCTACACCGGGGTCCTGACCCTGTTTCTCTGAGCTGCGTGCGCCGCCAGATCAATGGCCACGGAATCCACGGAAGAACACGGAAAAAATCTCTTATTTCTGGCGGTCTTCCCTTAGTACTGATGGCATTTCTGTGATTCGGGCCATATAAAATCATGCAGGCGATCTGGCGAGCCGGGTATGAAGCAAATTCGCACGCGCTTTCCTTAACAGCTTTTTATCTTTCCGTGTTCTTCCGTGGGTTCCGTGGTCCTTAGCTTTTTTCTTCTTGTGATGCTGAACAAGCAGATTGCCGGGTTGCCTGACTTATCAGCAATGAGAGGGATATTCCCGGGAAACAGGGCTCCTAGGTCTTCCAGTACTGCTCGGTGGTGATCTGGCCGGGATCTCGGCGGCGGTTCTTTTTCATCCCGCGCGCTTCCAGCGCCTGCTGGGTATCAGCGACCATATCCGGGTTGCCGCAGATCATGACCTGGGAACTGTCCACTTCCAGCGCCAGTCCGGCGCGGGCTTCCAGCGTACCGTTCACGATCGCGGCGGTAACCCGGCCGGGAATGGCGATATCCAGCGGCTCGCGACTGACGAACGGGATATACTGCGCCTGCCGCGGGTGAGCGGACAGCAGGGCATTGATCTCGTCCCGGTAGGTCAGCTCAGGCACGTAGCGTACCGCGTGTACCAGTACGATACGCCGAAACTGGCGCCAGGCCTGCGCGGTGGTCAGGATGGAGAGAAACGGGCCGATCGCCGTGCCGGTGGACAACATCCAGAGCACATCCGCTGCCGGTACTTCATCGAGCACGAAAAAGCCGGCACTGCGCGGTGCGATGTACAGTGGATCGCCGGGGCTGAGCCCGGTCAGCCGCGCGGTCAACGGGCCATCCGGTACGCGGATGAAATAGAATTCAAGCAGCGGATTGTCCGGTCCGTTGACGAACGAGTAGGGACGCGCCACCATCTCGCCGTCGATCTTCAGGGCAAGCCGCGTAAACTGTCCGGCCTTGAATGGCGCGATCTCTGCCTGCATCTGTACGGAATACAGCGAGTCCGTCCAGCGTCGCAGCCTGACGACCCTGCCTTCAACCCATGCCGTCATCGGGCGCACGCCCGCAGCAGGATGTTGCCGTCCTCGATGCGCACCGCCCAGGTACGCAACGCTTCGGTGGCCGGCTCCCCGACCGGCGCGCCGGTGATCACGCTGAAGCGGCTGCCGTGCAGGGTACAGGCCACCAGCTCGCCCCTGAGACAGCCCAGCGACAGCAATGAATCCTCGTGCGTGCACAGATCGTCAACGGCATAAATGGTTCCGTCGACGTTGGCGAGCAACACGGCAGCGTGATTGACGACGACGCGTTTCGTCGTACCCGGTCTGATCTCTTCGAGCCTGCCTACTTCCACATAGCCATCGTGCATATTGCCGCTTCACCCGCCAACGCCAGATGCCTTATCATAACTCAATTCCCGTCAGCCCTGTCAGACGGCCCGCAGGCGCTGCCTTTACGAAACACTGATACACGAATCTGCTCATATGCAACAGCTGTCAACCTGGGAAATGCTCCTGCTCGGCGTACTGGTGATCCTGGTGCTGTTCTGGTTCGGACCCGGCATCAGGACGACGCTGGAGAGGAGTCGCCAGGCCGAGACGCGTGACTGGGCCGGGTTTCTGCTGCCGATTGCCGTGGTGATCCTGTTTGTACTGTTCCTGATGAAGATGGTCTGAACATGACGCCCGCATTGTCGGTCCGCAACCTGAAAAAAACCTACAAGGGTGGTCATGTCGCCCTGAAGGGCGTCAGCCTTGACGTGGCGCAGGGTGACTTCTTCGCGTTGCTTGGGCCGAACGGCGCCGGCAAGACCACCCTGATCGGCATCATCGCCTCGCTGATCAACCGCAGCGCTGGCTCGGTGACCATCTTCGGCCATGACCTCGCGCAGGATCCGGCCGCGGCCAAGGCCTGTCTCGGCCTGGTGCCGCAGGAGTTCAACTTCAACATGTTCGAACCGGTGGTGGAGGTGGTCGCCAACCAGGCGGGCTACTACGGCATCCCGCGCGCCGAGGCGTTCCGGCGTGCCGAGACCTACCTCAAGCACCTGGACCTGTGGGACAAGCGGCGCGTGATGGCGCGTAATATCTCCGGTGGCATGAAGCGCCGGCTGATGATCGCCCGCGCCCTGGTGCACGAACCGCGGCTGCTGATCCTGGATGAACCGACGGCCGGCGTGGATATCGAAATACGCCGCTCGATGTGGAAATTCCTGCGCGGGATCAACCGCGCGGGCACCACCATCATCCTCACCACGCACTATCTGGAAGAGGCAGAAAGCCTGTGCCGTAATATCGCAATCATCGACGAGGGGCAGCTGATCAGCAATACCAGCACGAAACAGTTGCTCAACACACTGCACAAGGAAACCTTCATTCTCGATATCGACAAGCCCCTGCAGGTCGCACCTGTGCTGCCGCAGCACACGCTGCAACTGGTGGACGAGCATACCCTGGAGGCGGAAATCTACCGCAACGAGTCCATCAATACCCTGTTCACGGAACTGACGGAGCAGGGCATCCGCGTGCTCAGCATGCGCAACAAGACCAACCGCCTCGAGGAACTGTTCATGCGTCTGGTGGAAAACGGCGGCGAGGAACAGTCATGAATACACGGGAAAAACTGATCGCGCTCCAGACCATTGTCACCAAGGAAACGCTGCGCTTCACCCGCATCTGGGTACAGACCGTGCTGCCGCCGGCGATAACCACGGCACTCTATTTCATTATCTTCGGCAACCTGATCGGCCCGCGCATCGGCGAGATGGAAGGTTTCGACTACATGGAATTCATCATCCCGGGCCTGATCATGATGGCGGTGATCACGAATTCCTATGCCAACGTGGTTTCGTCCTTCTACGGCTCCAAATTCCAGCGCCATATCGAGGAGATGCTGATCTCGCCGGTTCCGAACTACATCATTCTGCTGGGTTACGTCAGCGGCGGGGTGATGCGCGGCCTGACAGTGGGTACCGCTGTGACGGTCGTCTCGTTGCTGTTCAATCCGCTCAACATCCACAGCCTGCCGGTCATGATCAGCATGGTCCTGCTGACCTCGATCCTGTTCTCTCTTGCAGGCCTGATCAACGGCGTCTACGCCAACAGCTTCGACGACATCTCGATCATCCCGACCTTCGTGCTGACGCCACTGACCTACCTGGGCGGCATCTTCTACTCGATCGGCATGCTGCCCGAGGTCTGGCAGAAGATCTCGCTGGTCAACCCGATCCTGTACATGGTAAACGCGTTCCGCTACGGCTTCCTCGGCATTTCCGACATCAGCCTGGTGACCTCGTACGCGATCAGCTGTGGTTTCATCGTCGCGCTCTACCTGTTCAGCCTCTACCTGCTGCGCACGGGGCGGGGGATCCGCACCTGAGACGCCGCTGACAAAATGACTCTCAAGCCATTGAGATAATTCTATTTGTATACATTAGATCAACGCTGGGCGTGCAAATCTTCATGCGTTGCGATATCCGTTCCCATATCCAGCTTCCGAGTGACGTTCCCGCGCCTGCTCAATGGCAAGCCTGACATCTCCGGACTCCGGATAGCCGCGTAGTTCTTCGATCCAGGCACGAATCTCAGCTGCAGGGCTCTCCGGTCCGACGGATGTACATATGATTGAGGTAATGTCATTTCTGATAATTTTTCTCACCATTTATCAAATCACTGTTCATCCCCATATGCCTGGAGAATACATGGATTGGATGTGGTGGTTCCATCACCACGATCAGAGATCACATGTCAGTGGACGCTCTCACGGGCCATCTTGAGAATGGCCTCATCGGATGCATCGGGCGTCATTTTTCACTGCAATCACATCCAGCACCAGATCCAACAGCTTCCTAATACCTGAATCGACTGGTTTTCCTTTACGATCAGGACGGACTTCATGCGGAGACCTTGTTTTTCAATTGATTGCACGTCGTGCAGCATCTACGCAGCGAAGGCGAGTGTGGCCAGAATATCATCCCGCGTGATGTGCGGATAATCCCCGGTGATGGTATCGAACGTCCAGCCATTGGCCAACCAGCCGAGTATGAACTCGACGGAGATACGCGTGCCCTTGATAACTGGCCTACCGCGCAAGACTTCCGGATCGCTCCTGATACGCTCTCGCCAATCCATAAGTAAGCCTTCTTCCGGCAGGGTAACAAGTTCTATTTTCAACCCCCTAATGTGAATCTCAAGCCTACCGGACTAATCACGTGAGCAGGCGATACCCCGTTCCGCGGCGAGCCGCATATGCTGGTGTGGGTTTCAATCCACGCCTGCTCCGAAGAGCAGGCGATACCGCAGGCCTTACGCCACTCCTGCCAGCCCAATATGTTTCAATTTTTAAGTGTCTTAATATCAGGCGCAGTCATGCGTAGTAATGGAGTGTGATCTGCCAGCCATTGTGGATTCAGTCTCTTTAAATCGTCGCGGGCAAGCATTTGCAGACCGATATGGTGTCCCTGAATAGCGAGTGCGGCGGCGGCACATTTTTGTTCCAGTGCAACCCATGCGCCAGCGGACCAATGATCCAGCCCGGATTCTTCGCCCCGTAGCCGCGCCTGAAACAGGTCACCGAATTTTCCGAGACCATGAAGTAGTCCAGCGAGCTGGACTTCATCTGCCCAGGTAGTTTCCTGGGCAAACTCGCGTGAGAGCATGCCCGCGCTTTGCAGGTGCTGCTTGAGTAAATGCCATTTGCCAGCATTATTTGCACTATGTGCATAGAAGTCTGGTACTGTTGCCATCCGGCCTCCGCTTGCGAATATCTAATTCTTATTCCAATTCTCACACACCACGCTGCCAAAACCTGACCGCCTGTTTCCGCAATCTTCACGCCACCGCACCCGGACGCTGCCTGGCACCGTGAAAGCCGATCCCGGATTTCACGGCGTTCCACCCAGGCTACACTTGGCCATTTCCGGCACCTGCACAGGTATTCACCGCTGCTCTTTACCGAGACAGCACTTCTTGTACTTTTTCCCGCTCCCGCAGGGGCAGGGGTCGTTGCGGCCGATTTTGGGCTCCCGGCGTACATAAGGCCCGTGCCAGACGGGGGCATCATCCCGGTCATCGATAACGCTTCGCTCGGCGCGGGAGCGGTCTTCCTCTTCCCAGCGTCGCTGGCGGGCCTCGATCGCTTCGGGCCGGTAAAATCGCCAGGGATCTTCGAAGCGAACCCAGTCGGGTTTGTCTTGCCCGCGTGCGAAGGCTCGTGTGACGTCGGCGGCGTCGAAATGGATGCCGAACCCTGTCTGCGATGCAGCGAGTTCGTCGAGCAGGCTACGGTGGCAGGTACGGGGAAAATCGAGCAGGAGATTCCCCAGGCTGAGCTGCATATACCTGTCGTCCTGCTCCTGCGCGATCCGATCAGCGGCCCAGTCCAGGGCGGTATCGAGTGCCGCCGCGCTGTCGCGCATGGCGAACGCGATACAGGTTTCCGCGGCATTGATGCGGATATACCCGTCAAGTGCGCGATCCTCCGCCAGCGCGCGCAGATCGTCAGACAGGGTAGTGGGTTTGTAGGCGAACAGCGCGGGCCAGTTGCCCGCCAGCCAGTCCTGCATGTCCTGGTCGTTTGCCTCGTCGAGGCGACGCATGAGCTTCACCAACCTCAGCCCGGCACGCTCGCCGGGAATGAGCCCGAGGATCATGGCGGCGTGCAGCCGCAGCCACCATTCCCCGTCACTGATTGTGTCATCCCAGAACGCGGGATCGTCGAGCAGATTTCCGAGGGCCTGCACCATGGCGTCGCCGCGGCTGGCACAGGCGTCGATGAGATTGCGCGGCACGCGATCACCGTGCTCGCGCAGACATTCGATAAGTGCAGCCTCGTCCAGCGCGGTAAGATCGGCGTCAGTAAAACTGGGCAGGTCAGGCATCCCGTTCATCGTTGCTTGTTCCGGTTGTGCGAATCTGGTGGGACATACTGTTACCGATACCTCTCCGCCGCCGCACTGTGCGTTTGTGCCACCTGTTCGCGCAGTTCCGGCGGGGCCAGCACCTCGACCTCGGGGCCGTATTTGAGGATATCCATGATCAGCTCCTGCGGCTGGCTGTAGGGTACCTTCAGCTCGAAACCGCCATCGGACAGCACCTGGCCTTCCTGCCGGGGGTGCCATTGCTCGTCCGCCACCCAGCGCGCGGCTTTTGTGGTAAAGCGCAGCACGGCGGTGGCCACGGGTTGGCCCGCGAAGATACCGTAGGCGCTGGCGAAATGGCGATCGAGCGCCTTGTCCCCGAATTCGCGCGCGGGTGTGTCCAGGATTTCGACGGGGTGGAGCCGGTCGATGGAGAAATGGCGAAAGCCCTTGCGCAGGTGGCACCAGGCATCGAGGTACCAGTTGCTGCGGTAGTGCACCAGCCGTTGCGGGGAGACGGTGCGTTCCGTGATCTCTTCGCGTGCGCGGCCGTGGTAGAGCAGGCGCAAGCGCCGGCGTTGCATGACCGCGGTGGCCAGCATGCGAAAAACATCCAGATCGGTGGGGCGCGCCGCCATCTGCAGGATGCGAATCCGCCGTTCGAAATCCGGCAGGCCGGTGTGGCGGTGCGCCAGCAGTTGCTTCAACCGGTCGCGAATGGGCGCGATGTAGGACCCGAGTATGCCGGGCTGCAGGCTGTCGATGAGATGGTAGGAGGTCAGCAGGGCGTAGAGTTCGTCCGCACTGAACCAGACCCCGGGCAGTTCGAAGGTGTCTCGCCCGTCTCCCTCGTAATGGAAACCGTTGCGTTCCCGGTCATAGGCAATAGGCGCGCCGGCATCATCCCGCAATTCCGCGATCGCACGTCGCGCGGTACGTTCCGAGCACTCCAGCTCCTCCTGTATGCGCGCCAGCGCGACCGGCAGGTGCCGATTGCGAAACAGGTGATGCAGTCTGTAGATACGGTTGAGCTTGTCCATGCCGCCGTGTGATTATGCCCCCGTCCGCGATCATACGCATATGCCAGACCGTGGTACCTAGCACGATGGTACTAACATTTTCACCTGGGGTTGTCGTCCGTGTGGGCAGAATAGCAGCGCGGGCGCGTACTTCGGGCCAATTCCCGGCGAGCGGAGGGTAGGCCCTTGAATTCGCTAGAACACCAACCGGCCATCCTGCACTGTGAGGCTCTGTTCACCGGACAGCAGGTGCTGCAGGCGTGTGCCGACCAGCTTGCGGCGCCAGCCGTGCAGCACGGCGCTGGCGGGATCATTCAGCAGCAACGCCTCGAGGTCCCTCCGGCCGGCCAGCACCGTCGGATTCAGCCGGTTCTCGTCCGCCGTGATACGCACCACGGCCACCATGACATCGACCAGGGCTTCCTGCGCCGCGGACAGTTTCGCGTGTATGCCGGTATCCGCGAAGGGTACCGGCTTGCGCGCGGCTGCCTGCCTGACGATGCCCAGCAACCCGTCGCCGGAGCGATTCAGCAGACCCTCGCTCAGGCCGCGGATGGCCCTCAGCGCCTCCATCGACACCGGCTTGTGGCGGGCGATATCCAGCATGGCGTCGTCGCGCAGCAGCCAGCCGCGCGGCAGGTCCTTGCTGCGCGCGGTCTCCTCGCGCCACTGCGCCAGTGCCTGCAGAACCGACAGGCTGGCGCCCTTGAGCCGATTGGCGCCCTTGACCCTAAGCCACGCACTGGCCGGCGGCATGTCATACAGCGCCGCATCGGACAGCTGCCGGAAATCCTCCGCCAGCCAGTCGAGGCGCCCGAGTTCCTGCAGTTGTGCGACAATCCTGCGGTAGATGTCCACCAGGTAGATCACGTCATCGGCCGCGTAGCGGATCTGTTCCTGGGTCAACGGGCGCACCGACCAGTCGGCACGCGTGTGCAGCTTGTCCAGCGTGACCCCGGTGAGTTCCTTCACCAGGTTGGCATAGCCGATCTGGTCGGCGTAACCGAGCAGCGGTGCGGCGACCTGGGTGTCGAATACCGGGGCGGGTGGCTGGCCTGCAAGCTGGTAGAAGATCTCCATGTCCTGGCGGCAGGAGTGCATGACCTTGGTGACGCGTGGATCGGCGAGCACCGCGAGCAGCGGCCCGAGATCGTCCAGCGCCAGCGGGTCGATGCAGGCCACCTCCTGCGTGGTGGCGATCTGCAGCAGGCACAGCTTCGGGTAGTAGGTCTTTTCGCGCAGGAATTCCGTGTCGATCGCGAACCAGTCGACGACGGACAGGCGTGCGCAGAAGGCCTCGAGCCCGGCAGCGGAATCGATGTACTGGACGGGGGTGTCGTCGTTCACCGCGCACCATGCAGGCAGTTATTCAAACAGCACCTTCCATTTTTCCGCCTCGACCCGGCCGGTCCAGGTGATTCACATGCATGCAGCCATCGTGTGTCTGTGCTGCGTGGTCGCGCGGGTTTCCGCGGCCATTCGATGGGTGCGCATCATACAAGCAAATAACAGGCAACTACAGCTACAGGTCCGCCGGACAATCGCGCTACAATGATGCTGCGAAGCCAGTCATCGACAGCCTGCGCCCCGCAGCCGATCCCGTTTTCCATACCGTTTCTGGAAATAGCCTGCTACTTGCTGTTATTAATATAGTTTCTGATAGTTTCTGGTATCCAATGAAAATTGCGCTGATCAATCCCTATGAGCTTGGCCGCCAGCCGTTCGGCCTGGCGGAACCGGCCGCCTGGCTGGCACGCGCCGGCTGCGAGGTCGGCTGCTGCGACCTGTCGATACAGAAGCTCGATGACTGCCTGAGTCCGGCGATTGATGTCGTTGCCATTTACATCGCCATGCACACCGCGACGCGCATCGCCGTCGAGGCGCTGCCGAAGATCAGGCAGCTCGCGCCGCACGCGCACCTGTGCGTCTACGGGCTGTACGCGCCGATGAACGTCGAGCTGTTTCGCTCGCTGGGTGTGCAGACCGTGATCGGCGGCGAATACGAAACCGGCCTGGCCGAGATGGTCAGGCAGTTGCAGGCCGGCACACCGGTAGGGCTGGGCATCCCACTGATCAATCTCGACAAGACGGAGTTTATCGCGCCGGACCGCAGCAAGCTGCCGCCGCTGGAGAGATACGCCAGCCTGGTCATGCCGGACGGTACCCACCGGACCGTCGGCTTTGCCGAAGCGACCCGCGGCTGCAAGTATTTCTGCCGCCATTGTCCGATCGTGCCGGTTTATCGAGGCAAATTCTTCGTCGTGCCTGCGAACATCGTGCTGGACGACATCCGTGGCCAGGTCGCCGCCGGGGCGCAGCATATTTCGTTCGGCGATCCGGATTTTTTCAACGGCCCGGGGCATGCGCTGCGTATCGTGCGCGCCATGCACGCGGAGTTTCCCGCGCTCACCTTCGATGCCACCATCAAGATCGAACACCTGGTGAAGTACCCGGACGAGATCAGGGAACTGGGCGAAAACGGCTGCCTGTTCATCCTGTCGGCAGTGGAGTCGGTGGACGACGGCATCCTGGCAAAACTCGACAAGGGCCACACGCGCGCCGACTTCCTCGGCGCACTGGCACTGATGCGCAGCCTGGGTATCGACCTGGCACCGACCTTCGTCGCCTTCACGCCATGGACGTCGCTGGAGGGCTACATCGACCTCCTGCGCCACGTGGCCGACCTGCAGCTGGTCGAGGCAGTGGCGCCGGTGCAACTGTCGATTCGCCTGCTGATTCCCGCCGGCTCGCACATCCTCGACATCGACGGCATTCGGGACTGCGTCGGCGACTTCGATCCGGCCCTGCTCGGCCACCCTTGGCGTAATCCCGATGCGCGCGTTGACGTTCTGCAACAGGCGGTGCAGGCCTGGATTACCCGGGCCGAGGCGTCCGGCAAACCGCGCACGGAAATCTTCAAGGGCATCTGGCGACTGGCCTGGGAGCAGGCTGCCCAACCGGTGCCGGTACTGGAAATGGCGCGTGCAGGCGCGCCGGTTCCGCGCCTGTCCGAGAACTGGTATTGTTGCGCCGAACCGACATGCGAACAGCTCGTGTCCTTCTGAACAACAAGCAGGAAAACGTCAGCGGGATGCCGCGTTTTGAACAAGATCATTTTCGTACCGGGCAAGAATCCCAAACCGCCGCCTGAACAGCACCGTCAACTATTACTCCGCTGCCTCCTGCACGGTGTCAGGCGCATCGACCCGGACGTGGCGGATGCCATCGCGGCCGGCAACAGTTTCGACCTCGTCGCCTGGAATAGCCTGCTGTATGACATACAGCGGGATATCGACGATGACCGGCACTGGGTCGACCGCCTGTTGATGCAGGCTAGCTATCGCGAGGCGGATATACGCGAGGCCCGCCCGGTCAGGTACCGGCTGGCCCGGGCCATGTACCAGGTCGGCGACCATATCCCCTGGCTGATACCGCTGATCCCGGACCGGCGGGTCAAGTTATCCATCCGCGAGACCGAAATCTATTTCAGCAACCGTGGCAACATCGGCTGCCGGATTCGCAACCTGCAAAAACACACATTGCGCGAGGCGGCCGCCGGCGGCGACCGGGTGCTGCTGATCGGTCACAGCATGGGGTCGGTAATCGCCTATGACTCGCTGTGGGAGCTGGATCGCCTGGAAGGTCTGAAACGGTGCACAGACTGTTTTTTGACCATCGGCAGCCCGCTCGGCATGCACTACGTGCAGCATCGTCTGATTGGCCTGGGCAACAAGAGGGCGCGGATCTACCCGCAAAACATCCGCCGCTGGGTCAATATCGCGGCGCGTGGCGACCTGGTTGCGCTGGACCCGACGCTGGCCAACGACTTCAGGGACATGGTCAGGCGGCACGACGTGGAAAGCATCACGGATGTTACCGAAGGGGTCTACAACTATTACCGGGACGGCCACGGGCTCAATGTACACAAGTCCTACGGCTACCTGGTCAACACGCACGTGGCAAGGGTCATCACGGACTGGTGGAAACAGACATGAATACGATACTGATTGCGCATCGCGGCGAGCCGGACAGCTGGCCGGAAAATTCGCTGGCGGGTTTCCGCGCGGCGCTGGCGGCCGGCGCACGCTGGCTCGAGACCGATGTCCAGCTCACCGCCGACGGGGTAGCGGTCCTCAGCCACGACCCCACGCTGGGGCGGCTTACCGGAGCGGACCTGGATGTCACCCGCACCGGCTGGGCACAGATCGCCGGCCTCTCTGCCGGAGAACCGGATCGCTTCGGCACTACCTTCAGCGAGCTGCATATCGAGCGCCTGGAGGATTTTGCGGGGCTGCTGAAGCAATGGCCGCAGGCACGCGCCTTCGTCGAGATCAAGCGCGACAGCCTGCAGGCGTTCGGCATGCAAACCGTGCTCGACAGGGTGCTGGACTGCCTCGCGGACGTGCTCGATCAATGCATACTGATCTCGTTCGATGATGGAGTCCTGGCGGAGGCACGCCGGCGTGATGCCATGGCGATCGGCTGGGTGCTTTCCGAATGGTCGGACGCGAGTGCCGCCACGGCGGCCGCGCTGGCCCCGGACTACCTGTTCTGCAACCGCACGCGCCTGCCGCCGGAACCAGAACCGTTGTGGGCCGGTCCCTGGCAATGGGTGGTATATACGGTCAACGCGGTCGGCGACATCGGGCCGCTGCTGGCGCGCGGCGTCCGGCTGGTGGAAACGAACCGGATCAGCCAGCTGCTGGCCGATCCGGCACTCTCCGGGACGGCCTGTGGCTGAGCAGTACGATGTCGTGGTCGTCGGCGGCGGTATTCACGGTGTCGGCGTGGCGCAGGCGGCGGCCTGCGCCGGGTATTCCGTGCTGGTGCTGGAACAGACTGCCCTGGCAGCCGGCGCTTCCAGCCGCTCCAGCAAGCTCATCCACGGCGGTCTGCGCTATCTCGAGGGGCACGATTACGGCCTGGTCAGGGAAAGCCTGCGCGAGCGCAGCATCCTGCTCAGGATCGCGCCGGACCTCGTGTGGTTGCGCCCGTTCTTCATCCCGGTCTACCCGGATACCACGCGCCGCCCGCTGATCCTGCGCGCGGGGCTGACCCTGTATGCGCTGCTTGGCGGCATCCACCGATCCAGCCGCTTCCGCACGCTGCCGCGCCGCGAGTGGCACACGCTCGACGGCCTGGATACGCGCCACCTGCAGGCGGTGTTCCAGTATTTCGACGCGCAGGCCGACGATGCCGGAATCACCCGCGCCGTCATGCACTCGGCCATCCGGCTCGGGGCCACGCTGGCATGCCCGGCCGAATTCACCAGTGCCAGGATAGAGGCACAGCGCTGCACCGTAGCGTACCGGGAACGCGGGATCGACAAGCACTGCACCACCAGCGTCGTTGTCAACGCCGCCGGCCCGTGGGCCGAACGGGTGGACGAACGCATCAGCCCGACACCGCCACCTAACCCGGTCGAACTGGTGCAGGGCGCGCACCTGGTCGTGCCGGGCGCGCTGACGCGCGGCTGCTACTACCTGGAAGCGCCGCAGGACCGGCGCGCGATCTTCCTGCTGCCCCGGGGCGAGCATGCCTTGCTGGGTACCACCGAACACCGCTACACCGGTGATCCTGCCGCGGTCGAGGTGCTGCCGGGTGAGGAAAGCTACCTGCTCGAAGTGCTCGGGTATTACTTCCCGCACCGGCCAGCCACGGTCATCGAGCGGTTTGCCGGGTTGCGCGTGCTGCCGGCCTCGTCGAAAACGGCGTTCAGTCGCTCGCGCGAAACCATGTTGACGGTCAACGATGTCAGGCGTCCGCGGCGGGTCTCGATCTACGGCGGTAAACTGACCGGCTACCGTGCGACCGCGCAGAAGGTGATGCACATCCTCGGGCGCACGCTGCCTGCGCGCACGATCGTGGGCGACACGGCGAACCTCAAGCTGGTGCCGGTGGACTGATATGCAGCCACTGATCCTTGCCATCGACCAGGGCACGCACTCGACGCGCGCCATCGTGTTCGACGCGCAGGGCAGGGTGGTCGCGCAGGCCCGGCAGGCCGTTGCCCTGCATGCCCGCAGCCGCAGCGAGGTCGAACAGGACCCTGACGAGATACTCGCTTCCCTGCACCAGGTAGTGCGCCAGGCACTGGCGGAGCCCGCCCTTGCCGGACGTCCCGTCGGCGTCGCCGGGCTGGCGACACAGCGCTCCAGTGTGGTCGCATGGGAC
>Ga0210060_1000386_pt1 | contig 16100 bp, 18 predicted proteins | sample Joice_CattailNLB_FD_184871 | JGI IMG/M metagenome (GOLD analysis project Ga0210060, IMG submission 184871) | Wetland microbial communities from San Francisco Bay, California, USA, that impact long-term carbon sequestration - Joice_CattailNLB_D2... | ecosystem: Environmental > Aquatic > Marine >...
GCGCCTCACGGTGGCGCGGGTGGTTCTCGCCCTGCTCGTCCTCGTCGGTGTGTGCTTAACGGTGCGGGGGGGAGAGGGCGTGGCCGCCCTGTTCGAGTCGCGCGAGGCGGGCCTGCTGGCCGGCGTGACCGGTGGGCTGCTGGCTGCCCTGGCGTATGCGGGCACCACCCTGCTCGCCCGCTGGGCTGTGCCCCGCTACGGGTCGTCCAGGGTCCTGTTCCTGGAGATGGCCGGGGGCACGGCAGTCCTGGCCGCATTTCTCCCGGCGGTCGGCCGAGCCCCGGCGCCACCGGGCACCGTCAGCGGCTGGATCTATGTGGTGCTTCTCTCGCTGGGCGCAGTCGTGGGCGCCAACTACCTGTTCTTCGGAGCACTCAAGAGGATCGAGGCCGCCCCCGCCGCCGTCGGAGCGACGATCGAACCGGTAGTGGCCACGCTGCTCGCTCTGCTGATCTTCGGTCAGAGGTTGAGCTTCAGCGGGTGGGCCGGGCTGGCCCTCGTCGTTGCGGGCGTCGCGGCCGGCTACATCGTCGAGGCGAGATCGAGGTCGTTTTCGGACGGCAACGCGGGTCCTTAGGCCCGCCCCTTCAACCTGGTCCTCGAGCCCGCCGTTCCGGCCGCCCCGTTTCCCGACGCCGCACGACGCTTACATTAGCGGCCATGGAACGGAGCTCTGCGGCGCGGACCGCCGCTCGCCTGGATCGGCTCACGTGGCCCGAAGCCGCCGCGTGGTTCCGTCGCGATCCGCGACTTCTGCTCCCGGTGGGAACCTGCTTGCAGCACGGACCGCACCTGCCATTGGGAGCGGATACGATCGTCGTCGAACAGCTGGCGGAAGCCGTGTCGGAACGAACCGGGATCCTCGTCGCTCCCACTCTGGCCTACGGCGTGACCTCGGACAGTGAGCAGATGTACGCCGGAACCGCCGCCCTGGAGCGAAAGACGCTTCACAGGGTACTGAACGAGCTCGTGGACTCGTGGGAACGGCAGGGGCTGGAGGAGATCGTGCTGATGACGACTCATGGATACGGCCCGCACATCCAGGCGATGGCGGCGGTCGTGGCGGACTACGTGAGGGTGCGGGCCGTGGACATTCACGCCATCGACCTCGCCGCGTTCCTCCAGGGGGGTCTGGAAGCGGAGCACGCGGGCGAGATGGACACGGCGATCCTGCTGCACCTGGCTCCCGACCTGGTGAGGGAAGAGCGAGTGACGGACGGCGGACCGTCCGAGCACCTGCGAACCGCGATCAGGGACGAGCCCGTGCCGCCCCCCGGATCAGCCGGGGTGGTGGGACGACCCAGCCTGGCGACGCGGGAGACCGGCCGGCGCATCTGCGAGTATCTCGTTGACTACATCTCGAGGCGGCTGGATGCATAGAGGAGCTCTCGCAAGTCGGGCGGGAATGGCAATCGGAGCTTTGTGGCTCCTCGCTCCCACTCCGGCGGCTCTGCCACAGCAGACACAGCTGGATGGCGGCACGTTCGAGCACTCGATACGCGGCTCCTTCAGCGGGACGGAGACCTTCGCCATCCGACAGCGTGGCGAGGAAGTCGTCGCGGTCGGCCGAGTCACGCGGGAGGGTGGGGCCGAGGCACTGCGGGCCCTGGAGGTGGGGGCCCGGATGGACGGGTCGGGGCAGATCATGAGGTACGAGCTGCACACGCGGGAGGGGCCGCCGCTTCACGTCGTGGTGAACCGGACGGGCAGCCGCCTTCGCGTCACGATCACTGCCGACGAGGGAGAGCGCTTCACCGAGTTTCTCGCCGGGCCGGACCTCCTTGTCATCGAACGGGAAATCGCCCACCACTACTTCAGCCTTGCCCGGCGTCTCAGATCGACTCCGGACCCGCGAACGCTGGACCTGCGGATACTGGTGCCCTCGGAAGGCCGCACGGTCCCACTGCGGGTGCTGGGGCTTTCGAGGGACACCATCACAGTGCAGGAGTCGCGGGTTCCGTCCACGCGCTACCAGATGAGCGTCGGGGGGGAGGAGACTCTCCTGTGGGCCTCGCCGGAGGACGGCCGGGTCCTGCGAGTTGCCATTCCCGGACACGGATGGGAAGCGCGCCGGGTGGCCCAGCAGTAGCACGGGCCGAGGCAACAATCCGGGCGTTTGGAGTGTTCCAGAAGCGGGCCGGAGGGTGAAACCGCCTGCCCGTTTTTCACGTACGTCCTGCTGATCCGGGTGCACCAGGCTAATCGGTTGTGAAGGATACAGATATGTCTCGCAAGCGAAAGATCGTTATCGGGATCGGCGTCCTGGCCGTCGTCATCGTGACTGCCCTGTCGCTCGCCGGGCGCGAGGGCGACGAGGTCCTCGTCCGCGTCGAGGACGTGGGGCGCCGGGACCTCGTGGCCCGGGTGACCGCGACGGGACACGTGGAACCGAAGACGTCGGTGGACATCAGCGCGGACGTGTCCGGCCGCATCGTGGAGCTCACGGTCGAGGAGGGCGACGACGTCGTCGAAGGACAGCTCCTCCTCGTCATCGATCCGGCCCGGTTCGAGGCCGCGGTGGACCGTGCCGAGGCGGCCCTTGCGGACGCGCAGGCGAGAGAGGCGCAGGCAAGAGGCAATTCCCAGCAGGCGCAGCGTGACTGGGATCGGATCCGTCAGCTGAAGGCGGCGGCCGAGGACATGGTGACTGACTCGGAGTACGAACAGGCAAGGACGCAGGCCGAAGTGCAGCAGGCCCTGTTCGAGTCCGCCCGCCACGGGGTGGACATGGCGCGCGCCAGCGTGCGAGAGGCCCAGGACAACCTCTCCAAGACCGTCATCGAGGCACCGATGAGCGGCCGGGTAACCCGGCTCAACGTCGAGCGCGGCGAAACGGCGGTCGTCGGGACGATGAACAACCCGGGAAGCCTGCTGCTCACGATTTCCGACCTCTCGATCATGGAAGCCGTGATCGAGGTCGACGAAACGGACGTTCCGGAGATCGAGATTGGAGACTCGACGATCGTGACGATCGACGCCTTTCCGAATCGAGAGTTCGCCGGCAGAGTGACCAAGATCGGGAACAGCTCGATCCGGCCGCGGAGCCAGATGCAGAGCAGTTCCGAGCAGGCGATCGACTTCGAGGTGCGGATCACTCTGAACGACCCGGGCGTCGATCTGCGAACCGATCTGTCGGCCACCGCCGACGTGGTCACGGCGATCCGCCCCGATGTGCTGGCGATCCCGATCATCGCGCTGACGCTCATGGACCCGTCGCAGTTCGAGCGGATTCCGAGCGAGGCAGAGGAAGTCCAACAGGTTAGCGGAGCGTCGTCGGACACCACCGCGAAGGACGCCGGGGACGCGGCCTCCTCGGAACCGATCGAGGGGGTGTACGTGCTCGAGGACGGTCGAGCGCGGTTCAGGCCGGTGGAGGTAGGCATCGCCGGAGACGGATACTTCGAAGTGCTGTCCGGGCTCACGGAAGGAGAGACGGTGGTGTCGGGATCCTACCAGGCGATCCGCGATCTGGAAGACGGCGCGCTCGTGCGCGTCGAAGAGCAGAAGGACCATGCCGGCCCGCCTCGGGTCGGAGACAGCGAGGGATAGATGAGCGTGGCAGATGACATCGTCATTCACACCCGTGACCTGAAGAAGCACTACGTGATGGGCACCGAGACCGTGCGCGCCCTTCGGGGCGTGGACGTCGACATCCGTCGCAACGAATACATCGCGATCATGGGACCCTCCGGCTCCGGGAAGTCCACCTTGATGAACCTGATCGGGTGTCTCGATACCCCCACCTCGGGAGAGTACATCCTCAACGGCCAGCCGGTGCAGGACCTGGACGATGACGACCTGGCCCGGATCCGAAACCGTGAGATCGGCTTCGTCTTCCAGACGTTCAACCTGCTTCCGCGCGCCAGCGCCCTCCACAACGTCGAGCTTCCCCTGATCTACGCCGGGGTCTCGTCCCGAGAGCGGATGCAGCGGGCCAGGAAGGCCCTGGAGCAGGTGGACCTGGCCGACCGGATGGATCACAAGCCCAACGAGCTGTCCGGCGGACAGCGACAGCGCGTCGCCATCGCGCGGGCTCTGGTGAATCAGCCGTCGATCATCCTGGCCGACGAGCCGACCGGCAACCTCGATTCCGTGACCTCCGAGGAGATCATGTCGGTTTTCGACGGACTGCACCGGGCCGGACAGACGATCATCATGGTGACCCACGAACCGCACATCACGGCGCATGCGGAGCGGGTGATCACCCTGCGCGACGGGGAGATCGAGTCGCACGACGCCAGGGTCCTGATCCCCGCAACGGGAGCCTGAGGAAGGAGAGCGGGAACACGGGTGAGGATTCTCGAAGGCATCCGGATCGCTCTGCAGCAGATCTGGGCACACAAGCTCAAGTCCGTGTTCACGCTCGTGGGCGTGATCATCGGCATCACCTTCCTGATCGCCGTGATCACAGTGGTCGAAGGGGTGAACCGATACGTTCAGGACGACTTCGCGGGCGCCATATTCGGAATCAACACCTTCTCGGTCGTTCGGCGAAACCAGGTCCAGACCGGATCGGAGAGCCAGGAGCAGCGGCGGCGCCAGGCCCGCAATCCGTACCTCACGATGCACGACGTCGAGGTGGTCCGGCAGGCCGTTCCCGACGCCTGGCGATTCTCCTACAGCGTGGACCGGGGATTCGGAGAGGTCTCGTACAACGAGCGAAGTCGGCGGAACATCCGGGTGATCGGCGGCTCGGACGGATACGAGACCATGCAGGGCTGGGACGTGGCCGAGGGACGCGGCCTGTCGCCGCTCGACGAGCGCAGGTCGCTCAAGGTGGCCGTGATCGGCGCGGACATCGCCGAGAAGCTGTTTCCCGACCAGAGTCCGCTCGGAAAGCGCATACGGCTCGGAGCCAACCGGCTCGAGGTCGTCGGCGTGTGGGAGAAGCAGGGAGGACTTCTCGGGGTCATCCGGGACGCTTCGGTACTGGTGCCCATCTCGACGTTCCGCGAGACCATGGCATGGCAGCGCGACCGCATCGGTGAGATCACCGTCAAGGCGCACACGGTGGAGGAGATGGAGGCCGCCATGCTGGAGGTGGAGGCGGCCCTGCGGCGAGACCGGAAGCTGCGACCGGGCATCGAGAACAACTTCTGGCTTCAGACCTCGAACGACCTGCTCGGGGCCTGGGACAAGATCAATCGAATCCTGTTTGCGGCGTTGCCCGGCCTCGTCTCGATCTCCCTGGTCGTCGGTGGCATCGTGATCATGAACATCATGCTCCTCTCCGTGGCCGGGCGGATCCGGGAAATCGGTGTCCGCAAAGCGCTGGGAGCCCGCCGGCGAGACATCATGTACCAGTTCCTCGCCGAGTCCTCCACCCTCTCGGTCGCCGGCGCTGCGATCGGGATCGGGCTGGGCATCGGTCTCGGAAAGACGGTGGATGCCCTGACGCCACTCCCGGCGTCGGTTCCCTTGTGGTCGATCGTCGTATCCCTCGTCCTGGGTCTCGTCGTGGGGGTGGGATCCGGCATCTATCCGGCCTACCGGGCAGCCCGTCAGGACCCGATCGTGGCGCTGCGCTATGAGTAGGCGACTGCGGGGGGGCATGGGCCTGCGCGCGACCGTGAAGGAGGGTCTCCTCGTCGCGTTCGATTCGCTCCGCGCGAACAAGGTCCGGAGCGGCCTGACCATCCTCGGGGTGACCATCGGGGTGATGGTCGTGCTCGTCATGGCCGCCATGGTGCAGGGACTGAACGGGAGCTTCAAGGACATCATCGCGTCGGCCGGGCCCACCACGTTCTACGTATTCCACGCACCGGTCGGCGGGGGCGGACTCTCCACGGGACTCGAGGAGGAGGAAAACGAGTTCATGCGGAACCCGCCCCTCAAGATCGAGTGGAGCCGGGAGCTGGCCCGACTCGAACCGATCCGGCAGGTGGCGCCGGGCGTCGACGTCTCCGATTGGGGATACCACGCGCGCCGGGGCGACACCGACGTCCGGATTTCGCTGTACGGAGTGGACGCGGAGTACATGGACATGGACGGCGGCGACCTTGTGGACGGACGGTTCTTCACCGCCACGGAGGAAAGTCGCCGCAGGGCGGTCGCCGTCATCGATTCCGCTACCGCGGTCGACCTGTTCGGCGGGCTCGACCCGCTGGGCAAGCGGTTCAACATCGGCCGACCGGGCCAGCGCGAGACGCCCTTCGAGGCGGTGGGGGTGTACCGGCCGCCCGACAACCTGTTCGCCGGCCTGAAGACGCACTACGTGTTCGCCCCGTTCGCGTCCGTCATGAAGTACGTGCGCGTATGGGACAGGATGGTGTACTTCGTGGTCAAGCCGCACGACGGAGTCGAGCTCGAGGTGGCCCTGGAGGCCGTGCGGACCCGGATGCGCCAGTTGCGTGGGCTGAGCCCCGGAGAGGACGACAACTTCTACCTGATCACGCAGGACCAGGTGATGGACTGGTGGAACAAGTTCACGGGAGTGTTCTTCGCCGTGATGGTGGCTTTGTCTGGAGTCGGTCTGCTGGTCGGCGGCGTGGGAGTCATCGGCATCATGATGATCTCCGTCACCGAGCGCACGAGGGAGATCGGCCTGCGAAAGTCGCTGGGGGCGCGGCGGCGCGACCTCCTGTGGCAGTTCCTCGTCGAAGCGGCGACCCTCACGCTGCTGGGCGGTGCGATCGGAATGGCGCTCGGCGGGATCATCGTCTGGGTGATCGGCGCTCTCACCCCCGTGCCCGCCTCCGTTCCGCTGTGGTCGATCGCCGTCGCCCTCCTGGCGTCGATCTTCACCGGGATCGGCTTCGGCCTCTACCCGGCCGCCCGTGGCGCCGGACTGGACCCGGTCGACGCGCTGCGTTATGAGTGAGCGGCGCTTGAGCCGGTAGCCAGTCGCTTCACGATCACGGGAAGGATGCAATGACGGACCAGCCTGTGGACGTGCTCGCCATCGGGCCGCATCCCGACGATGTCGAACTCCTGTGCGGGGGTACGCTCGCCCGGAGCGCCGACCAGGGATACCGAACCGCGATCCTCGACCTGACCCGCGGAGAGATGGGCACACGCGGCACCCCGGATTTGAGGGCGGAGGAAGCGGCGAGAGCAGCTGCGGTCCTGGGGGTGGGGCGCCGCGTGAACGCCGGCCTTCCCGACGCCGGTGTGACGAACGACCGCGAGACCAGGGAACGTATCGTCGGATTGATTCGCGAGTTGCGGCCGCGGGTCGTGATCCTCCCGTTCCTCAGGGGCCGCCACCCGGACCACCGGGTCGCCGCGGAGCTGTGCCGCGACGCCTGCTTTCTCGCCGGACTGGCGCGGTACGGATCGGGCGAGGCTCACCGCCCACACAAGATCATTCACGCACTGGCCTTCCGCGAAGACCCTGTGAAGCCGACCTTCGTGGTCGACATCACAGAGCAGTTCAGCCGCAAGATGGAGGCGATCCGGTCGTACTCCTCGCAGTTTGACGGAGTCTCTCAGGCCGGCGAGGCCTTCCCTACCGGGCAGTCGCTCTACGAACTCGTCGAATCACAGAGCCGGCACTACGGCAGCCTGATTCGGAGGGGCTACGGGGAACCGTTCCATACCGAAGAGACGGTCGAGGTGGGTGACGTGGCGGGGATGAGGGTCCGCTCCCTGTGAGGTCGGGCGAGGCATGATCTACCTGGACCACGCCGCCACGTCTCCTCTGCGACCTGCCGTCTGGGACGCGATGTCCCGGATCGTGGGCACGGCGGACTTCAACCCTGCTTCGATTCACTCGGCCGGCGGCCGCGCCGCCGAGGTCCTCGAGCGAGCCCGCCAGCAGATCGCCGCAGCTCTCGGGACCGAGCGCTCCAATATCCTGTTCACCGGTGGGGGCACGCAGTCCGACAACCTGGCCGTTCTCGGCTTCGCCCGCTCCGCAGGAGAAACGGCCCGCCTCCTCGTGTCGGCGGTGGAGCACAAGGCCGTGCTCGAAGCGGCACGCCGGGCGGCCGTCGAGGGAAGCACGGTGGAAGTGATGCCGGTGGACTCCGCCGGCCGGCTCGACCCGCAGACTCTCGAAGACCGTCTCTCGACGGACGATGGCCGTCCTGCCCTCGTCTCGGTGATGTGGGCGAACAGCGAGGTCGGGACCGTTCAACCGGTCCGCGAGCTGTGCGAGGTGGCACACCGGTACGGCGCCTTCTTTCACACGGACGCGGTGCAGGCCTTCGGCAAGGTCTCCGTGTCGCTCGACGCCGTTCCGGCGGACCTTCTCACCGTGACGGCCCACAAGCTGGGCGGGCCGGTGGGCATCGGGCTGCTGGCGCGCTGCGGCGACGTCTCGCTGGAGCCGCTGTCGTACGGAGGCTCGCAGGAGCGCGCGATGTGGCCCGGCACGCAGAACCCGGTGGGCGCCGCGGGCTTTGCGGAAGCCGTTCGGCTGGCCGATTCCGAGTTTCCGGAATCCGCCGATCGATGGACCGATCTGAGGACCGACCTGGAGCGCAGGCTGCGGGAGGCGGTCCCGGACCTGAGAGTCCACGCAGAGGGCAGTCCGGAACGGCTGCCGCACCTGCTCAGTGTCGGCATCCCGGGGTGTGACCAGGCCGTTCTCCTGACAGCGCTCGACCTGGCGGGAATATCGGTTTCGGCCGGCTCGGCTTGCGCCAGCGGCGTTTCCACCGGGTCGCACGTCCTCGAGGCGATGGGCGTGCGACCGGCCGGAGATTACGCGGTGCTGCGGTTCAGCTTCGGGCCCGCCACCACGTCGACGGACATCGAGACGGCCGCCGGGACCGTTGCGGGCGCGGTCGCGCGGCTGCGGGGATCGCGCCGGTGACGCACGAGACCGTGCTCGCGGCGATGTCGGGGGGAGTGGACTCGAGCGTCGCTGCCGCGTTGCTGGTCCGGGAGGGCCGCCAGGTCATCGGCGCCACGATGAAGACCTTCTGCTATTCCGGCACGACGGGCCCGGCCCGGATGTGCTGCGGTCTGGAGGGCATCTCCGACGCGCGTGCCGTGGCATCGGCGCTCGGAATCACGCACCGCGTGTTCGACCTGGAGAAGGAATTCACCGACGACGTGATACGCGATTTCGTGCAGGAGTACGCTGCCGGCCGGACTCCCATCCCGTGCGTCCGCTGCAACAGCTTCACCAAGTTCCGGGACCTGGTTCGCCGAGCCGACGAGCTGGGCTGCGCGGCCGTGGCCACCGGCCACTATGCCCGGGTGTCTCGGTCCGGGGGCGTGCCTTCTCTGCGTCGCGCCGAGGACGAGCGGAAGGACCAGACGTACTTCCTGTGGGGCATCCCGCGCTCGGTGCTCGACCGACTGATCCTGCCGATAGGCGACATTCCCAAGCGGGAAGTCCGGAGCATCGCTCGAACGCTCGGTCTCCTCACGGCCGACAAGCCGGAGTCGTTCGAGATCTGCTTCGTCCCGGACGACGACTACGCGCGAGTGCTCCGGGATCACCTCGGCGATCTCCACCCGGCGCTCTCGCCCGGCCCCTTCGTGCTCGTGGACGGCACGACGGTGGGCGAGCACGAGGGGTACGCGAGGTTCACCGTGGGACAGAGAAAGGGACTGCCCGGGGGGTTCGACGAGCCCATGTTCGTGATCCAGATCCGCCCCGCTTCGCGTACCGTCGTGATCGGGCCCCGCGAGTCTCTGTCGTCCGTGAGAGTCAGCGCGGAAGGAGCCAACTGGCTGGCCGACCGCCCGATGCCCGGGGAGGCCGTCGGCGTCCGGATCCGGCATGGCGCGCCGATCGTCGAGGCCACCGTAGCACGGGCCGATGACGGGTCGTTCGGTCTCGACCTGCTCACCGCCCAGGATGCAGTGACTCCGGGTCAGAGCGCGGTGTTGTACAGAGAGCAGATCGTGTTGGGCGGCGGCGTGATCACCGGGTCCGGGCGAAGCTGAGCTCGCGGGCACCGCTCAGTGGCGGAGGCCCTCGGCCCTGGCGAGGCGCTCGGCCGCATCGCGGCCTTCTTCCGAAAGCTCGTCCGGGACGTCCACCACGATTCGGACCAGCTGGTCGCCCGTACGCTGACCCTTCTCGACACCCTGGCCCTTGATCCTGAAGGTGGTCCCGGACTGCGTGCCCGGCGGGATTTTGAGGACGATCTTCTTGTTGTCGACGGTCCTGACCCTGATCCTCGAGCCGAGAAGCGCCTGGGCGACGTTGATCGGGACCTCGCAGGCGAGATCGAGGCCTTCTCGCGCGAAGAAGCGATCGTCGTGGACCTTGAACTTGACGATCAGGTCTCCCGGTCGCCCACCGCCTGGCCCCCTCTCGCCCTGGCCGGGGATCCGCAGGCGCGAGCCGTCGTCGACGCCGGCCGGAACGGTGACCGCGATCTTCCGCCGCGTGGAGACTTCCCCGCGACCGCCGCACGCGCTGCACACCTGGCGAGGGATCTGTCCCCGCCCCATGCACGCCGGACAGGGCCGCGGCACGGAGAACGTGCCCTGACCGAAGGTGACCGTTCCCCTGCCGTGGCATTCCGAGCACGTGTCCGTTCCGGCGCCCGGGGCGGCCCCCGTTCCGTCACAGTTGGCACACTCCTCCGACAGCGGCACGTTGATCGTAACCCGGCCACCGCGCACGGCCGTGCGGAACGGGATCTCGATCAGGTACTCCACATCGCGTCCGCGTACGGGGCCCTGGCGACGTTCCTCGGCCGTCCGCTTACCCAAATCGAAGATCGAGCTGAAGATGTCCCCGATGCCGCCAAGGTCCTCGAAGCGGAAGTTCCGCGTCCCTCCGGGAGATGCCCCCGGTGTCGGACCGGCTCCGGGCCGGTATCCCCCCAGTCCTCCGAAGCGCCGCAGCTGATCGTACTTCTTCCGGCTGTCCGAGTCCGAGAGAACCGTGTAGGCTTCGGAGATCTCCTTGAACCGCTCGCCCGCACTGGGGTCGTCCGGGTTGGCATCCGGATGGTACTTCTTGGCCAGCGACCGGTACGCTTTCTTGATCTCGTCGTCCGAGGCGCTCTGCGAGACCCCGAGTTCCTGGTAGTAGTCCTTCGCGCGTGCGGTCATCAGTCTGGCTCGACACCTTCGGGAGAGTGGTACAGGACCTCGACCTGGGCCGGGCGCACGAGTCGCCCTCCGAAAGTGTAACCGTCCACGAAGACCCGTGAGACCGTGTCGTCGAGCTCCGGCTCCCCGGTCTCCGCGGTCATCAGAGCCTGGTGAAGCTCGGGGTTGAAGCGTTCTCCCAGGGCGTCCATGCGCTGCAGTCCGGCTTCCGAGAGCTCCTTGCGAAGATTGCGCAGAATAAGCTCGAGCCCCTGGTCCAGAGCTTCGACCGTCGTGGTCTCCGGTGGAGTGGCGGCCACGCGCGCCAGGTCGTCCAGGGTGGGAAGCAGCCGTCGAGCGAGGTCCGCCTGCGCTATCTCGGACAGCTCCGTCTGCTCGCGGCGAGTGCGCCTCCGGAAGTTGTCGAACTCGGCCGCCAGTCGCAGGTATCGGTCGTTCACTGCCTCCAGCTCCTCGGCCAGCCTCTGGGCCGGATCGTCGAGGGACTCCTCGCGCTCGATCTCCCCAGCCGGTTCCGCAGTCGCCTCCATGGCCTCGGAATCAGTCGGATCCGTGGTTCCCACCGGGTCCTCCGGCGTCTCGCCGGCGACGGCCTCATCCTCCGGCCGGTGAGCGTTTCTTCCCAACAAGTCTGCCTCCTGTCGACTGCTCATGATCGGGGCTGCTTCAGCCCGTAACTATACTCACGCACCTGCCTTCGCGCTCTATCCGCCACCCGTGTGCTCGTTGAGCCACGCCACGAGGTCCGCCGCCGCCCGATCCGCGACCGGATCGTGATACAGATCGTGGTAGGCGTTCTCGTACGCGATCAGCCGCGTCTCCCCTCCCAGTCGCCGTGCCAGGTCTTCGCCTGCCGGCGTGCTGACGACCCTGTCGCTGCCCGGCAGCTGCACCAGGACAGGTACCCGCGTCTGGCCCGCCCGGCGCACGAGGACGTCGGCCTGCCGTCGCATCTCGCCCCACAGACGCGCGCTGATCCTGTGATGCACCAGCGGAGCGCCATCGTACGCCTCGGCCTCCGCGGCCGTCCGGAAAAGCATGCTCGATCGTATTTCGTTCGACATCGTAAGGACGGGGAACAGCCGGTCCGCCGCGTCGCTCAGCCCGACCTTCCAGGCGGGCGGACGCAGAGCCAGATCCACGAACGGCGCCACGAGCACGGCCCCCCCGAGGTCCGGGAACCCGAACTCCTGAACGTAGCGGCCGACTACGAGCCCCCCGAGCGAGTGGCCGAGCAGAAAGGTCGGGCCACCCGAGCCGACGCGCTCGACGTGTCGGCGGAAGTGATCGAGGTCTGCGAGCAGGCGGCCAAACGAGCTGGCGTGGCCGCGTCGTCCCTCCGACCTGCCATGCCCTCTCAGGTCGATCGCGTGGAAGTCCAGTCCTGCCACTGCGGCGCACGTCGCGACCCGGCCATAGCGACCGGAGTGCTCTCCGAGCCCGTGAACCGCCACGAGCCGTCCGCGCGCCTCATCCGACGTCCGGCTCCGGAAGAACAACCTCGTCCCCGGCGCCACCTCGAGCATGCCCGTCGACTCGATCCTCATGGCCCCCGGAGCGCCTCCACCAGAAGTCCGAGCGCCTCGTACACCGCCTGACGTCGCACTTCCTCGCGGTTCCCCGCGAACACGAAGGTCCTCGAATTCGAAATGGGTCCCCGCACCGCAATCCAGACCGTGCCCACGGGCTTTCCCGGGGTCCCTCCGTCGGGACCCGCCAGTCCCGTGATCGCCAGCGCCCACGTACTCCCGGACAGGTCGGCGACTCCACGCGCCATCTCTTCCGCCGCGAGCCGCGAGACAGCGCCGTGCTCGCTCAGGGTCGAGTGCGACACGGAGAGCATCCCCAGCTTCGCGGCGTTGTCGTAGGCGATGACCCCGCCCCAGAAGCAGGCCGATGCACCGGGAACCGAGGTGATTTCGCGGCCCAGCCAGCCGCCGGTGCAGCTCTCGGCGACCGAGAGCGTCGCGCCCGTGGACCTCAATGCCGTCACTGCCTCGACGGCGCGCTCCAGTAAGTCGGGCGCGCGCTCCAGGCGCGAGTCCGCTTGGGTCAAGCCGCGCTGCCCCCGAGCACACGGCGGAACGCGAGGACGTAGACCACGAGCGAGACGACCGTGAGCGTGAGAGCCAGGACGAGGCTGACCGACGTGAACCAGCCGTGCAGGCTGGCCCAGAAACGATTCAGGGACCCCGACCACTCGTACTCGACCACCGCCGTGCGATAGGCGACCCACAGGATCATCGAGCCGATGAAGATGTTCTGCGTCAGGGCCTTCCTCTTCCCGAGCGTCGTGGCCGGAACCACGACCCCCCGCCTCGCCGATGTTGTCCGGAGCCACGTGATGAGGGCCTCGCGACCGAAGAACACGGCCAGCACCCAGAGCGCGATCCCCCCGAACAACGGAAGATCACCGAGCTCGGGCAGTCGCAGTGTGAGGAGATAGAAAGGGATCAGCGTGGCCACGAGAAGCAGCTTGTCCGCCAGCGGATCGACGAGCTTGCCGAAATCGGTCACTTCCCCGCGCCGGCGGGCCAGCGCGCCGTCCACGAGGTCGGATAGAGCCGCTGCCAGGAACACGATGAAGGCGGCAAGCCTCGCCGACACGCTCGACTCGAAGAGCAGAACCGTGACCACGGGCGCCAGGAGCACCCGAAGAGTGGTGATGGCGTTGGGGAGGTTGACGTCGTTGGACACGCGATCACGCTCGGTTGAGGGCTCTGATCACCTGCCGGGAGATCGCCGTGAGAGACTCCAGCACCCCGGTGCCGTCGATGGCCACGGCTTCGAAATCGGGGCGGCCGTCGGGATTGAGCATCTGCCGCAGCTCCTCGACCGGCGTCGCTCCGGCCAGGTCCCGCTTGTTGTACTGAAACACGATCGGCACGTCGGAAGCCGCCAGCCCGGCCTCGGCCAGGTTCGACTCGAGATCCGCCAGCGACTCCCGGTTCGCTGCCAGCCGCTGGGGATGGCTGTCGGCGACGAAGATCAGGCCATCCACACCGCGCAACACGAGGCGACGACTCTCCTTCTGCGGGTTCTGCCCGGGAACCGTGTGGAGATGGAACCGGGTCCGGACCCCGCGAACGACTCCCATGTCGACGGAAAGAAAATCGAAGAACAGGGTGCGCTCGGGACCATCGGTGGGCGTGATGAGCTTGCCTCTCGACGCCGGGTCGAGCCTTCCGTACACGTGCTTCAGGTTCGTCGTCTTCCCACTCGCCGCTGGACCGTAGTACACGACCTTGCAGCTCAATTCGCCGGTCACCGGAAGCGTGATCGCCATTCCGTCAGGCCCTCTCGACGCTCTCTTCGGCCGCGAGGTACTCCTCCATCCCCGCGAGAATCACGCTGGCCCGCTTTCGGAGCATCGGACGCTCCTCCCACGCCACGTAGTCACGCAGCAACAGCACGTTGTCTACGTCGGGGTGCGACCGCAGATAGCCCAGCGCGGCCAGGCGCCGCAGCGGGTGCGGGCTGAACAGCTCGCTCTGGTGCCGAGCCATCTGGTCCCGGGCCAGCAGAACGCCGGCACCGCCTACCGCCGCGACGCCCAGCATCGCGATCGCGGCGATCTTCACCACCTTCCACGCGGCGGACTCCTCACGAACCACAATCACTTTGTCCGACATCTACATCTCCCGGCGTCCGCTGAACGCCTCCGCTATGGTCACTCCGTCCGCGTACTCCAGATCCCCTCCAACCGGCAGGCCGCGTGCCAGGCGTGTCACGCGAAGGCCCGGAAACCGCGATACGGCGCGGTGAAGGTAGGCCGCCGTGGCCTCGCCCTCCACGCTCGGATTCGTCGCGATGATCAGCTCGCTGACCCCGACCTCCAGTCGTTCCAGCAATCGCGCGATGTTCAATTCGTCCGGTCCCACGCCGTCGAGCGGCGACAGGTGTCCCCCGAGGACGTGATACCGTCCGCGGAACCGGCCCGATGCCTCAATGGCCGCGATGTCCGACGCTTCCTCGACGACGCAGACCTGTGCCGGGTCACGCCTCGAATTGCGACAGTATTCGCAGGGCGCCTCGCTGCTCAGGTTTCCGCATTCCGCGCAAGGCTTCACCTCTGCGAGGACCCGGTCGATCGCTTCTGCGAGTCTCCGGGCGTCCTCCGGACGCCCCTTCAGCAGGTGATACGTCAACCGCTGCGCCGTCTTTCTGCCGATCCCGGGGAGTCTCCCGAACTCCCCGATCAGTGATTCGATCGCCGACACTCAGCCGCCCAGCAGCGAACCCAGGTCCGGCAGAGGCATTCCACCCGTGGCCTGACGCATCTCGGATTCCAGTTTCTCGCGGGCCTTGCCCTGTGCCTGCGATATCGCCGCCAGGATCAGGTCCTCGAGCATTTCGAGGTCATCCGGATCCACCGCCGAGGGATCGATCCGGAGCGACCTGACCCCACCCTTCCCGTCCGCAGTGACCTCCACAAGTCCGCCTCCCGCGGAAGCGCTGAACGTCTCCTTCTCGAGTCTCTCCTGGATTTCGGCCAGGCGTGACTGCATCTGCTGCCCCAGCTGCATGAGCTGCTGCAATTGACTCAGGTTCTCCAAGAGCCGTCACTCCTCGGTGAGTTTCAGGTCCAGTGCTTGTACCGCTTCGCGGAGCCGGGGGTCCGCTTCCACCAACCGCTGGAGCTTCGCGTCCTTGGCCGACTCGGCCGTGATTCGCTGGCGGGAACCTCCGTCGTCGGCCCGGAATCGAAGCGCAGACGGATCCATGCCGAGCCGATCGCCCAGCTCCCTGCGGAGCGCCGCCGAGCGCCGCCTGTCATCGAGGAACGCCCCCAGCTCTCCAGCCAGTCCGGCCGGCAGATGCAGGGCGAGCTCCCCCTCGGAGAACCCGGCGACCGTGGCGCCGCGAAGGCCCACGAGGCGCCCTCCCGGAGCGGATCCCTTCGCCGCTTCCAGGGCCTCAGCCCATATGTGCCTCAAATCGATGGCCTTCGCCGCCGGATCTTCGGCCGGCGGCTCTGCGGATTCCGCGATCGGCGCTTCGTCCGTCGCCGCCTTCTCGGCGGCCGGTGCGCTCCGGCCCTCGGGCTCGGGGGCGCCGCCGGAACTCCCGGCTGCCGTCGGCCTGCTTCGGGTCTTCGGCGCCGGCTCGTGCCGCCCGTCGGACCGGGCTCGTCG
>Ga0210060_1000387_pt1 | contig 16018 bp, 13 predicted proteins | sample Joice_CattailNLB_FD_184871 | JGI IMG/M metagenome (GOLD analysis project Ga0210060, IMG submission 184871) | Wetland microbial communities from San Francisco Bay, California, USA, that impact long-term carbon sequestration - Joice_CattailNLB_D2... | ecosystem: Environmental > Aquatic > Marine >...
GCTACCTGAACCGCGACCTGCGAACGGTCGAACGGGCGCTCGTTTCCAGCCTGGCCTCTCCCGTTCCGCTCATCCCCGTCGTCGGAAGGCACATCACATTGTCCGGAGGAAAGCGGGTCCGCCCCGCGATCCTGCTCCTGACCGCGGACGCCTGCGGCTACAGGGGGCCCCGTCGGACCGTGATGTCCGTTGTGACGGAGTACATGCACACCGCGACGCTCCTGCACGACGACGTGGTCGACACCGGTGCGGTGCGCCGCGGCCAACCGTCGGCCAACGTCGTGTTCGGCAACTCCGTCAGCGTCCTCGTCGGCGACTTCCTCTTCGCCCGCGCCTCCCAGCTGATGACGGACGACGGCGACATCGACGTCCTCGGTATCTACGCGCGCACCCTGGTCCACCTCTCGGAGGGGGAGGTGCTCCAATTGATGCGGACCCGCGACCCGGAGATCACGGAGAAGGAGTACCTGACCGTCGTGTTCTGCAAGACCGCGTCGCTCCTCGCCGCCGCCGCCGAGACCGGGGCGGTGCTCGCCGGGGCCGCCCCCGCGACGCGCAGGGCGATGTTCGGGTTCGGAAAGTCGCTCGGCATCGCCTTCCAGCTTGTCGACGACATCCTCGACTTCACCGGGACGGAAAAGTCGTTGGGGAAGCGCCCCCTGCAGGATCTGCGCGAGGGGAAGGTGACGCTTCCGCTTCTGCACGCGCTGCGCGAGGCGGGGTTCGCGGATCGGGAGCGGGCGCGACGCGCCCTCGCGAAGAAGGAGCCCGGGGACCGCGATATCGCTTTCCTTGCCGACCTGGTGGCCCGCCATGACGGGATCGGGTTCGCCGCCTCCCGGGCGAGGGAGTACGTCCGGCGCGGGAAGCGGTACCTCGCCGTCCTCCCCGACTCCCCCGCCCGGTCCGCCCTGATCGTCCTGTCCGACTACATCACGTCACGGACCAGCTGATCGCGATTCGGTCTTGACGCATGGGTCCGCGCGCGGCAGAATGGACGCGCAGATCGGAACGTTCCCGTCGGGGCAAGGGAAGATGGTGCGAGTCCATCGCTGCCCCGCAACTGTAACCGGTGACGAAATCCGCAACGGAGCCACTGCCCGGGTGACGAGATCCCGGGCGGGAAGGCGCGGAGAGTAGGCGGGCGGCCCCTGGGGGCCGCCGGGTAGCCGGAAGCCAGGAGACCTTCCCGGCGGGGAGAGATCCCGAGACGCCTTTCGCGGGAGAAGGGCCGGGGCGCTTTCGCTGTCAGGACGCGCGGTTTTACCCCCCCCCCTCTATCCGGTATTCCGCAAGGCATCGGGCCGGGGGAGGATTCATCTTGGGCCGCGTCCGGATCGCCGTCACACGCCGTTTCCTCCTGGGGTGCCTCCCCGTCGTCGCCCTGCTTGCGATTGCGTTCGATCGTCCCGGGTTCGCGGCGGACCGGTTTCCCCTCGCGCTGAAGGACGACCGGGGTGTCACCGTCCGTCTCGCCGCCCCTCCCCGCCGGATCGTCTCCCTGGCCCCCAGCCTCACCGAGATCGTCTTCCTTCTCGGCCGCGAACGCTTCCTCGTCGGCGTCACCCGGTTCTGCAACGTTCCGGCCGCGGCCTCCGCCCTGCCGAAGATCGGCGGCGTGATCGATCCCGACGTGGAGCGGATTGTCGCGCTTTCGCCGGACCTCGTCCTGTGCACGACGGACGGGAATCCCCGGGACAAGGTGCGGGCCCTCGAGGAGATGGGGATCCCGTGCTTCGCCGTGGCCCCGCAGGATCTGGAAGCGGTCTTCACGGCGATCGAGCGTTTGGGCATCCTCCTCGGCGCCGCGGACCGGGGACGCGCCGAGGCGGGGGCGCTTCGCCTTCGCGCGCGGCTGGCGGCCCCCCCGTCCGGCGACGCGGAAAAGCCCGCCGTACTCTTCGTCATATCCACCACGCCGATCATCGCCGCCGGTAACGGCACCTTCATGGACGAGCTGGTGCGCCTCGCCGGCGGCAGGAACGCCGCCGCGCGCTTTTCCGGCAGATATCCGCGGCTCTCCGTGGAGGGGCTGGTCGCCGCCCGTCCGGACGTGATCTTCGTCGCGGGGATGTCCGGCGTCGAACGCTTCCCGGAGGAGGTCACCCGCTGGAAGGAGGTCCCCGCGTTCCGGGACGGCGCCGTAATCACCATCGACGGGGACCTCGTGACCCGCCCGGGGCCCCGGCTTGTGGCCGCGCTCGAGCGGGTCTCCGCGGCCCTCGCCGGGTGGCGGGCGAAGGCGGCCGCGGCAGGAGCGGGGGGAAAACGGTGACGGGCGGCGGGAAAGGTAGCGGTGCGGTTCTCCCCGTGCTTGCCGCCGCGCTCCTTGGCGCGCTGGCCCTTTCCGCGGCCACCGGGCCGGTGCCGGTCTCCCTCCGCGCGGCCTTCGACGCGATCTTCCGGGGAACGGACGACACCGCCGCCCGGGTCCTGTTGTCGCTGCGGCTGCCGCGCGCGCTCCTGGGCGCCCTCGTTGGCGGGGCCCTCGCCTCTTCCGGCGTCGCCTTCCAGGCGCTGCTGCGCAACCCGCTCGCCGACCCGTACATCCTCGGCGTATCCGGGGGCGCCGCGGTGGGCGCGCTCACGGTCGCCCTCTTCCTGTCGGCGGACGCTTCCCCGCTCCTTCCTCTGTGCGCCTTCGCCGGGGCGGCCCTGTCCGCCATGGGCGTCTTCCTCCTCGCCCGCCGCCGGAGCGGCGTCTCCCCCGAGCGGTTGATCCTTATGGGCGTTGTCGTGGGGGCGTTCCTCAACGCGGTCATCATGCTGATGGTGACCCTCTCCCCGCCCGGGAAGATCCCCGGCGCCCTGTATTGGCTGATGGGGGATCTGGGCCTGGGAACCCCCCGCCGCGTGTCGGTCCTCTTCCCGTACGTCGCGCTCGGCACGGTCCTCCTGTACCTGCTTTCCCGCGGCCTGGACCTGCTCCTCCTCGGCGACCACGCCGCGTTCCAGGCGGGGCTCTCCGTGGAGCGGGTGAAGACGGCGACGTACCTGACGGCGTCGCTGCTGGCCGGCTCGGTCGTGGCGGTCTCCGGCCTCATCGGGTTCGTCGGGCTGATCGTTCCCCACGGCGCGCGCGTGCTGGTCGGTTCCGGGCACCGCCGCCTCCTGCCCGCCGCGTTCCTCCTGGGCGGCGCGTTCCTCGTGCTCTCCGACACGCTCGCCCGCGCCGCGTCCCCGGCGGGTGAATTGCCTGTGGGCGCGGTCACCGCACTCGCCGGCGCACCCTTCTTCCTCTACCTGCTGCGCCGCAACGGGAGACGGGCGTGACACCGGCGCTGTCCGCCCGTGGAGTGGGGTTCGGCTACGGGGACCGCGACATCCTGCGCGGCGTGACCGTCGATCTCTTGCCGGGAGAGGTGACGATCCTTCTCGGTCCCAACGGGGCCGGAAAGAGCACGCTGATCCGGATCCTGTCGGGGATCCTCCCGCCCCGCGAGGGGGAGGTGCTGCTTTGCGGGCGCCCCCCCGGGGAGTTCCGTCGGCGGGAGATGGCGCGCCTCCTCTCCGTCGTGGGGCAGGACCCGCCGGTCGACTTCCCGATGACGGTCGCCGCCTATGTCGGGCTCGGGCGGTTCCCCCACCAGGGGTTCTTCGGGGAAACGTCGCCGGAGGATCGGGAGCAGGTGGAGCGGGCGATGGAGAGGACGGAGTTGACCGGGCTGCGGGATCGGGCCCTGGCGGAGATCTCAGCCGGGGAGCGCCAACGGGCCGCCGTCGCCCGTGCGATCGCGCAGGGGGCGCGGGTGATGCTGCTGGACGAGCCGACGGCGTTCCTCGACATCCGGCACCGGGTCGCGTTCTACGAGATCGTCACGCAGTTGAAGGAGACGTCCGGGATCGCGGCGCTCGTCGCCTCCCACGACCTTTCGCTGTGCGCGGAGTACGGGGAGCGGATCGTCATGTTGTCCGGGGGGAGGGTGGCGGCGCAGGGGCGGCCGGAGGAGGTGCTCACGCCCGCCAATGTGCAGGCCGCGTACGGCGTGGCGGTCGCATGCGACCGGAACCCCGCCACCGGCGCGATCCGCGTCACCCCGGTGCGGGGAATGCCGACGAAGAGCTAGCAGGAAGAGCCGGCAAGTGGAAGACACGATACGGATTCGGGGGACAGGAGAAGCGATGCGGGGAGAGGAAGGATTCCGCGGCACGACGGTTTTCGCCAAATGGGTGCGCCCGGCGGTGCTGCTGGCGATGTTCCTGCCAATGGGGGCACTTCCCTCCGCCGCGGCGGGTCCGGTGCGGACGGAGCCGGTGGAGGTGACGGCGACGCGGATCGAGGAGAAGGTCGCGGAACAGGCGTCCCCCGTGAGCGTCGTGACCCGGGAAGAGATCGACCTGAACGGTCCGGGGCTCGTCGGGGACTCCCTCCAGGGACTTCCCGGTGTGGACGTCCAGCGGAAGGGGAGCCCCGGAAGCCTGGAAAACATCAAGATCCGCGGCGGGCTGGCCAGCCACACGCTGGTGCTGATCGATGGATTCCCGGTGAACAGCCCGGCCATCGACGGGGCGTTCGACGTTGGGATGCTCCCGGTGGGCCGCTTCGACCGGATCGAGGTCGTCCGGGGTCCGCAGAGCGCGCTGTACGGTTCCAACGCCATGTCGGGCGTCGTGAACTTCCTTCCTCCCCGTCCGGAAGGGCCGGCGCGGTACGGGGCCGGCATGGCGGGGGGGAGCTTTTCCACGTTCCAGTGGAACGGCTTCGCGGCCGGGGGCGCCGGGGGCGGCGGGTACCACCTCGGAGGCGGGGGCATGTCGAGCGACGGGATCCACCCGAACGACGACACTTCCATCATCTCTTTCCTCGGGGGCGGTGACGTCCCCGTGGGGGAGAGGAACCGGCTCCACGCACTGGTCCTGTACACCGACGGGGAGAAGGGCATTCCGATCGACTTCGGGTCGCCGCAGGACATCAACCATCGGTCCACGCGGCGGGACCTCCTTGTCGGCGGCCGGTGGGAGACGAAGATTACACCCGCCTTCGCGATTACGGCCTCGGGGAGCCGGTTCGACGAGCATTACCACGACCGCGACCCCGCCGATCCCGGGGAAGCGTTCCCGTATGTCTACGACGACGACTTGAAGACCGTGAAAACGGATGGCTGGGTCATGGCCCGCCTCGCGACCGGCGAGCGTTCCGTCACCTTCGCCGGGGTCGGCTTCACGAATAACCGTGCGAAGGACACGCTCCAGTCCAACTTCGGGGATACGAACACCGACGAAACCTCGATCAATCGATCCGTTTTCCTTCAGGAAGAGTGGCGGCCGGGGCAACGGGCCGGGGTCAGTGCCGGGTTGCGCGTCGACCGGAACACCGAGGCGGGGACGGTGGTCAGTCCGCGGGTGGCGGCCTTCCACGATCTGCCAGGCGTCGACGCACGGCTGCGAGCCGCCGTGGGGCGGGGATTCAGGACGCCGACGATCTCGGAGAAGTCGGACCCTTTCCTCGGGAACCCCGACCTGTCGCCGGAGGTCACGTGGTCCTACGAAGCCGGGGCGGACATCGTTCTGGCAGGGGGGGAAGCGACCGTTTCGGCCACCTGGTTCTTCCAGGATTTCCGCGACCTGATCCAGTACGACGATACGGTCCCCGGGCCCGTCGGATTTGGCCAGTTGAACAACGTGGGAAAGTCGTTCTCCCGGGGGGTGGAACTGGCAGGAACGTGGCAACTCAACCGGGTCGTGGGGCTCGCGGGAACGTACACTTATTCCGGCACGTGGAACTATACGTACGGCCAGCGGATCCGGGGAGTGCCGACACAGCGTGGCACCGCGTCGATCGTACTGACCCCCTCCGCGGCATTCACGGGCCGGGTGGACTGGCATCTGGAAAGCGACGAACTGGACGTCCCTCCCAACGGCGGCGATCCGCGGCGGCCGGGGTATGCGCGCGTCGACCTCCACGGCAGGTATCTCTGGACGACCGGTTCCAGCGAAGCCCCGCAGGTCGCCCTGACGGGGAAGGTCCAGAACCTCCTGAACCGCGATTACGAGGAGCGGCAAGGATACCCCGCCCCGGGGATCAACTTCCTCCTGGGGGCGGAATTGAGCATCTAGCGCCGCGTCGAGACGCCGCACTGGCCGTCTTTACACCCCCGGGGAAACGGGATACCGTATCAGGACGAGGAAAGCACCCCCGGGGGCTGGAAACGATGGACCGCGTCGTCATCGATAATTGTCGGACAGAGTTGCAGAGCCAGCTGGACGATCTGCTGGCGGGAGCGGAGCGGACGGTCGTCGACATGACCAGCGTCGAGGAAGAGAACTTCCCCGACCCGACCGACCGTGCCTCGCTCGAGTCGAACAGGAACTTCACCCTCCGCCTTCGGGACCGTGACCGCAAGCTCGTGGCCAAGATCAAGGAGGCAATGAAGCGGATCGAGAACGGCACGTTCGGCGTCTGCGACGGGTGCGGCGGGGAGATCGAGGAGAAGCGCCTGATCGCCCGGCCGGTCACCGCCCTGTGCATCGATTGCAAGACCGTCGCCGAGGAGGAAGAGGTCAAGTAGGCGTACCGCCGAAGGCCTCCACCGACTTTCCCCCGCCACCGGAGGCAGCATGACGGAACTTCGGAAAGACCCGGTCGTCGGCCGGTGGGTCATCATCTCCACCGAGAGGGCCAAGCGGCCCCACGAATTCCCCCCGGAGCCCACCCCGCGGAGCGAGGGGGTGTGCCCTCTCTGTCCCGGGAGCGAGCGGATGACCCCTCCTGAAATCCTCGGGTACCGACAGGGCGGGCAGCCCAACGATTCGAACTGGACCTTGCGCGTCGTTCCGAACAAGTTTCCCGCGCTGCAGATCGAGGGAGAGCTGGGAAAGGCGGCGGACGGGATCTACGACCGGATGCACGGGATCGGGGCCCACGAAGTCGTCATCGAGTCGGAACGGCACGACGTCGACCTGTTCGACCTGCCCGAGAAGCGGTTCGAGGACGTCCTGTGGGCGTACCGGGACCGCCTCGTCGACCTGAAGAACGACCACCGGTTCAAGTCGGTCATCATCTTCAAGAACCACGGGGCCGCCGCCGGGGCGTCCCTGACCCACAGCCACTCCCAGCTCATCGCCCTCCCCGTCATCCCGAAGCGGGTGATGGAGGAGATGAACGGCTGCAGGGAGTATTACCGCTTCCGCGACCGGTGTCTCTTCTGCGACATCGTCGTCCAGGAGATGGAGCAGAAGGCGCGCATCGTGGAAGAGACCGGCGAGTTCCTCGCCTTCTCGCCGTACGCCCCCCGCTTTCCGTTCGAGACCTGGATCGTCCCGAAGCGGCACCAGTGCGCCTACGAGATGATCGGGCCGGAACAGGCGAAAGCGCTCGCCGCCGTCTTCCGGCGGACCTTGCGGCGCCTGAACCTCGCCCTCGAGAATCCGCCCTTCAACTACATCGTCCACAGCGCCCCTTTCCAGGAGAGGGCGGGGGACTTCTTCCACTGGCACATCGAGATCATGCCGAAGCTGACGAAGGTGGCGGGGTTCGAGTGGGGGTCCGGTTTCTACATCAATCCGACCCCTCCCGAGGAGTCCGCCAAGTACCTCCGCGAACTTCCGGAGTGAGGCCGATGAAGGTCCTCGTGGCCTCATCCGAGATCGTCCCCTTCGCGAAAACCGGTGGTTTGGCGGACGTCTGCGGGGCGCTCCCGAAAGCCCTTCGCAGGATCGGCGTCGAGGCCGACTGCGTCCTCCCCCTCTACCGCTGCGTGGACCGGTCCCGGTTCCCCTTTTCGGGACCGGGGGAGGCGGTCCATGTCCCCCTGGGGAACGGGGAAGAGCAGGGCAGCGTCGAGGTGACCGACGCCGGGGGCGGCGTCCGCGCCTTCCTCGTCCGCAACGACCGGTATTTCGACCGGGAGTTCCTCTACGGGACCCGCGACGGAGACTACGTCGACAACTCCGAGCGGTTCACCTTCTTCTGCCGTGCCGTCATGGAGTGGATTGCACGCTCCGGCCGGCGATACGACATCATCCACTGCAACGACTGGCAGACCGCCCTCCTCCCGGTGTACATCAAGACCCTCTATGCCGACCGCGATCCGTTCCCCGGGACGGCAACCGTCTTCACCGTCCACAACCTGGGGTACCAGGGGCTGTTCTGGAACCACGATCTTCCGATGATGGGCCTCGGATGGGAGCTGTTCACCCCCCGGGGGATGGAGTTCTATGGGAAAATAAACCTGATGAAGGCGGGTCTGTTGTACGCGGACATTCTCAGCACCGTGTCCGACACCTATAGCCGCGAGATCCAGACCCCGGAATACGGGTACGGGCTCGAGGGGGTCCTCTACGGGCGCCGGGAGGACCTCTACGGCATCGTGAACGGGATCGACGACGAGGAGTGGCACCCGGCCACCGACCGGTGGATCGCGGCGAACTACTCCGCGGACGATCTGGCGGGGAAAGCGGTATGCCGGCGCGATCTGATCTCGGTCTTCGGGCTGCCGGAGAGGGACGAACCTGTCCTCGGACTGATCGGGCGGCTCACGGGGCAAAAAGGTTTCGATCTCGTCGAGAGGATCGGGGAGTGGCTGGCGGAACAGCCCCTGCGGGTCGTGATCCTCGGGTCCGGGGAACGGAAGTACGAGGAGGCGATGGAGAAGCTCGGGCGGAAGTACCCGGACCGGATCGCGATCCGCGTCGCGTACGACGACGCGCTGGCCCACAAGATCGAAGCGGGTTCGGACATGTTCCTGATGCCCTCCCGGTACGAACCGTGCGGGCTGAACCAGATCTACAGCCTGAAGTACGGGACGGTCCCCATCGTGCGGGAAACCGGAGGGCTGGCGGATACCGTGGTGGACGCCGACGAGAACCCCACGGCGGGCACCGGGTTCACCTTCCGACGCTATGAGACGGAGGAGTTGAAGGGCGCCGTGTCAAGGGCGTTGGCGGCGTATGCGACCCCTCCCCGGTGGGACGCGATCGTCCGCCGGGGGATGGCGCAGGACTTTTCCTGGGAGGCGTCGGCACGGGCGTATGTCGACCTTTACGGGAAGGCGCTGCGCAAACGGGTCCCGACGGGGTAGCCCCCGATGGTGGAGAGCCCGCACACCCGCTTTTCCCTCCTGGCCCGGATCGTCGAGATCTCCAACTCGAACATCCAGGTCGAGAACCGCCTGAAGTACATCTCCGATTTCCTCGCGCGGGAGACGCGTTCCGACTGCGTCTGCATTTACCGTCGCGATGATCGGGGGGAGGACCTGTCGCCGTGGGTCTCCTCGTGCGTCGAGATCGAGGAGTGCACCTTGATGGATTTCGTGGTCCGTCCCGGAGAAGGGGTTTCCGGGAAGGTGGCCCGGAAGCGCGCCCCGGTCTTCTTCCCCGACGTGAAGGCGGATCCCCCGACGTTCGCCGTTCCCAGGGAATTGCGCGATTTCACCTCCATACTCTCCGTGCCGGTCATGGACGACGTGTACCTCTACGGCGTGATGAACTTTTCCACCCTGGCTCCGGCGAGCTACACGGGGGAGGACATGGCGTTCCTCGGGTCCGTGGCGACGGAGGTGGCGGGGACGATCCGCAACAGCCGGCTTTACAACGATGCCCGGAAGCGCGTCTCGGAGCTCATCACGCTGAACGAGATCGGGCGCGCGATCTCCTCGACCTTCGAAGTGAAGGGAACGCTCGGTTACATAGCCAAGACCACGTTGCGGCTGCTGTCGGCGGACGGCTGCACGGTGCGCCTGGCGGGCGAGGGCCGCGGCATTCTCAAGGTGGCGGTGGACGAGGGGTACGCCCGCCCCGGATTCCGCCGGGAGCTCCGGTCGGTGGGAAAGGAGCTGGCCCTGCGGATCCACGGGGAGAAGCGCCCGCTCCTGATCAACGGGCCCGAGGATTCGCCGCTCCATTCGGCGCTTGCCAGCCACGGAATCGTATCCTACCTCGGGCTCCCCATCGTTTCCATGGGGAAGTCCCTGGGGACGATCAGCTACTACTCCTCCTCCCCGCGGCTGCGCTTCGACATGGAGGGGGTGCACCTGATCCAGACGGTGTGCTCCCAGCTGGCGAACATGATCGAGAACGCGTCGATTCTCCGGAAGGCCCAGCGGCTGGCGCAGGAGAACCAGGTAAAGATGCAGAGGATCTCGACGCTCCACGACGTCGCTCGCGCGCTCATGTCCACGGTCAAGATGGAGCGGTTGCTTTCGATCATGCTGTACGCCCTCATCTCCCCGGGCGGGCTGAACTTCAGCCGTGCGATCCTGTTCCTCACCTCGGAGGACGGGGAGGGGCTTTCCGCCCGGATGGCGATGGGGCCGCGCGATCGCCAGGAGGCGCGGAGGATCGGCCGGCTTCCACGAGGGCTTCTGGACGACGGCGCGGTCGGGGCGGCGGGGGAGGAGATCCGGACCCTGCTCTGGTCCGACGTCGGGAATCTCCGGGTCACGATCTCCCACGGTTCCTGTCTCGTGGCGAGGGCGGTGAAGGAGAAACGGTCGGTGCGGACGGAGTCCGGATGCGGGGACCCGGAGGTCGGGCGCGATGCCGCCCCCCGGGAGGGATTCTGCGGCAGCCACCCTGCCTCCTTCGCCGCCGTTCCCCTTGTGGTCAAGGGGGAGGCCCGGGGAGCGATCTACGTGGACAACCTCTTCCAGGAGAGACCGATCACCGAAGAGGACATCCATCTGCTCACGATGTTCGCCTCCAACGCGTGTCTCGCGATGGAAAACGCCTCCCTCTACGAATCGCTTCAGGGCGCGCTCGACACCGTCCGGACCACGCAGGACCAGCTGATGCAGAGCGAGAAGCTCATGGCGCTCGGGGAGATGGCGGCCAGGATCGCCCACGAGATCAAGAACCCTCTCACCGCGATCGGGGGATTCGCCCGGCGGATCGCCTCCCCCAAGCCGGGGGGAGGGGTGCCTCCGATCGAGCGGTATGCACGGATCATCCTGAAGGAAGTCGAACGGCTGGAGCGGATCATCGACGAGACGCTCTACTTCTCCAGGGAGAGAACCCCCGCGTTCCGCATCTCCAACCTGAACAGCGAGATCCGGGAGGCGCTGTCGATGTTCCGGGAGGAACTCGAGGAGGCGCGCATATCGACGGTGGTCGACCTCTCCCCGGATCTTCCCGTCATCTCCGTGGATCCGGACCAGCTGCGGCAGGTGCTGTGGAACCTCGTCTCCAACGCCATCCAGGCGATGGAGGGAACCGGCACCCTCACGGTCTCCACGCGCCCCGCAGCTACCGGGGAGGGAACCGGTGTGGTTTTCCAGGTGAGCGACACCGGCGGCGGGATCCCGCACGACGTGGTGCACAACATCTTCAACCCGTTCTTCACCACGAAGGCGAAGGGGACCGGCCTCGGCCTTCCGATCGTCCATTCCATCGTAGAGAAGCACGGCGGGACGATCCATCTGGACAACCGGGAGGGGGTCGGTGTAACCTTCTCGGTCTTCCTTCCCCTCATTCCGAAGGAGGGTGGAACCGGGGAGCGGATTCTCGAGCAAATTCGCAAGGGCGGGATGGATGGAAACGGAACGGCGGCGAATCAGAAATAAGGTCGAGGCGGGGGAGCGGCTCTCGGAGGCGGACGCGCTCGCGCTCTACCGCACGCGGGACATCCTCGCCGTCGGCGAGATGGCGGCCCTGGCGAACCGCCGGGTGAACGGCGATCGCGTCCACTTCATCGTCAACCGGCACGTGAACCCTACGAACATCTGCGTGAACCGGTGCCGGTTCTGCGCGTTCAGCAAGGAGAAAAACGATCCTCTCGCGTACACGATGACGATGGACGAGATTCTCCGCCGCGCGGAAGAGGCGCTGGAGCAGCGGGCAACGGAACTCCATATCGTCGGGGGGTTGCACCCGGACCTCCCCTTCGACTTCTACCTGACGATGCTGCGCTCCCTGCGGGAACGGTTCCCCTCCCTCCACGTCCAGGCGTTCACCGCCGTGGAGATCGATTATTTCCGGGAGATCACCGGTCTCCCGCTGTCCGACGTGATCGCGCAATTGAAGGATGCGGGTCTGGGATCCCTCCCGGGCGGCGGGGCGGAGATCTTCGCCCCGGAGGTCCGGAACGAAATCTGCCCCGAGAAGATTTCCGGGGTCCGGTGGCTCGAGGTGATGGAGGCGGTCCACGCGGCGGGGCTTCGGAGCAACGCGACGATGCTCTACGGGCACGTGGAGACGCTCGAGTCGCGCGTGGACCACATGCGGCTGCTGCGGGAGCTGCAGGACCGCACCGGCGGGTTCCAGTCGTTCATCCCCCTGGCCTTCCACCCGAAGAACACGGAAATCGCGAAAGGGTACACCACGGGGCTCGAAGACCTGCTCGCGCTGGCGGTGGCGAGGCTCTACCTCGACAACTTCCGCCACATCAAGTCGTTCTGGATCATGGTGGGGCCGAAGCTGGCCCAGATCTCCCTCCACTTCGGGGTGGACGACATCGACGGCACCGTGGTCGAGGAGAGGATCACCCACGCGGCCGGCGCGCAGGCGGGGCAGGAGATGTCCGTCTCGGAGCTCGTGTCGATGATCCGCCAGGCGGGGAAGATCCCCGTGGAGCGGGACACCCTCTACAACGTGGTCCGCGAGTGGCCGGCGGAGGGCGACGCGAGGTGAGCGGATCCGGGGCGGGCTGGAGGGAATCGGTGGAGCGGGTTGCGCTCGGTCGCGTGTCGGTGGCGGAGGGGGGGCGGCTGCTGCGGGAGGCGCCGCTGTTCGAGCTGGGGCGGTCCGCGGACGCGGTCCGCCGGGAACTCCACCCGGAAGGGATCGTCACCTACATCGTCGACCGGAACATCAACTATACGAATGTCTGCTCCTGCGGCTGCTCCTTCTGCGCCTTCCACCGGAAGAAGGATGCACCCGACGCCTACGTCCTGACCGGAGAGGAACTCTCCGCGAAGATCGTGGACACGATCGCGGCGGGCGGGGTCCGTGTGCTGCTGCAGGGGGGGCTGCACCCCGACTGGGGGATCGGCGAGGCGGTCCGGCTGGTGGGGGCGGTGAAACGGCACCCGATCCAGCTGCACGGGTTCTCCCCGCCGGAGATCTGGCACTTCGCGCATCAATCGGGGATGACGATCGTGGAGGTGATCGCGCGGCTGAAGGACGCCGGCCTCGATTCGATCCCCGGCGGCGGTGCGGAGATCCTCGACGACGAGGTACGTCGCCGGATCAGCCCGAAGAAGATCGGATGGGAGCAGTGGGCGGCGGTGATGCGCGAGGCGCATCGACAGGGGCTCCGGTCCACCGCGACGATGATGTTCGGAAGCGTCGAGACGCCCGAAGCGATCGTCGCGCACCTGCTTCGGGTCCGCGCGCTCCAGGAGGAAACGGAGGGGTTCACCGCGTTCATCCCCTGGATGTTCCAGTCGGGGAACACCGAGCTGTCGCGCGACCCCCGGTTCGGGGAGGCGTCGGCCCGGGGGTTCGGCCACGCCGTCGGGTATCTGCGGGTCCTGGCGCTGTCCCGGATCCTCCTGCCGAACGTTTCTACGGTCCAGGTGTCGTGGGTGACGATGGGGGCGAAGGTCGCGCAGATCGGGCTCTTCTTCGGCGCGGACGACTTCGGCAGCACGATGATGGAGGAGAACGTGGTCGCATCCGCGGGCGTCTCCTTCCGGATGTCCGAGGAGGAGATCGTCGCCACGATCCGGGATGCCGGGTTCACGGCGGCAAAGCGGTCCGCCGCTGGCGGGGGACACACCTTCCCGCAGCGGGAGGACACTCCTTCCCTTCCTCCCGGCTCGGAACCAGGAATGTCCCCCCCTGAAAGGAAGCCATGAGATGCTCGACCTGAAATTCGTCCGGGAAAACATCGCGATCGTTGAAGATGCGCTGCGCAGGCGCAGGTCCTCCCTCACCCTCGACGGCTTCGTTGCGCTGGACAAGGCGCGGCGGGAACGGCTCGTGGAGGTGGAGGGGATGCGGGCGGAGCGCAATACCGCGTCCGAGGAGATCGGCCGCCTGCGACGGGAGAAGCGGGACGCGTCGGAGCTCATGGAGCGGATGAAGGCGCTCTCCTTGCTGCTCAGGGAGGCGGAAGCGGAACTCCCGACGATCGAACGGGAGATGGAGGAGTTCCTCCTCGCCATCCCGAACGTGCCGGACCCCTCGGTCCCGGACGGCGCGGGGGAAGAGGACAACCCCGTCGTGCGTACGTGGGGAAGCCCGCGGACCTTTCCCTTCCCGGTGAAGGATCACGTCGACCTTGGCGCGGCGCTGGACATCCTCGACTTCGACCGGGCGGTAAAGATCACGGGGGGCCGCTTCTGCCTGTCGAAGGGGGCGGGGGCGCTCCTGGAACGGGCACTCATCAATTTCATGCTCGATATCCATACCCGGGAGCACGGGTACCTAGAGGTCCTTCCCCCCTTCATGGCGAACAGCGCATCGTTCTTCGGCACCGGGCAGCTCCCGAAGTTCGAGGAGGACCTCTTCCGGGTCGCGGGTACCGACTACTTCCTTGTCCCCACCGCCGAAGTGCCGGTAACGAACATCGTGCGGGACGAGATCCTCGACGCGGGGACGCTTCCCCTGAAGATGACGGCGTATACCCCTTGCTTCCGGGCGGAGGCCGGTTCCTACGGCAAGGACACGCGGGGAATGATCCGGCAGCACCAGTTCAACAAGGTGGAGATGGTCAAGATATGCCGCCCGGAGGAGTCCGCGCGGGAACTGGAGAAGCTCACCGACGACGCCGAGGAGATCCTGCGGCGCCTCGACCTGCCGTATCGCGTGGTGACGCTGTGCACGGGGGACATCGGGTTCTCCTCCGCGAAGACGTACGACATCGAGGTGTGGGTTCCTTCCCAGGGACGCTACCGGGAGATCTCCTCCTGCAGCACCTTCACCGATTTCCAGGCGCGCCGCGCGAAGATCCGCTTCCGGGAAGGGGCGTCGGGAAAGGCCCGGCTGGCGCACACCCTGAACGGGTCGGGGCTGGCGGTCGGGCGGACCGTCGTCGCGATCCTCGAAAATTATCAGCGGGAGGACGGCACCGTGGACGTCCCCGAGGCTCTTCGCCCTTATATGGGCGGACTGGCGCGGATCACGAAACGCTGATAAAATCGGCCAATGGAAGCTCCGAAGATACGGCAGATCCACCCGATGTTCGTACCTTTCGCCTCCTCGCTGTTCCCGGTGGCCTTCGGGGCGTTGTGCGTGTACTTCGCGACCGGGGCCCGGGAGTTCGAGTCGGGGGCGTTCGTCTGCGCGATCTTCGGTCTGCTGGCCGTGCCCGCGACGGCGGCGACGGGGCTTCTCGACTGGTGGACGCATTACAAGGCGTACATGACGAGCGTCTTCCGGATCAAGATCGTGGGGGCGGTCGTCCTGTTTCTGCTGGCGGCTCCGGCGGTGCTGCTCCGCGTTATCCACCCCGACCTGGCGCTCCTGCCGCTGGGGGGGCTCGGCTACGCGTATTTCGGCCTTCTCGCCGCCTGCTCCGTCACGTGCGTGGTCCTCGGGTATTATGGGGGGAAGCTCGTTTTCCACTGAGCGCGCCGCAAGCGAATGCCGGGACCGAAAATCGAAAAAGGGGGTTTCATCATGGGTTCACCGGAAATGGTCGCCATCGTGCACCGCGCCATCGACCGTGAGAGGGACGCGATCAACGTCTACCTCGGGCTGGCGAAGATCGTCACGGACGTTAAGGCGAAGAACGTTCTCATCCACCTCGCCTCCGACGAGGTCGGGCACATGACGAAGCTCGAGAAGCACCTGATCTCCGTCCTGCGCGGAAAGGACTGGGTGATCGAGCGGGCGGACCTGGTCGAGGCGATGTCCGAGCAGGTCTCCCAGCCGTCGGTCCTGGAAAAGTTCGACGCGAAGGCGCTGGCCAAGGCCGATACGATACAGATCCTCCGGGTCGCGATCGACCGGGAGATCGAGGCGAACCGGTCCTACCTCGAGATGGCGGAACGCTCGAAGAAGGATTCGGCAAAGGAGATGTTCCTGTCCCTGGCGAAGGAAGAGGAGCTGCACGAGAAGATCCTGCGGGCCGAGGTGGACTCGATCGGGCAGAACGGGTTCTGGTGCGACATGCAGGAATTCACGATGGAACAGTAGG
>Ga0210060_1000388_pt1 | contig 15984 bp, 21 predicted proteins | sample Joice_CattailNLB_FD_184871 | JGI IMG/M metagenome (GOLD analysis project Ga0210060, IMG submission 184871) | Wetland microbial communities from San Francisco Bay, California, USA, that impact long-term carbon sequestration - Joice_CattailNLB_D2... | ecosystem: Environmental > Aquatic > Marine >...
AATCGTATTCTCGGATAGCCTGGCGGTCACGGCTCCAGCTCGTACCGCGGACATCATCTACGACGGGGCGCTTTCGGAAGCTTTCCTGCGTCAGGTTGTTGTCGCGCTCGACCTGGGACGCGAGCAATCATGGGTCGCGCCGGCCTACTGAGGCGCGATTGAAGGAACCGGGACGATTGCAGCAGTCGAACCTCGTGGCGCGGCCAAGGCGGCCCTCATAGCGCACGCGAAGAAACTCGGAGTGATGTACGCCCCGCGAGGGATTCGCGTGAACGCGATCGCTCCGGGGTCGATAGACTTCCCCCGGGTGAGTCTGGGCCACGGTCAGGGAGGAGCGGCCCGAGGCGCCTTTCCGCCGCAGAGTGGCGTGTGCACGCCCCTGGCATCCAACCGAGGTATCCATGAGCAGAGTTCTCGTCACCGGCGGATCGGGCTTCATCGGAAGCCATGCGCTCCTGCAGCTGCTTGCGGGGGGCTACGAAGCACGCACGACCGTGCGCAGTTTATCGCGTGAAGGGGAGGTCCGGAGCCTTCTGAGGACCGGCGGGATCGAGCCGGACGATCACCCCCTCTACTTCGTCGCCGCAGATCTCGGAGAGGACGCCGGCTGGAAGGAGGCCGTCGAGGGGTGTGAATACGTGTTGCACGTCGCTTCGCCCTTCCCGGCCTCGCTGCCCAGGCACGAGGACGAGTTGATCGTGCCGGCACGCGGCGGCGCGCTGCGGGTCCTGCGAGCGGCGCGAGACGCGGGAGTCCGGCGCGTCGTGATGACCTCGTCCTTCGCGGCAGTCGGTTATGGCCACGCTCCACGAGACAGGCCCTTCGACGAGTCGAGCTGGACGAACCAGGAGGGTCGGGCGGTAACCCCGTACGTGAAGTCGAAGACCATGGCCGAGCGTGCGGCGTGGGACTTCATCGACGCGGAAGGTGGAGACCCGGAACTGTCGGTCGTGAATCCCGTGGCCGTGTTCGGTCCCGTTCTCGGGCCGGACTACTCGACCTCGATCCTCTTGATCCAGCGGTTGTTGGACGGTGCGATGCCCGGTTGTCCAAGGCTTTCGTTCGGCGTCGTCGACGTACGGGACGTCGTGGATCTCCACCTCCGCGCCATGACGCATCCGGCGGCCCGGGGAGAGCGTTTCCTCGCCGTCTCCGGGGCTTCGATGTCGATCCTCGAAATGGCGGAGACACTGAGGGAGCAGTTGGGCGAGGCCGCGAGCCGGGCGCCGACCCGAGAGCTTCCGAACTGGCTCGTGCGGCTGGTCGCGATCTTCGATCGCGAGATCCGATCGATCACGCCGGAACTCGGCCAACACAAGGAGGCGACGAACGAGAAGGCGCGTGACCTGCTTGGCTGGGTGCCGCGGCCGCCGGAAGACGCGATCGTCGCTACCGCGGAGAGCCTCATTCGGTTGGGCCTGGTGGAATCGTAGCGGTGGCATTCCGCGGCAGCCACGAACTCCCGCACTCATGGCCACGCCGATTGAGAAGTAGATTGAGGATGGTGCCATCCTTTCCCAGGAGAAGCCATGATCTCGCGTCGCACCGTCGCCGTGCTCATCAGCGTCGCGTACCCAGGCCTCGTCCCCGGAGTCCAGTCGTGAGCGACCCCCTCGCCGCGCTTGGCTGGGACGACGATTGGGCGGCGACCTTCGCAAGCCTGGAGCTATCGGAGGCGCGACCGGCCCGAGTCACGTCCCAGCACCGCAACCGCTGGATGGTTCACACCGAAGCCGGGCCTCAGGCGGCGCGGCTCGTCGGCTCGGAGCTGGCCGACGTGAGGCCCGTGACCGGGGACTGGGTCGCGTGCGTGCCGGGGCCGCAGGACGCGGATCCGCTCTCCATCTTCGGCGTTCTCCCGCGTCGATCCGCCGTCGTCCGCGGTTCCGCCGGCGAGTCGCAGTCCCGGCAGGTGCTGGCCGCCAACGTGGACGTGCTGTGGATCGTCCAGGCGCTCGATACGCCTCCGAACCTCAGAAGCCTGGAGCGCTATCTGGCCGTGGCCTGGGAGAGCGGAGCCTCGCCGGAGTTCGTGCTGACCAAGGCCGATCTGGCCGAGGACCTGCCCGGAGCGATCGACTCCGTGGGCGCGATCGCCTTCGGCACGCCCGTCCGCGTGGTCAGCATTCACGATCTCATGGCGCTCGACGCTCTTCGGGAGAGCCTCATCCCCGGAAGGACCGTGGCACTGCTCGGGCCCTCCGGCGCCGGCAAGTCGACTCTCATCAATCGGGTCTCAGAATCGGACCTCGCGGAGACCGCTGAGGTGAGGCAAGGAGACCGGAAAGGTCGGCACACGACGACCGGGAGGGAGCTCTTCAGGATCCACAACGGCGCGTTGCTGCTCGATACCCCCGGAATGCGCGAGCTCAGGGTGCTGGATCTGGACGAAGGACTCGGTCACGCCTTTCCGGAGATCGATGAGCTCTCCGCGGCATGCCGGTTCCGGGATTGCTCGCATCGCGCCGAGCCGGGATGTGCTGTACTGGCCGCAGTGGAACAGGGACGGCTCGGCGAGGACCGCCTGGCGAGCTTTCGGAAGCTACAGGCCGAGGCGGCCTACGAACGACGACGCGTAGACCCGCACGCCCGTGCCGAGCACGTGGCCGAACACAAGACGGCGTTGCGAACCCTCAGATATCACCCGAAGTACAGTAAGGGCGACGAAAACGATACGAGCTGACCGCTCTCTCTTTCGGAACGCCTCATCACTACAGGCGGAGTACCGATGCTACGACGAATCCTGCTGGTGATCGTCGTTCTCGTTCTCCTCGCATTCGCGGCGCTCGGCCTGAAGGGCGGCGTGCAAGACCTTCCGGTGTCCGAGACCGCGGGACAGACAGTTCAGTCAGTCATGCAGCTGGCGTATGGCGCGTTCGCTCTCCTGTGCGCGGTGACCACGTTCCGGGGTCGCCGATGGGCACGCTTCAGCAGGATGGGGTGGATCGTGAGCTGTGCTCTCGCGGCCGGGCTGGCTTCGGTAGTATGGGGCGGCATGACACTGGCGACCGGCTTCCTCGCCGGTGCCGGAGGCGCCGCGATGGCGTTCGTGGTCACATGGCTCCTGGAAGTCGGAGCGCGCGATCTGACGAACCTCCGAGCCGAGAAGCCATGACCGCTGGATTGAGACGACGTGGATTGGGCCGGCGTCGAGGACGCGGCTTCGTGCCGGACGAGGATTCGCTTACTATGGCAGGGCGTCACCCGACGATCCGTCAGCCGGAATGGAACTCCAATGCGAGGAATGGGCAGGGTTCTGACAGCTCTGGCAGTGCTGACCTGGGCGAGCTGCGCGAAGCAGCAGAGTCCAGCTGCCTTTGTCGAGCGTTACCTGGAGCTTCATCGGTCAAGAGATGTCGACGCGCTGCTGGCCCTGCACACTGCCGATGCCGAGTTCGTGATTCCCGGGCAGGAGCCACTGCGCGGCACCGCCGCGCTTCGTGACCTCTTTGAGTGGGACGCAGTACTCGGGTCGGAGTTGGTGATGAGTGGCATTCGCTCCGACGCTGACACCATTCTCATTGATTCAGTAATCGAACGGAACAAGTGGTTCCAGGCTCTCGGCCTGGTCGAGGTTCGTCACAGGGCCGGCACGAGGATCGTGCTTCGGGACGGACGTATCGCCGCCACGTATCCGGCAGCGTTCGACGACGAGACGCAGCGACGCCTGATGGACCGGTTCCAGCCGTTGTTGCGATGGCTGGGCGAACATCGGCGGGAGGCCCTGGATCAGCTCCTTCCTGGCGGGAAGTTCCGATACGATGCTGCAACCGCCAGGCTCTGGCTCGAGGTCCTGGCCGAATGGAATACCTCACGACGGCCGGACGGGTAAGACGGACCGAACTGTTGCTGCACGCCGCGAAGCGAGTGGAGAGCTTCGCCGTCATGTTCGATAACGATTGGAGGGCCTGTTGAACCTCGGATTGAAGGACTTGAACTGCGTCGTGCTTGGGGGGAGCCGAGGGATCGGCCGCGCGATCGCCCTCGGGCTCGCCGAAGAAGGTGCCAATGTCTCCATCTGTGCGAGAAGCGAAGAGGCTCTCCACGCCACGGAGTCAGAAATCTCCGCGCTCGGCGTGAAGGTGTATGCCCATCCCTGCGACGTGGGTGACGCGGTGGACCTTTCTGCCTTCCTCGACGCAACGCGGCGAGCCCTGGGCAGTGTGGACGTCCTCGTGCACAACGCGTCCGCGCTCGCCCTCGGTCCGAGCCTCTCCGACTGGGAAACCAGTCTGCAAGTGGACCTGATGGCGGGCGTTCGGGCCGCAGAACAGGTCATGCCCTGGATGGAGGAATCCGGGGGTGGCTCCATCCTGTTCGTGTCTTCCACCTCCGGATTGGAAGCCGATCCCGCACCCGACTTCGGGTACACTGCTGCCAAGGCAGCGCTCATCGCGCACGCCAAGAAGCTGGCTGTGATGCACGCCCCGCGAGGGATTCGCGTGAACGCGATCGCTCCGGGATCGACAGACTTCCCTGGAGGAGTCTGGTCCATGATCAGAGAGAAGCAGCCCGAGGTATACGAGAGCGTCCGGGCTTCGATTCCGTGGGGCCGGCTCGGCACCCCGGAGGAGGTCGCAGATGTCGCGGTGTTCCTGGTGTCGCCCCGAGCCGCGTGGATCTCCGGCGAGTGCCTGTGCGTCGATGGAGCCCAGCATCGTGGGATGCGTTGATCAGCCATCGTTTCCGTCCAAGAAGAGTCAGGTGGACAGCTCCGAGCTCATGAGCAAGATCTTCTTCTACGGCCTGTTCATGGATCGGTCGCTTCTCACGGAGAAGGGTCTTCATCCGGAGATTGTCGGGCCCGCAGTGCTACCCGGTTACCGCATCCACATCGGCGAGCGAGCAACGTTGCTGCGATCCGTTTCGAGTCGCGCCTATGGAATCGTGATGGAGCTCGCCGACCAGGAAGCTCGCGCGCTCTACTCGGAACCGAGCGTACGCGAGTACATGCGAGAACGCGTGCACGTGGAGCTGTTGGACACAAGCGAAGCTGTCGAGGCGTACTGCTACAACCTGCCGGGCGAGTTGGGCCTGGCCGGGGCAAATCCCGCGTACGCGATCGAGCTAGCAAAGTTGGTCGAGGCGCTGCAGTTCGATTCGGCATACGTCGACGAAATCGCCGCGTTCGGCAAGGTATCGTAGTTCGTATCCGCGGGTTCCGACCCGGCCGGCGGCAACCCAAACCACGACCGTCAGGGGGTGAGAGGCCTTCCTGCTGAGGGCGGTGCAGGCGATATAGGGTAAACGAAGTCGGCAACCGAGTCGAGGAGGATGTCAGTGAAGTACATGATCAGCTGGTTCGAACGCTCCCAGGGGTCTCCGCTGGAGTACGAGAATGCCCAGAAGCGGATCCTCGAGGTCTTCCGTCCGTGGGAGGCGCCGGACAACTTCAAGATCGAGGTGTTCGTCATACGTGTGGGCGAGTGGGGTGGGCATATGCTGGTGGAGTGCGACGATCCGGCGACCGTTCACAAGTTCTGCTCGATGCTGCCTGCGTTTGAATTCCAGGCGCGCCCCGTGATTCCCGTCGAGGAAGCCATCCGGGTCGAACTCGAGGCGATGGCCTGGCGGGACGGACTTACGAGCCAGTGAACGTGCGTTTGGCGTGACGCCGGGTCGCTCAAGACTTCGCGGAGGTGCCCTGCCATGGTCGCTCAGCGGGCCGCGGATACGTTGGTCAACCTCGTCGGCCTCGTTGTCGTCCCGCTGCTGCCATACTACGTGTATCACCGGCGCCGCCATGATCTAAACCTGGCTGAGGTGCTGCGTCGGGCCGGACTTCAGCGGGGTGAGATCAAGTATGTCTGGCACGCCGTCGGTGCCGTGGCCGCGATCTGTGGGTGGATCTGGCTGTTCCCGCCAAACCTGGAGGTGATGACGCGAGAGGGGGCCGCCCAACATTCGTTTGCGGGTGCTGGGATGAGCCTGGATGTGATCTCAGCCGCATTGCTGTACGCTCTGGTTCAAACCGGCTTCGCAGAGGAGTTCCTCTTCCGGGGCCTGATCGCGGGAAGCTTGAGTCGGCGCATGTCCGTTCTCAAGGCAAACCTGATTCAGTCGGTGATCTTTCTGGCTCCCCACCTTCTGCTGTTGTTCATCATGCCCGAGCAATGGCCTCTACTGGTCCTCATCTTTGGTGGCTCGTTGTATCTGGGGTGGCTCCGGATCCGATCTGGATCGATTCTGGGATCCTGGCTGATCCATGGTGGTGCAAACCTGGCGATGACCCTGTCCGTGCTGGTCCGTACAGTGTCTTCCCAGGCTGTCTTCTCGTTCTGTGGTGCCGTCTGACAAGGAATTGCTGCTGCCCCCCACACATCGGAGGTTCAATTGAAGCGTGTCACTGGCATTGGCGGGATCTTCTTCAAGGCGAAGGACGCACCTGCGCTGCAGGCCTGGTACAAGCGCCATCTCGGGATCGATGTCCAGGAGTGGGGAGGTACCGCGTTCGCCTGGACCGACGCGGATGGCAAGCCCACAGGCGGAACGACCGTCTGGTGCGTGGGTCCGGAGGAAGGCGACCAGTTTGCTCCGAGCAAGGCCTCCTTCATGGTCAACTACCGCGTTGAAGATCTTCACGCTGTGGTCGCGGCGCTCAAAGCGGAAGGCTGCAACGTCCTCGACAAGATCGATGACTCTGAATTCGGCAAGTTTGCTTGGGTCATCGATCCCGAGGGAAACAAGGTCGAATTGTGGCAACCACCTGCCGGTCAATGAAGCGCCCGATGCGCGAGGCGATCCAGCTCCACGGCGCGGGCTGATGCAGCAAGGAGACTGGAGCTGACGCGCGGAGGCGAGGAGACGATGGATGACAGGGTCTGGCTGAAGCCGCCTCCGATGCTCAGAGCGACGTACGCTGACCTCGATTGGAAGCTCGCTTATCAGTATGCCGGGCACTCCGTCGTCTATCGGCTGGAGCGGGGAGGGGTCCCCGAGTCCTTTGTGAAGCTCGCCCACACGGGACACTTCCCGACCCTGGACGGAGAGGCGGAGCGAATGCGGTGGGCTCAATCCTGCCTCCCGGTGCCGACCGTCGTCCACCAGGGCACCGGGGATTCGATCGACTGGCTGGTCACGACGGCGCTGCCCGGTCGAGACGCCACCAATCCCGACCTCACGAAAGACCCGGCTGAGCTGACTCGAATTCTCGCCCGCGGGCTACGCATGTTCCATGACACTGCACCGGCACGGACATGTCCCTTCGACTTTCGAATCCGACCTGCGATCCGGCATGTCCGTGCGAGGCTCCGGTCCGGACGCATCGACCCGCCGGGTGACTTCCACGAGGAATTCGCCCATCTGACGCCAACCGCGGCGGTAAAGCTTCTCGAGTCGATACAACCGGAATCAGAGGATCTGGTCGTGTGTCATGGCGACTACTGCCTTCCGAACATCCTCATCGAAGAGGGGCGCGCCACCGGCTTCGTTGATCTCGGAGAGCTGGGCGTGGCGGACCGTTGGTGGGACCTGGCGGTGGCGACCTGGAGCCTCACGTGGAATCTGGGCCCCGGTTTCGAAGAGCTATTCCTGGCCGAGTATGGAGCGACATTGGATTCCGACCGGGTTCGCTTCTACAGGTTGCTCTACGACCTTGCCAGCTAGGAGCGACCTGGGCCGCTGATCAGATGACCTCAGCCATTGGAACGAGCCGGCTGGTAGGGACGGATTCATCGTTGCATATCCGGCCCGCACGCCGCAGCTGTCAGGAAGCTCCCTCAGCCCCGCTCCGTTCGCTCAGCAGCCGCGGAATCCGTTCTGCGATGTCCTCCATCTGAACGGCTCGCCTGTGGGCCCAGGACGGTAGGGAGAGCCGGGTCGAGCCAATGATCCCGATGCCCACGGCACTGAGCGCGGCCGACATGATCAGCCCTGCGTCCAACCCATTCTTGGCGTAGATGAGGAGCGCCGTGAAGACACCTATCAGCAGGAAGACCAGCCCCGACGTCGTCAACTCGGTGACATTCCCCTTGAACGTGCTCATCCGTACCCGGTGAGCACCCTCCCACGGTTCGACGTGGACCTGGAGGTTCCCATTGTACCAGGTCCGGAGCGGACCGATCGACTCCACCGTACCCCGCGCGCCGAACGTCTCCCGCAGGATGACGACCAGTCGCATCCACTCGTCGTCACTCATTGGCCGCTCGAGCGGGACCGTGCGTGTCACGGATCGCGGGGCGCCCAAGAAGCGGATCATGGGGGAGGCTTCGGGCGAGTCGAGCGACCGGGCCGCGCGCTCGATGCGAGAGGACGCGATGCCAACCTCGCCGCCGATCTCCTGGATCTCCGCGAGGGTCAAGCCGGAGCCCGCCGCTGTCGGCGTGGTCCCGTCGGCTTCGGTAGCTCGCCGCAGGATCTCGGCGATCTCCTGCTCATCGTAACGGCGTAAGTCTGACATGCGACGAACATACAGCAGTGAGTCATGCGGCACATCCGGGTTGGCGCGGCGGGAGTGAAAAGGCCGGCAGGCCCGGTTCCGGTACGCTGGCGGTTCTGCCTCCGTCCACGCGTCGAGCCATCGTTGACAGGGCTCGATGTTGCAACGTACTTGGCGGCAGTGCAGAGGCGGGGCGCCGGACGCGCGCACGTGTCAGGCCGTTCCGCGTTCTGGGGACGAAAGGGATGAGCGAGGAGCCGCGGTGAACTGGGAAATGCTGTCCGCAATCGGCGAGATCTTCGGCGCCGCGGGTGTGACACCATGCTGATGCATGATCGCGCCGGAGCCTCGGGTCCCTCAGGTCGCTTCGGGCCCGGGCCGCCGATCCTCATCGGCCTCACCGCTGTAGCGGCCCTGGTGCACGTCGGAACGTTGTTCCCGGCTGCCTGGGCGTTGTACCAGGCGGTGCCGGCGAACGGACGCCCGGTGATCCTGGGCGTCTCGGTCAGCCTGGTCATCGCGGTGATCGCCTGCGCGCTCGCCATTCTGCTGGTCGTTCGTGCCGGGAACCGATACGAAGCTCGTGGACTGGCTTTCTTCCTCGTCCTGATCGCGATCTGCTGGGGGTCCGTGCTCCGCTTTGCCTCGCTCGACCGCGGACCGGACGGCTCCGTGACCGGCCTCGACGTCACGGTCAGCGGCATGCCCCTGCTCCTCGCGACCTTCACACTCGCACTGGCGGCCGCTGCCCTCCTCGATCTGTCCCTTCGTTTTCCAGAGGATCTGATCTCAGGTAACGGCGGGCGGCGTCTGATCGGTCGGCGGTGGGTGCCGTGGGCGCTCGCGCTGACCGCTCCGCTCCTCATCCAGCCCGGGATCTCATTGGTCGGGAAGATCGCGACGGCCTTCGGAATCCAACCCGAGACGATGGTGCGGCTCCTGCCCTGGGCGCTCGGCACGGTGGCGGCGATCATCGGGAGTGTCGTTCTCGGGATGCTCGGCCTGGCCGTCGCGAACTTCATCAGGGGCTACAGACTGGCCGATGCCGAGTCGCGCCGATCCGCGCTCTGGCTACTCGTGGGCGTGGTCGGATCGGCTCTTGTCGTGCTGACGTCGGCGGTCGCGCTCGCGGCGGACATGGCCTTCCCGGTCAGCCTCGGGCTTCTGACTCGGTACATGCCGCTGATCGTGTTCTTCGCACCGCTCTTCATGCTCATCGGCATCGCGGTATCGATCCTCTATTCGGGCGCGGTCGACCCGAGGCTGGCGCTTCGTCGAAGCACGATCAACGGGATTGCCGGCTTTGTCGGCCTCACCGTGTTCGCCGGACTGGAGAACGTCCTTTCTGCGTGGGTCGAGAACCGACTCGGCCTCCCGGGAACCGTGGGGTCGTTCCTGGCTGGAGCTCTCGCGGCTGGCGTCTTCGTGCCGGTACGGCGGGGTCTCGAAAGGTCCGGTGTCGAGCGCATGCGGACGTCAGAGCGGAGATCTACATGATGCATGATCGTGCCGGAGGATCGGGGTTCGTGGGACGCTTTCTCGGCAGCTGGCGGCTGGCGCTCGGTGAGCTCGTCATCGTCGCCCTCGGCGTCCTGATCGCCCTGTGGGCGGACCAGTGGATGCAGGCTCGAGAGGAGGTCGCCAGGGAGGTCGGCTACCTGGAGCGCCTGCACGCGGACATCGGGGCGGATCTCAGATCCCTGCGGTTCAGCGCCGATCAGGCGCGGAACCGGCTCGCCATCACGAGGCAGGTCGATGCCTGGCTTCACGACCCGAACGCCATGCCCGATCCCGACTCGCTGGTCGTGAAAGTGCACTTCGCGGGCGTTCTCTTTCCACCTACGATCTCGAAGTTCACGATCGACGAGCTGAAGTCCACGGGGGACCTCCGCCTGTTGAGAAACGAGGCGCTCAAGAGGCAGATCGCCGACTACTACAATCAGATCGGGCTGCAGATCGACGAGTGGAGCACCTGGGGTGACGAGGGGATCACCGAGACGTACTTCCGGGAGCTGGCCTTCGTCATGGACCCCGAGCTCCGACTTCGGGCGGGCACGTTCGACCCCGCGCTGATGCGGCGGTTCCTGAGCGCTTCCGGCGAGGACGCGCCCTCGAGTTACGTCGAGACCCGGCGCGACGCACCGGAGATCGGAGCGACGCGCGCCGACGCCGACCGGATGCTCCATCGCATGCGAACGCGTCCGAACTTCGAAGGTTACCTTCGTGACAGCATGTACTGGGCTCACCTGTCAGCCCAGCTGCTCGACGGTGTCATCCTCTCCGCCGAAGAGCTGGAGGCGACGATCGCGGCGGAGCTGGAGACCCTGAAGAGGTAGGACCACGGAAGGAAACGGGCATGAAGAATGACGGGTCGCAGGAAGGCAAGTCGCCGTCGCTGCTGATCGATGAGAGAATCGAGGAACTGGACGACTGGCGGGGCGAAATGCTCGGCCGGCTCCGCGCGCTCGTCCGGGAGGCCGATCCCGAAGTCGTCGAGGAGTGGAAGTGGAACGTCCCGGTGTGGTCGCACGACGGATTGATCTGCACGGGCGAGACCTACAAGACCGCGGTGAAGATGACGTTTCCCAGGGGGGCGACCCTCGAGGATCCTTCGGGCCTCTTCAACTCGAGTCTTCACGGGAACACGAGGCGCGCCATCGACTTCCACGAGGGAGAGAAGGTGGACGACGAGGCGCTCAAGGCTCTCGTTCGCGCCGCCGTGAGCCTGAACAAGAGGAAAGCCAGGGGCTGATCCGCGCAATGCGAATGGGCCGCATGGCGGAGAGCTGAGAGGAGATCGTGACGCCGATCGGGAGCAGCTGAGGGGTCGGCGCGATCAGCGTCCGCCTTCCAGCGTGCATTATCGCTGCTTCGCGAGCACTTCGTGGAATCTCTCCTCGGCCCGGTCGATGAACCTGACGTAGCCGGTCCGATCGATGAACGGATCCACCGGGTTCTCGGCGTCAGGGCGCTCGAGCAGCTTGCGCTTCATGTCGAAGAAGCTCGCGTGCGAGGCCAGGAAGATGTCGGCCGGCAGACTCCGTAGTGTACTGAAGCTCCGCTCGAAATCCGACCGGATGCCCGGATACGTCTCCGGCTCGACGAGTGATACGAAAGGCAGCAGCGTGAGACTGCAGATGTCGACCGCAAGCAGTTCGCGGTCGCCGTCGCGGACCGGGAACGACCACGACGTACAGCCGGGCGTGTGGCCGGCGGTGACGTGCGCGGTGAGCGCGAGAGGTCCGAGGCGGATCGTATCGCCGTCTTCGAACCGGTGGTCGACGCGCGGAGCTGGAAACCTGCCGAGCCCGAGAAACCCGACGTATTTGAGAGGGACCAGAGTGGGGTCCCCGGAGCCGCCGGACTCGATGACATCCGCGTCGCCTTCGCTGATCCACAGTTCCGCGCCCGACGTCTCCTGCAGGGCGCTGAGTCCGCCGGCGTGGTCGGCGTGCGCGTGCGTGTTCAGCAGCACCTTCACGTCGTGGATGTCGAAGCCCAGCGCGGCGATGCTCGCCACGATCGCCGGAGCGGTCTCGGGAAAGCCGCCGTCGATCAATACGTGTCCCTCCGGTCCGGTGAGCAGGAACGAAGTGACGCCGGCGCCACCCACGTAGTAGAGGTTTCCGGCGATGCGGAACGGCTCATCGGCCGTCCCGCGGTTCCTCCTGATCGCCGCGCGCCACTGGCTGCCGAGCACAACTACCAGGGTGGCCGCCGCTCCCAGCGCCAGGAGCCTCCAGGGCCGCCTGATCCGCAGCCGCATTCTAATCACGCCCCCTTCCGAGCAACGACCGCGTCCCTACCGTTCGGGGTCCGCTGCCCAGGGTGGCCCGGTCGTCCGCCATTCTGGCAAGCGCCAGCGAACCTGCGGCGCAGATCGCACCGCGGATGCGTCTCTTCCATTTGCTCACTGTCATTTCCTCGGTTCTCCTGATTTGTGCTTAGGAATGTCCGGTGTGGGTCGGGGAACCAGTGGACCTGGTGACACGCGTATACGGCGCGGATGCTCGGTCCCCTTCCTATTGTCGCGTCTTTGCCCTTCTATGGAACGGCAAACTGCTCTCGGATCACCACGTGAGCGCCACCCGCTTCCGGACGTCGCTGCACCAGGAAGGTCTGATCTGAGGGCGCGCTTCCCGAACGAGACCGGGTCGGCCGTTACACCCTGACAGGCGGAGAAGATATGGGCTCGTTCGAATACGTGATGGTGCTCGTATCGATCGTGATCGGGCTCGCCGTCACTCACCTGCTCAACGCGCTCGCGACTGCGGTTCACCGGATCCGGGGCCACGGAGAGCCGCTGCATCTCGAGGCCGTCTACGTCCTGTGGGTAGCAGCCGTCCTCATCTGGCTGATTTCCTTCTGGTGGTGGGAGTTCAAGTTCCAGGAGATCGAATCGCACTGGTCCTTCGGTCTGTACCTGTTCGTGGTGTCGTACGCCGTGGCTCTCTTCCTTCTCGCGGCGGTGCTGGTTCCGAGCCGCATGGCCGGGGTGAACGACTCGTACGCCTACTTCATGGACGGCCGGAAGTGGTTCTTCTGGGGGCTGCTCCTCGTGATCGCCCTGGATACGGTCGACAGCTTCCTCAAAGGCACGGAATGGACCCTCCGCCCTTTCTCCCTCTTCTATTGGTTGGTCTTCATCGCGGCGGCGGTGGCAGGAATGATCTCCACACGGCGGAGCATCCAGCTCGCCTGCGCGACCGCCGCCGTCACGGTGCAGTTGGTCTACATGTTCCGCGAGGTGGGCGTCCTCGGATCGTGGTAGGCGGCGCCCGTAGCCGCCCGGTGAGCCCCTGAGCGCTGTACCGTCGCCCGCTCGCACCGCACGACCCTACTGGAACCTGAATGCCAGCGGGAAGATCACCACCACGATCCATGCCCAGATTGCGTATACCGGCAGATACGCTGTCTGCCACCTCTCCAGGGGTGCGAAGCCGGAGCGTTTCCCAAGCAATCTCGCGTAGAGCACCGCTGACCAGCTCAGGTTCACCACGAGGATCAGGTTCTCTCCGAGGGCGGCCACCCGGTTGGGAGTGAAGCCGAACGCGGAGATGCGCATGAGGATGGCCCAGAGAGCCATGGCGTCCACAAGGAGCGCGCAGATCACCAGCACGAGTTGCAGGACATCGAAGAAGCCGGGCTCCGCCCGGGGGTCCCTGGCCGAAATCGTGTACAGGAGCAGGCCCACCACGAGGACGAGGAGCAGGTCGAAGCCGATGAGGACCTCCCGCTCCACGTCGATCCCGCTCCCCGTCCACACCATCGTGACCAGGAACGCCACGAGCATGAGGGTGAAGAGTGGCGTGAACAGCAGAGTGAGCACTGGCGCCATGTTCTCGATGACGCTCTGCTTGGCCTCCACGAGCCAGCCGGCGATGACGACCGCTCCCGCGGCCCCGCAGGGCAGGATCCAGGAATTCAGGAGCGATTCCGCATCCAGGCCGATGGCGCCGAACACGAACATGGTGAAGCCCATCAGGACGCCCCCGCCGAGGGCGATGAGGACGAAGTAGATGAACCACTCCCCGGTGAAGCGGACGTAGTTCATGCGCTGGTCATGACTCCGCCAGGCGCCGCCCGCGTATCCGACGCCCACGGCGAGCCAGAGCGCGATGGGAAGGTGCAGGGCCGCCAGCACCTCCGTGTTCCCCATGGGTGTGAAGGGGAGCAGGTTGACGGCCAGGGCTCCCGCGATGAAGGGCGCCGCCAGCCTCAGCAGGCCCGCGGAGTCCAGTCCTCGCTTCCACGCGAAGAAACCGGCGAGGAAGGGGAGGACGAAGAGGCTGAGGTTCCGGATGTAGAAGGACTGAGAGGCCAGCGTGCCGTCCGTCAGGTTCAGCCCGAAAAGTCCGGGCAACTTGATGGCCACCGCCGCGGCCACGGCCAGCCCAAGGGCCACGCGGGCCTCCGGGCTCCATGCGGCCCCGCTCCCCGCGGCTTCCGCCACCACCAGGCGCTTCCACAGACGTTCGGAGTACTCCCGGGCGAACTCCCGGGACAGCGCGTCGAGTTCGCCGAGGCGCTTCACGCCGATCAGGAAGGCCTCTTCCCCATCGAGACCCGCCTCCTGGAGGTCGGATACCTGGTTTCGGAGGTGGTCTTCGAGCTCATCCACATCCGCAGTCGTAATCTCCTGCCTTCGGAGCACGTAGGACCGCCATTCTCCAATCCGTTCCTCAAGCACCGGTACGCCTCCTGATAGCGCCGTCAGATTCCCTGCGGCGCGAGTTTAGAAAACCAGAACGGGGTTCCGCGGAGCGTATCCTCCACGACCTGCCACTGCCGCTGCTGATTGGTGAGCTCCTCGGAGCCCTCCTCGCTGAGCTCGTAGTACTTCCGTCGCCGGCCCGACTCGGATCGGCCCCAGCGCGCCTTCACCAGACCGTTGCGCTCCAGGCGGTGGAGGAGTGGGTAGAGCATGCCGTCCGTCCACTGCAGCTTCCCGCCGGACAGCTCGTCCACGCGCTTGATGATGGCGTAGCCGTAGCTCTCGCCCTCGCTCAGGATGGCCAGCACCAGGGGAGTGGCGGACGCCGCGACAAGGTCCTTGCCTATGTCCACGCCGGACGCCGCGAGCGGATCGGGAACGGATCTCGTTCATACATAGAGGTAGTATACATAGGTGTTCTATGTATTGGCAAGCACCTGAGGAGACGATCGCTCGCGTCCGCGGCGATCGGTCCGCATCATGGATGCGCGTCAACGGGAGTGGCGCCGCGTGTTCCGTCCTGAGAACCCGAACCACAACCAGGTGACAGCGCTCTATGGCTACGAGATGCTACGGTTCGATGGACGAGGTGAGCAGCCTGACGCGGCTGTCCTGGGTCTTGGTGCGGAGGGTGTTCGCTTTGCGCGCCGCTGACCGCCAGCCGGGCGGAGGACGAGGATGAGTCCGAAGGAGGTAGTGCGGGCGTGGGTGGCAGCGTTCAACGCCGGCGATGTCGAAGCCCTCGCTGCCCTTTACGCCGAAGACGCCACGAACCACCAGGTCGTACGCCTGCCAGTCACGGGTCGAGACGCGATTCGGGAGCAGTTTGCGCGCGAGTTCGCTGAGGCCGACATGACGTGCGCTGTCGAGAATCTGTTCCAGGACGGAGACTGGGCCATTCTGGAGTGGCGGGATCCCAGGGGACTTCGCGGTTGCGGCTTCTTCCAGGTCATCGAGGGAGAGATCCGGTTTCAACGAGGCTACTGGGACCAGCTTTCGTTCCTGCGGGAGCAGGGGCTGCCTGTTCCCGGAGACCCATGAGTTTGACGGCAGTCAATTTCCGTGATTCAATAGGGTAGAGGCCAGACTCACTGCTGGAGGAGATCATGCGCTCTGCCACGACTGCTCTCCCGATGGTCCTGTTGTTCCTGGCCGTGGGCTGCGCCCCTTCGCCGTCCGCACACCTGGAAGCCAACAAGGACCTCGTGCGCCGGTTCACCGAGGCGACCAACGCGGCGGACTGGGAATCGCTTGCCGCGATCGTCGCCGAGGATTTCACCCGGCACAGCGCCGCCACGGCCGGTCCTCCCGTGAAGTCACGCGACGAGTTCATTCAACTGCAGGAATCCTTCCTGGTCGGCTTCCCCGATCAGCGGGTCACGGTACGACGGCT
>Ga0210060_1000392_pt1 | contig 15872 bp, 10 predicted proteins | sample Joice_CattailNLB_FD_184871 | JGI IMG/M metagenome (GOLD analysis project Ga0210060, IMG submission 184871) | Wetland microbial communities from San Francisco Bay, California, USA, that impact long-term carbon sequestration - Joice_CattailNLB_D2... | ecosystem: Environmental > Aquatic > Marine >...
GTGTTCTGTACGTCTCTCTCGCTCGTTCCCGGGCTCGCGGATCCCGCTACTATGGGTCCTTACCTGGGGAATCTGCCTCTGGACCTGGACCACCAGGGGGTGATCAACGTCCTCGCGATGCTCCGGCGGCCCGTCTCCCCGTATTACTGGCTCCCGGCAGTTGACTGTGAGGTGCCGTTTCGCGGCATCGTGGAAACGACCCGGGTGATCCGGGAAGCGGATGCCGGCGGCCACCACCTCGTATATCTCCTGAACTACGTCCATCGCGACACGACCGAGTTCGCGCGCACGGACGATGATCTCGCGCAATCGTACGTGGGAGGCCTGCTCGATCTGTTTCCCGACCTGACCCGGCAGGACGTTCACTCGACACACGTCTTCAGGGCTCCGTACGTGGAGCCGATCTGGACGCCCGGATACGCGAAGCGAGTGCCGCCGGCAGAGCTGGTTCAGGGGCGAGTGTACCTCGCAACGACGGCGCAGGTCTATCCCAACGTGACCTCATGGAACACGTCGATCGGGCTCGCGACGGACGTCGCGAATCGGATTCTCGCTTCCAGTGAGGTCAGCCCCGCCTCGATCGAGGAGGTCGCTTGAGACTCGCGGGCCTCTCCGTCGACGTGGACTCGGTGGCGAGTCACCTGGAGGGCTATGGTTTCGAGCGACCCCAAGATGACGGATCGGCCTACTCGACCGCTGTCCCGAGGGCGCTGGACGTGTTCGACAGGGTCGGGGCTCGAGGCACCTTCTTTCTCATCGCGGAAGAAGCCGAGAAACACACTGATACTGTCCGTGAGATCGTCCGGCGCGGGCACGAAGTGGCCAGCCATTCGATGACTCACGGCCTTCCTTTCGCCAACCTGACGGAGGAGCGCAGCCGATCCGAGATCTTCGACTCGAAGGTGTTGCTGGAGCGGATCTCGGGAGCCCGAATCGATGGATTCCGGGCACCGAGCTGGGACGCCGGCGCCGACCTGATCGCCGAGTTGGAACGGGCCGGTTACCGCTACGACGCATCGGCTTATCCGTCGATCCTGCTCCCCCTGCTTCGCCGGGCGATCGCGTCGCGGAGCGCCGGGGGTGCGGTGCGCACGGTCTCGGGCCTGTGGGACGGGGTGTTCGGTCGGACCGGGCCGCACAGGTTGACGGTCGGTAACAGGACGATCTACGAGATTCCGGTCGCGACCACTCCGATTCTGAGACTCCCCTATTACCATACGATGAGCTATGTTCTGCCTGGCCCCGCATTTCGGCTCATCGGCATCGCCGCGCGCGCCCGCCGATGCCCCATTTCGTACCAGTTTCACGCAGTCGACTTCCTGGACACGGCGCAAGACGATCTGGACGAGCGCATCGCCCGTCATCCCGGGATGGAGCTTTCCCTGTCCACCAAACTGACGCTCGCGCAGGACTGTCTTCAGCGCCTCGGCCGGGCTCGCCAGGTGGTTCCGCTGCGCGAGATCGTCGATTCCCTCGATCGCCCTCCGGCGGGGCGCCTCAGCACCTGAACCCAACACAACGAGTCAAGACCATGGATACGAACGAAATCATTTTCCTTCCGTCAGACAGAGACTCGTCGGGCCGTAGTTTCGGGGACGAGGAGGTGCAGCTTCTCCGCGAGGTCATCGAGGGCGGCAACCTGTTCTGCGTGCCCGGCAACATGGTTCCCCGGTTCGAGCGGGCGTTCGCTGACCTGTACGGGGTGCCGCACGCCCGCGCCGTGACCTCGGGAACGGCCGCCGTCCACACTGCGCTCGGCGCGCTGGATATCGCCCCCGGCGACGAGATCGTGACGACTCCCATCACCGACATGGGCGCGATCACCCCGATCCTGTTCCAGGGCGCCGTGCCCGTGTACGCGGACGTGGAGTGGGACACGCTCAACATCTCGGCTGACACCATCAGGCCCCGGATTACCGAAAGGACGCGAGCGATCATCGTCACGCACCTGTTCGGCAACCCGTGCGACATGGATCCGATCATGGCGCTCGCGGCCGAGCACGACCTGCCGGTGCTCGAGGACACGGCGCAGGCATATCTGGCCACTTACAAGGGACGCCTGGTCGGCACGTTCGGCGATATCGCCGCCTTCAGTTTCCAGCAGGGAAAGCACATGACCACGGGCGAGGGCGGCATGATCATCTCCTCGGACCCGGAGCTGGCTCGCCGGGCCCGCGTGTGGGCCGACAAGGGATGGAACTACGATCCGAAGGCCCCCGATCACGAGTTCATGGGCCTCAACTACCGGATGACGGAACTTCAGGGAGCGGTCGGACTCGCGCAGCTGCAGAAGCTGCCAGGCATGGTCGAGGCGCGCGTCGCCTCGGTCGGGTTGCTCCTCGACCGGATCGAGGACATTCCGGGGGTGAAGATCGCGCGCGTTCACCCCGAGGCTGCAGCTACGTGGTGGCGAGTTCCCCTCCTCATCGACGTTGACGAGATCGGAGTGACGCCGGCGGAGATCGAGGCGGGACTCAAGCGCGTGAAGATCTGGGCGAAGGCGGGCTACATCAGTCGCCCGGCCTTCCACTGCGCCCAGTTCACCGAAAAGAGGACCTTCCGGGACACCTGGTGGCCCTACAGCGCGCACACCGCTCCGCTTCCACCGGAGACACTCGAGGAATACCCGGGCTGCCGCGATGCGCTACGGCGTGTCCTCGTCATTCCGTGGACCGAGAAGCATGAGGAGGAGCACGCGATCTACGTGGCCGACCAGATCCGGGCGGTCGTCGAGTCGAAGAGGGCCGCGAGCGTGTCGGGAGGTCTGGAGACGTGAACAGTCCACGAAAGGTCGCAATCGTCGGCTGCGGAGCCATCTCCCGCGCACACGCTACGGCGATCGAAGCTCTGCCTCAGGTGGAGCTCGTGGCGCTCGTGGACACGGATCCGGCGGCACTGGCGAAAGCGGAAAGCGAGCTGGGTGCTCCTGGGTTCGCAACGGTCGCCGATCTGATCGCCGCCGGAGGCGCCGACGCCGCGTGCATCTGCACGCCTCCGGCCCTTCACGACGGGATTGCCGAAGTACTGCTCGCTGCGGGGTTGGACGTGCTGTGCGAAAAGCCGCTCTCCGTCTCGGCGGCCGTCGCACAGGCAATGATCGCGAGCGCGGCCGACGTCAATCGGGCTCTTTCCGTGTCGGACAAGTTCCGGCACGTGGGGGACCTCATCGAAGCCGGCGAGCGACTGCGGTTGGGAGAGATCGGGTCGCCAATCCACTTCGCGGTGTGCTTCTGCGCACCCGTCGGCGTGAGGGATCGCTGGCCCTCCGATGCAGCGCTTTCAGGTGGCGGAGTGCTGATGGACAACGGGCCACATGCCTTCGATGTGCTGAGCCACGTGCTGGACGCGCCGATCGAGGATCTCGCGGCCGTCTTCGCGAAACCCTCGCTCGCGCCGCCTGTCGAAGACACTGCCCTGCTGCATTTCCGCACGGAGAGCGGCAGTACGGGCCGGATAGAGCTGTCTTGGGTCTACTTCACGAAAGATCTCGACTATCTCGTCATCCAGGGTACGGAGGGCACGATTCGGATCGGCTGGACGGGCGGACAGTTGAGGCACCATGGCGAGCGTGAATGGATGCCATTCGGGTCGGGTTACGACAAGGGGGCCGCGTTCCGGGGTGTGTGGGAGGCGTTCCTGAGCAGCGGACCCGTGGCAGGCAACTCGCGCGAGGGTGCGGCCGCGCTGGAGTGGATCGAGACAGCATACGACTCGGCGCGATGAAGGATCCTGATCCCCGACCGGGTGTCCCCGATCAACCGGGCGGCGCCAATGCTCGAAGGAGTTGGAGCGGCATCTGGCTCCTTCTGGCGTCGGTCATCGTCGCGATCCTCATTTCGGAACTGCTGATACGAACTCTGTTCCCCCAGGAACTTACGCCGTTGGGAGGGTGGGCCAGTTGTTGCGGAGACTTCTTCGAGCCGGATCCGCAATATGGCTGGATGGCGCGCCCGGGGTACCGCGGAGAGTATGTACACGACACGCAAGTCGCGATCAACTCTCTGGGTCTGAGAGATCACGAATATGGTCCCAAGCGAAACGACGAAATCAGGATACTCTCGCTGGGCGATTCCTTCGCGTTCGGCTTTGGAGTAGAACTGGAGGAAGACTATGCTAAGATGTTGGAAAATATGCTTCGTAAGCGCTTCCCAACAGTCGAGATATCGGTGATCAATGGCGGGTTGGCCGCATACAACTCACACCACGTGATAATGGAGTTCGATCGCCTTCAACCTCTCCTTGATCCTGATTTCGTCATTGCGGCCTTCGTCGCGGGAAACGACGTGGCAGACAACCCTGTCTTCGACGAGCAACTCGAACAGTGGCTGCAGTCGCCGGTCGGCTTCCTGGGACGACATAGTCACCTGTTCAGACTGATCCTGCGGTCCACTTTTGCGCCCAGGTACTTCGCGGCCAATCGAAGCAAGAAGAACATAGAGTACACGAACGGCCTCTTGGACGATCTGGACGCCGACGTGCATCGGGCGAACCTCCCGCTTGCGATCCTGATCATCCCGGCACGCCACCAGGTACGCCCGTCCGTCAACCCTGGCACAGCGCTCTTGGATCGACTCGGAGCGCAAGGCTATATCCTCAGGCAGAACAACATGGTCCGAGAGCACCTTGAAACCACAGGTGTTCCGTACGTCGACACGTACCCGGCACTGGCAGAGCGCGACAGCATCGACGCGGTGTTCTTCGACGATGACCCTCATACCAACGCACTTGGGTACCGAATTATCGCTGAAGCCACCTACGAGGCGATTCTCCCGACAATCGAAAAGCTGGTAGAAGAGCGCACCGCAGTGTCACCGTAGGCGTTTGGTTCCGGCTGAGGTGCAGGGCTCAACGCGAAGCAGGCGCGCCGTCCGCGAGCTCCGGACAGGTCAGTTTGCCGAGAGCCCAGGGCGTGAGCAGGTCGCTGCAGGCAATGCGGTCGAACAGGATCCTGCTTACAAGCTCGTGGCCGCGACTCCGGTAATGGACGTCGTCCCAGAAGTAGCTGCCGATCTGGCTGCAGTCGCCTTCCAGCCGGGCCACGAAGTCTCCCTCCAGGTCCACTACCTCGACGCCTCGATTCATCAGGCGACCGACCACGTCAGAGTTGTTGCCGGCAATCCCGTCACACACCTGGGATCTGCTTGGTGCCACGAATACGATTGCAGCGACGCGGCCCGAATCCGACGCGAGCGGAAGATCCGCCAGCATAGTCAACAGGGCGTCTATGTTGGTCGATACCACGTTGAGCGTGTCGTACGGGGGAACGATGTTCTCGGGTATCGTCCAGAGCCGATTGATAGCTCCTGGCAATATCCCCCGTACGTCATACCGCCCATTGAGGTGGTTGACCGACAGCCGCAGGAGGTCCCAAAGAGCCGAGCGGGGTCTCTGCATTGGATAAGCGTAGTTGCCCGGTGCGATCAGCTGGAGGGGGGGACGTTCCCAGTCGTTCGGAATCGTGTAGAACATCAGGACGTCGGCCCGCACGGCATTGCTCAAGTCGCGACCGCGTCGAGCCATCTGTGTGACCGAGTAGCCATTGACGCCGCCGTTCAGCACCTCGACCGAGGGCAGAGCGTCCCTCAGCATCGATTCCAGCCGAGTCGTGAAGAGGTCGGCGTGCTCCGTCCTGCTGCCACCGTACGTGACCGAATTTCCAAGTACGAGGATCTGAGGCTTTCCCTCGAGCTGCCGGGAGGGATCGGTTTCCCTGAGTCCCAAGTCGTTGATGAAGACAGTCACACCGAGCCTGCTGGCCTCCTGATTCGGTCTGGGCTCGTAGCCCCACTCGCTGTTCGATTGATAGAGGACGGGAGAAGTCATACCCAACAGACGCAGCAGGACCTCCGATGCCAGAAGCGCGATTAGAAGCGAGCCGGCGAGGAGCGCCACATTCGCCTTCTTGGAGGTCCGGCTGTGGATCACCATGTCGCTCCCTTCCCGTGCCCGCCAAGAATCTGACGGTGGTTGCTGAAAGGTAAAGCGGTCTGCATGAAGCGGTAAGTCCACGGCGGACAGGGGGTCTACTCCAACGTGGTTGGCGGGTGCTCCTCCGGAAAGACCAGCGCAACCTTCACTCCCGGCCCCTCATAGCTCATATCAACCCGGAAGCGCGCCGAGAGAGCCGGGATCAGATCGGCCCCGGGCGCTCGCCCGAAAGTCCGGCTCTCGTAGATCCACATTCGATCCCCGCTCACTGCGAGACGCTCCAACAGCTCGTCGAGCGAGTCCGAGTCGACACCCGGTGTTGGGTGGAGCGGATACACCAGGGTGGGAAGGCCGACGTCGTAGTACGAGAAGACGCTCGATACGTAGGGGACGGTCACGAGCACCATGTCTCCGGGCTCCGCGTGCATGCGAATGTGCTCGACGGCGTCTCTGTGATCCTCCTTGAAGTACCTCTCGTTCCGGTAGTAGTTGGACAGCGCCGTCACGAAGACGACAGCGACTACGGCCGCTGCAATCCTCCTCACGCTCACTCTGAAGCTCGTGACTCCCGCTGAGAGAACCACGATGAATGGTGGAAAGGCCAAGATAGCGTAGCGGACATTGTAGGGGTGTTCTGTAGCCAGTGCGCCGATGGCGGCAAAACCGAGAGCCGACACAGCCCAAAGAGACAGGGCAAGGAGTGCGGCCCGATGCTCTCTGGCGAGCCGGGCGATTCCGCAGACCACCAGACCACCGAACAGCAACGCCACGGGAACGATCCACGGCAGGGCCCTTCGCACGAATTCCGCGGCATCCGGTTGGTGCAATTCGGTGGTCGACGGGCCGAGAGAATAGCCAGCACTGAAGGCGTAGGCCGTGTAGGCAAGATCCTGGAGACTGAAGACCCTCTCGGGGGCTGAAGCTCTCGGTGGCAGGCCAATCAAGCTCACGACGCCGGGCACCGCAAACAGCGCCACGATCGCGAAGCGCTTCATCCATACCGTGCGGTGGACGGGATCGGAAAGGAGAGCATACGTGAAGAGAAAGCCGATGAACGCCAGCCCGACAGTCTGGCACAGGAAGACCGAGGCCGTCGTTACGGCAAACAGGATGACTCGAAACCGAGTGGGTTCGCTCCTGAGCTTCTCGAGGAGGTACAGCGATGCGAGGGCTAGAAACAGCAACATGGAATACGGTCTGGCATCCTGGCTGTACCAGACATGAAACGGCGACAGGGCCAGGAATGCGGCCGCATAAGCGGCCTCGGTCTTCCCGATCCAGCGTCGGGTGACATCATGAAGCAGAGGAATCGATGCGACGGCGAACATGACCGAAGGAAGTCGCAGTATGAACTCGCTGCGGCCAATGTGCAGGAAACCATGAACGACCAGATAGTAGAGGGGAGGGATGTTCGAGTTTGCCGCCGTCCGCGCGATTACATCGTGGAGGGACCCCGACGAGCTCACGAAGGTCACTGCCTCGTCCACCCACAGGCTCTGGGCGCCGAGAAGGAGCAGCCGCAGAGCTAGCGCCATACTCGTGGTGGCGGCCACTGTCAGCAGCAGACGCAACCGGTCTCGGGGAACCGAGGACTGGCTGCCCTGCTGCTGAGACGAGGCGTCATTCAATTGGCGACGCCCTTCGAAGCGCTTGATTGGCTGGATGGCGGTACCTTGGCCAGTATCAAGTAGTTGGCGAATTCGTGCACCAGGGAATACTCGCTCACCAGCTGTGGACTCGCTTCGGATTTTTCGATCAGCAGGTAGGTCGCAACAGACTCCCCGAAATGACCCTCGTCATCGTAGATCGCGTTCCTGGCGGTGAACAGACGCAGCACCCGCGGCTTCTTGAATCCCATGATCTCATTCGCGCCCACGTTCTCCGATATGTACCCGTAGATTCCCAGCATTTCTGGAGTGTAAGACTCGTTCGTGTCCTCACTGACGGAGCGGTACACGATGTGACCGACGCTGACGACCGTGAACATGATCAGGTAGCCGGCCAGCAGCGGCTTTGCTCTGCGTCCCTGCCCGCAGCGAACCAGGATATACCTGACACCCTTCAGCCAGAAGAACACCAAGAATGGTGCGACTGGAAATATGAAACGGATGCCTTGCCTTGCTGGCCAGATCAGGAGAATCAGCAGGTTGGCTGCGACGTAGACCAGCATGTAGAGGTGCTTTTTCCAATTGTGCATCATGCCCGCCAGAATCGGCACCATCGCCGCAACCATCGATATGCCGGTGATGTTCTTGAGCGTGAGAAGCTCCCCGATCAAGCCCATGTAGTAGACGGCATTGGAGGCGAACGACTGCAAGGAGGCGCTGAACAGTTCCTCGTAGTGGTTTCCCCCGCCCTGGGGAAACACCTGGCTCGAGGCGGCGAATAGTACAGCAAACACGAAGTAGGGGATGATCAAGCTGATCTTGCCCGGTCGTGGCTGTTGCTGGAAGAGCTGATATGTCAGGAGCGTAGGGAGCAGGGAGATTCCAATGTCTCGAGTGAAGTACGAGTAGAATATCAAGACTCCGAGCAGGCACTGACCGAGGTAACCGGTCCTTCGTCGCTGCATCAGCAGCAGGCTGGAGAGACTGAAGAACAGGAACGGTAGGTCGGCGAATATTCGATCCGTATAGTAGATGAATCGGGAATGAAACCCGATCATGATCGTGATGAAGAAGGCGTAGAACACGTCCTGGAAGCCATCCCTGAACAGGTAGAAGATGACGGGTACGGACAGGACGAAGAAGAGGGAACAGAACACCTTCAGCACGATGAAGTTGAGACCGAGGTAATGGTAGACGGGCGCCAGGAGGAGAGGGAGGCCGCTCGGGTACAGGTAGGGGCCCATGAGCTTTGACGAGTTGTCCATTGAGTACTTGTTCGCGACGAACAGTTGCTCGAGAGTCCCATCCAGGATCGACCTCGCCTGCTCAATGTACAGGGCGAAGTCACCTCCCCAGTCATGGCCCGCGTGTATGGATACGAGGCAGAGCAGGCCGGCAGTCAGTGTTATCAACCAGAGATCCACACTCGCCCCCTGGTGAGTTGGCCACCATGGCGCCGAGACTGCAGTGGACTGCTCTTTCTCAGACGTAGCGGTCCCCCGCCCTTCCTGGAAGGAGTTAATGCGGTTGCCGCTCCAGCCCCCCGGTGAGTCGAGTGTCACCATCTTCGCCCAGGTTTGGATCCCCACGCGGTCGTGGACGGAAACCGGAATCCGAGGCGGTAAGGTAGCGCTCGCAGGCCACCGTTGACGAGCGGGTAGGGCAAGCGCTGGATTGGGGACGCTCGGCCTTTATCGCAGAGTCAGGCCCCTACTGGACCGTGACTGTGATATAGTCACTGGCTGCTATGACACCGTCGCTGGCCGTCAACCGCAGGACATAGGTGCCTGGTTCGGAGAATCGAACTCGCGGGCGAAGGGTGGCCGCCGCCATCGGAGTCACGGAGGTGTCGTCCACGTCCACGTATCGACCCACCCCTGCCGACCCGTAGTTGCCGACGCCCCACATGAGGTTGGGTGCACCCGAGAGACCCAGAGTATTGAGGTTGGCCCGCTGGTAGATCGGTACCCCGTCGAGCCACAGCGTGATCTCACCGTCCTGGAAGCCCGTCTTCAGGTAGGCGACGAGCTGGAACCAGCGTCCCTTGGGTACCTGTACTCCCGGACGCGTGATCTGGGCGTTGTGCCAGTCGTGAATGACGATCGCATCGTCCCCGCCCTCGAAGGTGGACTGCTTGACGGCGACCACCCAGGTCGGATCGTAGGGCGAAGCCTCTTCCTTGAACTGGAAGATGTTCACATAGTGGTCGGCCAAGTCCGCCACGACGTAGTCGGTCGGCCAATAGTACCACGCTGAGTAGTAGGCGGAAGACTGATCAAACCTCCAGCGAAGGAGTTTGGCCGAGTAATTCATCGGCGGGGTCAGCGCCGGGTCGTTGTACGCCCTCCAAGTGAACCTCCCGGAGTGTCCCCTCTGGGATGTGACGTAGCCGCCCCCCGAGTGATCGGCTCCGCCGTCGCCCGTCCATTCTGAGACATCTCCCGTCTCGAACGACGCCTCGAACATCCTCTCGGCAAAGCTGACGCTGCCCGGTCCCTCGATCTTGGACCAGAAGAGGAAGCGCGAGTCCACATCCGGAGAACTCTCGACCGTGGCGTCCAGCCTGAGCTCCTGTCCGACGGATACGACGGTGTCGGAACCGGCATCCACGCGGATCGAGGACGTATCGGCCTCCGCGGTTACCGTAACAGAGGCCGACACGACCACACCACCGCTGGCAGCAGTCACGGTTGCGAAACCGTCTCTGAGACCGATCACCCAGCCCGTGGCATCGACATCGGCGACACTCCGATCCGAGCTGTCCCACTGGACGGCCCGGTCCAGCGCGTTGCCACCCGCGTCCCTCGGGATCGCCGAGAACTGGCCGGTCTGATCGATGCCGAGACTCATCGAGCCAGGCGTGAGATCGACCGAGGCCACCGGAGCCTCCTCGATGCTGACAGAGGCAGTGTCGGCCAGACCGTCACGACTGGCCACGACCTGGAACTGGCCCGGGGATGTCCCGGCAGCGTACAGACCGGCCTGGCTCACGCTTCCGCCAGAGGCAGCCCACTCGACGGTACCACCGATTACGTCACCCGCGCCGTCGACCAGAACGGCTGAGAACTGCACCGTCTCACCCAGAAGCACAGTCGCGTTTGCCGGTGTCACGACGATGGATGTGGCCTCCGGCGGCGGCTCCGCGGATACTTCGACAATCGCTGTGTCTGAGACTCCCTGATTCGCCGATGCGATGACCCTGTAGGAGCCGGTTTCCAGGCCCGCCACGTAGGTTCCTTCGGCACTGATTACCCCACCTTCGCCTTGCCACTCGATCAACGCGGGAACGTGCCGCCCCCTGTCGTCCCACACCGATGCGTAAAACTGCACGGAGTCGCTCGGAGCAATCACGACGTTCGAAGGCTCAACATCGATTGTCAGCGCGCCAGCTGCCGAATCGTCCATGACCTCTACGGTAGCCGTATCGGCGAGGGCCTTTCCCTTCAGTTTTCCGTTCTTGCGGTTGGCAATGATCCTGTAGTGGCCCCTGGCATTCGCGGCGAAGAACACTCCGTCGTCGCTGATCGTCCCACCCGAGGCCTGCCATTCCACCGTATCCTGGACGATCGAGCCAAGTCCGTTGCGAAATTCGGCCCGAAAAGCGATCGAAGTGCCCGGCTCGAGCGATACATCACTCGGCACTATGGAGAGGACCAGCGGTTCCAGAGTCGGATCTTGAGTCGGTTCACCGGGACCGGCTATGGTTGGCACCCCTGTACAGGCGACCAGCACGCCGATCGCAACACACGCCGCTACCATGCTCAGATTCTGCCGCAGTTCCGAACCGGCCGTCGTGTACATCTTCCGACTCCCGCTGCCGAGAAATGCCTGACTGTTCCCGGCGACTTCCGCTGCATACTGCACACCGTCGACATATTCCGTACCAAGTGGTTTATTTCAAACAACTTGACGCAACTGGCTGGCCCTTCATCGGTCCGATTCAACCGGAACTTCGTTCCCACAGAGGAAAATAGTGCTCCATGGCGTCGCCCGGGCCGCATTGATCCCGCCACGCGACAGCCCGGTGCGCTGGGCCAGTGCGAGCCCGTCCTCATCTTATCCCGTGCCACCACTCAAGTCACCTCCGATGCAGGCAGCGATCCCATGATACGGGGCGTGAGGCCCTGAAGGTAGAACACGCGACGCGACGAGGTGATCCGGATTCCAGCAGAACTTGGTGATCTTGCGCAAGGAGGACGAGGTGCTGATGGCCGGGTTCCAGTGTCGTTCCTGAGGAACTACCAGCCGATACCCTGATAAGCCATCGGGTAGCCTCGAGCATCGAACATGCCGACGAGGTCCACAACCTCCCGGCCCACGAGAGGCTCAGATCTGAGTGCCTCGCGGCACCGCTCGTCATCGTGACCGACGACAATCGTCCGGGCGTGACGCAGCAGGTCGTCCATGCTGTCCACCATGATATCAGAAAGGTGCGGAAGGTGGTTCTCGACATACTCCCGGTTTGCTCCGGCTACCTTCGCGAGGCTCACCAGGCCATCGAAGATCCGGACATCAAAGCCCTTTCCGATCAGCCGCTCAGCCAACTCCACGAGCGGACTCTCGCGCAAGTCGTCAGTGCCCTTCTTGAAGCTCAGACCGACGAGGCCGACCTCGCGGTGCCCGATCTGGACGATCATGCGAAGGGCTCGATCGATATGCTCCTGATTGCTCTTCAGCAACGAGTTGAGCATGGGTAGCTCCAGGTCAAGCCGTCGGGCAGCGTGGGTGAGGGCTCGCAGGTCCTTTCCCAGGCAGGAACCTCCGAAAGCGAAGCCAGGACGAAGGTACTTTTCCGAGATGTTGAGCTTGTGATCCTGGCAGAAGATCTCCATGACCACCCGGCCGTCCACGCCTACCGCCTTGCTCACCGTAGCCAGCTCGTTGGCGAAGTTGATCTTCACCGCATGCCACGCGTTGTCGCCGTACTTCACGGTCTCTGCAACCTCGAGCGAGGTGGAGATGATGGGAGCCTCTGCTGCCGGATAGATGCTTCGAAGCGCAGCTTCACTCTCGGTGTCGGTCGCTCCGATGACGATCTTGCCGGGCTGGTTGAAATCCGCTATGCCGCTGCCCTCGCGCAGGAATTCCGGGTGATAACAGACTCCGAATTCCTTTGAAACGGTCTTGCGGCTGTGTTCCGAGATGCTCGGTATCACGACATCTCTCGTCGTGCCGGGAATGGTCGTGCACCGAACGACCGCCACGTAACGCCCCGACTTCTCCCGGATGGCCAGGCCTATCTGTTCGCTCACGCGCCGCAGATACTGCAGGTCGATACTGCCATTAGCCTGACTCGGCGTGCCTACGCAGACCCAGGCCATCTCCGTCTCCCGCACGGCTTGCTTCCAGTCGGATGTCGCTCGCACCCGACCCGCGCTCACCATCGCGGACATCAGGGGCCCGATGTCGGCTTCGATGATCGGGGAGAGCCCGCGGTTGATTAGATCAACTTTGGCATCGCTGATGTCCACCCCGATGACATTGTGCCCGCGGTCCGCGAGACAGGCCACCGATACCGCCCCGACGTATCCAAGGCCAAAGACTGCAATGTCCATTCAGATGCCTCTCCGCCAATCAGCCGCAGCGCTCGGACAAACAGCGCGCCGAGGAACCTCTGCCAGATACTAACCGAGACGCGTAGCACACGCCTCTTGAGCGCCGTGTCCTACTCTGCCGAAATCCGAACGAGTCGCTTCAACGCCGCCGATTCGTGCCAGACAGACTCTGGTAAGACATCCGAGCCGGAACGCACGAGACGCGACGCCCCGGCCACGAACACTTCCTTGAGATCATCGTCCGGCTGAAGCCGAAGGATGCAGACCGGTGCGTCCGTGGTCCATCCCTCGTGGACCTGGCGTGTCACCGCGGCACCGTCTGTTACGCAGACGTGATCGCGGTACCCGTCCCCAGACACTTCGATGATGTGAAGCCCGTCACTCGAATCGCTCGAGACCACCCGGGCATCCAAGTCCTGGTCGCCCGGGGCAATGACCGTGACGAGCGAATACGGCGCATGGCGCTCAACGCCGCATGTCACGACCGGTATCCTCTCTCGGCGCCCGTAGTGCAACTCAGCGATCCGTTCACCAATCTGCGTCTCGAGGTCATCGTTTGACGAGCCTTCCTGCGGATCGACGAACAGGAGCTGCAGGACGCTGCCATTCTTCTCAATTCTGACGCCCTGTTTCTTTCGGACCCATTCCACCCCGGCCGATGGGGCAATGTGAAACCGTTGCTCTCCCCGGTGATATCCCGCTCCCTCGAGCCTATCCACGATGAGCCAGTAGTGGTGGTGCATCGCCACGATTGTGCGGGCGTGGCGGACGGGTTCGGGCAGTCGCATGTAGCCGTCGTGATGTCCCGACATCACGACGCACTCGGAAGAAGTCGCCCAGATCCGCAGGCGGGGTTCGGGTGCCGACCAGATCTCTCCCCTTTCAGCGAGTATTCCCTGGTCCTTACCGTCGACAGTGAGGGTGTTGTGCGCTGCGGTCTCTCGCAGTGGCGTTTCCACTGCGTTCGGAATCGCTCGGCCGAGATCTCCTGGCCCGATCCCGTCTGCGCCCGGGTCTATGAGCAACGGCACGCCCCGAACCGCAATGGTCAGTCCCAGGGCATCCGCGTGGGCGTGCTTCCGGTTCGCGCTGTAACCGAGTGGGCCACAGTCCCAGAGCAGAACGTCAGTCCCATGCGCGGACACGGATCTCGAAACGTAGTAGCCTCCAGCCGGGAACGCCTTCGCTGCATTCGTCGCTTCTTGGGCACTCTCCTCGGCCCCGACCGCGCGGTGTTCGAGAGGCCCCAGCGCCCACCAGGTGTGATCCGACAACCATGAACCGGCCGATGGTACTGTTCCGATCTGATGGGCCCTGCAAATCAGGGGAGCATTGAAGCGCAAGTAAGTGTCCTCCGCCCATGAATCACCGACCAGCGGGAAGTCTCCGCGCCCGTTATCGATCCACGTCTCGAATTCCCCCATTCTCTCGACTACGGCGTGCAGCTCACCGGCTTGGACCAGATCGTTCCTCATCGCGATCAACCACAGCTCGGCAAGTTCGCCAGCGATGATCTTGTGGTACATGGTCGATCGCTCGGCATGCACGCCATCGGGACCAACCTGCTTCCCGAGCTCGCGACGCAGGATCCTCCAACCTTTGCTGCGCCATCGTCGAGCGCCGCGAAATTCGGGAAACAGCTCCCCGCAGAGAGCAAGGGCCTTGGCCTCGAGCAGAACGTGGTTTCCCGGGCTGTGATACTCGAGAGTCTGGTAGAGGTATTCCGAGAGACGTCCCAGCACGCGCAGGAAGTTGCTCTGATCATCCGCCGACCAGAGCGCGCACGGCAGGAACAGGAAATAGGCCCACACCCAGGCGTTGACTCGAAATGCCACCTCGAAAGGTGTGTCCCACGCCAGCTTCCCGAGTCTCCCTCCATTGGCCCGGATCCATGCCGATGAGAGCTCCACGAACGTGTTCGCGTAGCGCTCCTCTCCCGTGTACCAAAAGGCAAACCCCAAGGTCGCGAACCACGAGTGGCGATTCAGGTCGCACGTCCAGTCGCCGTCGCCCCGCGGCGCCGCGTGCCAATCGATAGGGTCCAGAATCACGGGCGGTTGGCCCCGAAAGGTGAATCGCCGGGCACATAGCTCATCAGCCTCAGCAATCGTGCGATCGCGACACACCGGAGGCACGCGCTCCGCGATTCGATTCACATCGGTCGGGTCAAAGTGCCAGCCCGGTGACTCTCGAGACAGGAAGTGATCTCGCAGAGAATCCGGGTCCGTTTGGTCTCGATTGGGCAAGTCCAGGCTCGACCCGGACTTCGATACCCGAAAGACGGCGTCCACGAGCTTCTTGCGAGCACTCCACGACAGTCGTCGTGGCAGGTACATTCGATCCTGAGATGCGACCTTTCTGGCCGCCCACAGAGCCCAGTGAGTGACGTTCGGCATCCCGGACTATTCCCTCACCCGCTCCGGCGCCCGCTGTCTGCGTCTCCACCTCACCAGGGCTCTCGCCAGGTCCCGGGTGACGCGTGCGATATGCCTGAGATCGGACGGCCGAACGACCAGGGCGTCGCGAAGCGTACATGCCTCCAGCACGCAGAACAAACGCAGAAACAGGATGGCCGCAATCCAGTAGGACACGGTTGCGGCGATACCGGCGCCTACAATGCCCAGCCGACCCAGCAGCATGACGTTGAGCACCACGTCGGTCACCGCAGCTGCAGTGAATATCGGCACTCCGATTTGGGGTCTTCCACTCGCGTTGGCGTAGCTCCAGGTCACGCTGACTGACGTCCAGGCCACAGTTCCCACAAGAAGCCAGCGAAAGGCTG
>Ga0210060_1000395_pt1 | contig 15782 bp, 7 predicted proteins | sample Joice_CattailNLB_FD_184871 | JGI IMG/M metagenome (GOLD analysis project Ga0210060, IMG submission 184871) | Wetland microbial communities from San Francisco Bay, California, USA, that impact long-term carbon sequestration - Joice_CattailNLB_D2... | ecosystem: Environmental > Aquatic > Marine >...
TGCAAAAAAAGTTTTTTCAAAGGTTTTAACATATTTCACTCTTGCAGGTGCTGTAATTTTAGTTCTGCTTTCTTTATTCATAGATGACTTAGTGAAACTTGAGATTTTTGGAAGGACAATAATCGGTTCTGCGTATTGGAGCGGATTGAATATAGTTCCTGTAATTCTTTTAGCGTATTTATTTAATGGCTTATATGTTGTTTTTACAGCAGGAATTTATATAAAAGAAAAAAGTATTTATGTCCCGCTTATTACAGGGATTGCTGCAATAGTTAATATAGTTATAAACTTTATTTTGATTCCTGTTATGGGAATTATGGGTGCTGCTTTGGCAACACTTGCGAGCTATTTTATAATGTCGGTAGGATTGTATTTGGTTACACAGAAATTTTATAAAATAGAATACGAAACAAAAAAAGTATTACTGATTTTTTCCAATCTGATGATTACAGGAATAATTTATTATATCCTGTATAATAACAATCAATTACTTTTGATTTACAAGTTTCTCCTTCTTATTTTGTTCTTAGCTTCAATTTTATTTTTTGTACTCAGCAAAGATGAAAGAAATTTTTTAACCAGTAAGTTTGTAAAGAGAAATTAATTTTAGAATGAACGGAAGTATTCCTGTTAAGATAAAAAGATTGAACGATGAATTTAATGATTTGCCACTCCCATCATATTCAACAACGGGAAGTTCCGGAGTAGATGTAAGAGCAGCTGTTAAAGAAGATGTGATTATTCCGAATGGTGAATTAAGATTAATCCCCACCAATTTATCAGTTGAGATTCCCGAAGGTTTTGAAATCCAGGTAAGACCGAGAAGCGGTCTTGCCGCAAATTATGGTATAAGCATATTGAATTCACCTGGTACAATCGATTCTGATTACCGTGGTGAAATAAAAATAATAGTAATGAATTTAGGTAGAGAGGAATTTAAAATTTCCCGAGGCGACAGGATTGCCCAGATGGTTGTTTCAAAAGTTTATAGAGCAGAGTTTCTTCTCTCTGAAGATCTCGAAGAAAGCATAAGGGGAAATGGCGGCTTTGGCCACACGGGCAAAACCTGACAACCACGTTGTTCTTTAATCTTCCTTTCTTTGTACATATAGAATTAAATTAGGTGTTTGATGTCGGATTTTATTCATCTGCATAATCATTCCCATTATAGCCTTCAGGATGGTGCCTGTACTGTAAATGCTTTAATCGGTGCGGCAAAGAAAAATAATATGCACGCTGTTGCGCTAACAGATCATGGCGTTATGTACGGCATCGCAGAGTTTTACAAAACCGCTGTTAAAGAAGGCATTAAACCGATTGTGGGAATGGAAGCCTACATAGTTAAGGAGGGCAGCAGAAAAGATAGAGGAAGTACCGATACTATTAACGGCAGAAAACAATCGAAACATTACAATCACCTTCTGCTTCTTGCAAAGAATAAACAGGGCTATAAAAACTTATCTAAACTTTCAACGTTAGGACATACAGAAGGTTTCTATTATAAACCAAGAATAGACCTGGAGTTACTCAGGAAGTATCGCGAAGGAATAATTTGTACATCAGCTTGCCCGGCTGGAATTGTTTCTGTTCCTCTGATCAATAACGACTATGGTAAAGCGAAAGAAGTTGCGATAACTTATAAAGAAATTTTTGGCGATGACTTTTATCTCGAAGTACAAAACCACGGAACAGATATTGAAAAACCTTTGCTCGAGGGAATTCCAAGATTAGCTAAAGAACTTGGAATAAAATTAGTCGCCACAAACGATTGTCATTATATTGAAGAAGAACATTCAATTGCCCATAACATTCTTTTATTATTATCGGATAAAAACGGGAACGATTACAGAGATTTAAGATACGGCACGAAAGAAATTTACTTCAAAACCGAAGAGCAGATGAAGAAGCTCTTTAAAAATTTTAAAGGTGCTATTGAAAATACTTTAGAAATAGAATCCAAGATAGATTTGCAATTGGGTTTTGAAGGACATCTATTTCCACAATTTCCGATACCAATAGACTCTCCTGCAAAAAGTGCCGAAGAATATTTTGAACTTCTAACAAGAAATGGATTTGAAAAGAAATTTCCGAAACAAACTTCAGAATTAATCGATCGTTTGGAGTTTGAAATTAATACGATAAAAAAAATGGGTTTTGCCGGTTACTTCCTTATAGTTCAGGATTTTATTAATTCAGCAAAGGGAATGAACATTCCGGTAGGTCCAGGCAGAGGTAGTGCTGCAGGCAGTCTTGTTGCTTATGTTCTTGGTATAACCAATATAAATCCCTTGAAATATAATCTTCTCTTTGAACGTTTCCTTAATCCTGCAAGAAAATCGATGCCAGATATTGATGTTGACTTTGCTGATGATAAAAGAGGAGACGTTATAGAATATGTAAAACGTAAATATGGAAATGAATGTGTAAGCCAGATAATAACTTTCAACCGACTTTCATCAAAAGCTGTAATCCGTGATGTAGCACGTGTATTAAAAATTCCAATTCCTACTGTTAATAAAATCACAAAGTTTATTCCTTCAAAGTTTGGAAAAGTTTATACAATAGATCAGGCTCTGGCAGAAGTTCCGGAATTAAAGTGGGTTAAAAAATCAGATGATCCGCAAATTCAGGATTTAATTAAATATGCAAGAGTGTTGGAAGGAATGAACAGAAATGCATCAAAGCATGCTGCCGGAATAGTTATCACTCCAAATGATGTAAGTGATTACGTTCCTCTTGCAACTGCTGTACAGCAAACAGATATTGTTACTCAATTCAATATGAAAGAAATTGAAAATGCCGGTTTGCTTAAAATGGATTTTCTTGGTTTAAGAACTCTTACAATTATCAGGGATACAATTTCTTTAGTTGAAAAGAATAGAAATAAAAAAGTTGATATAGAAAACATTCCACTCGATGATGAAAAAACTTTCCAGCTTTTTTCTAAAGGACAAACAACGGGCGTCTTCCAGTTTGAATCTGCCCCGATGAGAGAATATCTGAAAAAACTAAAACCGACGACACTAAGTGATCTTTCAGCTATGAATGCTCTTTACCGTCCCGGGCCAATGGAATTTATAGATGATTTTATTGATAGGAAATTTGGCAGGAAGAAAGTGGTTTATTTGCATCCTGTTCTCGAACCGATTTTAAAAGAAACTTACGGCATAATAGTTTACCAGGAACAGGTGATTCAGATTGCAAATAAGGTAGCGGGAATGAGTCTTGCAGAAGCTGATATTTTAAGAAGAGCGATGGGCAAAAAAGATCTTGCGGCGATGAAAAATCAAAAAATAATTTTTATTGAAGGTGCTGTTAAAAATAATATTCCTAAAAGAACAGCAGAAGATATTTTTGTGGCAATTGATAAATTTGCTAATTATGGTTTTAATAAAAGTCACTCGGTTGCTTACAGTTATATTGCTTATCAAACTGCATATTTAAAAGCTCATTACACACCTGAGTTTCTTGCCGCCAATTTAACAAATGAGTTTGGCAACTCTAACAAAGTTGCAACTTTCCTTGAAGACTGCAGGAAATTGAAGATAGATATTTTGCCCGCAGATGTTAATAATCCTTCTGTTGATTTTGATGTCGATTCTGATAGTAAGATAAGATTTGGAATGTCAGCAATAAAAAATGTTGGCAAAACAGCAGTTGAAGAGATAATTAAAATTAAAGAAAATCTTGGGAGAAACTTTAAGAGCATTTTTGATTTTTGTGCTAATGTAGATACAAGAGTAGTAAATAAAAGAACACTTGAAAGTCTTGTGCTTGCGGGAGCTTTTGATTCAATAAATAAATACAGGTCACGATTGTTTGCGGCAATTGAGCAGGCTCTTGATGTCGGCTCGAAAATTCAGAACTCTAAACTAACATCTGAGAATAGTTTATTTGGAGATACAGAAGAAATTAGGTTTACAGAGCCATCTTTGCCGAATCTGCTGCCTTGGACTTCCAAAGAAAGACTCGCAAGAGAAAGAGAAGTTACCGGTTTTTATGTTACGGGACATCCATTAAGTAAGTATGAAGTAGATTACAAATCTTTTACGACAATTAATTTTGGGGAAACCGAACAGCTTGAAGAGGTGGACATAGTAAAGGCTTGCGGTGTTATAACATCGGTTAAAACAAAAATTGATAAGCAGGGAAGAACGATGGCATTCTTTACTGTGGATGATTTTTCCGGTTCCTGCGAAGCTCTTATGTTTTCAAAAACATATGAGCAGTATGGAAAATATTTACAGGAAGAAGAATGTGTATTTATTGTTGGTAGGCCGGAAAGCAGCGGGGATGCGATCAAAATACATATTGAAAAATTGATTCCTATTGAAGAAGTGAGAGATGCTTATACAGAAAGCATAAAAATCTTTTTGGATAAGAAAAGACATTCAACCCAAAAAATTACTGAACTAAAAAAAATACTTTCAAAATATAAAGGAAACATTCCTGTTTTTATCTCTTTAATAAATAATGGTTCCAGGGGAAGAAATTTTAGTTTAAGAGAACTGCGGGTGAATGTGACAAATGATTTTATTAGCGAACTTTCAGGATCTTTGGGGGAAGATTCTCTTATACTTTATAGTAAAAGATGATGAATATTATTTGAATACCATTCACCTATTTCGTATAATTTGAGCTTAGAATTAAATCTAAATTAGAAAAATAATTGGTTTATGAGCAGGGAAGAAAATAAAAAATACTGGGCGTTGATTCTCGGAGCTTCTTCAGGTTTTGGTGAAGCAGTAACACTTAAGCTTGCAGAAGATGGCTTTAACATTGTCGGTGTGCATCTCGATAGGCAGGCAACTATTCATAATGTTGAGAGAATCATAAATCATATTGAATCGTGCGGGTCGCAGGCAAAGTTCTTTAATATAAATGCAGCGGATGATAAAAAGCGAACAGAAGTAATTGCAGAACTTAGAAAAATATCAGACGGTCAGCCAATAGTTAAAGTGCTTTTACATTCTTTGGCATTTGGAACTTTAAGACCGTTTACCAGACTAAGCAACGAGCAAGCAATTACAAAAGCTCAAATGGAAATGACACTAGATGTGATGGCACATTCAATAGTTTACTGGACGCAGGAATTAGTTGCAAACAATTTAATTGCTAAGAAAGCCAGGATCTTTGCAATGACAAGTTCAGGGGGACATTCGGTTATTCCTCACTATGGAGCTGTCTCTGCTGCAAAGGCTGCCGTCGAATCTCATGTAAGGCAGTTAGCTTATGAGCTTGGTCCTATGGATATATCAGTCAATTCAATTATGGCTGGTGTTACGGATACCCCTGCACTTAGAAAAATTCCTGGAAATGAACCGATGATCCAGGTTGCGGAAAGAAAAAATCCCAGGGGCAGGTTAACAAATCCCGAAGACATCGCAAAGATTGTTTCTCTGCTTTGTCGTGATGGAGGGGAATGGATTTCCGGTGGAATAATACACGCCGATGGTGGTGAAGATATAGTTAATTTTGTAGGGCAGGGAAAAAAAGGTATTATATAATAAAAGATAGAAGACAATGAAACCAGTAACACTCACAGACAACAACTTTGAAGAAGAAGTAATAAAATCAGATAAACCGGTACTTATAGATTTTTGGGCAGTATGGTGTGGGCCTTGTAAAATTATAGCTCCTGTTGTTGAGGAATTGGCTGCCGAATATGAAGGTAAAATTAAAGTTGGAAAGCTTGATGTTGATGAAAATCAACAGGCATCAATTAAATATGGAGTAAGGAGTATTCCTACATTATTAATATTTAAAGACGGAAAGGTTAAAGATACAATTATCGGGGCGGTACCAAAGTCCCAGATTGTTCAAAAATTAAATTCAGCTTTATGAAAGCATTTCTTTTTTTCTTCTAAAAAGCAAGGGAGATCTTAAAACTAAATGAAAAAAGTATTAGTTACAGATGCTGTTGACAAAAAATGCGTTGGCGTTTTGGAAGCAGCAGGTTGTGAAGTAAAATATCAGCCGGGTATGGCCCGTGATCTTATAGAAGCCGAAATAGGTGATTATAATGGATTGATCGTTAGAAGCGAAACTAAAGTAAAATCCGATTTGATTTCCTTGATGAATAATATGGAAGTTATTGGAAGAGCCGGAACGGGTGTTGATAATATAGATGTTGAAGCAGCTACAAGAAAAGGTATTGTAGTTATGAACACTCCCGGAGGAAATACAATTTCAACTGCAGAACATGCTATGGCTTTGATAGTTTCATTGTGTAGAAATATTGCCCAGGCAAATCAGTCTATGCGGGCTGGCAAATGGGATAAGAAATCTTACAGGGGCACTGAACTTCAGGATAAAACTCTTGGTGTAGTTGGCTTTGGAAGAATAGGCCGGGAAGTTGCTTTAAGATCAAAAGCTTTCGGTATGAATGTTATCGCTTATGATCCTGTCGTTTCTGAAGAGCTGGCTCATAAAGCCGGAGTAACTCTTGTTGATATCAATTCAATTTTTGAAAAATCGGATATAATTACTTTTCATGTTCCATTGAATGATGAAACAAGAAATATGATATCGGCTGAGACATTGCAGAAATGTAAAGATGGAGTAAAAATTATAAACTGTGCACGTGGCGGTATTGTAAACCAGGAAGCTTTGTTGAATGCTTTGGGGTCAGGGAAAGTTTCGGGCGCAGCTTTAGATGTATATGAAAAAGAACCTCCTGACCTGACGAGTAAATTAATTCAGCATCCAAAACTTTTAGCAACCCCTCATCTTGGTGCTTCGACTGAAGAAGCCCAGGAAAAAGTTGCAGTTCAGATTGCAGAACAGATGGCAGGACTTTTCCAAAAAAAATCTGTTCGTGGGATTGTTAATGCAACTGCAATTGATGCAGAAGGTAACAATGAAATTGCACCATACGTAAGGTTAGCAGAAAATATTGGAATTCTTCATTCACAATTAATAAAGGATCAATTAAAACAGATTAATATTAATTTTAGTGGAGAACTTCTGCATTCTTCTATTACTTTGCTTTCAACTGCAATGCTGAAAGGATTTCTCTCAAGAAGAGTATCAGAAGTTGTAAACTTTATTAATGCACCTTTCCTTGCTAAAGAAATGGGAATCGTAGTTAATGAAATAAAAACGGGTGCAAATTCTAATTATACTAATCTCTTAACTGTAGAGTGTGAAACAGAAAAAGAGAACAAGTCATTAGCAGGAACAGTATTCGGCAATAATGAGTTAAGAATTGTAAGTATAGATTCCTATCATCTTGAATTAAAGCCGGAAGGTCACATGCTTTTTTATTCTAATATAGATAAACCGGGTATGCTTGCTATGGTAGGAAAAATCCTGGCAGATGCAAATATTAATATTGCAGGCCTTTCTTTAGGGCGACTAGAAGCCGGTAAAGAAGCCCTTACTGTTATTAACACCGACAGCGAAATTGATAAAAAAGTAGTAAAAGACATCTTATCGATAAATGGTGTCCACAAGGTATTAACGGTTAAAATTTAAAAAGAACGGTAGAAATAACTTGACATTTTTCAAAAAAAAGTTTAATTCTCTTAGTACAAATTAAGGCATTTTAACACTTGACATACAATCCTTCGTATAGTAACTTAAATATCGTTATACAAATCTAAAATAATTAATAAGGAGAGCGTTATGCTTAGAAAAACAGCTACTGTTATTTTTCTTTTCTTGTTTGGTGTAACTTTACTGGCGCAAAATAAACAAACTCTAAAGCCAATTGGTAGTGCTTTTATCAAAGGGCAGAGCAGCGAAGCAGTAAGAATAACCAAGAAAGATGTTGAAAACAGAATTGCATTCAAAACCCCGGGTCCCCGGGTAATTAATAGTGTTACAGGGGAAATAGACACTCTAAGTTATCAGAAGCTTTTAAATATTGACTGGAACGTTAACTTTACTACTAATTCACAAGATGTGATGATGCAGTTTTATGTAGCACCAACAGATCTTATTATTCACTCGGTGGGTGTTTCTTATTATGCTAATGACGGTGACGTTGATGCAAGTATTAAGTTGGTTAAGTTCACAGGTAGAACCTTGGAAGAACTTATGAATGCCGGAACAACGTATCAGGGTTTCTATCCATCCGATGGTGATGGATATAACAATATTGGAGGATTTCCTGATGAAGCTAGCGGCGACTGGGTTGAAGGTACTGCTGGTTATACAGACCCATTCACGGGTAGTGAATATGACTTATGGAGTGATGGTGGATTTGGATGGCCTATACACCCAGTAGTTAATAACGAGGGTGAATACAACTGGGTTGATATGTCGAACTTAACAGGAGATCCTGCTAATGACCCAACTGTAGCCAAAGGAGAAATTTTTGCAATAGTTAGCAAAGATGAAGGAACCGTATTGGATGATCAGGCTCTTAATTATTGGGCTTATGATGGAAATACAGATTATAGAGGTTGGAAATTTTATGAGAATGGTAGGAATGTCACTGGAACAACTCCTCCCGGCGATGGTGGGTGGTGGTCAAGAGATTATATCTGGAATATGGCTGCAGTAGTTGAATATACTGGTGATCTTGCACCTACAATATCTAATTTAACAGAATTGCTTTCAACTATTTCAACAGATGCCAGGACAATAGAAGCAAACATAGTTGATACGAACCCATCTGGTGGTGCTTCTGGTGTAGCTTCAGCAACATTAAAGTATTCTGTTGATGGTGGATCTTCTTGGTCCGACGTAGCTATGACCAATACAGGCGGCGACACTTATTCAGGTGATATTCCTGGTCAGGCTCCAGGTACTACTGTAACTTATTTTGTAGAAGCTGCCGATGTAAATAGTAATGTTGCACAGTCAGCAGCATCATATACATATTATATTTTTGCACCAACCCCAGGTATAAAAACATTACTTGTCTTTAATGGATTAGGAGCAGTAAGCGGTTACCCGGCTTCATACTACTTCGGTTCGGGGGATTGGCCAAATTCATATTCTACAATGGACTTCGATCACGACTCCTGGGCATATGGTCCTTTATCAATCTTAGCCGATGCGGGTCTGTTAGATAATTATACAAACATCATTGAAATCTGCACTTTTGGTCCTGCTGATATTAATAACGATGTTATCAATACCTGGTTAGCAGGTGATGCAACACGTAATTATATGCTCGCCGGTGATGAATGGATCGGTAGCATTACAGGATGGACTGATACTACATATCAGGCTGGTGATTTTCAATTTGACGTATTAGGTATTAACGCAGATCATAATGACGTAAGCTATGCTGCATCGGGTGATCAGCAATTGCCTTCTATAGTTTACCCACAGATGGGTTCATTACTCGGTGGTCCTCTTTACGATTTATATACTTCGGTTTCGACCGACAGTGGATGGGATGCGCCTATGGCAGTTGATCCTTACTATGAAGTGGGTGCTGATAACTGGATGGATGGTGTAGACTTTGAATCGGATGTGGAAGTTGATATGCAGGGATTAGCAATTGACGGATCCACAGTTTACAATATTGGTGGGCATCGTACTTTAACTGCCGGAAACAAGATAGCTTTCTTTGCATTTGATCCGCTTTCTTTGGATTCAGATGCAGGAACTGGAGTACAATATTACTGGTACGGCAATAGTGGTGTTTCTCCTCAAAATGAGGTTTTACAGTGGTTTGGTGCTGATGTAGTTGGTGTTGAAAAAACAAATAATAATATTCCTGCTAAGTTTGAACTTAGCCAGAACTATCCAAATCCATTTAACCCGACTACTTTAATAAATTATGATATTCCTAATGCCGGAAATGTAACCATAGCTATCTACGATGTATTAGGTAGAAAAGTAACTGAATTGGTTAATACATTTCAACAAGCGGGCAGCTATAAAGTTTCCTGGGATGGAACTAATCAGTATGGTAATAAAGTTACGAGCGGTGCGTACTTTTACCAGTTAAGAGCTTCTAACGGTTTCATTGAAACAAAGAAGATGGTCTTACTGAAGTAATTATAGTTGTGTGATCTATTTTAATTTATGGACTCTCTGAAAAAGAGAGTCCATAATTATTTTATTATAAAAAAGTTTTTGGTGAAGTTGTTTCAGGCAATCTCACGCACAATGAGGGGTTGCATTTTTAATTACTTCGACTTAAATGAAATGTAAATATTAGTGAGGAACGAGATGAAAAAAAATTTTACCGTTTTTATCCTGCTATCCCTTTTTTTCCTTTCAGTACCAAGCCTTTTAGCACAAACAGGTGTTGGTAAGTTAGCGGGAAAAATTATAGATGCCGACACTAAAGAGCCACTTATTGGCGCTAACATAGTGGTTCTTGGTACAGACCTGGGAGCTGCAACTGATGTTAACGGGGAATATTTTGTTCTAAATATTAACCCCGGTACTTATACAGTTAAAATTAGTTATGTTGGCTATGGTGAAAAGGAAATCCAGGATGTAAGAATCGTAGGTGGTGTAACCTATGAACTTAACACCCAGTTAAACCCAGGTATTGAAATTACAGAGATAGTTGTTACTGATAAAAAATTATTCGAAGAAAAAGCTACAAACACTGTAAAGGTCCTTGACTCGGACCAAATAACTAAATTACCTGTTAGAGGTGTTGAACAACTTGTTTCGCTGCAAGCTGGTGTTGTAATAGCAGAAGGCAGCGGCGGAGCCGGCGGAAATGCTACCATAAACGTACGTGGAGGAAGAGGAGGCGAAGTTACTTACGTTGTTGATGGAGTTGTTCAGAATGATCCTTTGTGGGGACAGAATTTTTCACAAGTAAGTAATTCAGCTATCGAACAGATATCTTTCCAGGTTGGTGGTTTCGAAGCTAAGTACGGTCAATCACAATCGGGTGTTGTTAATGTAACAACCAAATCCGGATCAGGCAATTATTCAGTTTTTGCAGATGCACTCACTTCTTCTTTTACTGATAATTACGGATATAATCTATATACTGCTAATATAAGCGGTCCAGTTATTCCCGGGCAGAGTGATCATACTTTTTTCCTTTCAGCAGAGCGTGGTTGGTTTTTAGATGGGGATCCCTCCGCTATTGGAGTAAATTTCCCATCAACAGGATATTCTTCAGATATTAATCCCGGAAATTCAGAAGGCGTATGGAGATACAATGGAAAAATTACTTCTAATCTGGGTAACCAGATGGTACTTAGGTTAAGTGGAAATTATAATCTCAGGGATTACAGAGCGAATCGTTATGGTGGACCTAATTCCTTTAACGCCACATATAGTTTTTATAAAAATGATCCTGAGCATGTAGGTTTGAGAAAACAGAATAACCTTTCTTTAACTGCAAAATTGTCTCAAAATATTGGTAAAAATTCATTTTATGATATTACTTTAGGATATAAATCCTATTTTGAAGAACAAGGTGACGGTGTATTTTTTGATAATATTGAACAATATGGTGACACTCTTTATAATCCATATATACCAGTTCAGGGAGACCAATCTGGTTTAGATTATGATAAAGTAGGAATTTTTGCTGCCAAAGGATATCTTGATAATTTTTATAGGAAAATGGGCAACAGAACTTATTCTGCCGATATTAGTTTTACATCTCAGGTAGAATCTCATTTGTTGGAGTTCGGTGGCGGTGTTGATTATAATTTTATGCGGTATTATTCAATGTTGCCAATCAGGCTTGCATATCGTAATAGGGATTCTTATGATGCAAACGGACAGCTTGTTCCTGCTCTAAGTGCTGAACAGAGATATACTGACAGGCACCCAAACCGCTGGGGATATGATTTGTTTGGTAATGAAACCGGGACAAGCGATTCACTGGGAGCCCAAACACCTATCCTGGCTTATGGATATGTTCAGGACAGATTTGAGCTTGAAGATATCGTTTTAAATTTAGGTGTCAGGTTTGATTACTGGGATACGCGTTCAAAAGTTTTAAAAGATGTTACTTTACCTTACGCGGGAGGTTCAAACCCTAACGATTTTGATAATGGTGATTTTACTACAAAGGATCCTGAATTTTACTTATCACCAAGAATCGGACTTGGGTTTCCTGTAACTTCGTCAACAGTTTTCCATGCTCAGTATGGCAAGTTTATTTCGGAACCAAGATTAGTGGATGCGTTCCTGTTTCAGTCTCAGCTTTATAGTATAACCTACGATAATAATTTTCCATTTAATAATGGAGAATTAACGAGTGAAAAGACTACACAATATGAAATTGGATTCAGACAAATTCTGGGTGATAATACAGCCGCATTAAATATAACGGCATTCTATAAGAATACGCAAGGACTGACTAACGAAACAGCGTATTATTTTTACCGTGAGCAAGGAGGACAAAGATTAATCATATTTGGTCCGGCAAACTCCGATTTTGGAACAGTAAAAGGTTTGGCTTTATCGGTTGACGTTCCTAAAATAAGTTACTTCTCACTCTCTGTTAATTATACTTTATCATTGGCAGAGGGAACAGGTTCATCAACCACCTCTTCGTATGTTGCTGCTTTTAGAAATGATGCGGGAAGTACACCTAAAGTTATTGCTCCTCTTGATTATGACCAAAGGCACACAGGTGTAGTTAATCTGAATTTCTTTGTACCTGCTGATGAACTGGGAATTTTTCAATTAACAAATATGAATTTATTATTATCATTTAATAGTGGAAGACCTTACACACCTCTGGAACAACAAGATCTTTCTGTAAATTATACGAACTTTGGTAACGCAACCGGGTATGTTAATTCTGCATACGGTCCGGGAAGTTTCCGTATCGATTTGAAATTAGAAAAATCTTTCAAGTTTGGCAGCGCATTAATCACACCTTACCTTTGGGTTGAAAACCTTCTTGATGCAGATAATGTTGTTGCCGTTTGGCAATCTACAGGTTCACCAACAACTACCGGATTCCTTGAGTCTGGTAATGCGAAAGTACAAGGTAAGGATGAACTTTGGAAAGAAGATTATCATAGTCTTGAAACGGACCCGACTAATTTCGGTATTCCAAGATTGATCAAATTAGGACTAAAAATTAATTTTTCAAATTTATAATTCGTTGATATATATGTATCAATAAATAAGGATATTAGAATGTCTGTAAAAATAAAACATAAACTAATTTCAGGAGTAATAATTTTTGCTTCTATAGCTTTTTTAGCTTTTGCATCTAGCAGTAGTGATAAAAAAGGCAGATTAAGTAAAAACACAAATGTTGATGCTGTAGGTAATGCTTACGTATTATTAGTTAATAAGTTTCAATTACCGATGAACAGCCATGGAGTTCTTGCTGATGTAGCCATTGGAGATTTTACCACTGGAGGATTATACGATGGGAAGACAGTTCTCTATAGTGGCGGATTTATGATAAGTGGGAAAAACAACGGCTTACTTTGGTCGAGTGGAGTAGCTACTGCTTCCAGAGTTGAAGATTATGTTGGTGGAACGGTAGGTATGCCTTCAAGTGATCCTAAAGCCCATTTGTATGTTCTTAATTCACAGGATGAGGCTTTCGGAGAATCCTGGCAAGATTGGAAAGATGCCGTATCTATGGGCGCCTATTTTTATGACGGAGATGGAGACGGAGTATATAATCCTGTGGATTTAAATGGAAATGGTATATGGGACCCCGAATCTTCACCAGGTGCTGGTGACGGAGAAGATCGTCCTGACCTTTTAGGTGATGAAACTGTTTGGTGTGCTTATAATGACGGTCTGGCCAGATCTTCGAGAGCATACTCGGATCAGGATCCGGCCGGAATAGAAATAAGACAAACGATATGGGGTTATGCAACAGCCGGCGATCTTGGAAATATTGTTTTTATAAGATATTCAGTTAATAATGCTGGTACTGTTGCTGATGTCTATGATTCGGTTTATTTCAGCGTGTGGGATGATGTTGATCTAGGAGGTACTGATGGTTACGTCGATGATCTTATAGGATGTGATACAACTTTAAACGCTGGCTTTACTTATAATGACGGACCCGACCCGACTTATGGGGTTGATCCTCCATGTTTTCTTGTGGATTTCTTTCAGGGTCCATGGGTAGATACAGGCAATCCGGACGATAAAGCTTATAATTATAAGGGTCCTTTCTTAGGCGTAGATACAATACACGGAGCTGCAAATCTTCCGTTAACATCGTTTGTGCATTATGAACAAAGTGTTGGTGATCCTGATAATGCTCAGCAGGAGAGGAACTACCTTTTAGGATTAACCCAGAATGGAATACCTAACGATCCATGTGCTACTGATGATCTGGGCGATCTCTTCGGAACAGTGTTAGGCGGTGTTGATTGCTCAACTATTCCTCCGCAGTTTATGTATTCAGGAGATCCCGTACAGATGATAGGATGGATAAATAATTATCCAACTGATCAAAGACAGCTCGTAAACACTGGTCCCTTTATTCTTCAAAAAAACAAACCTGTTGATATAGTTGTTGCTTATATTATTGGAAGAGGAACAGATGCATTAAATTCTGTAACTGAAGCTAAAAGAATAGACCAGGCGGCGCAATTTGTTTACAATAGAAACTTTCAAACAGCAAATCCTCCTCCTTCCATAAATCCTATCGTAAAGACTAGTGATAATAGTATAGAACTTACCTGGAATACATCTAGACAGGTAAATTTCCATGAAACAGCTGTTGATGAGGGAGGAAACACAGTATATGATGACTACTTTGAGGGATTTGAAGTTTATATGTATAAAGTGAATTCAACAGCTCAGCAAGAAGCGGGAGTTCTGAATTCCAAGGTAATAGCCCGTTATGATCTTGCAGATTCTATAAATACCGTAGTTGTTGAAAATGGGAGAACGTTCGAAAGAACAGTCCGTTTTCTACCAGGAACGCAGTTAGATTCTGCAACCTACGGAGACCCTGAGCTAGGAAGGATTAGTCTCAAAATAACTAGTGATTTTGATGGAGCTCCCTTAGTAAAAGGGAAACCATATTATTTCTCCATTGTGGGATATGCGCTAAACCGAAATAAAATGGAAGCTCTAGATGCCCAGGGAACTTATTTGCTGCCTGGTTCAGCATTCATTCAATTTACTTCAAATAAAGAAGTAATTCTTAATGGTGGTATAATACCGGGAAGTAATGAAAACGAACCTTACAGATCGGATATTACAGCCGACCATGTAGTTGGTAAATCGGATGCCGCAATTAGCTATTCCGTGATTGACAGAGCTGCTGTTACGAATAATGATTACCAGGTAAGTTTTGTAAAAGATTCATCCAGCAAGGATTATAAATTATTTTATAATGTAACAAATTTTACAACAGGTAGTGTGATATCAGATTCTCTTGAAAACTATGACGACAATGGAGTTAATTATCTTTTTGATGGAGTTGCATTAAATGTTGAATGGGTAGAACCAAAATTAAAAGGATTAGAATTCGAAGATGGTTTGGGCGAATGGTTTTCATCTGATACCGTTCAAAATGAAGTAGGACCGTTTTATGTTGGTGCAGATTATTCTGACCCTAACGGTAAACCACTTCAAATTACTGGAAAATCTTCTCAAATTACCACTCTTGATAAAATACGGAGGGTAGAACTAAGATTCGGGGTTAATGGTAAGGCATATAGATATGTTAAGAGTCCAATTCGTTATGTTTATCCAGGAGATGAAGGTACCGGCTTTGTTGATGTTCCTTTCCAGGCATGGCTTGTTGATACAGTATATGGTGAAGAACAGCAGCTTGCAGTTGGTTTCCTTGAATCTGCGTTTTCAGGAGATTCGTCAGCTAATGCAGACGGAATATGGAATCCGGGTACAGATGTTACTGCTTCAAAAGAATATATAGTAGTATTTGATTCTCCTTA
>Ga0210060_1000397_pt1 | contig 15653 bp, 12 predicted proteins | sample Joice_CattailNLB_FD_184871 | JGI IMG/M metagenome (GOLD analysis project Ga0210060, IMG submission 184871) | Wetland microbial communities from San Francisco Bay, California, USA, that impact long-term carbon sequestration - Joice_CattailNLB_D2... | ecosystem: Environmental > Aquatic > Marine >...
CCCGCCGGTACGAGCAGTGGGCACAGGACCACTTTGCCCGGGAGGTTGCCGTCCTGTCCGAAGCCGAGAAAGAGGGGTTCGGGAAGCTGCTTGTGGAGGTCCGGGACCGTATGGAACGCCTGGTGGAGGGGTTCCAGGGACGACTGGCGGAAAACGTGCGGGCTGTTCTCGGAATCGACCTCGAACGGTCCCGCGTGTCGCTGGACGCAAGCGCCCCCCGCATGCCCGACACATCGTGTGGCAGGGTGTTCGACTCGCACTTCGACATCCTCTGGTTCCTGATCCCCACCACGGTGTTCGGACCGCTCATCCGGCGCCATTTCCTGCATCACGTCGGCTTCGAAGCCGAGAAGAGCCTGTTCCGCCTGTCCGCTGCATGGAGGGAAAGCACCGCCGCGGAGATCTCCCGCCTGGCCGGCCAGGCGGGGAAGGCCATCCGGAGCGAACTGTCCACCCTCGAGGCCCTCCTTGGGCGGAAGACCGCCGAGTCCCCCGGGATTCGCGAAGCGATCGCGGAACTTACGGGCTACCTGGGAGATTCTTCCTGAGAGGCGGGACGCCTCCCCTTTCCCCTTGACCTGCCCGGAAGTCCGTGCTATTTACAATGCGTTTTATCTCATCGCCCGGGTAAGCGATCGGACCTTCGGGGTTCGTGAAGCCATAATGGTTCCCGGCGGAATCTCGTCACATTTCATATCTTCCATACAGGGAGGGGTCATGGTCAGTTCTTTGCTCGTGATCGTTTTCTCATGCGTTGTTCTTGCCTGGTTCCGGACATCGCGGGAACCGGGCAGGAACGGTGACGTTCCGCGGAACCGTATTGCGCCGAAACTGGCGTCCGCGGCGGTGTTGCTGTTCGCCTTGTTCCTTGCTTCCGGCGCCCTGGCGAGCGAGGCGGAACTCAAGATTCCCGATCTTTCTACCGTGTCGTTCCTCGGGATGACCGGGCACAACCTCCTGGTCTGGGGGCTTCTGTTCTGCCTTCTGGGGATGGTCTTCGGGTTCGTGCAGTACATGCAGATCCGGAACCTCCCCGTCCACAAGTCGATGCGCGAGATCTCGGAACTGATCTGGGAGACCTGCAAGACGTACCTCATCACCCAGGGAAAGTTCCTCGCCATTCTCTGGGCCTTCATCGCGGCGATCATGGTGGTCTATTTCGGGTTCCTTCTCCACTACGCGACCATCCAGGTCGTCATCATCGTCGTCTTCAGCATCATCGGCATTCTGGGCAGCTACGGCGTGGCGTGGTTCGGCATCCGGATCAACACGTACGCCAACTCCCGGACCGCATTCGCCGGCCTGGCGGGGAAGCCGTTTCCCACCATGGCGATCCCGCTGAAATCGGGGATGAGCGTCGGCATGATGCTGATCAGCGTCGAGCTCGTCATGATGCTCTTCATCCTGCTCTATATCCCAGGAGATTACTCGGGGCCCTGTTTCATCGGTTTCGCGATCGGCGAGTCGCTGGGGGCGGCGGCGCTGCGGATCGCCGGGGGGATCTTCACGAAGATCGCCGACATCGGTTCCGACCTTATGAAGATCGTCTTCAAGATCAAGGAGGACGACGTGCGCAACCCCGGCGTCATCGCCGACTGCACGGGGGATAACGCGGGAGACTCGGTTGGCCCGACCGCCGACGGCTTCGAGACGTACGGCGTCACCGGCGTCGCGCTCATCACCTTCATCATCCTGGCAGTGCCCGACATGGTCGTCCAGGTCCAGCTTCTCGTCTGGATCTTCGTGATGCGCATCGGGATGATCATCACGAGCGCGCTCTCGTACTATGTCAACGGGGCAATCATCAAGGCGAAGTACGGCGACGCCGCGAAGTTCAACTTCGAGCACCCGCTGACCTCCCTGGTCTGGCTGACCTCGCTGGTGTCCATCGGGATGACGTTCGTGCTGTCGTACCTCCTGGTGCCGGAGCTTGCCGGGGACGGCACGCTCTGGTGGAAGCTCTCGGCGATCATCACCTGCGGAACCATCGCGGGAGCCCTGATCCCGGAGCTGGTCAAGATCTTCACCTCGACGAACTCGGGGCACGTGCGCGAAGTCCTCACCGCCTCGCGGGAGGGAGGGGCGTCCCTCAACATCCTGTCCGGTTTCGTGGCGGGGAACTTCAGCGCCTATTGGCTGGGGATGGCCATCATCACCCTGATGGCGATCGGCTACGCCGTGAGCACAGCGGGTCTGGCGGGCATCATGGCGGCGCCGGCGATCTTCGCCTTCGGCCTGATCGCCTTCGGGTTCCTCGGGATGGGACCGGTCACCATCGCGGTGGACTCGTACGGCCCCGTGACGGACAACGCTCAGTCGGTTTATGAGCTCTCCACCATCGAGACCCTCCCGAACATCTCAGAAGAAATAAAGAAAGAGTTCGGCTTCACGCCCGATTTCGAGAACGCGAAGATGTACCTGGAAGAGAACGACGGAGCGGGCAACACGTTCAAGGCCACAGCGAAGCCGGTGCTGATCGGCACAGCCGTCGTCGGCGCCACGACGCTGATCTTTTCCATCATCCAGGTCCTCACCAAGATGTTCGGCGGGCCAGCGGTGTCTGCCGGGCTGTCGATCCTCAACCCGGTCTTTCTGCTGGGGCTCATCACCGGCGGCACGACGATCTACTGGTTCACCGGCGCATCCATGCAGGCCGTCACCACGGGGGCCTACCGGGCGGTGGAGTTCATCAAGGCGAACATCAACCTGGACGAGGGCGCGGAGAAGGCCTCCGTGACCGACAGCAAGCGGGTGGTCGAGATCTGCACCCAGTACGCCCAGAAGGGGATGTGGAACATCTTCCTGGCGGTCTTCTTCTCCACGCTGGCCTTTGCCTGCGTCAACCATTACTTCTTCATCGGCTACCTGATCTCCATCGCCATCTTCGGCCTGTTCCAGGCCATCTTCATGGCCAACGCGGGCGGCGCCTGGGACAACGCGAAGAAGCTCGTCGAGACCGAGCTCAACATGAAGGGAACCGACCTGCACGACGCAACCGTCGTCGGAGACACGGTGGGGGACCCCTTCAAGGACACCTCCTCGGTCGCCATGAACCCGATCATCAAGTTCACGACGCTGTTCGGTCTCCTGGCGGTCGAGCTGGCGATCGAGCTTCCCGTGGCCACCAGCCGGATCGCGGCCGCGGCGTTTTTCGCCGTGGCAGTCGTATTTGTCTGGCGGTCCTTCTACTCGATGCGGATCAAGACCGGGGGGTCGGAAGACGAGCAGCTGCCGGCCGAGCCCGAAAAGGCCCGCGGGTAAGAGGAGGGCGGCCCGACCGGGGATTTTGGAGGCTCTGACGGGATGCGCCATAGGATATAGTCGGTAACAACAGGATATAGGCGGTACCAACCGGAAGGGGCCCCCGAAAGGGGGCCCCTTTTTTCGTCTGGCGTATTCGGAGGGTACGTTTACTTGAGCGCTTCGGGGTTGATCGTCAGCTTGGCCTGTTTCATACGCTCGGCGAGGAACGCATCGACGGCGCCCAATCGTTTCCGCTCCGCAAGTCCCTGGATAAAGGAATCCTTTTCGGCTTTCCATTCCTCCGGTCCCATGGGCTGTTCCGCGACGAGAGCGATGGAGAGGAAATTCGCTCCGGCGGGCAAGATTTTGGGGACAACGGGAGATTTCGGGGAAAGACCGAGCAGCTCCTTTTGGATATCCCCCGCCGATGCGAGGACCCCGGGAAGGGATCCCGAAATCGGTGCGAAGAAGGGGGTGGTCGTAACGGCCAGGCCGGCCCGCGTCGCAACTCGTTTCAGGTCGGACGCCGTTTTGGCGTCCGCAAGGACGTTTTCGAGTTCCTCCCGTGCCGCGGCATTCCGTTTCTCCTTCTCGACGGCGGCGGCGACCCGGGTGCGCACATCCGACAAGGGCGGAATGCGGGAATTCTCCTTGGCGGTGACACGGAAAAGGTAGTGCGTGTCGCCGACCGTCTTGACCGGCCCGATCTCGCCTGCCGTAAGAAGCAGCGCATCCTGGACGACCGCGGGAGGTACGTCGGTGCCTTTCCCGTCGCTTGTCCAACCGGTCTCCCGGAGGGTGACGCCGTACGGTGCGCACGCCGCCTCCAGGTCATGCGACTCCATCGCTTTCGCGTGCGCCTCATAGGCCCGGATGACCGCCGTGTCCCTGCCCTTCTCGCGTTTGAGTAACGTGATCACCCGGTCCCGGACCCGCTCCAGGGGAAGGTTTTCGGGAAACTTGATCTGATTTACGCGGACGATGGCGAAACCGTTCCCGGTGTCCACGGGACCGATGACGTCGTCCACCGGCGCGGAGAAGACGATGTCGGCAAGCTCGGGTTGCATCTCCCGTCGCGTGACCCAGGTTGCCCCTCCCTTGCCCCGCGGCAGCTTCTTTGCGATCTCCTCGAAGCGGGTTTTCCCCTTCCTTGCTTCCGCGACCACCTCCTCCGCCTTTTTCCGGGCCGCCTCCTTGGTGCCGGCCGCATAGGGGATGATCACGGGGTATACCAGACGGGACTCTTCGGTCCGGAACATTTCGGTGTTTCCCTCGTAGAACGCCTGGATCTCCTCCTCGGAGGGATCTTCCTTGCGGGCGAACGTCTCCGGGGAAAACCCGGCAACGAGAAGCTTGACGCGGGCGGGGATTCGGTAGCTCTCCTTGGTCTGCTCGTATTTCGCCGCGATTTCGCCCTCCGTCGCGGAAGCGATTCCCCTGACCTTCGCCGGGTCGGAGGTGACCACGAGCAGCCGGATCTTCCGGAACGTCAGGTCGAAGAGGTCGTGCGCCTCGCTGTCGGAGACCCGGGCGGAGGCGGAGAACAGGCCCTCCAACTTCCGGATCGTGATCTCCTCCTTCTTGGATGCCTCGTACTCGGCCGGGGAAACCTGGTTGTAGGAGAGAATGCTCCGGTACCGGTCCTCCTGGAATACACCGTTTACCTGAAACGCCGGGGTCGCCGCGATTTCCCTCTGCACCTCTTCGTTGGTCGCGGTAAGGCCCATCGCGGACGCCTCGGCGAGCATCAGCTTCTGGCGGACGAGGCTGTCCAGCGCCTGCTTGCGGAGGTTGAGCGTCTTGGCCATCTCCGGAGTGAACGCACTCCCGTAAACGTCGCGATACGTTTTCTCCAGCCCCGCTTGCGCCTCGGCGAGTTCCGCCATGGAGATTTTTTCCTCGCCGACCGTGGCGGCCACGTCGCGCTTGCTCTGTGAGTACGAACCCACTCCCCACCAGATGAAGGTGAGCGCGATGAAAGTGAGGATTCCCTTGATGGCCCAGGAGCCGGCGTTCCGGCGAAGCACGTCGAGCATGGCGGTGATTTCTCCCGTCGGGATGAATACGTCGGATAAAAACATTTTACTCTACTCCGCTTCTTCCAGGAAATGCAACCGGATCCGCCGCTTCCGTCCAAATGTTTGCAATGGGGGGATTGCCTTGCTAAGATACGGCGTTACCCGTGTGTCCCGGGACGGGAACGGGAATGCCGGAGGAAACCGATGCTCATAAACAGATTTCTCGGTCTGTTCTCGAACGACCTTGCGATCGACCTTGGAACGGCGACGACCCTGGTGTACGTCAAGGGCGAAGGCATCATCTGCTCGGAACCTTCGGCCGTGGCCGTGCACCGGGATCGCCGGGGCGCCAAGAAGGTCCTCGCCGTCGGGATCGAGGCGAAGCGGATGATCGGGCGGACGCCGGGGAACATCATCGCCATTCGCCCCATCAAGGACGGGGTGATCGCCGACTTCGAGGTGACCGAGGCGATGCTGCGCTACTTCATCCGCAAAGCTCACAAGCACCGGACCCTAGTCCGCCCCCGGATCATCATCTGCGTGCCCTACGGGTGCACCGAGGTGGAGAGGCGCGCCGTCCGGGAGTCCGCGCAGAGCGCGGGGGCCCGGGAGGTTTACCTGATCGAGGAACCCCTGGCCGCGGCCATCGGCGCCGGCCTCCCGATCACGGAACCTTCCGGAAACATGATCGTCGACATCGGGGGAGGAACAACCGAAGTCGCCGTGATCTCCCTGGGCGGAATCGTCCAGAGCTACTCTGTCCGCGTTGCCGGGGACAAGATGGACGAAGCGATCCTGCAGTACGTGAAACGGAAATACAACCTTCTCATCGGCGATCCCACCGCCGAATACATCAAGGTGACCATCGGAAACGCCTTCCCCGGCTACGAGGATACCGTCGAGGTGAAGGGCCTTGACATGGTGAGCGGCGTCCCCAAGGCGCTGATCCTGAGCTCCGATGAGGTGCGGGAGGCCCTTTCCGAAACCGTTCGGGTGATCGTGGACGCGGTGAAGGGGGTTTTCGAGGAGACCCCTCCGGAACTCGCCGGCGACATTTACGAGCGGGGAATCGTACTGGCAGGCGGCGGTGCCCTTCTCCGGAACCTGGATGTCCTGCTTCGGGAAGAGACGGGACTTCCTGTGACCGTCGCCGAGGATCCCCTGTCCTGCGTAGTGCTCGGGTCAGGGAAAGCCCTCGATGAACTGGACCTGCTCCGTCAGGTTGCCCTCCGATAAGCAGGGTTTGCGCGTAGTCCCCGCCGGGAAGATCGGCCGATGGTGGTAAATTTCCTGCGAAAGTGGTGGCGCATTCTTCTCGTGGTCGTCCTTCTGGTGGCCGCAATCCAGTTCTTCGTGCGTCCCCCCGGGCTTCCCCTGGGTCAGTTCGCAGGAGGCGTGGTGACCTCCCTGTTCCGCCCCGTCTACGAGTCGGTCGATTTCCTCCGGCAGAGGGTTTCCTCCGTGTGGTCTGGGTATATCGAGCTGGTGGACACATCCCGGGAAAACGCGAAACTCCGAAAGGAAGTGGCGGCGCTGCAGGAAAAGCTCAGGGAGAGCCGCGATTCAGTACTGGAGAGCCGCCGTCTCGAGGAGCTGCTGCGATTCTCAAAGACCCGGGAGAAGCAGTTGGTCGGCGCCCGCGTCGTCGGGCACGACGTGTCCCCCTGGTTCCAGGGAATATTCATCGACAGCGGCACCGGGGAGGGACTGGAGACGGGGATGGCGGTCGTCACCCCCGTAGGCGCGGTCGGGCGCATTCACCGGACCTACCCGGATCTTTCGGAAGTCCTCCTCCTGACAGACAGCCGCTTCGCCGCGGATGTGATCGTCGAGCGCACGCGGGTCCGTGCGATCGCGGAGGGAATGGGAGGAAACCTCTGCCGGTTGAAGTACGTCTCCCAGACCCAGGACGTGGTCCCGGGCGACCGGATTCTCTTTTCGGGGTTCGACGGGAGCATGCCGAAGGGAACCCTGCTGGGCACCGTGGTGAGCGTGGACCGTCCCCGCGACGGGCTGTTCCTGGACATCCGTGTGGTAAGCGCGGTGAACATCCAGTCCGTGGAAGAGGTCCTTGTCGTACTGTCCCGTCCTGCGATTCCGTTTCGAGGAGGGAAACCGTGAGGCCCTTTCTCGTGCTCCTCGCGCTTTCGTTCGTCGGGTCGGCGTTGAACGTGTGGTTGCTCTCCGGGTTCCTCCCATGGTTTCTCCTGCCGGATTTTTCGTTCCTTGCGATTGTCTACTCCGGATTGTTCCTTTCCGGTCCGCTCGGGTTTCTCGTCGCCCTCCCCCCCGCGCTGTTCCGCGAGGTGACGATTTCCGGCCCGCCGGGCTCGTTTTTTCTCGCCTCGATGGCGGTCTATTTCGCCGCGAGCGATATCGGCCGTCGTATCTTCCTCCGGGCTGAAATCTTCATTCTGCTGATCGTCGGAGGGCTCCTCGCGGCCGAGTCGGCCTCCGTGGTCCTCCTGCTGGTCCTGGAGGGAGGGGGGAACCCGTTCTCCTTTCTCTGGGGGGCGGAGGAGGCGGTCCGGGTCGCGTGGACATCGCTTCTCGCCGTCTTCCTCTTTATGGACCTCTCGGGGCGATGGCAGCGGATACAGGAATGAAGGGGAGAATCCGGAAGCGGGAACAGGACCCCTGGATCGCATCGAGGGTCCGCATCCTTCAGGGCGTCGGGCTGGCCCTGTTTTTCCTGCTCCTGGGGCGCCTCTATTGGCTCCAGGTAGCGAAATACGAGGAATTTCGGACACTTTCCGAGAACAACCGGATACGGATCCGGGTCGTACGGGCCCCCCGAGGCGCCATCCTCGACAGGAAAGGGGCCTTGATCGGCGTTACCGAGGGATCCTACGATCTTATCGTCACCCCGGTGGACGTGGGGGACCTCGATGGGGAGCTTCAGCTCCTTTCGGAGGTGGTGGAGTTCGATCCCGGGGAGATCCGCGAGAAGATTCTCAAGGCGAAGGAGGCGAACCCATACCGGAGCATCACGGTTGCCCGAGACCTGCGGTTCGAACAGGTATCGGTGGTCGAGTTCAACCGGGAAGCTCTTCCCGGGTTTTCCATCCTGGTGGAAGCGAAACGGAGCTATCCGTTCGGGCCGGAATTCGCACATGTCCTGGGGTACGTGGGGGAAGCGAGCGAGAAGGAACTGGCGGCGGCGAATGGGGAAGATCTTTCGCTTGGGGACATCGTGGGCAAGTACGGGCTCGAAAAATCGAGGGACGACGTGCTTCGCGGGGTGAACGGGGGGCGGCAGGTGGAGGTGGACGCCGCCGGCCGCGACAAGCGGCTGGTGAACGAAGTTCCCCCGCGAACCGGGGGAACCGTCCAGACCACGATCGATGCGGACATGCAGATGACGGCGTACAAGGCGATGGGGAACCGGGCGGGCGCCGTGATCGCGATGGTACCGAAGACCGGAGATATTCTCGCCTTCGTCTCGGCGCCGGCGTTCGATCCGAACGCCTTTTCCCGGGGATTCCGGAACGAGGAATGGGCGCGGCTGATTGCGGATCCGGGAACCCCCCTCCAGAACAAGGGTCTGCAGGGGACATACGCGCCCGGATCGACGGTGAAGCCCTTTCTGGCGCTCACCTCGCTGGAGACGGGGATACAGAACCCGAAAGCGCTTGTCCGGTGCGAGGGGTTCCTCACGTTCGGCGACCGGACGTTCCGCTGCTGGAAAAAGGAGGGGCACGGATGGGTGGACATGTACAAGGCCATCGTGCAGTCCTGCGACGTCTATTTCTACACCCTGGGTCTGAAGCTCGACCCGGACCGCGTCGCCTCCCTGGAACGGGGCGTCGGCCTCGGTGTCCTGACCGGAGTGGAATTGCCGGGGGAGAAATCCGGCCTGGTTCCCGACACGTTCTGGAAGCGCGAAGTGATGAAGAGCCGGTGGCACAGTTACGAAAGTCTCCTTCTTGGCATCGGACAGGGCGCGATCCACGTCACTCCGCTGGGGATGTTGTCGGCCTACGCGGCGATCGCGACAGGCGGGAAGGTGATGCGCCCCCGCCTGGTAAGCCGGGTGGTCCGGATGGACGGCACATCGGAGGAGTTTCCTCCCGTCCTGCAGAGGGAGCTTCCGTGGGACCCCAACAACGTGGAGGTTATACGGCGTGCGCTGGCAGGGGTGGTCAACGATCACGGGACGGGAGGGGCAGCCCGACTGCCCGGGATCGTTGTCGGAGGAAAAACCGGGACGGCGCAGATCGTCAGCGTCAAAGGGAAGATGATCAAGACCGAGGATCTTCCCTATGAAATACGGGACCACGCCTGGTTCATAGGCTTTGCCCCTGTCCAGGATCCCGAGATCAGTGTCGTGGCGCTGGTGGAACACGGCGGGCACGGGGGATCGGCGGCCGCCCCCCTGGTCAAGGCGGTGATGCAGGAGTTTTTCCGGTTGAAGCAGGACGCGGAGAAGAGGGGAGACCAATGAACGTCCGGAAAAAGTTCGTACGGGTCGACTGGCCCGTTTTCCTCCTGGTCCTCGCCCTGTGCGGCGCGGGGCTTCTGAACGTGTACAGCGGGACGAGGGTTTTCCCGTCTTCCGGAATCCCCCTTTTCTACAAGCAGATGATCTGGATCCTGCTCGGGATGACCGTTTTTTTCCTTTTCTGCTTCCTCAGCGGGGGATTCATCGAGGAGGTTGCCTGGTATGTCTTTTTTGCCGTTGTCGCTGTTCTCCTGGTGGTCCTCCTCGTCGGCAAGGTCCGGGGAGGTGCCCAGCGGTGGCTGTCCCTCGGCATCTTCACCTTCCAGCCTTCGGAATTCGCCAAGATCGCCCTCATCCTCGCTCTTGCGAGCTACTTTTCCCGGCGGTACAGCTACGAAGGGATCGGGTTCCGCGACCTGGCGCCGGCGGTGGGGATCACGCTGATTCCGTTCCTGCTCGTGGCGTTGCAGCCCGATCTGGGGACCGCGGGGGTGTTTCTGATTATCCTCGCCGCCATGATGGTGATCGCCTGCGTCCGGGCCAAGGTGTTCATGCTCGTGGGGGCAGCGGGAGCGGTGGCGGTTCCCGGTCTCTGGTTCCTGATGAAAAATTACCAGAAGCAGAGGGTGCTCACCTTCCTCGACCCCGGAAGGGATCCCCTGGGGGCCGGCTACCACGTCATCCAGTCCAAGATTGCCGTGGGATCGGGGGGGTTGCTGGGGAAAGGGTATCTCCAGGGGACCCAGGGATCGCTCCGGTTTCTCCCCGAGCAGCATACCGACTTCGCCTTTGCCGTGTTCTCCGAGGAATGGGGCTTCGTCGGCTCGATGGTCCTGCTACTCCTCTTTCTCGCGCTGGTCTACCGGATGTATTACCTCGCCTCCCAGTCCCAGGACCGCTTTGCATCCTTCGCGTGCGGGGGGCTTGCCTCCTATTTCCTCGCGCATATCGTGATCAATATTGCGATGGTGTGCGGTCTGTTCCCGGTGGTCGGGATACCTCTTCCCTTCGTCAGCTACGGCGGCTCATCGATGCTCACGAACATGATGGCGCTGGGGATTCTCGCCAACCTTTCCCGGACGCGGTTCACTTTCCAGACGGGGAAGGAGAAGTCGTTATCCGTCTGACTTCCTCCGCCAGCGAGTCGTGCAGGGAGGGGGAGTAGCCGATCCACCGTTTTTCGACCCTGCCGTTTTCGTCCAGGAGCAGGAGAACGGGCACCTGGCCGATCCGTAGCTGTTCCCGGAACGGTCCGGGGAGCGCTTCAAGGGTCGTTACGGGGATCGGTGACGAATCGGGCGGAGAGGGGGTCCCGGCCGGCGTGGATGTGCTTGACAGGGGGGGAACTTCCCGGCTGCCTTCTTCCGTGTAGATCCTTTCCTGTTCGAAGCGGATCCGGTAAACGTGAACGGATCCGGGAGGAAACGTCGAGGCGGCGGAACCGATGGCGTCCCATGCTTCGCCGCATTGCGGGCACCAGGGGGAATCGAAAAACACCAGGTGGACGGGTTCGGGAGACGGAGGAAGAGCCGCCGTCTCCTTCCCTCCTTCGGTGCGCAGGACCGGCTTCTCCGTGGGAAAGGGGATGGAACCGGTTGTGATGCTCTTTGCTCCGCACCCTGCGAAAAGGCAAAGAACCGCCGCGAGGAAGAGAGCTTTCGTCGCGCGCTTTCTGCCCCCCCATGGGTCCCGTTTTCCGGTCAAATCAAAGGTTTTTCTGGATCAGCTGGATAATGTTGTTCTTGGGGTTGACTCCGACCATCTGCCCTTTGATCTGCCCCTCCTTGAACAGGATGAGGGTGGGGATCCCGCGCACACCGAACTGCGATGCGATGTCCGGGCTGTCGTCCACGTTCAGTTTGGCCACCCGCACCTTTCCCTCGAATTCCTTCGCCACCTCTTCGAGAATGGGCGCGATGACCTTGCACGGGCCGCACCAGGGGGCCCAGAAGTCGACGAGCACCGGGGTGGGGCCGGTATCGACCGTTGTTTTGAAATTCCCGCTGTTGAGTTCCACTATGCTTCCCGCCATCGTTTCCTCCGTGCCCGTTCCCCTCTCCCGCAGGCGCGCCGGGGGATGCCGGTCGGCGAAAGGGGTTCCCCGGATCGCGGGGCCGGGCAATTTGATATGACTACCTCCCCCGTTTTTCAATCTCCTTCTTCAAGCAACGGTCCATCACCACGGGAATCCCCGCATCGACGAGCTTCTTCCGGGCCTGCTCGTTTACGACGTCCTCCTGCATCCAGAAGAATTTTGCTCCGACCCGGATCGCCTCATCCGCGATCTCTGGCACATACTCCGATCTCCGGAACACGTCGACGAGGTCGATCTCGCCCGGAATTTCCGACAGGGATCCGTAGGACATCTCTCCCATCACCGTAAGTACGTTGGGGTTTACCGGAATGATCCGGTATCCCCTTTCCCGAAGATAGTGCGCAACGACGTGGCTCGGTCGGTCGGTTTTATCCGAAAGTCCCACGACGGCTACGGTTTTTGACCCGTTCAGGATCCTGTCGATCACGTCTTCCAAGAAACGCCTCTTGCCGGGAAAATTTAGATGCGATCCATGCTACCTTGGTTCTTCCCCAAAAGGAAAGTGCGCTCTTTCTGGTTCCTTGACACTCCCGGCGAAACGCGATTAGATTTCCTCTACCATTCCGGAGGGGATCCCGCGTGAAAGAATCGATCGAAAAAATGCTGAAGGAGGGGGTGGAACTGCGCCTCCGGATGATCGAGACGATGACCGGCGACATCCTGGAGGCGGCGAAGACGATCGCGGAGGCCTTCAAGGCGGGGAAAAAGGTTCTTCTCTTCGGCAACGGGGGGAGCGCCGCGGACGCCCAGCATATCGCGGCCGAGTTCATGAACCGGTTCCAGATCGAGCGACCGCCTCTTCCCGCCATCGCCCTCACCACGGACACTTCCATTCTTACCAGCATATCGAACGATTACTCCTTCGACGATGTGTTCAGCAAGCAGGTCAAGGCCCTGGGCAAGAAGGGGGATATCGCGTTCGGGATCAGCACGAGCGGGAGCTCCCAGAACGTGCTCAAGGCGTTACGGGTGGCGAAAAGACAGGGGCTGATCACGATTGTGCTCGTGGGGGACGGGGGGAAGGCGGCCTCCCTCGCGGATATCGCACTGTGCATTCCCTCCAAGGTTACCCCGAGGATCCAGGAGGCACACATGGTGGTGGGACATATCCTGTGCGATCTCACGGATACCTTGCTGTTCCGCGAGGTCGGGAAGCGATGAGGGAGCTCGATCTCTCCCGGCTCCGACGCACTTCCCTCCATTCCCGAAAAAGCAAGGTCTCCTTCCGCGGATTTGCGACCCCCGTCCGGAAAGGAATGTCCTTCGGCGCGTTTCTGGCCGGGCTCCCCGATTACCTGGCGGCGAAGGATTTCCGCGCGGTGGTCGATGCTGTGGTACGGGCGAAACGTCGGGATGCGCCCGTCCTGCTCGGAATCGGGGCCCATTTCATCAAGGTGGGACTTTCCCCCCTTCTGCTGCAGGGGCTATCGAAACAAATCTTCGACGGGGTCGCGATGAACGGCGCGGGGGTGATTCACGACGTGGAGCTCGCCCTGGCCGGGAAGACATCGGAGGATGTGGAATCCCAGCTGGCGGACGGATCCTTCGGGATGGCCCGCGAAACAGCCCAGTTCATTCATTCCGCGCTGGTCTCCGGGTCCGGGGAGGGACTTGGCTTCGGCGCAGCCGTCGGGAAGGCTCTTGCCACGTCCCGCGCTCCCCACCGAGGTCGTTCCCTACTTGCCGGGGCGTGGAAACGGGGGGTCCCGGTGACCGTCCACGTCTGCATCGGCACGGACATCACGCACATGCACCCGGAGGCGGACGGCGCGTTGATGGGGGAGGCGTCGCTTCGGGATTTCCGCTCCTTCTGCGGACTGGTCGCACGCCTGCAGGGGGGGGTGTATCTGAACGTCGGGTCGGCCGTGGTCCTCCCGGAGGTCTTTCTCAAGGCCGTGTCGATCGTCCGGAACCTCGGGAAGCCCCTTTCCCGAATCACCACCGTGAACATGGATTTCCAGAAGCTGTACCGTCCGGATGTCAACGTCGTGCTGCGTCCCACCCGGAACGGCGGGAAAGGATTTCACCTGATCGGGCCCCACGAGATCCTCTTTCCCCTTCTCATGGCGGCGGTGACGGAACGAATCGGCTGATCAGAGGGAAATCTCTTCCCCCGGGACGAGGACGACGACCCGTGTCCCGGGGGCGGTTTTTTTCATCTCCGCGACGAAACGGTCCGCATTCGGTTCCAGGATCGGAAACGTTCCGAAGTGCATCGGGATGACCGTCTTTGCCTTAAGCAGTTCCGCCGCCTTCGCCGCCTGCCGGTAATCCATCGTGAAAACCGAACCGATCGGCAGGAGTGCCACGTCGATGGGATAGAGTTCGCCGAGGAGCGCCATGCCGGCGAAGATGCCTGTGTCCCCCGAGTGGTAAACGGTCAGGCCGGAGGGGGTCTGAATGACGTACCCCACGGGCGCGCCGAGCGTGCAGGAGTGTTTCGCCTCCGTCATGGTGAGCGAAAAGCCGTCGAGGACTACCGTGCCGCCCACGTTCATCCCGATCCCGCCGTGCAGAAGCTGGGACTCGGGGACCCCCTTCGCTTTCAGATCGCCGATCAGCTCGAAAATCCCGACCACGAGGGCACCGGTCTGGCGGGCAAGCGTGGCGGCGTCGGCCGCGTGATCGAAGTGGTCGTGTGTGAGGAGCAGGAACTCCGCTTTTTTCACGTCCTCCGGACCGGAGGGAGCGGTCGGGTTCCCCTGGAACCACGGGTCTATCAGGACGGTCTTTCCGGAGGGGTCCTGGAGGGAAAAACCGGAATGTCCGAACCAGCGGATCTTGACGCGTGGCATCGGGGGCCTCCTTTCCGAAGGTGGGCGAATCGGGTGTTTTTATCCCTTATACAGGGGGGCGTGTCGGGACGTAAAGGAAGAAATGACGCCTTTCCCTTCTTCCGCCGCCGTGTAAGATAAAACCTGAACGGCGCATCGCGCCGAAGGGGAGTCATGGCCGGATCCAAACGCCGGGGAAGAAACCCTCTGGTCCAGGTAGTGGTGCCCAACCGGGTCGACCTTGCGGGGGGAACACTCGACATTTTTCCGATCTATCTTCTCGTTCCGGGGGCGATGACGGTCAACGCGGCGATCTGTGTCGCCAGCGTTGTCTCGGTCCATCCCGTTCGGGGGGCCGCCCGCCTGGTTTCCGATCATTTCTCCCACCGGGCGGAAGCCCTTGACACGCACGGATTTTCGACGAGAGGGGCATTAGGACTGGTCGCCAGGGCCCTGCGGCACTTCCCGCCACAGACCGGGATCGAGCTCCGGTTCCGGAACGAGGCCCCCGTCGGTTCCGGGATCGGGGCGTCATCCGCCCTTCTGGTCGCCACCATGCTGGCGATGGGCTGCCACCTTGGAGGGCGGAGGAGCTGGAGGGAACTCGCGCGGGTGGCGATGGAGATCGAGGCCGCCCATCTCCGGAACCTCACCGGATCCCAGGACCACATCGCCGCCCTGCGGGGCGGAATCCAGGGTATCCGCTACCTGCCGGGGCGGACGGAGGTGGCGAGGATCGCACCGAAGAGCCCTGCAGGGCGGAAGCTCGCGGCGCACGGGTTTCTGGCAAGCACGGGGAAGTCCCACTTCTCCGCGGGGCTGAACTGGAGGATGATCCGAGGGGCGATTGACGGGAATCCCGAGACCCTCCGGAAATTCCGCAATATCGGGCAGGCTGCGCGGGAGGCGTGGGAGGCCTTGTCCGCGGGGGAAATCGACAGGGTCGGGCGGGCCATCGCGCGGGAGTGGGCGATCCGAAGGACGGTCGCGCAGGGCATCTCCCTGCGTGCGGTGGACGGGCTGTTTTCCTCGCCCGAATTCCGCAGGCGGGTGTCGGGAGCAAAGCTCTGCGGTGCCGGGGG
>Ga0210060_1000400_pt1 | contig 15589 bp, 17 predicted proteins | sample Joice_CattailNLB_FD_184871 | JGI IMG/M metagenome (GOLD analysis project Ga0210060, IMG submission 184871) | Wetland microbial communities from San Francisco Bay, California, USA, that impact long-term carbon sequestration - Joice_CattailNLB_D2... | ecosystem: Environmental > Aquatic > Marine >...
GCGAGGCGGACGGGCCCTGCATGGCAGGCGGGTGTCCGTGTCCCTAATATAAAAGTTATCTGTTACGCCGTTTGCGAAGGTATTCCGCAAAGTAAGCCAATCCCACCAGAATAATTGCCAGTCCGGCCACGTAGGCCGGATGCACCCGGCCGTAAAACATCCGTGTTACAACAACCGCGAAAAAAGCGCCGATGACCGCTCGAATAAAAAATATTTGAAATTGATTCAAATGATTACCCTTTCGGTTGGTAATATTCAAAATAGTCATTATATTAGATGGCAACAAGCGTCAACATCAAGTTTCCTCTTGAAATATACCTCGCGGTTTGATATTGAACAAATCTTCGAGGGAAGAGGTAGATGGGTGCGGGGGAGTCATAACTGAAATTCCGAATCCCGCATTCCAACCTCCGCCTTCTGTTTATGGTGGGTGTAGCTCAGTTGGCAGAGCCCCAGGTTGTGGCCCTGGTTGTCGTGGGTTCAAGTCCCATCACTCACCCCATAAAAAACAAAATTCGGGCAGCCAAAACTGCCCGAATTCGTTTTCTTTGTTTAAGTAATAAAAACGGCTTGGCTTTCCTACTAAGAACAATAATTTCGAATTTATGACATTGACCTCTGCCTGCCACGGCGTAGCCGTCAGGCGAAGACGGGTCATCTGAAAAAACATGCGCCCGTAGCTCAGCTGGATAGAGCGCCGGACTTCGAATCCGTAGGTCGCCCGTTCGAATCGGGCCGGGCGTACCAATAATATCAATGGTTTACAACATTTTTGTTGTTGCCCTTTTTATTTTGGTCAACATTTTTGCCATAATTTTGCCATAATTCCGATTTACCCAATTTTACTTTTTCTTACTCATTATTCCCTGGTAAATACCATCGAACTTGGTCCCATCTTCATGCTTCCCGGCATTTTCGATATATTTGCCGTAGACTCTGATGATCATATCGGTATCTCGATGGCCCATGACCTTGGCAATCCAGAGTGGATTTTCGCCACAGCTTAATGCGTTGGTGGCAAAACTATGCCGTGTTTGTTTCATCTCTCGATATTTAAGCCCAGCCTTTTTCATGGTCGGCATCCAGACCCTTCGCCGAAGATGGTCTGAATCAATCCTATTGCCTGTGGGTGTGCAAAAAAAGTATTCGCCCTTGAATCGATCGTAGATCTTTTTTTGCATAACAAGAGCGTCATACATCACTGGCAGGAGGTTAATCGTTCTCCGGCTGTGGCGGTTCTTCGTTCTGCCGATCATAAATTTGCCATTTTCATCCCTTGTCGCAGCTCGGGAAATTTTGAGAGTTCTTTTGACCCAATCAATATCTGTGGGTCTGATAGCAATCTGCTCGCCCAGCCTGAGACCTGAGCTGAAAGCGAAAAGAAAATACGGCCGCCAGTGGTCCGGCAAGTGGGATATCAATTGATTTTGCTCGACCAGGGAAAAAGGAAAAATCTTTTCATATGAATCTGCCTGCGGCAGTCTTTTAAAGCCGAAAAACGGATTGTAGGAACTGCTCCACCCGTATTCGATTGCCGCATCTTTGCAGATCATTTTTAATGGAACAAAGATTTTATTGACAGTTTCGTTGCCGATGGGCTTTTTCCGATATTGCTGTTTTTTTGCCCAGGAAACGAACCGGTCAAATGTGGACTTGTTCAATTCGGAAAAACTCATTTCACCAAAATAGGGCACCAAATAATTATCAATGTAACTTTTATAGCCCCACAGCGTCCTCTTGGCTACGCGGCCCGAATCTCTGAGCAGTTCATACCAGCTCTGCGCGTAATCCTTGAAAAGGACCTGGGATGGCGTTAAGTTTCCACCAAACAACAGCCTTTCTTTTTCAGTGAAATAGTCCTTTTTCTTGCTGCCGGTAAAAACCTCCGCAAATTTAAAACTGCCCGATTTGATTGCCACAATAATCTTGTCCAGCTGATCCCGGACATGTTTGGCATTTGAATCATTCCACGGCAGATTAGAGCTTTCCCGGACACGCTCTCCGAGGTAAACAAAATCAACATAGACTTTGTCGTTGACCCTCCTGACGGATCCTTCCTTGTTTTTGTTGATACCGGACTTTCTAGCCAGCTCGTCAGCTTTTGGTTTGCAAGGAAAATCTATAATTTTTTGTTGTGATTTTAAACCATTAGACATTTTATGCTCCTTTCATAGACCACCTCCTTCCACTGATTTTCACAGCTATCAGCTTTAGCAGAGTCTGGTGGCCCTTGGTAGTGGTATTTTAAAAATTTTAGATGTTAATTGAACTCTTGGGGTGTTTCTGGGTATAGGCGGGATTGTGATCTTCTTTTTTTTCGGTGGGGTAGGGGATCGATTCATTCAAATCCGGATCATCGCCCTCAAGCCATTTTTTAATTGCGGACCATTTAAATAGAATAATTTTGGCTTTTGGTTTATAATAATGTTTATGCAACACAAATTCCTTTTTATGGATCATGTTATAAATGGTCTGTCTTGCCAGCTTGATCCTTTCACTTAATTCTTTCACAGTCAGGTATTCTTCCATTTCTTTCACCTCCAGTTTTTAAGTTTTTTTGGAGGCGAACAGAAATCGGACATTCTTGAACGATTATTATTGCTTATAGAGGGATTTATACAAAATGCGTCTGCCTAATTTTATAGCTGAAAGGGGAATAAATGGTGCCTGAGAAAGCTTGCTCTCAGCCTGAGATTTTGGTGGCCATTGATCATATTGAGCAGGAAAATTTTATATTAGCTAATGCTGCCCGAATGGTTTATTTTGCAGGTTTCCACAAAAATGAAATTGAGAATATCAAAATTGGGAATGCATTCCGGTATAATACCATTTTATCGCGAATAGAGCCTTTTTTGCCAAAGAGTCGAAAAGCTTATACTACGATGCCAATAATTCTGGACATCTGGCCAAAAAGGATTTTGAGGAAACACATCAGATGGCTTGAAAGGGAAGGATATACAATAGACGATGAAGCGCCGCTTTTCCCGGATCCAAAATCTAAAATAAGTTATTCCGCTAAAAATTTGTACAGACACTTTAAAGAATATTTCCAAGATATCAATTTCGATGATCTTAGAAAATTAGGTATTGAAAGAGAACAAAGGCGTTTAATAGCCAAATATGGAAATACCCAAAAATTTGATGACGAATTATCAAAATACTCACGTCATTCACGGTCAAAGACAACTCAGCAGTTTATCGAAGGAGAAGTTCAGAAAGCCGGAAAACGGAAAAAGGAGGATTTACCGTGGGAAATAATTGTAAAAATGATTGAATATTTGCCTAATTTAGCTGAAGCCGAAAAAATTGTCGCTGCACAGGCTGTAAAAGATAAAATAAACACTGAAATCAAAGAAAAAGACGTTAAACGAAGCTTAGATGCCCTATTGAATGTTTATATGCAGTAGCTAACTATTAAATAATAGAGCCATTTTATGATCACTTTTAAACAAAAAGGAAAATTTGAATATCAGGTACTGTTTAACAACAAACAGCCTTTAAACATCACCCTATCGCAGGATAAAAGTATTTTGAATAATTTTGATTCAGTAATATCATCGATATTGGCCATGTCTGAAATAATGGGATGGGTTTTCGATGATCACATCTTCAATTTTATCAATGATTATCAAAAATGTGACACTGAACATGAAAGATATTCTTTTTTGAAAAAAAGTGTAAACAAAACAGTTCAGTTTTCAACGGTTTTTGTGAATGTGAATGATATAGATTACGCTGGGTTTGCTGACGACTCTCATAGGACGAAGGATAGTATTTTTTTTGATACGAAAAATATCCTAAAAATTGTCAAACTGTCCCAAGCGCTAAAAATATTCTCACTTGTACAAAACACTCAAACCGGAATAAACCATGAGAAACATCAGAAGATATATCATCAGTTTTTAACCCTATTAAAAGCTGATCATATCCCATTTAAATTGCTAAAATTTATTGAAATTATTTCAATTAGAGAGAGAAAAAATAAAATCAGAAGTTATTCTGGAATTATAATTGATGATGAAAATAATATTTCACGTTTGGTATTCGAGACCCTTAACTTTATCCTATACGAGGGATTGATAGTTCATGATTATAAAAGAAATCCTATTTTATTCTTTGCTGGGATTATCAAAGAAAATATGAAATATGGAGGAAAATATCGAACACATAAGAAAATTAAATATATTGATGGCCTTGCCAAAAAATATATAGATAATATTTCAAAAAGAGAAAGCGATCTAAAATTCAAAGTAAACAAGGATTTCTTAAATCGGCTCTATCGCATATCTTTACTCTATCTTGTAAGCGCCGGTTGGGGTCACCTTGAGCTTGAAATTGGAAATATTAAATATCCAAAGTTTTTCAAAGAAATCACATATATTTCTCCGTTTTGGGATTTAATATTAGCCCCAATACTGTCAGAGGTGACTGGAATAAGGTATGAAAAGCTAAAAATAATTTCATCCCAGCAAGTAGCGACGATATCATTTTATTCCGCCAAAAAGTTGAACCTTATTTTTAAGGAAAAATATCAAAATTTGTTTGAACTTGCATATTTAATTCCAATAAATCGACCCGATTATCGACGTTATAGGCTGAAAAACGTTTCAAACTTCATTAATGCAACTCTTCGATTCCCAATAAATGATTTGTCACGTATGGGGGGTTCAAGAATTTCCATTGCAAGGCTAATTGAAGATTTTATTGGAAAGATTAAATCCACTCCTTTTCGCAGCATCTATAAGGGTAATCTGATTAATGATGTTGAAACCGATACCATTGAAAAAGAAACCATTGATTATATCGTGAGAGCCTTTGCAAATGGTTTTGGGGAGGAATTTAAAGAACTTGAAACAATGATCACTGAGGATTTTGAGCGCTATAAAGATAAAATGGTTGTAAAAGCTGAAAGGAAGGTTTTGGAGGGAAAATTCAGTTACGAAAGGGCTTCATTGCCTGATAAAAATAGCAAAGAATCAAACACTGATCATAATAGCCCCGGTATTTTTACAGATCCCAAAATAGACGACCAATATTATTATGAAAATACTGATTTTGGGAGAACATATAAATATCGAAAGAAATCCTATCCTTTAGATTCAAATTTAATTTCGAATAACACGCCTGCCTCTGAAGAAAATTTTGCCTATCGTGTAAAAATTAAAAATGGAAAAATTATCAAAGAAAATCTGAATGAAGATGAAAATTGATTAGGGTATAACCCCTTCAGTTTAGGTTTATTAGCGTGATACGGGAATTGAGTGTCCTGTAACAGCAATGGCGATGTAGTTTTGAAAAATTGGCTTAATTTTATAGAGAAAGTCCGACCTCCAACTTAAGCTTTGGTAGCAAAGTGCGATAATATACTTTGAACATATTAAAATGAAAGAACTACCTGAATTTTAATTGTCAAGGATGTTTTGGATCTAAAGATGAACTCAAAGAATATTATATTCCATACCGCAAAGAGCAAAGCGCTAACTCCCCAAAACAAAATAGACTCACACAATTTGCCATTTACCCTCAATACATCTATCGGATGCCTTTTTGGGTGCAGATACTGCTATGTCCAAGGATACCCATTTAATATGCATGCGAAGTTCGGAGAAGAAGTCAAGGTTAAACTTTGGATAGCTGAACAGCTTAATTGGGAACTAAAAAAGTATCACGATTTGCCACAACACTTAAAGCGGGTTCAAGTAAACGTTGCAACAGAGGGTTACTTGCCCGGTGCTATGATAAAAGTCAAAAAAGAGCTCGGCCGAGATATTATGGCGGAAGTTTTAGCTGTTTTTCGAAAACACTGGCAAGCGGGAAATAAATGGATGGTGCATCTGATAACGAAAAGTCATATGGTCCAAAAGCATATTGATATAATTTCCGCAATGAGGGACCAAGTGCAACTCGAAATTACAATAACAACCCTCGATGAGAGCCGGCGAAAGCAAATTGAATGTTTTGCCCCTTCAGTCAGACGACGATTGGAGGTTATGCGAAAATTCGCTGACGCTGGCGTCTTTGTCAGAGCAATGTGCATGCCGCTTATCGGATCACGTAAAGATGCGGAAGAGATCCGGGCCGTTTGTTTTGATCATGGGGCCAGGGCTTTCAAACATAAAGGGGTCAACTATTGGGATGAAAAAGCTTTGCTGACCGGGGAGACAGTCAAAGATAGTGGCCGAGATGACAAGGTCTATGATGATCTTCTGGAAAAAAGCTCTGAACCGATATTGAATAATGGCACGCCCAAAAAGTTGATTGTTAAAATGCCTGTAATTATACGGTCTGGGAAAAGCAAAAGGTGGCAGAGCTATAAGAAAGAAGATTTTCGGGAAGCGGAAATGTTGCTTGAAAACTCCGGTTATGCTGACATAAATAACATTAACTGGGGGTATGTGGTTTAATAGATAATTTTTGAACTGCATCCAACAACACCCGCATGGCAATACAATCATCCTCATTATAATCAAGAATACGTTGCCGGATGGCCACATCTCCAGTTTCTACCCACCGATGATACCACTCTATCGATGCAGCGCCGGAGGGTTCCTTGTCTCGCCATTTAAATTCCAGATAAGTGGCAAGTGTTTTTATTGAATAATCGTTGGTTGGCCATTCGGTTTTGGATTTAACAACGTCTAAATAAAGATCGACAGCCATATCAGATGCGAACATATTTTCAACATCGGCCTCCGTCAGCACATCCGGATACCTTTTCTGCAGCTTTCGCCATGTGGTTCTTTCATAGGGTGAATAATAGTAAATCACGCAGGGCTGGCGACTCTGAATATATTCCCACGCTTCTTTAAATGCACTTCGTTCATCTTCCGGTGTCGGCTGATTGGCATAAAATGCAACATATTTTTCAGAACCTGAATCCTGACCATGACGTTCTACAAATCCGTGGAGATAGCAGATATCCCTCATTGGATCTGTTTCAACATCAAAAAATAGCTCAGTTTCAAAATTGGGCAGGTCGATTTTCCCCATGAGATAAGGACCGGTTTCGGGTTGATTTAAAAGTTTTGCCCTCTCCTGAAATTTTTCCAGTGTACCAACGCCGATGCCTGTAATTACGGTTTTTTTGCCTTGGATAAAAGCATTAAGATCAGAGTTGGCCAGATCACCGACATTTTTAAAGTGGGACAACATAGCATCTCTTCTTGAGCGGCCTAGCTCCGGAATCAAACTGAGATCATCCATTGCTTTTAGTTGTGCCTTGCATAATGAACGCCAGTGGCACAATTTGCACATTGAACACAGAGCAGGCAGGGTCTTTTTCTTTTGGTTTACAATCAATGTGACATTTTCGAGGCAGGATTCATAAAATTCCCAGAGACTGGTTTTATCTCTTTTCCCTGTTGGGGAGTCCAATTCATAGATCACTTCTTCGCTATGGATATTCACCCCTTCCGGATCTTTCAATGAAGAACCATATCCGTTGCAATGAGGGCACTGCATGTATCCAAACTTTTCGGGGTCCAGCATAATTTCAAAATTATTATCCATATGTGTCACCCCCTTTTATTCAACATCAACATATTCCATGCAGACAACCAGCAAATGATCATAGTCCCCCGATGTCGCTTCGCTCAGATATTTGTCGATATATTCCTGATCAGCCCCGGCTCGCCTTAAAGCTTTCTTCACACGCCCCATGATAGAAAATGCATTGCCATCTTCCCCGATCAGTTTAACGGTTGGTTTTGTTACCGGTCCTTTCATTTCGTACACCTCCTGATTAGTTTTATGCTGTAAATACTGACAAATGATTGAATCACCTGGACAGATAGTGTGTGGGGATCATGATCTCGGTCATCAAAAACGGTAAAACCCCCAAGGATTTCTCCAAGAGGGTCTTATTTTCCGAACAGCGGTTCGTTATCCGAGATTCAGTACTCAGCTTGCCATCCGACTTTTTCGCCGGGGCATATCCATCTCATCAATTGAGCATCCCCAATATATTCCCACCAACCCGCTGCAGTTGGTATGAATTTTCCGCAGAAAGACCTTTAAACTGCGATGCCCTGGTATACGTATTCACTACATTAAACATGGTATCCCCCATTTCCGACGGCCAGGCCCATTCCACAGCATCCTTCTGGGGTTGATTAAGATTAAATTGGCGGTTAAATGTCTCGATGGTTTTCAAAGGTTCATCCACAGGGGATTCCATGGAAAGACCGATCTTATGTTTCTGTGCTCCCAATTCGTATGAAACTTTATCCATAGTTGATGGGAATTCATCCAGAATCTTTGTGGAAACGTGACGATATGATGCGGATATTTCAGTCTTGGAAACCATCCCATTTGTGCAAACCAGTCTCAGGATAAATGCGGCAATTGAAAGCGACGCCAGACCCACTTCGGAATTGGATATGGATATGCCGGGCTTGAACTTATCTCCATTGACATCAAAAGCTTTTTTACCATCCAGAATGCTCAGCGACATGAACTCCGGGTCAAGACTGCATTGCACTTGAGTGTCAGGACCGTATCCAAGAGAATCCAATCTTTCACAGATTTCAAAGTTGTCCACCGGTTTATATTTTGGTGTGAAGATTGCTCGAACATCCTGTCCATCATACCTGAAGAACAGCTGTTCGTTTTTCTCATGCTCGATCCAATAGTTGAGATTCACGGATTGAATCTCGGACGGGCATTTTCTAAGATATTGATACGGAATCCCCAAGCGCCAGGTAATTGATCTCTGGGCGATGGTTCTTAGGGGATGTGATTCACCTGCGATTTTGACCGAATCAAGGTTGTCAAATGATACGTCATTGACGTTTATAAATTGATCATAACAGTTTTGCGACAGTGCATCGACCCGATTGAAAACTTTTTCAAGTGTTGTTATTTTCATAGATACCTCCATTAATTATTGAATTTTGTAACAGTGTTATTTTTTAATCCGGGAGATGCACCTTTCACCGCCTGATGCATTATATTTTCCCTGACGACTCTAACAGGGTGCGTATCCAAACAAGCGGACGGACGGCTCCCAGGTTGATCGGTTGAATGTGTTGATGGTATTGGACTTAAAACGGTTTTAAGTGCGGATATCGGATTGGTCGGTTTCTGAGTGCGGTGGGTTTAATTCTAAAACAGATCTGGACTCCTGAGATGCGAACTCACCGGGATATTCACACGATTTAATGGTTGAGTCGGAATCCTGGTTAATTCTGGTCAGTTTCTTTAGCAGTTTCGTTGTCATCGGCTGGAATGGATATGCTGCCATCATTAGTTTCCCCCTCTCCATTTGAGATTATCGGTGGACCCAGGTCGAATAACGCAATGGAAACCGGCATTGATATCGTTGGGTAAAGCATTTCAACCTCTGCTTCGGCAAGTTCCCGACTGGTCCCAAGAGAAGATTTTTCACTCCGGAAACTGGTCAACATGAGCACCCCTGCCTCAATAAATCCTTTGTCAAAACCCACCTGCAACCGAAACAACCCCTCTAAGATGTATTCGTATGCTGAAAAATTTCCTTCTATTGCGACTTTTCGCTTAACACCTTTATACATATAGCGCCGGTTGGGTAAGATTTTTAAATCATCATTATTGCCGTTTGAACGCCAGTCCATCTCATCAAGCGCCTGACGCAACAATTCCCGGCGATGAATTGTCCCCTGAAGAACATCGGCAACGTATTCCAAAGTCACCTTAATGTCCTTTTCCATGTGCTTTTCTTTAATGATTTTATCTGATCCTCGAAAGTGCATAATTTCAAATGGCATATTTTTCTCCTTTCATTTTGGAAGTTCTTGGTAATCTCTCAGGCATTTATAACCTTGATTGGAAATAATCAGATGGTCCAGAACCTTTATCCCCAGCAGCTCTCCTGCATTAACCAATTCTTTTGTGATCGCGATATCATTTAAGCTCGGAGTCAGCTCTCCGGACGGATGATTGTGACAGACAATAATTGCAACCGCATTGGCCAGTATGGCGCTTTTAAACACATCCCTTGGTGTTACAGTGATTGCCACGATAGATCCCACAGCGACAGTCTCAACACCAATCAGTACATTTTTAACTGTGAGCATAATAGACAGAAACATTTCCCTATCAGAATTGCCAAGCTCATCTTTGACCAGTTCGTAGGCATCTGATGGTTCGCTGATCTTGATAATTTCATCGGGTGCGCCATCCCTGACAAGGCACACACGACATTTGATCCCTGAATAGTTTTGATTGAAATTTGGTTTCATGCTTCCTCCATGATTAATTATTGGTAAAAGCGATACCCATTTCTTCGAAAAGAATCTTCCACATCCCAGGTCATTCGTTTTGTTTCTTGCCTGAAGTTGCCGGCATTGGGATCTTTAGTCCAGGTTTTCCCACCACGTTTGCCGATAAGATATTCACCGATGCTATACATATTATCGATCTGGCGCCCTTCGGATATTTTGGTCAGCAACACCAGGTATTGCTGTCTGGTGAATATTCCCATGTTGAAGAGCTCAACGACAAATGCATGGACATTGTCAAAGGACGATTCCCCGATGTCCCAACTCCAGACCTTGTCTTCCACAATTAACCATCCAAATTTTTCCGAGGCCCCTAAGTACCAGAGATTATGATCACCGGGGATCATTTGACCCTCTTCGCTGAAACAGTGACAGGCATCTTCCATTAGAAAATCATAAATCTCAGTACCGGTGGCCAATCGGTCGTTCATGTCCCAGCTGAAGGAATCGTTATAGATTTTGGCATAGATGCTTACGAATATTTTCTGGTCTGTATCCATCATAATTTATCCTTTCTTAATAGGTTTATAAGATAATCCGTATCTCGCGTATGCTTGGATACGAATTTGCTAAGATCGAGTACTGTGGGCGACCTGAGAAGGTTTGAGAGGCTATTTTGAGGTGGTATCGGCTTGCTTATTCCCGAGGATTTCGTCAAGGAAGATGGATCGCTTTGCAGGTACATTCAGATAGGTCAATGAATGTGACAGATACAAAAGCTTCATGGCCCTGCTCATACCGACAAAGCATATACGGCGCTCTTCTTCCAGATTTCCCTTTTTGCTGGGTAGGATGTTTTCAACCAGACCGATCAGGAACACAACCGGAAACTCTAAACCTTTGCTGCGATGCACGGTCATCAATTTAACGCCATCACGGTTGTCGCTTATGGATTCATTGGTAAAGGTTTCCGTGTAATCCAGAAATGAGCTGATGTCGTTGAATCTTGCGGCGGCCATTACAAGCTGCTTGAGGTTTTCGATTTTGACGTCGTCCGGTGAGGGCATATCGTCGTCGGTGATAAAGCGATCATAATCAAGGGCAGTTCTTAGAAGCTGGATCAGTTCCGCCGGTTGCTGGTTTGCAGAGTCTTCAATCAAGGGACCAATGAACTGGATGAACTCCCGAATATTTTTCCGAATGTATGGCAGGTCAACCGGCATTGATTTCAGCTTCTCATACAGGTGCATGTCCGATCCGCTTTGAAAATCATCCAGATCGGCCATAAACTTTCGACCAATATAGCGGTTTGGGATGTTAATTACAGCGCTCAGTGCTTCATCCCCCTCATCCGACAAAGGATTGGCAATCAACCGCAGATAGTCCAGCAAAATCTTGACCTCCCGGCGATCGTAAAAGCAAAGTCCATTTTGAATTTCATAAGGAATCTTGTATTGCTGCAGGGTTTCCTCAATCACGCGACTTTGGAAGTTACATCTGTATAAGCACGCGATTTCTCTGTAAGCGTATCCCTGCCTCTCGACCAGATCGATTATTTCACTGACCAGATTAAGGGCTTCTGTCTCTTCGCTTGATGATTCCAGCACGATAACATCATCACCGGCAGGGTTGTCGGTTCTCAACTCTTTGTCGATCTTCTTTTGGTTATGCTGAATCAGGTTCTGGCAAGCTTGAAGGATTTGGGGCGTTGACCGGTAATTGAGATTCAAGATTAGCTGCTCAGCACTCGGGAATAGATCCCTAAAGTTGATAATGTTGCTCACAGATGCACCTGTAAATCCGTAAATGCTTTGATAGTCGTCTCCCACCACAAAGAAACTTGATCCGTTGCTGTTGTTATCCACCAGGATTTTGAATATTTCGTTTTGCAGTGGATTCGTATCCTGATATTCATCAACAAGAAGATGGCGAAATGTGCCCCTGTATTTTTCCCTGACATCATCGTTTTCGTTAAGCAGCCGGAAGCTTTCAACCAGCAGGTCATCAAAATCCAGCAGGAACTTTTTACATTTCTCCCGGTCATATGCTTCATAAATGTCTGCGACCTTAAGCATCGATTGATCTCCCTCATACAGTGCCCGGAATTCCTCCACATCAATCAAATTGTTTTTGGCCAGACTTATTTCACGCAGGACCATACCAATTGATAAATCCTTGACCTTCAGCTTTTTCATCACATCCCGCATAAATACGATCTGGTCTTTCCCGGAGAGCACACTAAATGTCACTCCCTCATTTCTTAGCAGATAGTGACAGAAGCTGTGTATAGTTGAAAGTGTGACTCGACTGGCCATATCATCCAACACTGGAACCAGTTTCTCACGCATGGCATCTGCAGCATTACGTGTAAAGGTGAGACCCAGTATATTTTCCGGGGCAATCCCATGTTTCTTGACCAGGTTACCTATACGATGAGTCATCGTTAAAGTTTTGCCTGATCCCGGTACTGCCACAACAACGCAGATACCATTTAGAAATTCGGCAGCGGCCATTTGCTCCTCGTTTAGTTTAAGCGGCATTTTTCACCTCCTTGGCGTTTTTGATTGTGTTTATGGCCATGCGAATGCGGAAATTCTTGGCCACCAGCTCATTGATACGGGGATCGGTCTTGTTTTTTTGAATAATCTGCTTGAGCTCCTTTTTGTAATCGTCCCGAAGCAGATTTAAAAATCCAATTACAGCTTCCGGGGGATGCCTTCTTAAAAGCAACTCCACGTTGACGATTTGATAGACGCGATCCTCCCCGCAAACAGTCAGATAGTCCTGGACCTCACTGATCACACGCTTTGTCATCGGTCACCTCCATTTATAAACCACTCATCACAGATTTTGCGATACGGGCAATTTTTATGTTTCCAGGAAGTATCGTTTGGTATAAAGACACCCTGATTGATTCCCTCCCAGACCTTCTCGAATTTTCGGATTAACCTAAGCTCATCCACGACACTGCGAGTTGTATAATACTGTTCGAACTTCGGCGTTTTGGTTTTGATCAAGCAATCGAACCTTAACAGTATCTCCCGGCCACCGAACCCGTTTGCTTTTGCAGCCAGTTGATAGACGGTCATCTGCATGTTGGAATCGATTTCGTCTGTCGAATAACTACGCCCGCTGGTTTTAAAATCCGTGATTATGACGGTGCCGGCTTCATCTTCTTCCACCAGATCAATGGCGCCTATCACCGGAACGGATACGCCTGGCAGGTTGAAACTGAAAGCTTCCTCAATACCGATAACCTTGAAATTGTCATCAGGCAGCTTATGGTACCAGGTCGTTAAAAGATCGATGCCATTCATCATTAAGGTTTCAAAGTCTTTTCCCTCAGCGTATTGGATGTCATCTCGACCATAGGCGGTTTGCTGCCAGAGATCTTTAAACAAATCATGAATGTCTTTTAGAAGCATTCTGTCGCCGGTCATTTTGGTCTGGTAATATTCTGCAAGAATTGCATGAATGACAGTTCCAAACTCAAGGGCGTCAGCGACATACTCACGGGGCAAGCGGTCAACCCGACCAAATTTATAGAGCATTCCGCAGTCTATGTAGTCGCCAATTGACGAAGCTGACAGGTGCGGTTGCTGTCTCAGTTCATATAATTCCATGTAGTTTTCCTCCCATTGCTTATAAATGCGCAGCTTCCTGCGCTTTTTAAATGAAAATGGCCATAGACACTGACTCTCTCTCCCGAGTTAGCAACTGCCTATGGCCGATTCGAATTGTTAAGTTTAATGGTTTAAAACTATTCCATTAAGCGGCTTGCTGAAGATTCCGGATGAATGCTGAAGCATCTTTTGAGGTCAAGTTTTCAACCGAAACGTTATAGGCATCAACGGACATTGCCTCCAGATCCTCAACTGAGATACCCCGTCGACGACTGAGGTTATATATCGCACGTTTTTGCGCTTCGCTCATCGCAGGTTGCTTTCCCGTAGCCTTGGGTTTTGATCTGCCGTTACCATTACCCCCCTTGGGTATATTTCCAGCAGAATTTTCAGCCTCATCAGTTTTGATCTGATCATCCTTTGAAGCGGCTTTGCCAGTGGAATCCGACTGAGAGGGTTTGGTTTTAGACTCGGCTGGTTTGGCTGCCATGGGTTTCTTGCTCGTCTGCTTTTTCGCTTTAGGTTTTGAACTGGTTTTTGAACCGCTGCCGACAACGTCATTTAAATCCGCAAGCTCTTCCAGGCAGGTGTATCCGATGTTGGTAAATGTCCTCAAAGAGCGAGCGATGGCACGGGTTGATGCAAGCCGAAGCAGATGTTTGGAAACCTTGGAGCTACAATTGCCCGGCTTGGCGTCGCCTATGTCTGTGAAAGATTCACCTGATTTAGAGATCACGGTCGCCTTGCATATAGCGGAATTGCCGTTTTCCTTGGTTGGTAACTGGAGCGGTTCAACCTCGATTTGCGAAATTCCCTTTTGATGTCCAAGATCCAACAACCCTGCATATTTCACGAACTGATTGCCCTCGATTTCGATGATCCAGCGTTCGTCCAGCTTCGGTTTCTTTCTTTCAAGATATTGAACGGATTCCACATCCCCGGTGGGAACACAATTGAGAACCGATAGGATGTGTTTGCATTGAAAATTCGGGTCATTTTTCGAGTTGCGAGTAAAATCCGCACAGGTGCAGCTGGTCTCCTGGTCATCGGCAATCACACGATACAGAATCTTTCCTTCAGCAGATTCGGCATAAAAGGCACCATCTTCTGTCTGCAGAACCCGCAGCAATTCAGCCTTAACTCCTCTTTTTTGTAGTTCCTTTGCTGTCATATTGAATACTCCTTTCTCGGTAATATTTGGATGTTTAAGAAATCACGGCATTGTTAATGATTAAAAGGGCGTGCCGTCTTCACCTTGACCTTCTTCAAATCCACGACCATCGGTTTTGATAAATTCCAGCGTATTGGCAATCAATTGAAATGAACTCCTTTGAACGCCTTCGTCTGACTCCCATTTTTGCTGATCAAGGTAACCTATAACAGCTATACGGGCGCCCTTATGAAGGTAGCGTTGGGCGGTTTCGGCCAGTCTTTGAAAGCAGGTGATTTTAATCCAGCCGGTCTTTTTCTTCGATGATCTGAAAGCCAAATTGAAGCTGGCCACAGGGTCTCCCTCTGATGAATAGAATACCTCTGGATCGGCACCTAAATTTCCCGTCAGAATGCAAGAATTCAACATAGTCTTCTCCTTTCATTGGATTTTGTTTATCTTGATGACCTGAAAACGAATTGGATTACGATACAGGCGATTGAAAGAATGAAAAGTATCCAGCGAATTTCCTGGGGCAGGATTGATAAAATGAATGCCACTGCGATGATGACCAAAATCAAAATTACGAACCAAACGGACCCTCTAATATAGTTCAATAG
>Ga0210060_1000402_pt1 | contig 15583 bp, 18 predicted proteins | sample Joice_CattailNLB_FD_184871 | JGI IMG/M metagenome (GOLD analysis project Ga0210060, IMG submission 184871) | Wetland microbial communities from San Francisco Bay, California, USA, that impact long-term carbon sequestration - Joice_CattailNLB_D2... | ecosystem: Environmental > Aquatic > Marine >...
CCTCCGCCAGGATCTTGGGGAGAGGTGGCCGAGCCGGCTGAAGGCAACCGCCTGCTAAGCGGTTGTACGGGTAAAACTGTACCGAGGGTTCGAATCCCTCCCTCTCCGCCATTATCTTTGAAACCGTCTATTCGTTCAGGTTGTCCGTAGGGAGAGGTGTCCGAGCTGGCCGAAGGAACGCGACTGGAAATCGCGTAGGTGGCTTATACCCGCCTCGAGGGTTCGAATCCCTCCCTCTCCGCCATTTCCCGACGGATCGAATCACCGCGTGCCCGTCAGCACGCGCCAAATCGAAGGAGGAACGAGCAACGATGAAAAAATTCACGCTTCTGGTCGCCGTTCTCATGATGGTCGCTTTCACGGGCGCCGGTTGCAAGAAGCAGCAACCTCCCCCGCCGCAGATGCCCCCCCAGGGCTCGCCCGGTCAACCCGGCATGCCCGGCTCTCCGCACGGCGAGGCAGGGGCGCCCCCGGTCGAGAAGAAGATCATCGTCCCCGACGCCGTGAAGGCCGGATGGAAAGCCGTCAAGGTCGAAGTGGAATTCAAGGAGAAGAAGAGCAAGAAGGTGTTCACCATCCCCCTGAACTCCGAGTTCAAGGTCCCCGAAACCGACCTCACGCTGAAGGTCGGCAGCTTCCTGCCGCACTTCACGATGGGTGCGGACCAGATCACGTCCAACACGAACAACCCGGAGAACCCCGCCGCACAGCTCGAGGTGTTCCAGGGAGGGAAGGAGATCTTCCACGGCTGGCTCTTCTCGTTGCACCCGACGGTGCACCCGTTCACGCACGACAAGTACGGGGTGGCACTCCTCGAAGGGGTCAAGAAGTAACGCGCGTCTCACCCGACGCCGATGCAGGGGGCGGCCACCGGGGCCGCCCCCTATTTTTTCGCGTTCCGCAGCACCTCCACCATCCGCGCGTGGATGAGGCCGTTGGAGGCGAGCAGGTCCGGCTGATGGATGTCGTACGGCGCGCCGTCGAGCCGTGTGGAGATCCCCCCCGCCTCGTGCAACACGAGGAGCCCCGCCGCCGTGTCCCAGGGCTTCAGCTTCAACTCCCAGAACCCGTCGAACCGCCCGCAGGCCAGATAGCAGAGGTCCAGCGCGGCGGAGCCGTCCCGCCGGATCGCCTGACCGGTCAGCACGAACGCCCGGAAGTATTCGAAGTTGTTGTCCGTGGACGTATTCACATCATAGGCGAAGCCGGTGGCGAGGAGCGATTTCCGCAGATCCGCGATCTTCGAGACCGCGATGCGTTCCCCGTTTCTGAACGCACCCGCTCCCTTCGCCGCCGTGAACGATTCGTCGAGCAGGGGATCGTACACCGCCCCGGCCACGACCGCACCTTCATGCTCCACGGCGACGGAGACGCAGAAACACGGGTAGCCGTGCGCGTAATTCGTCGTTCCGTCGAGTGGATCGACGATCCACCGGTACGGGGACGGGGAACGGCGCTCGGGACTCTCCTCCGACAGCAAGCCGTGGTCCGGGAACCGCTCCCGGATCCGTCCAAGGATGTACCCTTCCGATTCGCGGTCCACGTCGGTCACCAGGTTGATCTCTCCCTTGAAGTGGATCGTCTGCTGGCGCCCGTAGCTTTTCCGTAGGATCGCCCCGCCGCCGCGGGCCAGTTCCTCGACGAACTCCAGCAGTTCCGTGTTTCCCATCGCACCCCCCTTTTTCCGCCTCGCGGATCCAGCGCCGATTATAATATGCAGGTCGCGCCGCGCCCCGTAAAGTTCCTCGGGGGAAGAACGGCGCAGGGAGTCCCCGCGATGAGGCGATTCGCAATACCGTTGTTCCTTCTGCTCTGCGCCCTGTTCCTCCTTTCCACGTGCGCCTCCACGAAGGCGGCGAAGGAATGGAAGCCGGGCGACACCGTGATCTGCCCCCACTGCGGACGCGAGTTCCCCCTCCCTGAGAAACTCGGGAAATAACGATCGGGCCGGTTCCCCGTGAGCATCGAAACCGCATACTCCGGCATCGGCCGGCTGGACCGTCTCTCCTACCGGGACACGGCCGTGCACCGGCTGGATCCGCGCGCCAAGGTGGTCGCCACGTTCCTGTTCGCGGTCGCCGTGGTTTCCTTCCCGCGGTACGAAGTCCTCTCCCTCTTCCCGTTCTTCCTGTTCCCGATCCTCATTGCGGCCCTCGGAGACATCCCGGCCGGATTCATCGTGAAAAAAGTCGTCGCCGTCTCCCCCTTCGCCGTGTTCGTAGGGATCTTCAACCCCCTCTTCGACCCATTGCCGGTCGCGATCGCTCCCGGCGTCGCGATCTCCGCCGGATGGGTCTCCTTCGCGTCGATCCTGGTGAAGTTCGCGCTGACGATCAGCGCGGCCCTCCTGCTGATCGCGACGACCTCCTTCCCCGGCATCTGCCGCGGCCTGCGCCGTCTGGGGCTCCCGGCGCTCTTCGTATCCCAGCTCCTCTTCCTGTACCGGTACCTCTTCGTCCTCATGGAAGAGGCGATGCGCGTCGTCCGCGCGCGGGAAATGCGCTCCTTCGGGAAGCGGGGCGCCGGCATCGGGGTCTTCATCCGCATCATTGGCACTCTCTTCCTGCGCACCGTGGAACGGGCGGAGCGGATCTACGGGGCGATGCTCGCGCGGGGATTCCAGGGAGACGTCCCTTCGATGCGGTGCGAGACGATCCGGCCTTCCGACGCCCTCTTCGTGCTGGCGGCGGGTTGCTTCTTCTCCCTGTGCCGGTTCGTGCCCGTGCCACGGATGATCGGACACCTTCTCCGTGGAGTGACCGGATGAGCCATCACCTCCTCGAGTTCAGCGATGTCCGTTTCCGGTACCCGGACGGAACGGAGGCGCTGAAAGGGGTTTCGTTCCTGATCACCCACGGCGAGTCGGTCGGCATCGTCGGCGCGAACGGCGCGGGGAAGTCGACGGTGCTCCTTCACATGAACGGCCACCTCCTTCCAACGTCGGGCACCGTGACCGTCGGGGAGGTTCCTCTTCGGAAGGAGACCCGGGCCGAGATCCGCCGGAAGGTCGGTGTCGTCTTCCAGAATCCCGACGACCAGCTCTTCATGCCGACCGTCTTCGACGACGTCGCCTTCGGACCCCTGAACCTCGGGCTGCCACCGGACCGGGTCCGGGAGCGGGTGCACGAGGCGCTCCGCCAGGTAAACTCCCTCGCGCTCGCGGACAAGCCGCCCCACCACCTTTCGGGGGGACAGAAAAGCGCCGTGGCGATCGCCACGGTCATCGCGATGAAACCCGACATCCTCGTCATGGACGAACCGGCCGCCAGCCTCGACCCGAAATCCCGGCGATCTGTCATCGGCCTGCTCAACTCCTTCGCGCATTCGAAGATCGTCGCATCGCACGACCTCGACCTCATCCTGGATGTCTGCGCCCGATGCCTCGTGATCCGGGACGGCGCGATCGTCGCCGACGGACCCGCACCCGAAATCCTCTCCGACCCGACGCTGCTCGCGGAGAACAACCTGGAGCTTCCCCTGACGCTTCAGGGGAGGCCCGGCAGGGAAGGAGCGCACCAATGAGCGCACCACGGTCATGAAGGAACCGCGCATCGTCCTCCATTACGGGAGAGCGTCCCTGCCGCTTCCGGCCGGATTCTTCCCCCGGGCGGACCTCCTCGCCGCGAAGTCCCCGCAGCTTCCCCCGTCGGAAGACAAGCACATAGGGCTTCGGATCGCCCGGCCGGCCGGCTCCCTCCTGCTCTCCCGGCTGGTCCGCCGGGAAGACCGCGTCGCGATCGCCATTTCGGACATCACCCGCTACAGCGCCACCGAAAAGATTCTCCCGTTCCTCCTGCGGGAAACCGACGCGGCGGGCATCTCCCGGAACCGCGTGACCCTCTTCGTCGCCCGGGGAACCCACCGCGCCATGACGGATGCCGAGGTGCGGCAGGCGGTCGGGCCGGAAATCGACTCGGGAATCCGCGTGGAGCAGTCGGACCCGGACGGGGACCTCGTGTCGCTCGGGACGACCTCGCGCGGCACGAACGTTCTCGTCGCCCGGCGGGTGATGGAGCACGACCGGATCGTCCTTACGGGGAAGATCTCGTTCCACTACTTCGCGGGGTTCGGCGGCGGCCGGAAGGCCCTCGTTCCCGGATGCGCCGGGAGGGAGACGGCCCACCAGACGCACTTCCGCATCTTCCGGACCGACGGCCCCGGGAAGCACCCGATGGCACGCGCGGGGGTCCTTGCGGGAAATCCGGTCCACGAGGACATCGTCGAGGCCGTTTCGATGGCTTCGCCGACATTCCTGGTGAACACGCTCCTCACCCCGGGGAAACGGATCTTCGACCTGGTGGCCGGGCACTGGCAGAAGGCCCACGAGGAGGGGTGCGCGAGGTACGCGAAGCATTTCCGGGTGCGGATCGCGAAACGGTACCCTCTGGTGATCGCATCCGCGGGCGGCTTCCCGAAGGACATCAACCTGATCCAGTCCCACAAGGCTCTCGACAACGCGTTCCTCGCGACGCAGCCCGGCGGGGTGCTGATCCTGCTCGCCGAGTGCCCGGACGGGTTCGGAAGCCCGCACTTCTTCCCCTGGTTCCGGCACAAGGACCCCGACGCGCTGGAGCGGGAACTGCGTGTGAACTACCAGATCTACGGACAGACCGCGCACGCCGTCCTCGTCAAGACCCGCGCGTGCCGCGTGATCCTCGTTTCCTCCCTCCCGCCGGAAGAAGTGGAGGCAATGGGGATGACGCCGGCGCCCGCCTTGCCGGACGCGATCCGCGCCGCGAAACGGCTTCTCGGCGAACTGCCGGTCCCGCTCGTAATCCCCGACGCGGGGTACATTCTCCCCGCCCCCGTGGTGTGAACCACAACCGGAGGGGGACAAAACTGACACGGGGGGGACATTCCTGGTCAGGGGGGACATTCCTGGTCCAACCCCGGGTGGAGGGAAGGAGTGTCCTCCCACTGCTGGGAAGGAGTGTCCCTCACTGTCAGGATTACCGTATATGAGCGCCAGCACCTTATAGGAGGTATCGATTGAATCACTTCTGGAATCCCGAGAACATCACGCCGAAGGTGCTGGCTCCGGGTGTGACGGCGAAGATCGCCACGGGGGAGAAGGTGATGCTCTCCCTCGTCACCCTCGCGCCGGGCGCGGTCGTTCCGACGCACTCCCATCCGCACGAGCAGATGGGATTGATGGTGTCGGGGACGATGGAGTTCACGATCGAAGGCGAGACGCGGGTGTTTTCGGGAAACGAGATGTACTTCGTCCCCGGAGGGGTTCCGCACGCGGCGAAGGGGGGGCCCGGGGGAGCGGTGGCGCTGGACGCCTTCTCGCCCCCCCGGGAGGAGTACCGCTAGCCGGGCGGCCGGCTCAAGGCGCCGCGATGGGGGCCGGGGAGGGCGCCTTCTTCGAGGCGCCCTTCTTTCCGGTCTTCGCATTCGCCTCCGCGGCCACCCACCGGTTGATCGCGGAGAGGTACGCCTTGATCGCCGCCTCGATGATGTCGGTGGAGCTCGCGCCGCCGGAGAAGATCGTACCGTTGGAGCGGATCCGCACCCTTGCCTCGCCGATCGCGTCCTTTCCCGACGTGACCGCGTTCAGCCCGAAATCGATCAGCTTGAAGCTCGACCCGACGATCCGTTCGATGCACTTGTACGCGGCGTCGATCGGCCCGTTCCCCGTCGCCGCCTCCTCGATCACCTCGTTGTTCCGCTGAACCTTGAGCGCGGCCATCGGCGTCGCGCTCGTCCCCGAGAGGATCTGGAGGTTGACCAGCTTGTACGTCTCCGGGACCTTGAACAGCGTATCCTGCACGAGGATCTCGAGGTCCTCGACCATGACCTCCTTCTTCTTGTCGGCCAGGACGAGGAACGCCTCGTAGATCTCCGAGAGCTGGGCGTCGGCCAGGTGGTGCCCCATCCCGGAGATGTGGTGCTTGAGCGCCGCGCGGCCCGAGCGTGCGGTGAGCGTGAACGTGTGGGCCGTCACTCCCACGTCCTCCGGCCGGATGATCTCGTACGTGGAGCGGTCCTTGATGATCCCGTCCTGGTGGATCCCGGAGGAGTGGGCGAAGGCGTTCGTCCCCACGATCGCCTTGTTCCGCTGGATCGGCAGCCCCATCAGCTTGGAGACCATCCGGCTCGTTTTCGCGATCTCCTTCGAGTTCACGCCGGTGTTCAATCCCCCGAAGACGTCCTTGCGCGTCTTGAGCGCCATCACCACCTCTTCGAGCGACGCGTTCCCGGCGCGTTCGCCGATCCCGTTCACCGTCACCTCGGCCTGGCGGGCGCCCGCGAGGATCCCCGCGAGCGTGTTCGCCGTGGACATCCCGAGGTCGTCGTGGCAATGCATCGAGAGGATCGCGTGGTCCAGCCCGGGGACCTTCTCCTTGAGGCGCCGCACCCGGTCCGCCATCTCCATCGGCGTCGCGTACCCCACGGTGTCGGGGATGTTGATCGTCGTCGCGCCCGCTCTCACGACCGCGTCGACGGTCCGGCAGAGGTACTCGAAGTCGGTCCGGGAGGCGTCCTCGGTCGAGAACTCGACGTCCCTGCAGAGGGAACGGGCGTACTTCACCGTGTCCACGCACCACTGCAGGATCTTCTCCCGGTCGGCGCGGAACTTCTTCTGGATGTGGATGTCCGAGGTGCCAAGGAACGTGTGGATCCGGGGGCGCTTCGCCACCTTCACCGCGTCCCACAACGTGTCGATGTCCTTTTTCACCGCCCGCGCGAGGCCGGTGATCACCGGCCCCTTGATGGTTTTCGCGACCGCCCGGACCGATTCGAAGTCCCCGGGGGAGGAGGCAGGGAACCCCGCCTCGATGATGTCCACGTTCAGCACCGCCAGTTGCCGCGCGATCTCGACCTTCTGGTCCCTGGCGAGCTTCGCCCCCGGAACCTGCTCCCCGTCCCGCAACGTCGTGTCGAAGATGAAAACCTTGTCCGCCATTCGAATCCTCCTTGTCAGGGGGGACATTCCTGGTTTTTCCCCGGGAAAGAGGGAAGGAGTGTCCCCCACCAGCAAAATGAAAAGCCCCCGGAAGCGCGGCTCCCGGGGGCTCGAAAAACAAAAACCGCGGGAACCTGCCGGCCCCGCGGCCCGAATCGACGTAAATGTTTCGCTACGCGCTCAGGCTCCGGTCCGGCCCCTCCGGGGGCGGAGTAGAGCGAGCCCGAGCAACCCGCTTTCTTTAAGATACGCGTTCGCGATCATGATGGAAACAGCATACGGGGCCGCCGATCCCCTTGTCAAGCCCCGCCCTGCATTCTCCGCAGCTCCCGCGGCGCCGCGATACCCCCCGACATGAGCAGCCGGATCGCCTGCTCGATCGGCATTTCGAGCCGGACCGCTTTCTCCTCGGGGATGAAGAGCACTTCCCCCAGATAGAGGTTGTTCGTCGGCACGTACACGACGACCAGCCGGCGATCCCCCTCCTCCACCGTCATCGTCCGGAACCCGAGGGCGTACGACCCCTCCTTCGGGTACTCGACCAGGAGGACCTCCTTGAACGATTGCGTGTTCTCGGGGGAGAAGGCGTTCGTGAGCTGCTTGATCGTGGAGTACACCGTCCGGTAGCCGGGAATCCGCTGGATCAGCCGGTCGAGGGCGTCGAGGAGCCGCTTCCCGGCGACGTTCCGCGCGAGGGTTCCGAGAAGAAGGATGAAGATCAGTCCCGCGAGAATTCCCGTGCCCGGGACGTGATCCGTGCCCGGCAACAGCGTCCGGACGACCCTGTCGAGCACCGGTGAAAAGAGATCCTCGACCTTCTGGAAGAACCAGAGAAGAAGCGTCACCGACACCACAAGGGGGACGAGGACGAAGACACCGGTGAGGAAACTTTTTTTCACGTTGCTGCGCACGGGGGTATTCTATCGCAAATCGAACGAACCACGGAAACACTCGATTCTGCCGGGCTTTTTCAAACCTCCCGGTTTCGAAGTTGGGGAAAGTTGCGTCGTGCTGTCTGATCGTGCCAATCACTGGCATATCCTGTCGATCGCAACCTGTCTAAATATACCGTTGGGTGCGCCGGGTTCGCAGTCCGTTCGGTTTTCATTGGGATAACGTAGTCAACTCTGTCTTGGTATCGCAATCTAAACGGAGACTTTCAGCATCCCCAGAACTTCCTCCAACTCCTCCCATATCGTCGCCCGCCCCAAACTGAACCGGACCGCGCCCATTCCTTCTCCCCGAGGTACCCCCATGGCGGCCAGTACGGGAGAAAGTGTCACGGACCCGGCGTGGCAGGCCGACCCGGTTGAGGCGGCGACCCCGGGAAGCACCGCGAGGATCTCCGCGCCGACTCTGCCCACGAAATTCACGTTGAGGGTATTCGGTAATCGCGCCGTCGGATGGCCATTTAACGTCACATTCTCCCCGAAAATCCCTATGAGGCCCTCCCGGAACCGGTCACTCAGGATTTTCACCTGAGGCATGCCAACCCACTTCCGTGCCGTGTCGCACGCCGCACCCAAAGCTACGGCTAAGAGAACGTTCTCCGTCCCAGCCCGCCGTCCCGCCTCGTGCGCCGCTCCGTGGACGAACGATTCGATCTTCGTCCCTTCCCGTATGTAGAGCGCCCCGATCCCCTTCGGCGCATAGACCTTGTGGCCTGCAACAGAGAGGAGGTCCACACCCAGTTCCTCGACGTCGGCCGAGATCTTCCCCACGGTCTGCGCTGCGTCCGTGTGGAACGAAATGCCGGCCTCTCGAGCGATGGCGGAGATCTCTGGGATCGCCTCGATCGTTCCCACTTCATTGTTCGCGTGCATTGCGGTGATGAGGATCGTCCGGGGTGTGATCGCCTTACGCACGTCGTTCGGATCCACCATCCCGAACCGGTCGACCGGCAGGACGGTCACCTTCGCTCCGAGCGTTTCCAGGAACCGGCAGGGAGTAATCGTGGCCGGGTGCTCGACGGCAGTGGTGATGATGTGGTCCCCCCGGTCCCGGCTTGCGAAGAAGACCCCCTTGATGGCGTGGTTGTTCGACTCGCTCCCCCCACTGGTAAAAACCACCTCGGTAGGATCGCACCCCAGGAGCCCCGAAACCTGCCCACGGGCCTTCTCCACCGCGTCCTTCGCCGGCATCCCCGCCCAATGGAGGCTGGACGGATTCCCGTAATGCTCGAAGAGAAACGGCCGAATCGCCTCCACCGCTTCCGGGCAGATCGGTGTGCTCGCGTTATGGTCGAGATAGATCCGACGGTTCACGGGTACCCCCATTTTCTCCTTAAAACGTCACGACGCGGTCCGCCTCCCGGATCAGCGTGTAGAGGTCCTTCATCGTGGACAAGGGACACAACTCTGACCCTTGCGAGTTGCGCAGCTTAAGGCACGTCCCGCAGGCAAGAATTTTCCCGCCCGCCTGGAGGAAGCTCTCCGCCTGCCCCCGGACGTCGAATTTCGGGTGTTCGATTCCGTCCAGCTCGACCCCTTCAGCGAGGAGGAACACCTTCACTTCGTCCCCCTCTTTCCGGCTGAAGTTGGCCAACCGAAAGGCGTTGAACACAAGCTCCGGGCTTGTCTGGGAGATCACCATGGCGAGCATCATTCTTATCTTCCTCCCTCTCCTGTGTTTGCCTTCCTTTATCCATATTCCAGAGCGGCTTCAAGGACCGCGGCGCACACGGAAAGGGAATCCGCAAGTCCCGCGTCTCCCCCCTTCTCGAAATCCTCCTCCCGGGTTGCCATCGTGTTCGTCACGTGGGCAAGGCACACGACAGGCTTGTCCAGGACCTTCCCAAGTGTCAGAAGCGCGGCGGCCTCCATTTCGACGGAAACGATCCCTTCAATGCGGCGCGAAGCGATGAGACGCTCCGTCTCCCGGAAGGGGGCGTCCGTGGTCCATGACGGTCCTGTATAGACCGGTACCGACAACGCACTCGCGCGTTTATGGACCGCAGCGACCAGCGAGGGATCGGCATCCGCATACGGGCTGAGGGGCATGTAATGGCAGCTTGTCCCCTCGTCGCGCAAGGCCCTATTGATCAAGAGGAAGAAGGGCGGGGAAAACCGTTCGGCCACAAGCCCCGCCGAGGAGATGCTTACAAGGGCGCGGCATCCAAGGGCGAACAGTTCCTCGGCAACCAGGACGGCAAAGGGGGCTCCGACCGTGCCGCCGATTACACCGTATTCGGCACTCCCTTCCCGCCAACGGAAAAGGTGCGTATGAAAACAGGGCCATGAAAAATCCTCGGCGGCCTTTCCCTTGCCAGCGAGGTGTTGGACGAGTTCCCCATCGAAATCCAGTAGGCATCCGGGCGGGACGGCAACCTTGGGCAACCCTTTCCGGATCCGGGACGCCTCGAGCAGGTTTGCCGCCGTGAAGACAGGCGTATCCAAAGGCTCGTGCTCCAGAAGGGGTATCCGGGTGTCTTCAGCCACGGACCGCCACCTTCTCCCTCGCGCCCCTGGCCTTCTCCCGGTCGATCTGCTCCTTGGTCTTCCGGGTAACCGGATGATCCGCGGAGAGCAGTGTCAGCACTCCCTCGACAAGTTTCGGCCGGCACAGGTAATAGCACCGCACCGCGCCGTCCTGGGCGAAATCCACGAGCCTTGCGTTTCGAAGAACCGTGAGGTGTTGGGAGATGTTGACCTGGGTAACGGGTAGGATGTCCTCCATGTCGGTAACGCACCTCGTCCCTTTGCCAAGTTCGGCCAGAATCTGGAGGCGAGTGGGGTGCGCGAAGGCTTTGAGCAGTTCCGCCCGTTCGTAGGCGCGGTCGGGATCCATATCCCCTCCTCTTTTTAAATTAGAACATTCTAATATTAGACATCTTTAAATTATACCGCAACGCATACCGGCGATCCCGTTCACACCGGAAACCCCGAGTCGAGCATGTCGGGTAATTTTCGTTGGTAACATTTGCGGGGTGATCTTATCTATATAGGCAGGGAAAGGAGGAATGATGCGGCGGACAGAGGAAATCGACCTTATCAAGAAGGCAAAGGCGGGCGACACCGTAGCCTTCGCCGAGATGATCCGCCGGTATCAGAATCTCGTCTTCGCCACTGCGTTCCAGATCCTGAGGGACCGGGCTCTTGCGGAGGACGGCGCCCAGGAGGCGTTTGTGAAGGCATTCCAGTCCCTGCAGGATCTTCGGACGGAGGGTTGCTTCCCTTCCTGGATGCGGAAAATCACGAGGAACCTCGCCCTGACGTTGCGCAAGGAACAACGACGTTTCGGGACACTCGAGGAGGCAGGAGTCCTGCAGTCTCCCCCTGCGGATTCCGGACCGGAGGCAGTAAGGGAGCGCCGTGAATCCGAGGCGTTCGATGAGGAGGTGAGGCGGATCGTATCCTCGCTGTCCGATACGATCCGGTTTCCCATAATGCTCTGCCAAATCGACGATTTCTCGACGAGGGACGCAGCCCGGTTCCTCGGCATCACCGAGGGAGCGTTGAGGAAAAGGCTTCATGACGGGAAGAAGAAGCTCCAGGAACGGATCGTCAGGATGGCGGAGAAGAGTTTCCAGGTGTATCGGCTCCCGCCGGACTTCGCCAAACGATGCATTTGCGGCTGCCGACGATCGGAGGCGGTAATTAAAAAGAGAAAGGAGGTGATCCCTTTGGCCAAGAAAGAGAATTGCGGATGCGGATGCGTACCGCCGGGGAAGACGGCGAAAAGGAAGGTCAGGACCGAAAAAGCGAAAGCGCCCAAGAAGAGGAAATAGAACTTTCTGCTCGGAAGAGGTCCCTTCAGGAGGAAGCCTGTTCGACGTCCTTTGCGGCTCCCTCCTGTTGCGGGTTGCAATCCCTATCCCCCGGGATCCGACTACATCGTGAGTACCCCGACCCGCTGTCCACCTCGAAACTGGTTGCGGATAGTTGCGGAGGTTGGTCTTAACGTGTCATTCTCTGGCATTCCGTGTCCATCGCAACCTGTCTAAATCCTCGGAAAATACCGTTGGGTGCGCCGGGTTCGCAGTCCGTTCGGTTCCGATTTAGATAACGTGGTCAACCCCACGAAGTTGACGTTGAGGGCGTTGGGAAGCCGTTCCGTCAGATGGCCGTTGAGCGCCACCTTCTCGCCGAACATCCCACGGAGCCCGTCCAGGAATCGGTCGCGCAAGGTTTGGACCTGGGGCATCCCGATCCATCTTCTGGCCGCATCGCACGCCGCGCCCAAGGCTACGGCCAAGAGGACGTTTTCCGTTCCCGCCCGCCGTCCCGCCTCGTGTCCGGCGCCGTGGACGAACGGCTCGATCGTACCCACCTCGTTGTTGGCGTACATCTCGGTGATCAAGATCGTCCTCGGGGTGATCGCTTTCCGCACGTCGTTCGGATCCACCATTCCGAACCGGTCCACGGGCGGGATCTCCCTTTCGGGAGAGATCGCCTTGCGGGCCTTCGCCACGTGTTTCTCGTTCACGAAATAGACTTCGCAGACATCGGAAGTATTTCGGTTCATCGTCCCCTCGATACAACTGTTCGTATGTTCATTCTTGATGACATGAAACAAAGTCGTAGGGGTCGACCGAAAAAGCGCGGCTTCAGCCTTCCTCCCCGGAATACGGGAAAATGAGAATTTATCGCGAATTCAATTGCCAAACCTGGATGAGGAGATGTAGTATCCCACGAATGTTCACCCGACCCTACATCCGGGGAGTCCTCTTCGGAGTGCTGATCCTTCAGATCCTCGCCTCCGCAGCGGAGGCGACGGTATGCAAACCGTGCCCCGCCAAAGCCGCCGCCGTTTGCGCGTCCTCCAGCGAAACGGCAACGATGCCGGACGATTTCTCCGTAGATCGGCATGACTCCTCTCTCCCGGCAAGTCCCGCCGGGGCGGACGACCATTGCTCCCTCTGCCCGCTCTGCCTCTCCCCTTTCATCGAAGCGGCTCCCGTGTCCGTTTCCCCCGACGATCAGGGGAGACGCTTCGCCGCCGCGGTGCAACTTGCGCTCTACGAATCGCCGTCCTTCTCTCTTCTCAGACCCCCCATAGCGTAATCCCCTCTTTTTCGTTCCTCGACCGCCGGTTCCCGCGGGAACCGGTGCGCATGTCAACTCCGCTGTAATCATATTCTGTGCTTTATCGACAGAAGGAGTCCCCATGGAAACCATTTCAGAAGTTCGTATAGAGGAAGCGGCCCCGGTCGCACCCGCGAAACGCACACCATCGCCGATCGACCAGGTGTGGGATTTTTTCATCTCCGTTAAGCTGGCAATATTTACGTTGATCATCCTCGCCATCGCCTCGATCTTCGGGACGATCGTCGAACAGAACCAACCCCCGGAAAAGTACCACCAGATCTACGAGGACTGGGCGTTCGCCCTGATGAACCGCATCAACCTGTTCGACATGTACCATTCCTGGTGGTTTCTTCTCCTGCTGGTCCTCTTCACGGTGAACCTGACCTGCTGCACGATCGACCGCTTTCCGAAGATGCTGCGGGTGGTGCGGAACCCGAGGACGAAGCTCGACGGGAACCTTGAAAAGTCCCTTTCGCTCTCGGACCGGTGGAAGAGGAAGGGAACCCTTTCGGACTGGGCGGCGAAGTATTCCTCGACGCTGTCCGCCACGTTCGCGAAGCCGAAGGTCACCGAGGAAGGGGGCGAGGTCCACCTGTACGCCGAGACCGGCGTGGCCTCCCGGTTCGGGGTCTACGTGACCCATCTTTCGATCATCATCATCTTCATCGGGGCGATCCTCGGCAACGTCTTCGGTTTCAAATCGTACGTCAATATCACGGACGGAGAGGAAGTATCCCATCTGGACACACGGGGGGGCAAGGAGCACATCAATCTGCCGTTTTCCGTGCGGAACAACCGTTTCTGGCTGGAATCCTATCCGAACGGACAGCCCAGGAAATACGCCTCTGACTTGAGCGTCATGGAAAACGGTCGCGAGGTTCTGCGCAAGACGATCACGGTCAACGATCCCCTCCAGCACAAGGGGATCTGGTTCTACCAGTCGAGCTACGGACAGGCGGGGGGAACGACGGCGCTCGTATCGGTCCGCCGACCCGACGGCTCGCCGGTAGGCGCCTGGTCCCTCGCGCCCGACGAGCCGATCCCGATCGACGGATACGGAACCGTCCGCGGGGTGAACTACGACCGGAACTTCCAGGGGGGAGGCCCCGCGCTCCAGGTGGTCGTCGAAAAACCGGGGAAACCGGCAGAGAATTTCTGGCTCCTCCAGCAGTCGCCCGACCGGGACCGCCAACGGAAGGACACGCTGCTGTTCTCCTTCGGCGGCCTGAACACAAAGATGTTCACCGGGCTGCAGGTGGCGAAGGATCCCGGGGTCAACGTCGTGTGGCTTGGTTGCGCCCTGATGATCATCGGCATCGCCATGGCGTTCTTCCTGTCGCACCAGCGGGTGTGGGTGCGCCTGGCGCAAGGGCAGGACGGCCGCGTGGAGGTCGTCCTTGCAGGCTCCGCCAGCCGGAACCGGCTCGCCTTCGAAAAGAAATTCGAGAAAATACAGTCCGGCGTGAAGGCGGTGGGACAATGAGCAACGTCATCCTGTTCAATCTGACCACGGTGCTGTTCGGCGTGGCGTCCGCCCTGTATCTCGGCGCCCTCTATGCGAAGAACGAAAAGATCTCGGCGGTCGGCACCTGGGTCTGCGCCCTCGCGGCCGTCGTTTCCACCGCCGCCCTGGGAGTCCGCTGGTACGAGTCGTACCAGATGGGGATTGGCCGCATCCCCGTGACCAACCTCTACGAGTCGCTCGTCTTCTTCGCCTGGTCGGTGAACCTGTTCTATCTGATCGTGGAGAGGAAGTACCGCAACCGGACCTTCGGCGCCTTCGTGATGCCGATCGCGTTCTTCACGATGGTCTTCGCCGTCTATAACGACAGCAGCATCCAGCCGCTGGTTCCCGCCCTCCAGTCGTACTGGCTCCACGCCCACGTCATCACCTGCTTCGTCGGGTACGCGGGCTTTGCCGTATCCGCCGGAGCGGCGCTCATGTACCTGCTCAAATCGAAGCAGGAGGCGGCGAAGATCAACGAGGGGATCGTCGGTCTGCTCCCCCCCTGCAAGACGTTGGACGACCTGGTCTACCGGGCGATCATCTGGGGGTTCCCGTTCCTGACCGCGGGGATCATCACCGGCGCGGCGTGGGCGAACTACGCCTGGGGGACGTACTGGTCGTGGGACCCGAAGGAGACCTGGTCCCTCATCGTGTGGTTGGTCTACGCGGCGTTCCTCCATGCCCGGGTTACCCGGGGATGGTATGGAACGCGTGCGGCCATCCTGTCGATCACCGGGTTCGCAGCGACGGTATTTTGCTATTTGGGCGTCAACCTGGTCTTGTCGGGCCTTCACAGCTACGGGGGTTGAGCGACCGATCCTCTGGCGCAACGTTTCTTGACACATGGGAGAGAACGTACGTCTTCTCATGGTAAGATTTTCCATTAACAGTTGACTGATTCCGGAGAAAAAATGCGGATTCTGAACCCGAAGCGGAGGAAGGCGAAATCCTCCCGGAAGATCGCGACCTTTCTTCTGCTCGCGTATTTCGCGATGGGGGCCGGACTCGTCGATTCGTCCGTCCTTTGCCTCGGCGAGGACGGACACCTCGCCATGGAATCCGCGGTGTCATGTTCTCCTTGCGGCGTCCGGGCCATCCTGCCCGTTCAACCGGAATCCCTGGGTTCGGAGGGAAGCCCGG
>Ga0210060_1000406_pt1 | contig 15506 bp, 17 predicted proteins | sample Joice_CattailNLB_FD_184871 | JGI IMG/M metagenome (GOLD analysis project Ga0210060, IMG submission 184871) | Wetland microbial communities from San Francisco Bay, California, USA, that impact long-term carbon sequestration - Joice_CattailNLB_D2... | ecosystem: Environmental > Aquatic > Marine >...
TCCTTCAGCATGTCGTTGATCAGGCTCATGATGAATGTTATCAGTGCCAGGCTGCGTAGAAGCCGGCACTGGTCAGTGTAAGCAGTCCGAACAGGCCGGAGACCAGCGCCAGCCGGTGGCGGCGTGGCTGGATGTTATCGGCATCCGCCGCTGCCTTGCGGATATGGACGGCATCGATGCAGCGGTCACCGCGGCCGAACGCGGACAGCATGGCCTTGTGGGCGAGGATATTGATCAGGCGGGGGATACCCCGGCTGCTGCGATGCAGCAGTTTCAGTGCCCGCGGGCTGAACAGTGGTACGCCGCGATAACCCGCCACCAGCAGGCGGTGCTGCAGGTAAACGGCGAGCGCGTCGGGTTCAAGTGGCTTGAGCCGGTAGCTGAACAGGATGCGTTGGCGCAGCTGGCGCAAATGCTCCTGTTGCAGGCGGGCATCCAGTTCCGGTTGGCCGAACAGCACCACCTGCAGCAGCTTGTTCTTTTCGGTTTCGAGGTTGGACAGCAGGCGCAGTGCCTCCATGCTGTCATCGGGCAAGGCCTGTGCCTCGTCCAGCATCAACACCACCTGTCTGCCGCCGGCATGCAGCTGCATGAGCCGCTCGTTGATGAGTTCGAGCAGCCGTGACTGGCCGATGTTGCGCGCATATTCGATGCCCAGCTCGCTGGCGAGCGCCATGCGCAGTGCCACGGGGTTGATGAACGGGTTGGGTATATAGGCCGTCACGAAACCCGCGCCCAGGGAGTTGAGCAGTTTCCTGCACAGCAGCGTCTTGCCGGTGCCGACCTCGCCGGTGACCTTGATGAAGCCCTCGCCGGAGTGCAATGCGTACTGCAGCACGTTCAGCGCCTCGTTGTGGCTGCCGTGATCGAGGAAGAACTCCGTATCGGGCGTGATCGTGAACGGATGCTGTTCCAGTCCGAAGTATTCAAGGTACATGGGCGACTCCATCGGCGGCGGCGCTCAGCGACCGGCGCTGTCCACCGATCTCATATTGCGGAAGCTGTCAACGGTATTGCGCAACTGGCCGTTCCATTGCTGGTCACTGTTGATGACCACGGGCCGCAGCAGGATTACCAGCTCGCTCTTGGTCGCTACTTCACGATGGTTGCGGAACATGTTGCCGACCACCGGCATGTCGCCAAAGAACGGTGTGCGCGACTCCTCGTCACGCATTGCGTTTTCCATCAGCCCGCCGAGCACCACGACCTGGCCGCTGCGGGCACGAACTACCGTGTCGGTCTCGCGGATCGTGCTCAGCGCCAGCGGGATCGACAGGTTATTGGTGGTCGAGACCTTGATGTCCTTGGTCTTTTCCATGACCTTGCTGATTGCCGGATGAATGTGCAGGATGACGTTGTCGTCGGCGTCGATCTGCGGCAGCACATCGAGGGCGACACCGGTAAAGAACGGCGTGAGGGTAACGTCGACGTTTGTGTTGCCGAATCCATTGGTGATTTCGGTGTCGGTATTAACATCGGTGACGAAGTACTCGTCCTGGCCGACCTTGATCACGGCCTTCTGGTTGTTCACCGTCGAGATGCGCGGGCTGGACAGCACCTGCACGTCTCCTTGCGTCTTGAGCAATTCGATCAGTGCATTGAAGTCATTCAGGCTCGCATTGATGGTGAAGATGCCTCCAAAGGCGGTGGTGTCGAAGCCGGTGACCTGGGTGCCGCGCACCAGTGGCACGACGGTACCGGCCAGACTGGATGCCCCGGTGTCGAATACGGTGCCGCCGCCGGAATGCCCGAACAGGATCGACTTGTTATCACCGAACTCGATCAGCGCATTCCAGTTAATGCCGGCCTGGAACTTGTCGTTCAGTGTCACCTCGATGACCTTGGCCTCGAGAATGACCAGGCGGTGTGACACGTTCTCGATGGTGCTGAGGTAGTCCTGCACGTCACGCAATTCCTCCGGCATGGCATGGACGACGATGACGCCGGACTGCGGATGCACGACCACCTTGCGGCCGTCCTCCTTGCCGACGATCAGGTTCAGTGAATCCTGCAGGTCCTTCCAGAAATCGGATTCCGAGTCTGTCGTGACCACGCTGCCGGAAACACTGGAGTTCTGGCCGGTGCCGGCAACCGGCGTGCCGATGGCCGTAAATTGCTGGGTATCGACGCCGGAATTGCCGACCTCGCCGGAGCTGACACTGGTGCGCGAACTGCCATCACGGACAATATCCAGGTAATCAACGGTGAAAACCTGCGTGCGCATGCTGGCGGGGAACACCTGGAAGGTGTTGCCCTGGCGGCGGTAGCGGTAGCCATAGACATCGCGCACCGTGGACAGCACCTCCTCCAGCGTGACATCGCGCAGGCTGATGGAAATACTGCCGCTCACATCCGGGTGCACCACCATGTTCAGGTTCGTGCCCTTCACCAGGCTCATGAAGAATTCCTGCGCCTGTGTGGCCTTTACAGAAATGTCGAAGCGCGGCTCGAGATCCGGGACGAGCCCGGCAAGGTCGGTGTTCATCTGCGGCAGTAACGCGGCGGCCACTTCCGGCGGGGGGGCGACGTCAGGCGCAACGGTGTCGGGCGCGGCGCTTTCCTGCAATGCCTGCGTGATGGGTGCCATGTTCTCGGGATTGTACGACGGTGCTGTCGAACAGGCGGTGAGCAGGGCAGCAATCAATCCCTTGATTATCTGACGATGCAGCTGTGTGATATCTGGCATGACGATATATCCGTATTTCATGGTTGTTTTTTCATGATGTCCGGCAGCAGCTGCAGGGTCATGCGTCTGCCGTTCACCTGGATCAGTACATCGAGTTTGCGTATTTCGATGACACGGGCACCGTCCACCGACTCGCCCGCGCTGACTCGCTTGCCATTAATCACGGCAACGCGCCGGTCGGGCGCCACCAGGGTCGAATCGAGCCTCCAGCCGCTGTGCGTTTTATCCGCGCGGCCCGGCGAAGAACTGCCCAGGCTGGCGGGCCGGGTCGGATCGAAGAGCGCGCTGCCGCTTGCCGGGAGCGCTGTCAGCAGTGCGTACAGTGCCAGCAGTATTCTGTGCGCGGGCTTCAATGGCATGACGGCATCATCCTTCCAGCAGGCCCAGGGTGTAGATGTCGAGCGTGACCTGTGCCTTCGGGTATTCGGTGATCTCGAACGTCACGCCTTTCCAGAAAAAATTCCACGGCAGCGTTTCCAGTGCGCGCAGGTAACCCAGTGTCGCCAGGTAGCCGCCCTCAAGTTGCAGTTCCAGCTCATAGCGGCCAATGCCGGCAATCGCCACGCTTTTTCCCGTGGCAGTCTCCGTCGCCGTCAGGGGTTCTGATCCGGCATTGACAGCGTGCAGGGTCAGTCCAGCCTCCTGCGCTAGCACCTGTTCCAGGATGCTTGCTGCCTGGTCGGGGGCAAGCATGCCGCCAAGCCGTGCCTGCAGCTGCGTCTCCAGGCTGTCCAGTTCCGCCTGCAGCCGGGCACGCATCGTTGCCGGGTCGCCGCCGTGCCCGACGCCAAGCAGGCCGGTGCGGGTACGCAGCACCCCGAGTTGCGTTTCCTGGCCGCTGATCTCCTGCTGCAGCTGCTGCTGTTGCCTGAACACCGGCTGAAGGCCGAAGCTGTCGATCAGGAAAAACAGCACCACCAGGCAGGCGGCCAGCAGCAGCACGCGTTCGCGCAGCTGCAACGCGTCAACGCGTGCCGCCAGTTGCCGGTATCGGGCAGCGATCAATGCGCCTCCCCCCGTGCGTTGTAACTGAGGACGAAATCGATCTCAGGCTGGTCGGGCGCATGTCGCATCAGGTTGACAGTGCCGTTGTTAAGGGCGGCGAGCCGCGGCTGTTGCGTCATCAGCTGCAGGTATCGGGGCACCAGTTTCGGGTCGAGCGTGGTGCCGCGGATCTCGGTGTTGCCATCCTGGTCAAGCCGGACACCGGTCAGCCACAATCCCGGTACGTTCAACTGCGCGAGTGTTTCGAATACCTCGCCAAAACCGGCGGCAGTGTCGATGGCCAGATGGTCGATGCGTTCCAGCAGCGCCGAGCGCTCGCTGACCTGTTCCTGCAGCAAGGCGATTTCATTGCTGATGGCAGCGTTTCCGGCGGACGTGCCGGCGGCTTCCAGTGCGCCGAGCCTGGCATCGAGCTGTCGATAGTTCAGGGTCAGGTCCGTTGACGTGTGCCGCAGGCCGTACAGTGTCCAGCGCGCGTGGCTGTACAGGGCCAGCAGCAGGACCGCGGCCATGGCCACGATCTTCAGCAGCGTCGCTGCCGAGAATATCTTGCGCTGCCGCCGGAAGACGGGCTGGTACATGTTGATCTGCTGGTACATGGCTGTGCTGTATCTGTTTCCTGGTTTGCCTGTAATGTCGCGCTACCGCCCCGCGTGTGTTCCACCGCCGCGGGTCCGGTTTGCCGACGGGAGTCCCTGATCAGGACTGCGTTATTACTTTCCTGATAGTAAACAAGCAATTATCTTGCCATGTACACAGTGCATTGAATAATAAAGAAAATTAATTGAGCGCGGCGGGCATGGGCAGGCGGGTGACATCATTCCGGCAGAATGGACGGCAAAAACATGACGCCGGATTGGTGACTGCGTGTCGTGCGGACGACGCGATCCTTCGCGTGGCAGGGCGTGATGGTGGAGCGGGGCGGGCTAGCGCCTGCTGCGGCGCGACAGGGTGTAGCCGGTCATGTCCCCGGTCAGTCGCTCGCAGGGTATTGACTGCAGGTTTTCGAAGCAGGCGACGGCGGCAGTGACCAGCGCATCGATATCCGCAACCCGGTCTGCGTCGGACGGGGTTTCCAGGGTGATGCGCTGCAGGCCAAGCAGACCACCGAACTGGACCTTCACCAGCACGCTGTGCGGCATCTGCGTCAGGTCGTCCTCGACATCAAAGGCCGTCAACGCGGCATCCTTCAGCTGTCCGAACAGCTGCGCGCAGCGCGCATGGGCGGGCTGGTCCCGGCATGAAAATTCCGTGCCGCCGCGCCGGATGACACGCTCGGCATGGGCGCAGCCGAATGTCTCCCTGGCGAGGGTTGCACTGAACGGGCAGATCGAATCCTGCATGGCGATGGTCCTGCGTGTTGAACAAGCGCCAACAATCGGGCATGCAGCAATTAATAGACTTATAAACAGCCGCTTGCAAGTACAAGATTGAAGTTGCCGGCCTGATGGGTGATGATAAATGCGTCGTTTCCGGAAACACATGATCGAGTGATGGATAACAAGCCAGGAATCATGACAGCAATCCCCAAGCGCCGTTACAGGCTCGGAGAATTTACACTTACCGTGCTGGGCGACGTTGAAAGCAGCGATGGTATCGACTACCACTATATTATGGCGGTGATACAGGGTCAGGATCCGGAGCCGGGGATGTATATCACGGCCGAGCGCCCGGGAAATTCGGGTGGCAGGGAACTGGCGATGAGACTGGTGATGCGTGACGGGGCAGATGTCATCGGGAGTTCCGACCAATGGGTAAGCCTGGACATGTTTACCGGTGAGGCCATCGATATTGTCACCAGGATACTGAACCTCTCGGACGAAACGCCATACCAGCTCCTATAACAGCGACAAGGGGAGAGTGCCATGACATACAAGAACACAACACGGATCGTACCCGCCGTCATCCTGCTTTCACTGCTGGGTACGGGCGTGGCGCAGGCGTTCTGTTTTATGAAGAACCATGACCGGCGCGCGAATTTCAGCAACAACCGCATGCCGGCCATCGGTTTTTCGCCCGCGGCTTTAGAGGGTTATCAGGTCAGCCCGGTTCAGCCCGGCTGGTACGTCTATCCGACCGCGCTGCCGCAACAGTTGCCCTACGACAGCCGCTACGATGTCGACAGCGGCTTGCAGCACTAGAAGCTTTCGGATTTGGGGGCGGTTCTACTGCCTGATGAGATTGATGGTGCCAGGTACGGTCTGCGCCCGAAGCATATCGAGTATCGCCTCGGCCTCGACCGGTTTGCTGAACAGGTAGCCCTGCACGATCCTGCAGCCCTGCTGTTTGAAGAAGTTGAGCTGGCGGACGGTTTCGATGCCTTCGACAACCAGCGCCATGTTCAGGCTGCTGGCCATGGCGATGATGGCCTGGGCAATGAGCACATCCTCCATGTTGTCAGGGATATCGCGCACGAACGACTGATCGATCTTGACGGTATCAATTGGCAGGCTGCGCAGGTATCCAAGCGAGGAGTACCCCGTACCGAAATCATCCATCGCGATGGAGACACCCATCTTCTTGAGCTTGTAGAGCGTGGCCGCAGCGGACTCCATGTTCTTCATGGCTACATTCTCGGTTACCTCGAGTTCCGCCAGTGCCGGGTTGATGCCGGAATCTACCAGAGCACTCTCAAGGATATTTTCGAAGCCGGTTCTGGCCAGTTGCACGGAGGACAGGTTCACGGCCATGGTCAGATCCGTGAAACCGGCATCATGCCACTCTCTGAGCTGCCTGAAGGCCGTGTGCAGCACCCACTCGCCAATCGGCGTAATCAGGCCGGATTCCTCTGCAATCGGAATGAAGTCCTTCGGGCTGATGTAGCCCATCCCTGGCCGCTGCCACCGCAGCAGGGCCTCCACGCCAACGATGGTATTGAGGGCAATGTCGATCTTGGGCTGGTAGAAGAGCTTCAGCTCGTTCCGTTCCAGCGCCTTTCTCAGATTGGTTTCCAGTACAAGCTGCTTGCGTGAGCCGGCATTCAGTTCCGCGGTGTAATACACGGCCTTGTTGCGCCCCAGTTCCTTGGCCCGGTACATGCTGATGTCCGCATTCCTGACCAGGGTCTCCGCGTCGGTCCCGTCGAACGGGTAGATGCTGATGCCGACACTGGTGGTGATATGCAGGTCGTGCCCGTTGCAGGAAACCGGTTCGGTCAGCGAGTCGATGATCTTGTTGCTGATGCGGCCGGCATCCGATGCGCTGGCGATGCGCGGCAGCAGTACCATGAATTCGTCGCCACCCAGCCGCGCCACAGTATCACCCTCGCGGACGCAGTCCTTGACGCGGCGCGATATGATGCGCAGCAACTGGTCACCGGTGGCGTGGCCAAGCGAGTCGTTGATGATCTTGAATCGGTCCAGGTCAAGGAACAGCAGCGCCAGGATGGACTGCTCCCGGCGCGCATGCGCGAGCTCGGTCTTGATGCGGTCATTGAGCAGCACGCGATTTGGCAGACCGGTCAGTGAATCGTGATGGGCATGAAACTGCATGCGTTTCGCAACCGATTCCGCCTGTTCCTTTGAAGATGCCAGCTCGAGGTTGGCTCGCTCCAGCTCACGGGTCCGCTGGGCGACGCGTGCTTCCAGTTCTTCCTGGTGTGTCTTGAGCTTCTCGTCACGTGCCTGGATTTCCTCGAGCATGATATTGAAATCGACGATCAGGCTGCCGAGCTCGTCCCTGCCTTCGCCGCCGGCGCGCAGCGAGTAATTCTTCTCCGTGCTGATGCGGCGCGCGATCGCAGACAGTCTGAACAGGGGGGCGGTGATGATGTGCTGCATCTGTGCGCTCAGCGAGTAGGCAACCAGCAATGACACGAGCAGCACGGCGGCGACAATGCCCAGGAACCAGACCAGGCGGTCATGGATGGAGCGCATGTCCGAGCGCAGGTAAACCACGCCGATTTTTTCGCCCTGGTAGATGATGTCGGAAAACAGCTCTACGTAGTTTCCCCGGAACATGACGTTCTCGGCCCGCGGGCCCGGATCGGGCAGTTGTGCCGACATGCCGGGCTTGTGGTAAATGGCGAAAATCCCGTTATCCACATCATAGATTACGCCGGCCTCTATGTTGTTCTGCAGCTTGAGAAAGCCCAGCGTTTCCGATGCGGCCGCCGGATCTCCGAACAGAATGGCTGCAGCACTATTGGCGGCTATCATGTCGGCCATGATGCCAAGACTGTCACTGACGTTTTTCTGCGAGTAGAGCCGGTCACTGGTGAGGAATGCGAAGCTGGCAATCACCAGCGTGACAGTGCTGATTATCATTATGATCAGCGTCAGCTTGTGGCGAATCGAGATGTTGTTGATAGCGCGCATGGCTGGTACCTATTCCCCGGAACTGATCGTGGTTGCCAGCGTCAGCAGCTTGGAGCTGATGGACAGGCCGGCGGTGCCTGCGGCACCGGTATTGATCTCGAAACGCACCTTGTTGTCGATCAGCCGGAACCCGATTATGCCGCCGCTTGTGATGAACCCGTCGATGTCGCTGACCGTGAGCACCGGCTGTTCTCTCAGCAGGGAGATGACTTCGGGCAGATTGTGCGTGTAGGACCTTCCTACATAGACGAGCTGGCACTCGCCGATCATCGCAAGGCTGTTCAGGTGAACGATCCGGAGGCGTCGCTCATGTACTGTCTTGTTCAGCAACGTGTCCAGCTGTTCGTCTATCGGATCATCACCGAATACACACAGGGTAAACTGCCCGGCGGGGATATCGGGCCACGTGACGAAACGTGCGAAGTTGTACAGGAATGCCGCCTTGATGCGGTACTCGGTCTGCTCTGTATCACCCGCCGGGCAGGTTGCCGGCAGCCATGACAGCAGCAGCGTCAGCAGCAACAACAGCAGCCGGTGGCAAACCCGGCATGCGTGCCGTTCGGCAGGCACAGGCGATGGTGTTGGATGTGTAAGCCCGTAATGCATGGCTAGAACTTCCAGGTCACCTTGCCATAAATACTGCGTTCCACTTCCGTTGGCAGGGAGAAGATGAAGTCAGGGTTGAATTCGGGATGCTCGCCGTCCAGCAGGTTTTGTCCCACCAGCGCAAATTCCAGGCCAGGACGGGGTGTCCAGCCCAGCCGGGTGTCGAGCACGAGGTACTCACCCGTTGCCGGCAGGCCGGCCGCAGAGAGGTCGAGATCCAGCTTGCCCACGTAACGGAGACACATATCCAGTTCGAGGTTGTGGTCGAGATCGGCAGCCAGCCAGAGGTTGGCCTGGTTGGTTGGCGAGGCGTCTTCCTCCTTCAGTGACTGGATGTCAACACTGCCGTTGACCAGGTCGAGGTCGATATCAAGGCGCGTGTAATTTGCGTGCAGTTCTAGCCCTGGCCGGACATTCCAGTGGACGTCGATCTCGATACCCTGGGTATTGCCTTTCATGTTGTTCTCGAACTGCAGGGTCGAGGGTGCTCCGGTGCTCTCCAGGGTGCGCAGATCGGTGTAGCTGTTATAGAACGTGGCCAGGTCAACCGAGACCCGGTCTGCCAGCGGGAAGCGATAGCCGAGTTCGTAGGCAACCAGCGTTTCCGAGTTGAATCCATCATTGCCCAGTATCGTGGTGGGTGAAGGCAGTACCATCAGCCTGACATCATGTTCGCCACGTGCCGGTGTGCGCACGGCGCGTGATACGGCACCCCACGCCGTTCGACCGGAGTCTGTCAACCACGTAAAACGCACGTTCGGCTGCAACTCGAAGCCGGTGAAATCATTGTGCTCGAACTTGGAACCCATGGTGAGCCGTGCATGATCATGGAACAGCCTGATTTCATCCTGTACAGATGCAGTCAGCAGGTTGACGTTCCGGTTTGCCGGTATGAGGCTGAAGATCTGGGTCGCGTCGGTATTGTCGTGGGTGAACCGGTAACTCATTCCCCACATCATTTCGTGGCGATCACGCATCTGGAAATGATGCTGGAAATCGATATCCAGCGTTTGGCGATCCTCGTACAGCGCCGCGCTCTTCAGGTGCGCGTAGTCGTAGTAGACCTGCAGTGCAGAGTCCGATTGATGACCATCGGTGTGTGACCAGCGGTACAGCAGGTTGCCGCCGCTGTAGTCTGCATTGTCGGTCAGGGGGGTTGGTGATGTCGCGATCAGCAGTTGCTGGTCGGCGTGACCGTCGTAGTAGTCGCCCTGCAGCGTGTAGCCATTGCCCTGATCGTTGCCCCAGTCCATGCGGAAACCGGTCTGTGCGAACTCGCTGTCGTCATGCGCGCCGGTTTGTGGCAGGCCGATGTCGATTGGCTCGCCGGTATCGAGGGCGCGGAACTTGCCGTAAACACGATAGTTCCGGCCGTCCGCGGTGGCGCCGCCGTGGCGCAGGTTGACAAAGCCGTTTTCTTCATTGCCTGCGCCTGCCGCGATCAGGGTGCCATGCGTGTCGGCCGCCGAGCGGGTTATGATGTTGATCACGCCGTTGACGGCGTTCGCCCCCCACAGCGTACCACCCGGGCCGCGGATCACCTCGATGCGTTCGACATCCTCCAGCATCACCTCGTTGGCCTCCCAGTACACACCGGCAAACAGCGGTGTGTACACGCTGCGACCATCGATCAGCACCAGCAGCTTGTTGGCGAAACGGCTGTTGAAACCGCGCGCCGTGATTGCCCACTTGTTGGCGTCGATGCGGGCGACATGCAGGCCGGGCACGCGGCGCAGGGCGTCCGGAATATTGGTCACACCCCAGCGGCGGAGGTCATCCTGCTCGATCACGAATACGGCCGCGGCGGCCTCGGATTTCTTTTGTGGCCGCTTCAGGACCGAGGTGATCTCGATGTTCATCAGCGCCTCGAGGCTCATGTCGGTGAGGTCATCAGGCAGGCTGGTGGTGTTGTGGCCGGCGTGCGCACCGGTGAATGCGCACAGACCGGCCAGCAGGCTGATACAGAGCAGGGCGCTGTCGCGACCGGAACGCCAGGCGCGCGGGGCTTTCCAGGGCAGGGCAGTAAGAGGGATTCGCTTGCAGGCAGCGACCAGCTGGCGGGCAATTGCGCTGCAGGTTTCCATGGCTGATGCTCCTCGTTGCATCAAAATTTCAAGCCGGCAGCGGTCGTACTCCAGTTCTTCAAAGTGGCCTTCCTGGCCGAAGTGAAATGCTTAACTAGCTGAAAGTAAATATTAAAATGCTGCGCATCCGGTTTTTGCCGCTGGGGTGGCATGCAATCCGGCTTATCGGCACACAAAGTACGATTCTTAAGTATTGATATTTATGCCAAATATTTGGCATGTAGGGGTTTGCCGGCAGAGCCGGCTGGCGCAGGCGGACTGGTTGCTGTCGGCCGAAGGGGCGGCCGGGCAGTTACTGCGGGTCTTTCTTTTTTGTGTCCGGAATCCTAAGCGGGACTACGACGGAAGTCTGCGGTTCGTCGACGAACCGCGGGCGCATATTGCTGCTGCGTCCGGCGGCCTCGTTCAATTCGCCCTCACGGGCGGTAATCAGCGCGAGGCATTTGCGGATGCCATCCACCGTGTTCTCGGACAGGGGGTGCCGGTGACCCGGCCTTGTGTAGGTGTCCTTGGCGACATCGGTCAGGACCCGTTTCATCACCTGCAGGATGCGTTCTTCCTTGCTGAGTTCCTCGTCTGTCATGGCAGTGTCCGGTGGTGTGAAAGCGTGGCAGGGATATTGTGGCACAGATGGGCCGTCCTGGCAGAGCTTCATTCCCGCAGGTAGATGTATCGCCACTGGCAGCCGCTTAGCGTGCGCAGGTGGTCGAGCAGGGCCTCGCCCGGCACGGCCTCGGAGGGATAGATGCCACGCACCTCGATCCAGGTGCGGGCAAAACCGGCCGACCTGCGGAACGCCAGCTCGGTGAGCCGTCCGGTGAAGCCGCAGCTGCTGCATGTCCATTCGATCATCGCGGGATTTTTCTGCCACGCGGCAAGTGTTGTGCGCCAGTCCGCATCCGCCTGGCGGCAGGCCGGGCAGCGAGGGACGGGCGTGTGCGGATCGGCACGAAACTGCAGCCGCTCGGTGCATGACAGGTAGACATGGCAGAAACTGCCGGTGTTGCAGGCAGTTTTCAGCGCAGCGTCATCAGACGGGGGATCCAGTTCGATGGCCGGCGAACAGCCGAGGAAGGTCAGCTGCTGCAGGAATTGCGCGCCGGCCGGGTAGAACTCGCCGTCCGCCGCCGTGACCGGCGCCCCGATAAAACCGATCGACTGCAGGGTGGCGGCCAGCATCACGGGATCGACCGGAGCGCAGTCCGGGTCCTGCGGGTGCAGCAACAGCTTGTATGCGGCCATATGGGTTTCCAGCGCCTCGGGGGAATGGTACTACGCCGGGGTCTGTGTGCAGGGCCCGGCAGGTGCGGGCGTCAAATATAGCCCACGGAAACTGCGGAATAACACGGGAAAGATCAGCGCGGTATCCTGTTTCTCTGTCAGCCGCGCCCCCGCTGCCCTGTCGCGGTGCCGCCGTATCGATCATAATGGCGGCAGACGAACGGACAGCGCCGCGAGGTATCGGGATGTCAGAGAGTATGCCGTTTTCCATCCATGCACTGGAACTCGGGCCGATGGAGAATTTTATCTACCTGGTCCATGACCACGCAAGCGGCCGGGCGGCCGTGGTCGATCCCGCCTGGGACGTGCCCGAGGTACTCGCGCTGGCGCGGCAGCGCGGCATGCGCATCACCGACATCCTGCTCACGCACAGTCACCACGATCACATCAACGGTATCAGCCAGGTGCTGGAGCACAGTGATGCGCAGCTGCACCTGATGAAGGCCGAGGCGCATTTCTGGGGGCAGGGGCTGGATCTGCCCACCCTGCATCATGGCGGCGATGTCATCGCGCTGGGCGCGACCGAAATCAGGGCCCTGCACACACCAGGCCATACGCCGGGCTCGGCCTGTTACCACGTCGGCAACGAGCTGATCACCGGCGATACACTGTTCGTGTTCGGCTGCGGCCGCTGCGACCTGCGCGGCGGCGATCCGGAGCAGATGTACGGCACGCTCAGGAACATGGCCGGGCAACTGCCGTCCGCCACCGTCATCCATCCGGGCCACAATTACGCCGGGAAAACCACCTCGACCATGGCCGAGCAGGCGGCGGGCAATCCGTTCATGCATTTCGACGACGTCGAGCAGTTCACCTACTACCGCATGCATTTCCACGACGCGCACCGGCACGAGCCGTACGGCCCGGTCCGCAGGGGCGAGGAAATGCAGTGAAGAAAACCCTGATCGTGTCCCCTTTCCCCCGGCATCGGGGCAGAGGCCCGGGGTGAGCGGGCATAATTCAACCCCTTGTCGCGCGCACCCTTATCTCCGGTCGGCATACCCCCAGGGGCGAGGGGATCTTCAGCGCTCCCTGAAAGGGATGATCGGGAACACGTGGGCGCCCCTGACCGGTCTGCTGACGGCAGTGGTGGTGTGCGTGCTGCTTGCCGCCTGTGCCAGCCTGGGCGGCTACCGCGAGAAACCGCGTGTCTCTCTGATCGGCATACAGCCACTGGGCATGACCCTGCTGGAACAGCGTTACCTGCTGGCGCTGAGGATACTCAATCCGAATGATGTCGAGATACCGATCAGCGGGATGAGCTACAGCGTCGAGATCAATGACCGCGAATTTGCCTACGGCGTCAGTCGCCAGGCGGTGACCATCCCTGCACTGGGTGAGGCGGTGGTGGAGGTCGAGGTGGTCAGCAGTCTGCTGGATATGCTGCGACAGTTGCAGTCGCTCGATGACGCCAGGCAGAGCCGCCTCGACTACCGCATATCCGGCGGGCTCAGCCTTGCCAACCGCCGGGCGAAGTTGCCGTTTGACTACAGCGGGACGCTGGACTGGAAGCCTGCGGCAGACAAGCCTCCCACAGGTACCTAGACCGGCATGACAGGTTTTCGCGCCTTCCGGATTTACGACCAGCAGGGCACCGCGCGCCTGGAAACCCTGCGGCTGGATGATCTCGGCGCCGGTGACGTGGTGATCCGGGCGTGCTATTCCAGCGTCAATTACAAGGATGCACTGGCCGCGACCGGCAAGGGCAGTATTCTGCGGCGGTTCCCGCTGGTCGGCGGGGTCGACGTGGCCGGCGTGGTGGAGCGGTCCGGTGATGCCTGCTTTAATCCCGGCGATGAAGTGCTGGTGACCGGCTGCGGACTGGGAGAGAGCCACGACGGCGGCTTTGCGGAAGTGGTGCGTGTGCCGGCCGACTGGGTGGTGCCGTTGCCGGCCGGCCTCTCGCTGCGCGATGCCATGGTGTTGGGAACGGCCGGCTTCACCGCGGCACTTGCCATCGACCGCATGGAACAGAACGGCCAGACGCCGGCACTCGGGCCGGTGCTGGTGAGCGGCGCGAGCGGCGGCGTCGGCAGCGTGGCCGTCGACCTGCTCAGCGGCAGCGGTTACGAGGTCGTCGCGCTGAGCCGCAAGCCGGACAGCGATGGCTACCTGGCGGCGCTGGGCGCGAGCCGGGTGCTCGATACTGGCAGCGTGGTGCACGGGGATGCGCCGCTGGAAAAGGCGCAATGGGGCGGCGCCGTCGATAACGTGGGCGGTGACACGCTGGCCTGGCTGACGCGCACCGTCCGGCCGTGGGGCAGCATCGCCGGCATCGGTCTCGCGGGCGGCATGCAGCTCAACACCACGGTAATGCCGTTCATCCTGCGCGGCGTGAGCCTGCTCGGCATCACCTCGGCCAACTGCCCGATGGAGCGGCGCCGCAAGGTCTGGCAGCGGCTGGTCACCGATCTCAGGCCGCGGCAGCTGGAGCGGATGATCGCCGGCGTGGTCGGGCTCGACGAATTGCCCGGGGTATTCGACAGGGTGCTGTCCGGGAACCACCGTGGACGCTTCGTGGTCAGGCTAACAGATCACTAGCATCACGCGCGGCCCGCGGCCACATTCAACTGGAGGACAAGCGTATGAACAGGATCGGGATCCCGGCGGTTGCCGTGTCGTTGTTGCTGGCCGGCTGCCAGTCCACGCTGAGCGGCGACAGCTATTCGCGTGATGATGCGCGTCGCATCCAGACCGTACAGTACGGCAGTGTCGAGGCGACGCGCCCGGTGGTCATCGAGGGCACCAAGACCCCGGTTGGGACAGTCGCGGGCGGCGCGGTCGGCGGCATCGCCGGCAGCAGCGTGGGCGGCGGCAAGGGTTCGGCGATCGGCGCGGTGGTCGGCGCCGTCGCCGGCGGCCTGGCCGGCGCGGCCGCCGAGGAAGGGCTCACCAAGCGGCAGGGCGTTGATATCACCGTACGCCTCGACAGCGGCAGCGTCATCTCCGTGGTGCAGGAGGCGACGCCGCAATCCACCTTCCACGTCGGCGACCGTGTGCGCGTACTGACCGTCAACGGCGAGACGCGGATTGCGCCTTAGGAAAGACCTGCTGGCACAGCTAGCGGTATTCCGGAAACTATCGTCATTCCGTAATCTTTCGCCATTCCGCGATCTTTCGTCATGCCGGCGCAGGCCGGAATCCATGAGCGATGTTGACGGACCGCATGTCCGGATCCTGTACGCAACGGCTGCCTGAAACAGGTGGCTGCTCACCCTGTTTCGAAGTCATTCAGAGGAATCACGCTTCCGGTCGGAATGTCCCAGGTCCCTGTCCGGGGCGATCCGGTCGCGAACCCGCTGCTTCAGCTCGGTGATCTCCGGAAACCGGCCCTCGTCTTTCCGGGACCATACCAGGCTGTCATTGGCCCGGACCTCGAAGATGCCGCCCGTCCCCGGTTTCAGGGTCAGCCCGGCCAGTTCCTGGTCGAATGTAGTGAGTAATTCCTGCGCCATCCAGGCCGCCCTGAGCAGCCAGCGGCACTGGGTGCAATACCTGATTTCGACATGGTTGTTCAATGCGGTTTCT
>Ga0210060_1000408_pt1 | contig 15500 bp, 12 predicted proteins | sample Joice_CattailNLB_FD_184871 | JGI IMG/M metagenome (GOLD analysis project Ga0210060, IMG submission 184871) | Wetland microbial communities from San Francisco Bay, California, USA, that impact long-term carbon sequestration - Joice_CattailNLB_D2... | ecosystem: Environmental > Aquatic > Marine >...
ATCACGGTGGTGCGGCACGAAGACTTGAGTGCCGCACCGGTGCCCGGCTTCCGGGACCTGTTCGAGCGTCTGGAGCTTCCCTGGTCCCGTCGCGTCGAGAGGCGCATCGGTCATCTCACCGCGGTGGGCAATCGGGCGGAGGCAGGCCGTGGGAGAGTGCAGGACTTCGCGCGCGACAGCGCGGCGCTGCTCGACCTCCGCCTCGGGCAGGTGGACGCGGACGAGCGAGCCAGGATCTGGGAGCTGACGAGAGAGGTCGCGGAGCCCTACTACGCGCGGCACACGTTTCTGCTCGAGGGGTCGGCACCGTGATCCCGCCCCGGGTGTTGCCGAACTTCCTGTACATAGGGCCTGACAAGTCCGGCTCGACCTGGATGTACGAGATGCTGCGCCAGCACCCGCAGTGCTACGTTCCCCGAATCAAGGACATCTACTTCTTCGACCGGTACTACGATCGGGGGTTGTCCTGGTATGCCGGGTTGTTCCGCGACGCGCCGCCGGAAGCGCGGGCGATCGGCGAGCTGTCGCACGATTACCTGTTCTCCGATCAGGCGGCGGCCCGCATCCAGCGCGACCTTCCGGGGGTCCGACTGTTCACGTCGCTTCGCGATCCGATCGAGCGATCGTTCTCCCACTATCTCTACATGGTGCGAAGCGGCATGACGGCATCACCGTTCGAGGAGGCCGTCATGCAATTCCCCGAGATCATAGACAACAGCCTCTACCACAAGCACCTTACCCGCTACGTGGAGCGGTTCGAGCCGTCCCGGCTTTCCATCTTCCTGTTCGACGACCTGGTGGCGGACCCGCGGGAGTTCGGGCGCCGCATGTTCGAATACCTCGGTCTCACGTCTGAGGTCGAGATGGACTTCGACCGGAAGGTCCTCTCCGCCAGCCGGCCGCGTAACCGGCGATTGGCGCGGATGGCCAAGCAGGGCGCCAACCTGGCTCGCCGCTTCGGACTGGTCGGCCTCGTCGGAGCCGTGAAGGGAAGCGCGACCTCGAGGTGGCTCTACGCTCCGTATCGTGAAGAGGAACGACCGTCCCTGCCGCCGGACGCCCGTCGCCGGCTGGCGGAAGTGTATCGGCCGGACGTGGAGCGGCTGCAGTCGCTGATCAACAGGAATCTCGATCACTGGGCACAGGTGGAGGGCGCGTGAAGGTCGCGATCGTGCACTACTGGCTGGTCCACATGCGGGGCGGCGAGCGCGTCGTGGAAGCGCTGTGCGAGCTGTACCCGCAGGCCGACCTGTACACGCACGCCGTCGATCTGGACGCGCTGTCCGCCGACCTGAAGAAGCACGACATCCGGACCACGTTCGTCGGCCGGCTTCCGGGCGCCGCCCGCCATTACCAGAAGTATCTGCCTCTCATGCCGCTGGCGCTCGAGCAGCTCGATCTTCGCGACTACGATCTGGTCATCAGCAGCGAGTGCGGGCCGGCGAAGGGGGTCGTCACCACGCCCGATACGCTGCACGTATGCTACTGCCACAGCCCCATGCGCTACGTGTGGGACATGTATTGGGACTACCTGCGGGAAGTCTCGCCTCCGCTGCGACCGGTCGCGCGGCTGCTCCTTCACTATTTGCGCCGCTGGGACGCGGCGAGCGCCCTGCGCGTCGATCACTTCTTCGCCAATTCGGAGTACGTCGCCCGGAGAATCCGGAAGCACTATCGACGCGACGCCGAGGTCGTGCATCCGCCGGTGGATACCGGGTCGTTCGAACTCTCCGCGGAGACGGACGACCACTATCTCGTCGTGGGACAGCTCGTCGGCTACAAGCGGGCCGACCTCGCCGTGCGGGCGTTCACTGAAATGGGCAAGCCTCTGGTCGTGATCGGCGAGGGCGAGCAGATGAAGGAACTGAAGCGACTCGCGGGTCCGACGGTGCAGCTGCTGGGCCGCCAGCCGTTCTCGGTCGTCCGCGAGAAGTACGCGCGCTGCCGGGCCCTCGTATTTCCGGGCGAGGAAGACTTCGGCATCGTACCGGTGGAGGCGATGGCCGCGGGTCGCCCCGTCATCGCGTTCGGCCGCGGCGGTGCGCGTGAGACCGTCGTCGAGGGCGAGACGGGCCTGTTCTTCCAGGAACAGACGGTCGAGTCGCTTGCCCGGGCGGTCGAGAGGTTCGAGAGCCGGCCGACCCCGTTCGAGCCCGAGAGGATCAGGGCCAGGGCGGAGAGGTTCGACCGCCGTGTGTTCAAGGCGACGATGGAGTCGCGGATCGGTGAGCTGCTCGAGGAACATCGGGAGGCCACCGGCCGCGCGGCGTCAACGGATTTCTAACGGTCCCCGGTGGCGACTCGCAGGTCCTCCAGCTCGAGCTTCAGAGCCGCGAGCACCTGCCGATACTGTTCCTCACCCACCAGGTTGCGCGTCTCCAGCGGATCGCTCCGCAGGTCGTAGAGCTCATCGATCTGCGCTGGATCCTCGTAGCTGACGTACTTGAACTCGGGCGTCCGCACGGCCCGCAGGGTTGGCGTCACCGGAAACCTGGAGTCCTGGAAGTACTCGTACAGGAACGCCTGCCGATGAGCCCCATCCGCCGTCAGCTTGAGGGACTGGTCGATTCCGACGCGAGGGACGGGGAGAAAGTGGGACGGAAAGCCCTCCTGCCTGCCTGTCACGGCATGCATGATCGTGGCCGGGAGGTCCACGTTGAGGGCGAACCCGTCGCTGTGCTCGCCGCCGTCGAACCAGGGCGGATACCGCACGATGAGCGGCACGCGCATCGATTCCTCGAAGGCCACCCGCTTGTCGAGGAGGTGATGCTCCCCAAGCAGGTACCCGTTGTCTCCAATCAGGATGACCAGGGTCTGGTCGAGGATCCCCTGATCCTCCAGAGCCGTCAGCAGCCGGCCCACGCTCTCGTCGACGCCTCGCACGAGCTCGTAGTACGCCTCCGCGGTCAGCCTCAACGTGGATTCGTTCCGGACGACGGCCCTCTCCCTCAGGAACGCCGGCTGATCGCTCAGATCGTCGTAGAAGCTGCTCGGAATCTCGAGCGATCCCGGATCGACCGTGCCCCGCCATCGGTCCTGCGGGACGAAGGGCGCGTGCGCGGCGTTGTGCGACAGCACGAGGAAAAAGCGCTGGTTCCCGGCCGCGCGCACGAAGCGGATCGCATGCTCCGTCAGCGCGTCGATCGAGTGACCGGAGTACGGCACGGCGGCGCCGTCGATGTCGAGGACGGGATCTACGTACTCACCCTGCCCGCTCAGGCTGACCCACCGATCGGCCCAGTCCGGAGGTGTCTTTCCGCCGAGATGCCATTTGCCCACGTAGCCCACCCGGTAGCCGCGGACCTCCATCGCACGGAAGATGTTCTTCTGCTTCTGCGTCCAGTCGTCGACGTTGGTGCGGACGCCGTGCGAATGCGCGTACAGGCCGGTGAACATGCTGGCGCGGCTCGGCTTGCAGACGGATTGAACGACGAAGGCCTGATCGAAGGTGATGCCCTCGTTCGCCAGTCGATCGATGGAGGGGGTCGACAGGGAAGCAGGGGCCAGGGATCCCACGGCGTCCCACCGCAGGTCATCGACGATGATCAGCACCACGTTCGGCGCGTCTTCCGGAACCGGGGAGGTCGCGTCCGCACAGGCCACGGCGAGCGAGGCCATGGCGAGGATGGTGGCCAACAGACCGGAGACCCCGGCCCGACGTCGCCGAGCTCGGCATCCGGCGAAGCCGCTCAGTACGCTCCTCGCCCTCTCAGGACCGCGGAGGCCGTACCGGCCAGGATCGCCAGGTCCTTCCCGAGGCTCCAGTTCGTGATGTAGTCGATGTCCAGCCGGGCCCTTTCGGGGTACGCGACGTCGCTCCGGCCGTTGATCTGCCAGTAACCCGTCAGTCCGGGCTTGACCGCCAGGAAGACACGCGCGTCCGGTCCATAGTGCTCGATTTCCTCCGGCACGACGGGACGTGGCCCGACCAGCGACATGTCTCCGAGCAGCACGTTGAACAGCTGCGGAAGCTCGTCGAGGCTCGTGCGGCGCAGGAATCTGCCGACGCGCGTGACCCGCGGGTCCTCGTCCGGACTCAGCTTGTAGTCGCTCTCCACGTAGCGCCGATACAGGAACGGGTCCGTCTTGAGGACCTCCTCCGCGTCCACCCGCATGCTGCGGAACTTCCACAGCCGGAACGATCGTCCGCCGAGACCGAGTCGCTGCTGACGGAAGATCGCCGGCCCCGGGGAATCGAGCCGGATCGCGAGCGTGATGACCAATCCGACGGGAGCGAGCAGGACGAGCGCAGAGCCCGACACGAGGATGTCGAGCGTTCGCTTCGCTACCACCTGCAACAGGTGCAGGCGGGGGATCTCCAGCTCGATGAGGGGCCAGCCGGCGATCTGCTGGCTCTTGAACTTGCACGGAATGGAGCTGAGCTCGGCCGGGACCACGCTGACGGTGGCGCCGTGCAGCAGGCAGCAGCGGACGACTTCACGAAAGCGATCGGCGTCCAGGTGCGCCGAGACCACCACGCTCCGGATGTCGTGTTCCTCGATGAGATCGCGGAGCGAATCCAGGCCTCCGAGCGCCGTCGGGTCCTGCGATGGGTCCGGCGACAGGTGACCGACCACGCGCGCCTGTCGGTCATCGTTGACGATGAAATGGACGCGGATGCCCATCGCGGCGTCGTGGTCGCCGATGATCAGGGTCGGCCGCCGTCCGATCTCCTTCCGGTAGATGGCTCGAATGAGCTGTTCCACTCCGACCCTCACGGCCGCGTAACCGCTGGCCATGAATACGGCCAGGAACAGGTATTCCCTCAGGAGCATCCGGAAGTCCGGATAGATGATGCCGAGCAGCGCGAACGCCGCCACCGCCGACACGCCTCCCACGGCGGACCGCAGATACGATCGCCTGGCAGTCGCCGGCCCGTAGGTCTGGAAGACGGCCTGCGCCCCCGTGCCGACGAGAAATATCAACGGAAGCAGGTTGAGCCCGTGAACCAGGCGTCCGACGTCCACCGTCGCGACGAGGGAGAGCGCGAGAGAGGCCGCCACCACCGCTGATTCGCCGGCCAGCAGGGTACCGACTCGGAGGAGCCGCCGGACACGCTCGTGCCACACTCGGCGGTTGACTGCGTCTCGCTGGGGGCGAAGATCGAACGGCTCATCCAGGGTACGGGATGCGGCGATCCGCTCCTCGATGATGCTCGCCGGAGATGTCCTCACGTCTGCGTGCGCCTCTGATTCTGTTGGGCCCGCCCTCAGACCCCGTACTGGATCGCGCACGGTCGGGCAGGATGGCTAAGAATGGCCATCTTGTCTCAAAGTGTCAATTCCGTGCGTATCGCATCGTCTTCGATCAGACGACGCGAATCGCACCGAAGTCACGACTGCGCGCTGAGTGAGCGCGGGTCAGCTGTCGGGGGATTCAGGCGGATCGAACGGTGGGTCAGGTGGGCTCAGGCGAGCAGCAGGCTCGCTCCGCCGATCGCGATGATCACGAGGCCCACGAATACCTTGAGCCCGATCGCCACGGCGCGGCCCAGCAGTGCGCCCCAGCTCGCGCGGGCCGAGCCCGCCGCGTGCCCTGTCTGGTGCCAGGTGACGAAAAAGGCGCCTCCGACCGTTCCGATCAAAGCGCCCACCAGGGAGCCCGCCACCGGAACGGGCGTGCCGACCAGCGCGCCGATCAGCCCGCCGACCAAGGCGCCCCAGAAAGTGCGGTTCGTACCGCCGTAGCGCGAGGTCATTCGTCCGACGGCCACGAACTCCAGGAACTCGGCGAATCCGCCCAGACCGACGATGAGCAGAAAGATCCACGGCGACACGAGGCCTCCGAACACGCCCAGCAGCAGGATCGCGATCATCACCCAGATCCCGGGCAGTCCGAGCGGGATGAGAAGGAGCGATGCGATCATCGCGGCGACGGCGATCCAGGCCAGGGCGGAGGTTTCCATGCCGGCAAGTACGGCTGGAATCGCTCGTGGGATTCAAACCCGTGCGCCAAGGCGGCCGCGACGCGGCGGACTGGTGCGACCTTCCACCATGGCGAGCCCCATCCTATCGTGGGGAGCATGGGTGTGGTGGCACCCGAGGTCGACTGAAGGTGGAGGCAGACAGAATGATCCCTCGTAGCCCACTCCGGAACCTGAGCACGATCCCCTTCCTGGCCCTCGCGATCGCCTGCGGCCCTGATTCCGCCACGGAAACGGTCCTCGAGCACGGCCATCCCGCGGGGACGGGAGATGCCGAGGCAGTCCTGCGCGATGGTCTCGGCAACCATCACCACGAGGTGACCACCCACTCCGACTCCGCCCAGGTCTACTTCGACCAGGGGATGCGCCTCGCTTACGGATTCAACCATCCGGCCGCGGTCGCTTCCTTCCGGAAGGCGGCCTCGTTCGACCCTGACTGCGCGATGTGCTACTGGGGGATCGCGTGGGCGAGCGGGCCGAATATCAATGCCGCGCTGACGCCGGAGGGGGCCCTTGTCGCCCGTCAATCGATCCGGCAGGCCCTGGAGGTGCTGCAGGCATCGGCCGATGCGGGGGAGCGCGAGCGAGCGTACATCGAGGCGATGGCGCTGCGCTACGAGGAAGACCCGTTGTTCGAGCGAGCGAGACAGGACACGGCGTACGCAGCGGCGATGGACCTCGTCGCCGACGACTGGCCGGACGACCCTGACGCCCAGGTGCTCGCGGCCGAGGCCCTGATGGACCTGAGTCCCTGGAACTACTGGAACGACGACGGATCGCCACGCCCGGCGACTGAGAAGATCCTCGGCCGGCTGCTCCCGGTCACCGAGGATCACCTGGAGCACGCCGGGGCATGCCACTTCTACATCCATGCCGTCGAGAAGGAGCACCCGGAGCGGGCCATTCCGTGCGCCGAGCGTCTGGCCGGCCTGATGCCTGGAGCGGGGCACGTCGTTCACATGCCATCGCACATCTACATCCGGGTCGGCCGGTACGCAGATGCGATCGAGTCGAACGAGAACGCGGTGCAGGCCCACGCCATGCACGCCGAACCCGCGCCGGACCAGGGTCCCGATGGGTTCGACCAGGGGTACGGTTCGCACAACTACCACTTCCTCTCCTTCGCCGCGCAGATGGCCGGCAACCGTGCCCTGGCGATGGAATCCGCCCGTCAGCTGGAGGCCAGGGTGGACCCGGAGATGATGCGCGAGCCCGGATTCGGCGCCCTGCAGCACTACCTCGTGACGCCGCTCCGCGTGATGGTGCGCTTCGGAATGTGGGACGAGATTCTCGCCGAGCCGGCTCCTCCCGGCGACCTGGCGTACCCACAGGGCACGTGGCACTACGCGCGCGGCATGGCTTTCGCCCGCAGCGGTCGGCCGGACGCGGCGGAAGAGGAACTGGGTGCGCTTCGAGCGCTGCTCGCGAGCGATGCGCTCGACGGGGTGACCGTATGGGAGCTGAACTCGGCTCACACCCTGCTGTCGATCGCCGAACGCGTGCTGACGGGCGAGACCGACGCCGCGCGCGGCGACACGGAGGGCGCTGTCGCGGCCCTGACGGAGGGGGTGGCGATGGAGGCCGCCCTCACGTACGACGAGCCGCCCCCCTGGCACCTTCCGGTACGCCACGTCCTCGGGGCCGTCCTGCTGGATGCAGGCCGCGCGGCCGAGGCGGAAGCTGTCTACGACGCGTCGCTCGATCACTTCGCCGAGAACGGGTACGCCCTCCGCGGCCTGGAGCTCTGTCTGGACGAGCAGGGAGATCAGATGGAGGCCGAGGCCGTCCGGGATCGATTCGCCGTGGCATGGCGCGCCGCCGACGTGGAGCTTCCCGGATCGAGGTTCTAGGAGGGTCTGTCCGCCCGTGCCGGACGACCGAGCACGGGACTTGCAAATCTCCGGGCCCGGGCCCGGTCCGCCATCCGACGGACCCACGGCCAGAGTATCGTGAAACAGGCATGAAACGGGGATTTCTGCCACTCCGGGATGCCCTCAGGGGGCGGGAAGGGTGGACCCGCGGCTCGTGCAAACGAGTCAGGAAATGACCGTTGTGCCGGATATCGTTCCTTGACCGACAGGCGTCCATGCACCTGAACACGAGTCGTCGTGGGCTCGGGCGGATCTTGATCTCCGCGGCCGCGCTCCTCGCCGTGCACGCGGCGCCGGGTGCCGTCCGATGGGTCGGACCTGTGGAGGCCCGCGCCCAGCAGGCCTCGATCGCGGGACGGGTCGGCAGCCTGTGGGAGGACCCTCTGCCGGGTCGCGGAACCCCGCGGCTTCGTCACTTCCTGTCGACTGCCGACGGTGAGATGGTGCCGCTGCGGGTGACCGATGCACAGCTGGAGATGGTGGGCGGAGCAAGGGGCGCGGTCGGCCAGTTCGTCCGGGTCGCCGGCAACTGGCGGAAGCCCCGGCGGGCACCCGGGGCGGAGGCGGTCCGAGAGCTCGAGGTGAGCTCGATAGGGTACGCCACGGATCCGACCGGCGCCTCGCCTCCCCCGCAGGGCGCGCCGATATTCGGCTCCTATCCGTGGATCACCGTGTTGTGCCGCTTCGCCGATTCTCCGACCACCGAGCCGCATCCCCTGGCGTGGTACCAGGGCCTCATGGGAACCGCCGAGCCCGGTGCGGACCACTACTGGCGCGAGCTGTCGTTCGACCAGGCCAACGTGGCGGGGAGTGGCGCGATCGGCTGGTACGACCTGCCCCAGCCTCGCTCGGCATACGTCGATGACGCTGCAGGCACGGCCAACCTCTCGTTGCTGAAGACCGACTGCGCGGCAGCGGCCGACGCGGATGTCTTCTTCCCCGACTACGTCGGGATCAACTTCCAGTTCAACGAGGACCTGGGAGGCTTCTCGTGGGGCGGCAGCTCGAGCCTCGCCATCGACGGTACCTCCCGCAGCTACCGCATGACCTGGCTGGCGGACTGGGCGGATCACGTCACGTACAACCACGAGATGGGGCACGGTTTCGGGCTCCCTCATTCATCGGGTCCGTACACGGCCGTGTACGACTCCAACTGGGACGTGATGAGCGGCGCCTGGACGAACCACGATCCGATATGGGGCTGGCTCGCCCCTCATACCATCTCGTACCACAAAGATCTGCTCGGCTGGATTCCGGCCGGGCGGATCTACGACGCCACCATCGGTTCGACGCAGACGATCACTCTGCATCGGCTGGCGGACCTGGGAGCCGGGGGCGACTACCTGATGGCGCGCGTCCCGCGGATCGACGGCTCGTACTACACGGTCGAGGCGCGGCGCTTCGTGGGCTACGACGTGAACCTGCCCGACTCCGCCGTGATCATGCACCACATCACGAACCGCGCGTACGTGGTCGATCCGGACGGCAACGGGAACCCGGATGATGCCGCCGCCCGCTGGATACCGGGAGAGACCTTCAGCGACACCGAGAGCGGAATCAACGTCACGATCGACGCGGCGACGGCCGAAGGCTACGTGGTCACCATTTCCATCGCCGAGCCGGGGCACATCGTGCTCGACCCCTCGTCGCTCAGCTTCGCAGGCCTGCAGGGCTCAAGCATGGATCCCCAGTATTTCGCGGTCCGCAACCTGGGCATCGGCGACCTGCAGTGGACAGCCGTGGACGATGCCGAGTGGCTCGATCTCGACGTCACCTCGGGCACGCTGACTCCGAACACGTCCGCCGGGATCACGGCCACCGTGGCGACGGACCTCGCGCCGGGCACCTACGGAGCGACCGTCACGGTGTCCGGGAGCGCGGACAACTCGCCCCAGACGCTTGCGGTCAGCATCGAAGTGACGGCGGCCGCGGTACTGACGCTGGTGACGGAGCCACTCGACATGGAGGCCGTCGTCGGCGTCGACCCCCCGGCGCGGGAGATCGTCATCCGAAACGACGGCGGGGTGGCGCTGAACTGGACGGCCACATCCGATGCGCCCTGGATGACCGTCGCTCGGGAATCCGGAACGCTCGAACCGGGGGCCAGCGAGACGGACACGGTCGCGTTCTCGGTAGACGGGCTCGATCTCGGGCAATACGCGGGTACCCTCACGTTCGCCGGTGACGCCCCGAACTCGCCGCAGATCCTGCAAGCGACGCTCGATGTGACCCTGTCTCCGTCGATCGCGCTGGCCGGCACGCTGGCATTCGAGGCGTACGAGGGGGATGTGCCGGAAGCACAGGCCCTGACGATCGGCAACGATGGGGGCGGCACGCTGCACTGGACCGCTTCGCCGGATCAGGAATGGGTGTCGCTGTCGTCCGGGTCCGGCGACACATCCTCCGGGTCCGAGGCGCCGGTCGCGGTGGCGGTCGACGCCTCGACCCTCGGTGCCGGCACGCACACGGCCGTGATCACGGTGTCCGGAAACGCCGATGATTCGCCGCAAACCGCGGACGTGACTTTCGTCGTTCGGGAGCGACCGGTCCTCGCGGCCGACGATGTGGCCGACCACCTGATGGGCGTCCGCGCCGTGCTCAGCGCCTCGGAGCTCGACTACCTGGACGAGATCGGAAACGGGAACGGGAGATTCGATGTGGGAGACTTTCGCGCCTGGCTGCAGCGCGAGGGCCTGACGAGCCGGATCTCCACAACTGGCGGAGACGAGGTGGTTCCATGAAGAGCACACGCTCGCCGCGTTCGGCCCTCGTGTCGCTTGCCGCGATGCTGATGATCCAGGGGTGCGGTGGAGCTGATCCGTCCGGTCCCCCCGAGCAGCTGCCGGAGCCCGGCGAGCTGCGGGTCTCGCTCGCGGGGAGTCCGTCCGCCGGTGCCGTCGTCCTCACGCTGACGGGCCCCGGGATCGGGACGCCGGCGCCGGGCGGCGGAGCCACTCTGTATCACGACCTGTCGGGAGGCACGCTGCACGCGGTCGTCGTCGGCACCTCGCTGTCGGGCGAGATCCTCAGGTTCCCGGCACCGGATGTGCGACAGGTGGGCGGGTACCAGGCCGTCCTGCAGCAGGTGGCGGGAACGGACAATCAGCCTCTGGACGTCGGAGACTTCTCGGTGACGGTCTCCGCGGTGCCCTGAGGCAGTCGTCCGCGATCATTCCTTCTACGCTCCTCTTTCAAGCCCGTGACGGTCCCGTGACGTCTCCCCCGGACATTGTTCGTTGAACGGAGGAGTCATGTCTGCGGCGTATTTCGTATTCCTGGTTCTGGGCTACCTGCTCGCGCTGGTCACCGGCGCCGTGAGCAGCTACGGCGACATGTACGATCGCCTGTTCGGAATCTGACGCGAGCCCTGAAGTCTGGCACGGGAGAGCGTCCCGCGCTCAGAACACCAGCGCGTCGACTAGCCGTTCCACCAGGCCGGCCGCGGCCCAGGAAATCAGCGGAATCAGCAGGTAGGCGGCGAAGCGCACGTACGAAGAGGTGCTGATCGGCCAGTCCCGCACCCCGCGAATGAGCTCACGGTAGGCCGACAGATCCGACAGATCGCCGGACGTGCGGGCAGACCCCTTCTTGAGGACGTCGCGCTGCTCCCGGAGCTTCGAGTTCACCCACGCGAGCTCGACCTCCTTCGCCTCGGTGATCCGGCGATGCACCCCACGCAGCGGAAGGAGGAGCGCCAGTCCCGCGATGACGAGAGTGGACGTGCCGACGACGGCCCCCAGGAGACCGAACCCCGTCTCGGTCAGCAGCATCAGTCCACTGATCGCGACGAACCCGATCAGGAGGAGTGCGTTGCGCAGGCCCTGCCGGGTGAAAGGAAGCAACGGCTCCAGGTCGAACAGGTCGATCGACTTCAGGTCTGTCGCGAGACGGGACATCCTGCGGGACACGGATGCGATCGCGTAGGCGAGCATCGCTCCGCACGCACCGAGCCAGAGTCCCAGTATCCTGGTCCACGCCACCTCCGGGGCCCACGACAGAGGCCGCCACGGGGAGACGGGGACGGGTGGCACGATGTACGGTGCGGCGAAAGCGAGGGTGATGCCCACCAGCGCGGCGACCGCGAGGCCGGTCGCCGACAGGCGAACCGAGTTTGCCAGGGCGTCGCATTCCTTTGGCGTGCAGTCCAGGGCCCTCTGGAGGGCGATGACGGTTTCCCTTCCGCTTCGCAGGACGCTCAGGAACGCCGCCGGCAGGTATCCCGCCAGGAGGCAGTGCACGACCGCGATGCGGAGGTCCCGGAGGATGCCGTCATCCTGGCGGGAGAGCGGTCCGCCCTGCGCGGCCCGGGCGATCGCCGGCCATCGATCGAGCAACGCTTCGGAAGCGATCAGCCCGAGGAGAAGGACGCAGCTGATCGTCAGCCCGAGCCTCAGCGGTGACCTTCCGAGCCACCGAGGTCCCTTCATTCGCCCGCTCCGCTCTCGACCGGGACCTCCGCAGCGTACCCCTCCAGTCGGACCGTCCAGGCCCAGCGGCTCGGAATCTCCCCGAAAGGTACCGTGGAAAGGTCGATGCGCAGCAATCCGTCCGAGTAGCTCCAGGGCAGCACACCGTCACGGCCCAGCAGCGAGACACGGGTTCCCGACGCCGGCTCCGGGATCGGAAGCTCCAGATCGCCGTCCGACCACTCGAACGTGATCGCGAACAGGTCGCCGTCCTTCTGCGTGTAAACCAGGTGCTGACTGGACGATCGGTACGTCGCGGCCAGGCCATCCGCCTCTCTGCCGTCCGCCGCCGAGTACAGGCACGACCGGGGAATGACTTCCGGCTCCCGGTCCGGTCCCGACCACTCGAGCCTGACGGAGGCCTGCACGCTTCTTTCCCGGAATTCCGCCCGGATCGGGACTCGTAGTCCGCCGACCAGGCGCATCGTCGGCTCCGCCGTCCCCGGTTCCGCATCGTTCCACTCGTCCACCGCCAGCCGTCCGTCCACCCACACGCGCACTCCGTCGTCCGCCGTCGCCGTGAACGTATAGCTTCCCGTAAGCGGGGGTTCGAGGTAGCCCCGCCACTCGGCCGTGAAGTCGTCCTCGCGGATCGGATCGCCGGGGCCGTTCCGATTCCAGTCGAAGTCGATCGTCGGGTCGATTCGCTCGAGCGTCACTTCGCGTTCTTCGCCCGTCTTTCTCCATGGTCGAGAACCGTAGATGGCATCTCCATTCACGGCGAGCCATTCGCCAAGCTGGAGGAGCCTCTCCTGCTGAAGCAGCGGGATCTGACCGTCCGCCCTGGGGCCCACGTTGAGGATCAGTCCGCCACCGCCCGCCACGGCCGCGGCGAAGAAGTGAATGAGCTTCTCCGCGCTCATGTAGGCGTCGAGTTTCTCGTTCCTGTTGTAACCGAAGGAGCGGCCGATCCCCCGCACCTCAGCCCACGGCCGGTCGGTGAGTCCGATCCCGGAGGAATACTCCGGGGTCCGAAAGCCGATGTCGCTCCCGGCTCCCCACCGGTCGTTCACCACGGCATCCGGTCCGACCGCGTCGAAGTACCACCCGATCATCTCCCGGGAGTGCAGCTGCTCCGCCGTATTGAGCCACTCCCCGTCCGCGAAGATGAGGTCGGGGGAGTAAGCCGCGACCAGCTCCTTGAACTGCGGCACGAGGTGTCGTTCCACGTAGGGCCCGATCGTCTCGGGCGGGTCCGTATACCAGCGATGCAGCTGGTTCGTCCACTCTCCGAGAGAGTAGTAGAGACCCATCCTCAGACCGGCCCGTCGAACCGCCTCCGTCAGGTCGCCGACCAGGTCACGGCCCGGTCCGACGTCGACGCTGTTCCATCCGGTCGAATAGGCGCTGGGCCACAGCGCGTATCCGTCGTGGTGCTTAGATACGAGCACCACGTAGCGGGCCCCCGCCCGCCGGAACAGATCCGCCCACTCGGCCGGGTCGAACAGCTCGGCCCTGAACAGGGGAGCGAGGTCCTCGTAGGCGAATTCCGAGCCGTAGTTGTCCTGCATGAAACGGACGCGCAGCGAATCGCCGGTCTGCAGGCCGCGCAGGAACCACTCGGCGTAGTCCTCGGGGCCCGAGTAGGCCGGAACCGAATAGACACCCCAGTGGATGAAGATCCCGAGCTTCGCGTCGGTGAACCACTCCGGATACGGACGTGCCCGGAGGGTCTCCCAGGACGCGGACTCGAATCGAGTCTCCTGGGCCGCCACCGGATCGGCGAATGCCAGGGCCAGCAGGATCGTCGAAAGCCACGTCAACCTGCGCACGGGTCGTCTCCGGGTGCGGGTGAGAGGCCTTCAGCTTGCCTTCCGCCGGAGATCCGGTCAAGCCGGTCCTGGGCGGGAGTACGGAGGTTCCGTTGCGCGAGGGTCACAGATCCCGGAGCTTGGCGTCGGTGTGACGATTTCGCCAACCCACATGGGAGTCACCATGAGCCCCTCACATGCCGCCGGTCGCATTCCGTTCGCGTCCTTCCTGGTCTTCGCCCTCGTCGCGCCTGCCGGCGCCTGCGGGCAGCAGGAAGCGACCCCGGCGGAACTCGAAGCCCGTGCCCGGGCGATTCACGAGTCCGTGATCACGATCGACACGCACGACGACATCCCGTCCGACTTCGCGACCGCGGAGTCCGACCCGGGTGAGCGGGAAGGGCGCCAGGTGACGCTGCCGAAGATGCGCGAGGGCGGGCTGGACGTGGCATTCTTCGTGGTCTACGTCGGTCAGACAGAGCGCACGCCGGAGAACTACGCGGCCGCCCGGGCGGAGGCGATCAAGAAGTTCGAGGCCATCCACCGGCTGACAGACGAGATGTACCCGGACGAGATCGGCTTCGCCCGGTCTCCGGAGGATGTGGAACGGCTGCATGCGGAGGGCAAGCTCGCCGCGGCGATCGGGGTCGAGAACGGCTACTCCATCGGGACCGACCTCTCGCTGCTCGAGGACTTCCACGACCGCGGCGCCGGCTACTTCGGCCTCACGCACATCGGCCACAACGACCTCGCCGACTCGTCGATGCCCAGGGATAACCTCGGTGACGTCGAAGAGGAGCACGGTGGGGTGAGCGAGCTGGGCGCGCGGGCGATCGCCGAGGCGAACCGGCTCGGGATCATGGTGGACGTGTCGCACTCATCGAAGAAGACGACGCTCGACGCGGCGCGACTCTCGAAAGCCCCGATCATCGCCTCACACTCCGCGGTCCGGGCGCTGGCGGATTCGCCCCGAAACCTCACCGACGAAGAGCTCCTCGCGATACAGGCGAACGGAGGCGTGGTCCAGATCGTGGCCTTCGACGGGTACGTGAAGGTGTCGCCGGAAAAGGAGCAGGCCCTTCGCGAGCTGCGGGAGAACGCCGGTTTCGAGTCCCGGGCCGCCGCCACCCCCGAGCAGCGGGAGGCGTACCGGGCGGCGAGGGAGAAGATCAACGAGCGCTTTCCGGGAGCCACCGTCTCCGACTTCGTGAACCACATCGACTACGCGGTCGATCTGATCGGGATCGATCACGTGGGGATCAGCTCGGACTTCGACGGAGGCGGGGGCGTGATCGGGTGGAGAGACGCATCCGAGACCTTCAACGTCACGCTCGAGCTCGTGCGGCGCGGCTACTCGGAAGAGGACATCCGCAAGCTGTGGGGCGGCAATCTGCTTCGCGTATGGCGAGAGGTGGAGGACGTGGCGGCGGAGATCCAGGGCGGCTGAGACAGGCCGCCGGGCTTCGAGGTCCGGAAGCCCGATGATCCG
>Ga0210060_1000411_pt1 | contig 15407 bp, 14 predicted proteins | sample Joice_CattailNLB_FD_184871 | JGI IMG/M metagenome (GOLD analysis project Ga0210060, IMG submission 184871) | Wetland microbial communities from San Francisco Bay, California, USA, that impact long-term carbon sequestration - Joice_CattailNLB_D2... | ecosystem: Environmental > Aquatic > Marine >...
AGCCGAGGAACGCGAACACCACGAGGGTGACGATGAGCAGCGCCTCGCCAAGCGTCTTCACCACCTCGACGATGGAGCTGTTCACGAACTTGGTCGAGTCGTACACGATGCTGCCGTCCAGCCCCTGCGGCAGCTGCGCCTTGATGCTCGGAAACCTGTCGCGCACGCGCTTGATGACCTCGAGCAGGTTTGCCGCCGGCGCGACCTGGATGCCGATGTACACCGCCTGCTTGCCATCGAAGCCGACCGCGGATTCGTAGTCCTCCGCGCCGAGCGTCACCGTGGCGAGGTCCTCGAGCCTGACGATGGCACCGTCCTTCTGCTTCACGATGAGGCGCTTGAACTCGTCCAGCGAGTGCAGGCTGGTGGACGCGGTCAGGTTGACCTGGACCATCTGGCCCTTGGTGCTGCCGACTGCCGACAGGAAGTCGTTGCTGGCGAGCGCCTGCTGCACATCGGTTGCGGTCAGACCGTGGGCGGCGAGCTTGCGTGGATCGAGCCAGGCGCGCAGCGCGAACAGCTTCTGTCCCAGGATCTCGGCCGTCTGCACGCCCTCGACCGTCTGCAGCTGGGGCTGCACCACACGCAGCAGATAGTCGGTGATCTTGTTCGCCGGGAGGACTTCGCTCGAGAAGCCGATGTACATGGCGTCGATCGTCTGGCCGATTTTCACCGACAGCACGGGCTGCTGCGAACCCTGCGGCAGCTGATTCAGTACCGCGTTCACCTTCGTGTTGATCTCGGTGAGCGCCTTGTCCGGGTCGTAATTGAGCCGCAGATTGGCCGTGATCGTGCTCACGCTCTGGCGACTACTGGAGGTCATGTAGTCGATGCCGTTTGCCTGCGCGATCGAGTTCTCGAGCGGCGCCGTAATGAACCCGGCGACCAGAGCGGGGTCGGCGCCCGTGTACGTGGTCGTCACGGTGACGACCGCGTTCTGCGTGCGCGGAAACTGCAGCACCGGCAGCAACTGCACCGAGCGCAGCCCGAGCACCAGCAGCAGCAAGCTCACCACCGTGGCGAGCACCGGGCGGCGGATGAAGATGTCGGTGAATTTCATCGCTGCGCCACGCTCAGGGGTCTTTCGGCTGCGGCGCCGCAGCGTTGGAGGGCTGGACAGCGTTGTCGATCCTGACCGGTACGTTGTTGCGCAGCTTGAGCTGGCCCGCCGACACGACGGTCTCGCCTTCCTTGACGCCCGAGAGCACGGCGATCTGGTCGCCCCGCGTCGCACCGGTCGTGACGAAGCGCTGCGTCGCCACGAGCTGCGGCTTGCCGTCGGATCGCTCGCCTTTCCTCTCGACCACAAACACGGTGTCGCCATAGGGATTGAAGCTGATCGCCGTCTGCGGAACGGTCAGAAAGCGTTGCGCGGCGCCCGACTGCACGTCTACGTTGACGAACATCCCTGGCAGCAGCTGGTGTGCCGGATTGCGCAGCAAAGCGCGCACCTGCACGTTGCGCGTCGCGGGATCGACCCTGGCGTCGGTCGCCTCGATCGTTCCCTCGAAGCGCTTGCCCGGCAGCGCGTCGGTCGCGACGCTCACCTTCTGCCCCACGCCGACCCGCGCGAGCTGGGATTGCGGCACGCTGAAATCGACGAAGATCGGGTCGAGAGACTGCAGGGTCACCAGCTTGGTGCCGGCCGCGACGTATTGCCCGAGATCGACTGCGCGGATGCCGAGGCGTCCTGCGAAGGGCGCGCGCACGAGCTTTTTGTCGAGCAACGCCTGCTGCTCGTCGACCTGCGCCTTGGCGGCCTTCAGATTGGCGGCGTCGGTATCGACGACCGCCTGGGTCACGAAGCCCTTGCGCAGTTGCTCGACGTCGCGCCGGTAGTTGATCTCGGCGAGCTGCGCGGTCGCCTTGAGCGACTCGAGCTGCGCCGCCTCCGACGCGTCGTTGAGCTGCACCAATGCTGCGCCCGCGGCGACTTCGTCGCCCGAGCGAAAGCGTATCGCGGCGACCACGCCGGCAACCTCCGGTGCGATGTCGGCGCCACGCTCGGCACGCAGGGTTCCGATGGCCGCGAGCATCGGCTGCCATTCCAGAACCCTCGCCTGTGTGGTCGAGACCGTCTGTACGGGCACGCCCTGCGAAGCCATGAATTTCTTCACCATGCCTGCCTTGAACGCCTGATAGCCGAAGATGGCGCCGAACAGCGCGCCGGCGAGCAGCAGCATCAGGACCATGCGCTTGATCATCGATTGCAACGCCTCACCTCGTTCGCTTGATACGCTCGAGCGGCGACGCGATGCGCTGCGTCCTGCACTCGATACGCCATGGATGGCTCGATGGGAGCGGCGATTTTATGCGGCCCATCGTCCGACGCTTGCCGATCGCACCAGGCTAAACGCCGCTCGGCGTGGTACGGAGACGCCCGCACGCCGTGAACGACCGTCTACTGCATTTTTTCACCCCGTGCACGTTGGACGCGCCGCGCCACCGCGTGCACGCACAGGATCAGAACTTTCGGACCCGGTCGATGTTCGAGACGCGACCGCCGACGAAGGTGATCGTCGTGGTGAACGGATCGGCGACCGTCGGCAGGTAGGTCCAGGTCGCGACCGACCAGCCGACGCGCGCCGCGCCGCGCAGGTAAGGACCGATCTGCACGGTCGACGGTGCGGCATAGGCGAAGCCCTGATCGGCACCGAAATCCGGCGGTCCGGCATAGCCGAGCACTTCGCCTTCGGTCATGCCGCGTTGAATGCTGATGTACTTGCGGAATTCGAGACCGCGCGGCGCGGGCGGCTCAGACGCAGCGCGCACGGCAGCCAGCTTGGCGTCCTCCGCCTGGCGAGCGGCGATGCGCTTGTCCATCCGTTCGCCCTGGCAGCGGATCGTGTAGCACTCCTTGGTGTCCGGTGAGGGCTCGCCCGGTGCAGCCTGAATCGCGACCACCTCGGCCGTTACGCCGGGCGGCGGTGGGGCGTTCGAGTAATGCGGCGTGCCCTTGGCGTCGATCCAGCGATAGACCTGCTGCGCCGAGACGTTGAACGCCGCGAGCGCGCAACTCAGCGCGAGCAGGAGCAAGGCGGGGTTCGATTTTCCAGGCAGATCAGACACCTAGAACTCCATCGGGGCAAGGCGCAAACGCGCCGCCAGAGCGCATGATAACCCCCGGCGCGATCGCCGTGGGCACGCCGCCCGTCGCTGCAAAAATCGGCGTCAACGTTCACTGCATCCAGTCTTGTCTCCTATTGTGACCCGGCGCCGGGCCGGGAATTCCCGCCGCGTGCTGCCAGCTCGCACCCCCTGGCGCCGCAGGCGCGCGAATTCGGCAGACCCGCCGCATCACGCCGGATCCGCCGCTTCCGACAATGCGCTATTTCTTGTCCTTGCAGCTTGGGTCGTCCGGCTTCTTCTTGCAGTCGACCGGCGGCTTCTGGCCGCCGTCGGTCGAGCCGCCGGCAAACGAAGGCGCCGCCAGACCGGCGAGGCTTGCCGTTAGCAGGACGATCGCGAGTTTCAAGAATGTCTGCTTCATCTGGGTTCTCCTGGTGGTTGAAACGTAGGAAACGTAGGAAGAGTCCAGTGGACTCGTCGCACACTGAGCGCGGTTCGTGCCAGGTATCGAAAAACCAGAGAATTCAGAGGCTTGATTCAGCGCAAGCGGCGCCGGCGCGGCGCGCGCTGTCGCCGGCACGTTGCAGCCCCCCATCCCTCGGCGCGCCAAGCGGCTGATTGGCAAGCGAAACGGCTTGTGACCCGCAGCAGACAAGGCGCTCGCAACCGCGCGCCTCTGCGGACGGCGGCGACGCAGGCGGCTAACGCCCTCCGGAGACCTCGATCACCGCGCCGTGAACATACGACGCGGCATCCGAGGCCAGCCAGAGCACCGTCTCGGCGATTTCCTCGGGCGTACCCGCGCGCCCGATCGGCACGGTCGGCGCCACCGCATCGATGGTTGCCTGACCGCCGTGCCCGTCGTGGATCTCCGTGACGATCATCCCCGGACGGATCGCGTTGACGCGCACGCCCTCCTTGCCGACCTCCTTCGCCAGCCCGACGGTCATGCTGTCGAGCGCGCCCTTGCTGGCCGCGTACGGCGTCTCCATGGCCAGCCCGCCATGGCGTGCGGCGACCGAAGAAATCGTGACGATCGATCCGCCTCGGCCGCCGTGCGTGGTCGACATGCGGCGCAGCGCCTCACGATTGCAGTAGAAGACGCTGAAGGTGTTTGCCGCAAAAACCTGCTGCAGCAGCTCGGGCGCCATTTCGTCCGCACGGCATTGCCGACCGATGATGCCCGCGTTGTTGACCAGAACGTCGAGCTGCCCGAGCTGGCGGTCGACCTCGGCAAACAGGCGCTTGACCTCGTCGTCGCGGCTGACGTCGGCCTGCACCGCGATGGCGCGCTGACCCGCGGCGCGGATTTCGCTTGCGATCGCTTCTGCGGGACCCCGGCTGCGCGCGTAGTTGACGCAGACGTCGTAGCCGCGCGCCCCGGCAAGCCGCGCGACCGCCGCACCGATTCCGCGCCCCGCCCCCGTCACCAGCATGATCTTCGCCATCTGCGTTCTCGCTTCCTCAATCAGTGCCGTGCGTCATGGATCGCCCGCCAGATCTTTTCGCCCGTCAGCGGCATGTCGAGCATGCGCACCCCGAGCGGCGCGAGCGCGTCGAGCACCGCGTTCACCAGCGACGGACAGGCGCCGTGAGTGCCGGCCTCGCCTGCGCCCTTCGCACCGAGCGGGTTGAGCGCGGTCGGCGAACGCTCGTCGAACGCGGTTCGCATGACGAGCGGCATGTCGCTCGCGCGCGGCATCGCGTAATCCATGAACGACCCCGTGAGCAGCTGTCCGCTCTCGGGGTCGTAGACGCAACGCTCGAGCAGCGCCTGGCCAAAGCCCTGCGCCATGCCGCCGTGCATCTGTCCTTCGGCGACCAGCGGGTTGACGACGGTGCCGATGTCATCGACCGCGGTGTGGCGGGTGATTTCGAGAACGCCGCTCTCCGGATCGATCTCCACTTCGCAAATCTGGCAGCCGTTCGGCCAGCTCTGCCCGCTGACCGTTTTCTCGACGTCGGCGACGATCTGGCCACCCGGCGCGCGCGCGGCGAGCGCCCGCAGCTCGATCACACGGTCGGTACCGGCGACGCGGAACGCGCCGTCGGCGAATTCGAGGTCGGCCTCGGCTGCCTCGAGCGCCTCCGCGGCGAGTCGGCGCGCGGCTTCGATGAGCGCGAGCGCGCCCTCGCGCACGGCGCTGCCGCCCACCTGCAGGCTGCGCGAGCCGCCCGAGCCGCCGCCCGAGGCGATCATGTCCGTGTCGCCCTGAATCGTGCGCACCGCACCCGGCTCGATGCCGAGCGCATCGGCTGCGATCTGCGCGTAGGCGGTCGCCAGACCCGTGCCCATCGACTGCGTACCGGAGTGCAGCGTCACTGCGCCCGCGCCGTCGATCGACATGCGCACCGCTTCGACCAGCCGCGCGCTGCCGGTCACCTCGATGTAGAACGCAATGCCGTGGCCGGCGAGCCGCCCGCGCCGCGCCGCGTCCTTGCGGCGCTGCGCGAAGCCGTCCCAGTCCGCCAGCTTGAGCGTACGCTCGAGCAGGCCCGGGAAATCGCCGCTGTCGAAGACCGCGCCGATCGCATTTTCGTAGGGCAGCTTCGTGGGCGCCACCAGGTTGCGCGCGCGCAGCACGACCGGGTCGACCCCGAGCTCGCCTGCGGCACGCGAAACCAGCCGCTCCATGAGATAGCCTGCCTCCGGCCGCCCCGCGCCGCGATAGGCATCGACCGGCGTCGTGTGCGTGAACAGCATGCGCACTTCATGATCGATCAGCGCAATGTCGTAGGCACCGGTCGCGGCGCGCACGCCGGACATCGCCGGCACCGACGCGCCGAAGTTGGATACATACGCGCCGATGTTCGCCAAGGTGCGGATGCGCAGCGCGAGGAAACGATGCTCGGCGTCGAGCGCGAGCGCCGCTTCGCTGACATTGTCGCGCCCGTGGGCTTCGGCAAAGAACATCTCGGACCGATCGCCGCGCCAGCGCACCGATCGGCCGAGGCGCCGCGCCGCGAACAGCAGCGCAGCGTACTCCGGCGCGCCGTGGCCGCGCAGGCCGAAGGATCCGCCGAGATCGTTGCAGGTCACGCGCAGCTTTTCCTTGGCGATGCCGAGCGTGCCTTCGGCAAGCTGCAGGCGCAGGGCATGGGTGTTCTGCGTCGGGCAGTGCAGGCTGTACTTGTCCGCGGCGGCGTCGTAGCTGGCGATCGCCGAGCGCGGCTCGAGCGGATTGCCCACCACACGGTTGTTGACGAGCGTGAGCTTGATGACGTGCGCGGCGCGCGCGAAGGCCGCGTCGACCGCGGCTGCGTCCCCTTTTCGATAGACGGCGGCGATATTGCCGTAGCCCGGGACGACCGCCGCCGGCCAGACCGGCGGCGCGCCGTCGCGTCCGCTTGCAGCGAGGTCGGTCACCGCGGGCAGCGGCGCCCAGTCGACCTCGATCAGCTCTGCCGCGTCGCGCGCCTGCTCGCGCGTCTGCGCGACCACCATCGCCACCGGATCGCCGACGTAGCGCGCCGCGTCGGGGGTCAGCGCATAGCGCGGCGCGTCGAGCATCGGCGTTCCGTCGGGCCGCTTGTGCATGCGGTTGAACGGCAGCGGCTTGAGCCCTGCGTCGACGATGTCGCGGCCGACGTACACCGCCAGCACGCCGGGCGCGGCACGCGCCGCGGAAACGTCGATCGAACGGATCTCGGCATGGGCGTGCGGCGAGCGATGAAAAACCGCATGCGCAGCCCCCGGCGCATCGAGATCGTCCGCAAACCGCCCGCGTCCGGTCAGCAGCGCGTCGTCTTCGAGTCGGCGCAGCGGATGGCCGATCCACTGGCTGTGTGCGTGCTGCGTCATCGTTCAGCGGCCGCGAAATGCGGGCTTGCGCTTTTGCATGAACGCGGTGCGTCCTTCCCGGTAATCTTCGCTGTTGAAGCAGGCGTCGATGCGCCGCTTGAGCTCGTTCAGATCGCGCGCCGACTCGGTCTCGATCACTTGCCGGATGCCGAACTTCACCTCCGCGAGCGTGAGCGGGGCGTTCTCCGCGACCAGCGCGAGATAGTCGCCCAGCGCCGCGTCAAGCTCGGCCACCGGCACCACCCGGTTGACGAATCCCATGCGCAGCGCGTCGGCCGCGTCGAACTTGCGCGCGCTGTAGAAGATATCGGCCGTGTTTGCCGGACCCATGAGATCGACGAAGCGCTTGATGCCAGGGTAGTTGTAGCCCAGGCCGAGCCGCCCGGCCGGCATGCGGAACACGGCGTCCTCCGCCGCAATGCGCAGATCACAGGCCGCCGCGAGCCCGAGCCCGCCACCGAAGCAGATCCCGCGGATGCGCGCAATCACCGGCTTGTCGCAGGCGATCGGCGCGAGGTACGCCGCCTCGACCGACTTGTTGTAGGTCGCCTGCGCGTCCGCACTGGCGCGTGCGCTCTCGAACTGGGAGATGTCCGCGCCGGAGATGAATGCCTTCTCGCCGTCTCCGGTGATCACGACGGCACGCACCTCGGCATCGGCGTTGAACGCCTGCATCGCCGGGGGGAACGCCTGCCACATGTCCTGGCTCACCGCATTGTGCTTGGCAACGTTGGAAAACACGATCCAGCCGATCGCGCCTTCCTTGCGCGCAAGCAGCCGACCTGCCTGGGGGGCGTTCATCAGATCACCTTGTCCTTTCTCAATTGCGCGAGATCGGCTTCGCCGTAGCCGATCGCCTTCAGGATTTCGTCCGTGTGCTCGCCGAGCTCGGGCGAGGCGCAGGCCATCGACGCCGGCGTGCGATTCAGCTTGACCGCCTGATTGACGATGCGGAAATCGCCCAGCCGGGGATGGTGCACAGTCGCCGCGGCCTCGAGGTGCCTGACCTGCGGATCGTCGAACACCTGGTTCATCGCATAGATCGGCCCGCAGGGCACCCCCGCGCCGTTCAGCATCTCGACCCACGCGGCAGTGGTCTTCGTCACCGTCGCCTGCTCGATCTCCGCGTTCAGCGCCTTGCGGTTCTTCGCCCGGTTCGGCTGACCGGTGAACTCGGCGCGCGCCAGCAGTTCGGGCCGGCCGAGCGCTTCGCACAGACGCCGCCACATGCCATCGCCCGAGGCAGCGATGTTCATGTGGCCGTCCTGGGTGCGGTATGCCGAGGTCGGCATGCTCGTCGGATGATCGTTGCCCACCTGCGGCGGCACCTCGCCTTTCATGAGGAAGCGCGCCGACTGGAAATCGTTCAGCGCGATCTGTGACTGGAGCAGGCAGGATTGCACCCACTGGCCTTCGCCGGAGACCTCGCGCTCGAGCAGCGCGGTCATGACGCCGAGCGCCGCGAACAGGCCTGCCGAGACGTCGGCGATCGCCGTACCCGCGCGCATCGGACCTTCGCCCGGGCGCCCGGTGATCGACATGAACCCGCCCATGCCCTGTGCGATCTGGTCGAAGCCCGGCCGGTTACGGTACGGCCCGTCCTGCCCGAAGCCCGAAATCGAGGCGAGGATGATGCGCGGATTGACGGCCCTGAGCGACGCGTAGTCGAAGCCGAGGCGCTGCTTGACGTCCGGCCGGTAGTTCTCGACCAGCACGTCGGCAGTCGCCACCAGCTTCATCAGGATCGCGCGCCCTGCGTCCGTCTTCAGGTTGAGCGTGATCGAGCGCTTGTTGCGATGCAGGTTCTGGAAATCCGGCCCGTCGCGGTCTCCGCCCATGCCCTCGTTCGGATCGACCCCGGGCGGCGACTCGATCTTGACCACGTCGGCGCCGAAGTCCGCAAGCTGGCGAACGCAGGATGGCCCGGCGCGCACGCGCGTGAGATCGAGAATCCGGAAGCGCGCCAGCGCGCTGGAAGCAGGTCGATGCGGCATGGGAGCACCCGTAAAGCGCTCGATTATCGTGGGATCGCTCGGCGAGCGGCAAGCCGTTTCACTCGATCCGCAGCGCCCGCGGGCGCGCTCGGATACCCTAGCGCGCTGGAGGCCTGCGGCAATGCACGATCTCGTTATTCGAAACGCCACGCTGATCGACGGCAGCGGCGCGCCCCGGCGCGTCGCCGACGTTGCGGTCGACGGCAGCCGCTTTTCGGCGCTCGGCGAGGCGGTCGGCGCAGCACGGCGGGTGATCGACGGCGGCGGGCTGCTGCTCGCGCCGGGCTGGGTCGACATCCATACCCACTACGACGGCCAGGCGACCTGGGACCCGCAGCTCACGCCCTCGTCCTGGCACGGCGTCACCACGGCCGTGTTCGGCAACTGCGGCGTCGGCTTCGCGCCGGTGAAGCGCGGCACCGAGCGCTATCTCATCCAGCTGATGGAAGGCGTCGAGGACATTCCGGAAACGGTGCTCTCTGAAGGCATCGACTTTCGCTGGGAATCGTTCGGCGAATACCTCGACGCGCTCGCCGCGATGCCGCGGATCATGGACGTGGGCGCACAGCTGCCGCACGGCGCGCTGCGCTTTTACGTGATGGGCGAGCGCGGCGCCGATCACGCGCAGGCGCCGAGCGCCGAGGAGATCGAGCGCATGGGCCGCCTGCTCGAGGAAGCGCTGACGCTCGGCGCCCTCGGGCTCAGCACCTCGCGGACCATCAAGCACCGCGCCAAGGACGGCCGCTACACCCCGAGCCTGAGCGCCGCCGAGCCCGAGCTCGCGGGACTCGCCCAGGCGATGCGCCGCGCCGGACGCGGCGTGATCGAGGTCAACTCGGACTTCGAAGGCGCAGACTTCGAGCGCCTGCACCAGGTCGCGGCGCTGTCGCAGCGTCCGCTCACGGTTCTGCTGCTGCAGATGCATCACGTGCCGGAGCGCTGGCGCGAGACGCTCGCCGGCATCCGCGCCGCCCGCGCCACCGGGCTCGAAGTGACCGGGCAAGTCGGCTCGCGCGCGATCAACATCATGATGGGGCTCGAGGCGACCGTGCATCCGTTCGCGACGCATCCGCTGTGGACGGCGCTGGCCGATCTCTCGCCTGCCGAGCGCAGCCACCGCGTTCGCAGCGATGCGGTGCTGCGGCGGCGGCTGTGCGCGGAACGCCCCGACGATGCCCACACCCGCTGGGTGGCGGGGATGCTGGAGCGCACCTTCCAGTTCAGCGAGCCGCTCGATTACGAGCCCGATCCGGCGCGCAGCGTCACGGCGGTCGCGCGCGCAACGAACCGCGATCCGTTCGAGGTCGCGCTCGACTGGCTGCTCGAGAACGACGGCCGCGCGCTGCTGCTGCACACCTTCGAGAACTACTACGACGGCAATCTCGAAGTGATCCGCGAGATGCTGCAGGACCCGGCGACGATCTGCGGGCTCGCCGACGCGGGTGCCCACGTCGGGCTGCTGTGCGACGCCGGCGCGCCGACCACGATGCTCAGCCACTGGGCGCGCGACAGGACACGCGGCGCCCGGCTGCCGCTCGAGGAACTGGTGAAGAAGCAGACGCGCGACACGGCGCTGGCCTATGGCCTGCGCGATCGCGGCCTGATTGCGCCGGGCTACAAGGCCGATTTCAATCTGATCGACTTTGCCGCCCTGCGCGCCCGCCTGCCCGAGCTGGTCTACGACCTGCCGGCCGGCGGCCGGCGGCTCGTGCAGCGCGCCGACGGCTATCGCGCGACCTTCGTGTCGGGCGTCGAGGTGATGCGCGACGGGGCGCCGACCGGCGCGCTGCCGGGCGGGCTGGTGCGCGGCCCGCAGCCGGCCGGCGCCGACGCACCAGCGCCGTAGCGGGCCTCAGCGCCCGCATGCGCTGCTCGAGGTCCGCCAGATCGGTCGCCCCCGATAGATGCTGCTCGATGCGCCGCTGCCGGGCGCGAAGCGCCCCGCGCTCGAGCCAGTCCCAGAAACGCCGCAGCAGCCCGCCCAGATACGCGGCACGTTCGCGGTGGGCACGCGCCTCGATCGCGCCCAAGTCGAGCTCGACGTAGGGGCCTTGCAGCCGCGGGCGGCCACCGGTCTCAAGCATTGAAATCCTACTTTTCGAAGGGTCTCGCATCTTCACCTCGCATTGATTGTTGCAGTGCACATGTGATGATATGGAGTCCTTTATGATAAATACAATCGTTTTTTCAGATTGTTACCATCAGGCGACGAAATACATGAACATTCAAATTTTGCGCCGCACCATGTATGCTGGGATAACTTTTCGAGCCTTGTCTGAATGGAGCTTTACCAACTGCGCAGCTTCGTCGCCGTGGCGGATACGGGAAACCTGACCCGCGCCGCGGAACGCCTGCACCACAGCCAGCCGGCGCTCAGCGCCCATATCAAGGGACTCGAGGACGCGCTCGGGGTGCAGCTGTTCAAGCGCGCGCCGAGCGGCATGGCACTCACGCACGCCGGGCGCGCGCTGCTCGTCCGTGCCGAACAGGCCCTTGCCGCCGTCGAGGATCTGGGGCGCGTGGCGCGCTCGCTCTCCGGTCATGTTGCCGGCCGCCTGCGCATCGGCACGGTCAGCGACCCGGAGTTTCTTCGTCTCGGGGAATTTCTCGGCCGCACGCTGGAGCGCTTCCCCAAGCTCGAGCTCGAGCTGCATCACGAAGTTTCCGGCGTCGCACTCGACGCCGTGCGCGAAGGACGGCTCGACGCGAGCTTTTATTTCGGCGAGCTCGACCAGGCAGAGTTCGCCGGCCTGCCGCTCACCGAAACGGCCTATCGCATCGCCGCGCCCGCCGCGTGGCGGGCGCGCGTCGAACGCGCGGGCTGGCAGGAAATCGCCGCCCTGCCCTGGATCCTGACGCCGCCGATCAGCACCCATAGCCGCCTGGTGCAGGCGATGTTCGCCGAACACGGCGTATCGCCGACCAAGGTCATGCAGGCCGACAACGAATCGGTGATCGCGAACCTGGTCGAGTCCGGGCTCGGCCTGTCATTGCTGCGCGAAGCGCTGGCGCGCGAAGCGCAGGCCGCCGGCCAGGTCTGTCTGTGGAGCGACGCCCGATTGCGCACGACCCTTTGGTTCGTGGCGCTGGAAAAGCAAGTCACAGACCCTGCAATCGCGGCGCTGCGCGGCGTTCTGCAACAGCTCTGGGGCCTCGGCGATTCCGCCGACGACGCGAGCGCGGCGCGCTTACCGGAGCGCGCTGCGCTCGAGCCCTGAGGGCGGTCGGATGCCGCTTACTCCGCGTCCTCGATCCAGGCCTGCTGAATCGCCTCGAGGATCTTCTCGCCGCAGCGCTTCGGGTCATCGTCGAAGCCCGGCAGCTGCCGAACCCAATCGTACAACTCCGTGAAGCGGATGTTTTTAGGGTCGACGTCGGGATGCGCGTCAGAAAGCGCGATGGCGATGTCCTGGATGTCGGTCCACTTCATGGCAGGCTTGCCTCCGCTCAATGTTCCTCGCGTGCCAGGTTGATCGTGTACTTCGGGATCTCGATCACCAGATCGGCATCGCGCACCTTGGTCTGGCAGGACAGGCGCGAGGTCGCCTCCAGCCCCCAGGCCTTGTCGAGCATGTCCTCTTCCTTCTCCTCGGCCTCGTCGAGCGATTCGTAGCCCTCGCGCACCACGACGTGGCAGGTCGTGCAGGCGCAGGACTTTTCGCAGGCGTGCTCGATCTCGATGCCCTGTGCGAGCAGCGTGTCGAGAATCGACACGCCCTCGCGCGCCTCGATCTCCGCGCCGGCCGGACAGAGCGCGGCGTGCGGCAGCACTTTCAGCTTCGGCATCAGCTGTCGAAGTTGGCGATCTTCTGCCCCGACAGCGCGCGCTTGACGCTGACGTCCATGCGCCGCCCGGCGAAGGGCTCGGTCGTCCGGTTGAGCGCCTCCGAGGCGCGCTTGATGGCGCGGTGATCGCCCGCGTCCATCGCCGCGCGCAGCGCGGCCATTCCCCGCTCGATTTCGACACGCTCGGCATCGGCAAGCAGCGCGCCGTCGGCGGCAAGCGCCGCTTCCACCGCCGCGAGCAGCCGACGCGCGTCGACCATCGCTTCCTGCAGCGCGCGCACCAGAATGTCGTCCTTGGCGTGCTCGACCGAATCGCGCAGCATGCGTTCGATGTCGCGGTCCTCAAGTCCATAGGACGGCTTCACGGTGACCGAGGCCTCGACGCCGGTCGTCGCCTCGCGCGCGCTGACCGCCAGCAGCCCGTCGGCGTCGACCTGAAAGGTCACCCGAATGCGCGCGGCGCCCGCCACCATCGGCGGGATCCCGTGCAGCTCGAACTTGGCGAGCGAGCGGCAATCGGCGACGAGCTCCCGCTCGCCCTGCACGACATGCACGCTCATCGCGCTCTGTCCGTCCTTGAAGGTCGTGAACGCCTGGGCACGGGCGACCGGAATGGTCGAGTTGCGCGGAATGATCCGTTCTACCAGACCGCCCATCGTCTCGATGCCGAGCGAAAGCGGAATGACGTCGAGCAGCAGCCAGTCCTCGCCCTGCGGCTTGTTGCCGGCGAGCACGTTCGCCTGCATCGCTGCGCCGACAGCAACCACTTTGTCCGGATCGAGGTTGTTCAGCGGGTCGCAGCGGAAGAAGTCCGCAACCACGCGCTGGATCTCCGGCATCCGCGTCGCGCCGCCGACCATCACCACGCCGTTCACGTCCGCGATCGTGAGACCGGCGTCGCGCAGCGCCTTGCGTGTCGGCCCGAGCGTCTTCTGCACCAGGGTGTGCGAAATGCTGCAGAAGGTCTCGCTCTTCAGCGTGAGGTCGACGAACTCGCCCGTCGACAGGCGCGCCGTCAGCGGCGCTTCGCCATGCGCGGTCAGCGTCTCCTTCGCCTCGCGGGCCTTGGAATACAGCAAGCGGGCGTCGCGCGGCTCGAGCAGCGAAAGCCCCGCCTGCTCGAGCACCCAGCAAAACACGCGATGATCGAAATCGTCGCCGCCGAGTGCGGCATCGCCGTTGGTCGCGAGCACCTCGAACACGCCGCGCGACAGCCGCAGGATCGAGATGTCGAAGGTGCCGCCGCCGAGATCGAACACCGCGTAAACGCCTTCGGCCGCGTTGTCCAGACCGTAGGCAATCGCGGCCGCCGTCGGCTCGTTCAACAGCCGCAGCACGTTGAGGCCCGCAAGCGTCCCGGCGTCCTTGGTTGCCTGGCGCTGCGCATCGTCGAAGTACGCCGGCACTGTCACGACCGCGCCGCTCAGCTCGCCACCGAGCGATGCCTCGGCACGCGCACGCAGGGTTTTCAGGATCTCCGCCGAGACTTCCACCGGGCTTTTCGCCCCGGCCACGGTCCGAAGCTGCACCATCCCCGGGGCATCGACGAAGTCGTAGGGTGCATTCTCGATATGGTCGATGTCGCGCAGCCCGCGGCCCATGAACCGCTTGACCGAGACGATCGTATTCTTCGGGTCCACGGCCTGGCTCGCCTGCGCTGCGTAGCCGACCTCGCAGCCGCCGTCGCGCCGGTAGCGCACCACCGACGGCAGCAAGACGCGCCCGCGCTCGTCGGGCAAGGTCACTGCGACGCCGTGGCGCACGGTCGCGACCAGCGAATTGGTCGTGCCCAGGTCAATGCCGACCGCGAGCCGGTGCTCGTGCGGCGCGGTCGACTGGCCAGGCTCGGAAATCTGCAGCAGTGCCATCGTGACGACCGGCTCAGGCCTCGATCGCGTCGTAGGCCGACTCGATCTCGGCGTCGAGTCGCTCGAGAAACTTGAGCTCGCGGACCAGTTCGGCGGCCGCAGCAAAGTCCTTGTCTTCGTCGATGCGCGCGGCAAGCCGCGCCTCGACGCGCGCACGCTCCGCGACGAGATCGGCGCGCAGGGCGTCGAGCGCCACGGCATCGCGCGCGCCGGAAGCCGCTTCCAGCGATTCGCGCAGCAGCATCTGGCGCTCCAGAAATTCGGTCGGCATCGCGGTATTCGTCTCGAGCGCCACATCGACGCCATTCAGCTCGAGCAGATGCCGCGCGCGCTCGAGCGGATTCTGCAGCACGCGATAGGCCTCGTTGACCCGGGTCGTCCATTGCATCGAGGCCCGCCGCTCGGCGTCGCCTGCCTGCGCAAAGCGGTCCGGATGGATGCGTCCCTGGATCTCGCGGTAGGCCCGGTCGAGCGCCACGCGATCCAGCGCGAAGCCGGCCTCGAGTCCGAACAGTTCGAAATGACTTTGCATCAGCACCAAAAGCGAAGGGGCCTGCGCCCCTTCCGATTATCCCCGTTGATCCGGTGCAGCAAACCACCGGGCGGCGCCGCGAGCGCATGCCGCTCGTCGGCCGCTCGCGCGGGGCCGCTGCAATCTAGATGTTGAAACTTTCGCCGCAGCCGCACTCGTCCTTGACATTCGGATTCTGAAACTTGAACCCCTCGTTCAGACCTTCGCGCCCGTAATCGAGCTCGGTCCCGTCAAGGTAAGGCAGGCTCTTCGGATCGACCAGCACCTTCACGCCGTGGCTCTCGAACGCGTGGTCGTCGGGATTCACAACGTCGGCGAACTCGAGCTTGTAGGCCATGCCAGAGCAGCCCGAGGTT
>Ga0210060_1000412_pt1 | contig 15396 bp, 17 predicted proteins | sample Joice_CattailNLB_FD_184871 | JGI IMG/M metagenome (GOLD analysis project Ga0210060, IMG submission 184871) | Wetland microbial communities from San Francisco Bay, California, USA, that impact long-term carbon sequestration - Joice_CattailNLB_D2... | ecosystem: Environmental > Aquatic > Marine >...
GGTCGAGCTCGTGGAGAAGATGGCTCGCGGTTACCAGGGCGTGGGCCGACGCACGGCCGAGCGCCTGGTCGAGGAGTTCGGTGATCAGGTGCTCGAGGTGATCGACAACGATCCGGAGCGCATCGAGAACGTGCTGCCGAAGGGACGGGCACAGGCCGTCATCGAGGGCCGTCGGGCCGAGCTCGAGGCGACGGACGACTAGAGAGTCGGACACGCGAGGCGATGGCCGCCGGCGGAAGACGTGCGGAAGGGGCGCTTCGAGCGCCCTTTTTCGCGCGACCGGCCCACGTAGTCGCCCGCGAGCTGCTCGGGACCCTCCTGGTCTCGGAGCTCGGGGGAGTGCGGACGGTCGGGCGTATCGTGGAGACGGAGGCGTACGAGGGCCCCGAGGACCCGGCGTCTCACGCGGCGGCCCGCATCGGACTCACGCGTCGCAACAAGGGTCTCTTCGGACCTCCGGGAACCTGTTACCTCCACCTGAACTACGGCGTGCACTGGTGCTTCAACGCCGTCACGGACGTGGAGGGGAGCCCGCACGGGGTCCTCGTACGTGCGCTGCACCCGCTGGCCGGCGAGGACCACATGCGGCTCCGCCGGGGACGGGACGAGCTGACGAACGGACCGGCGCGCCTCGCGCAGGCTCTCGGAATCGGTCCGGATCTGCAGGGCCACCGCCTCGATGAGCCTCCGCTGTGGGTCGAGCGCGGGCGTCCCGTCCCGGCGCGAGCGCTCGTGACGACCACCCGGATCGGGATCTCGCGGGGCGCCGATCTTCCCCTTCGCTTCTACGACTCGAGGAGCCCCTGGGTGTCTCGTCCCTGAGGCACTCGTCGCGGGGGTTCGATTGACGAACCCGGCGTCAACAGGTTTCTTCCATCCGATCGGACCCTCAGGCCACGGGAGGACGCCATAGAATTCGGGGCACTGTCTCTGCTGCCGCCGTTGCTCGCGATCGGGCTCGCGATCTATACCCGGCAGGTGTACCTGTCCCTGGCAGCGGGGATCTGGATCGGGTGGACCATCATCCTCGGGTGGAACCCGATCGCCGGCCTGGGGGGAGCGGTGGAGGCCACGGTCAACACCGTCACCGATCCGGGCAACGCCCGCGTGCTCATGTTCACCTTCGCGATCGGAGCGCTGATCGCCCTGGTGGAGGCGAACGGCGGGGTCAGGGGCTTCGTCCGCTGGGTGGAGGAGCGGCAGTGGGTGGACGACGGCCGAAAGGCCCAGGTGCTGGCCTGGGTCATCGGGGTCGTCATCTTCATCGAGTCGAACATCACCGTTCTGGTGGCGGGCTCCATCTGCCGCCCTCTGTTCGACAGGTATCGCGTGTCGCGGGAGAAGCTGGCGTACCTCGTGGATTCGACCTCCGCGCCGGTCTGCATCCTCATTCCGTTCAACGCCTGGGGAGCGTACATCCTGGGTGTCCTCGCGACGCTGGGCGTCAGGGAGCCGGTCTCCGTTCTCGTGGCCTCCATTCCACTGAACTTCTATGCCCTGGCGGCGCTCGCGATCGCGGGATTCAGCGCCTTCCGGCAGGTCGACATCGGTCCGATGAAGGCGGCGCAGCGCCGCACCGCGGAAGGGATGCTGCACTGGGAGCACTCGGTCGCCCTGGCCGACCCGGAGGACATGGCTCCGCCCCCGCGCGAGGGCATGCCACTGCGCCCGGCGAACATGATCGTCCCGATCGTGGTCATGGTGGCCATGATGCCGGTCTCCATGTACGTGACCGGGAACGGCGACCTGATGGCGGGGTCCGGCTCCACCTCCGTCCTGTGGGCGGTCCTGACGGCGATCGGCGTCGCGTGGCTGTTGTCGCTCGGGCAGCGCCTCCTGGACCTGGAGGCGCTGAGCCGGGCCAGCCTGAAGGGAGCGGGCGCCCTGACGGGCATGGCGCTCGTCCTCCTGTTCGCGATCACGCTCGCGGCGGTGACCGTCGAGATGGGGACGGGCGAGTACGTCGCGGGCATCGTGGGCGGACGGGTTCCGCTGCCCGTTCTCCTGCCGCTTCTGTTCCTCGTGGCGGGCGGGATCGCGTTCGCCACGGGCAGCAGCTGGGGGACCTTCGGCATCATGCTGCCGATGGCCGTCCCGCTGGCCGCGACGCTGGGCCTGTCCGCGACCCCTTTCATCGCCGCGGTGCTGTCGGGAGGCGTGTTCGGCGATCACGCCAGTCCGATCAGCGACACCACGATCATCTCGTCCCTCGCTTCCGCGTCCGACCACATCGAGCACGTCAGGACCCAGATCCCTTACGCACTGCTGGCCGGAGCGGCGGCGATCGTCGGATTCGCGCTCACGGGCACGTGGATGACGCTGTAGCGGCGAGACTCGCCGCGGGGCGCTCCGAGCTCCGATTGACCCGCATACGGGGCCCGGTTAGGTTCACGAGGGTGGATGTGAGGAGTGTTTTTTGAGCCAACACGTGGGTGTGAGAGCCATTGATCTTCCGGCGGACGTCAGGCCCCTCGAGGGAAGGCGAAGAACCGGGAGGAAGGGCGAACCGTAATTGACGGGTCTCACAAAAACCCCCTCATGTCAACCTTGGGGCGATCCTCGGGTCGCCCCTTTTTTGTCCTCGACCAGGAAGACGTGATGCCGATCGCCCGCGTGACCCGGCGGGTCCACTTCTCCGCCGGACACAGACTCCACAACGACGATCTGTCGGACGATCAGAACAGGGAGACGTACGGTCTGTGCAACAACCCGACGGGGCACGGGCACAACTACGATCTCGAGGTTACCGTCGAAGGTGAAGTCGATCCGGTGACCGGCTACGTGATGGACCTCAAGCGCCTCAAGGGCCTGCTCGAACGCGATGTGCTGACGGACGTGGATCACGCCAATCTGAACGTCGATGTAAAGTGGCTCGCCGGCATCGTCCCCACGACCGAGAACCTCGCCGTGGCGATCTGGCGCCGGCTCGAGGCCGGTCTCGGGGGAGTCAGGCTGGTCGCCGTCCGCTTGTGGGAAACGGACCGGAACTCCGTGGAGTATCGCGGGGAGTGAATAGCGTGGAGAGACTGTCATGAAGGACGGAACCGGTCGGGCCGATGGGCCGGATCTCAGTCAGGTCTCGTATGCCGACCTCGTGCGGGAGCAACTTCGCCGCCTCGGCGAGGACCCGGAGCGAAAGAGCCTGCAGGGGACTCCGGAACGGGTCGAGAAGGCGATGATGTGGCTCACCCGGGGATACCGGTCCACGGTCGAGGAAGCCCTGGGGAAAGGGGTCTTCGAGGAAGCGCACGACAACATGGTGCTCGTCAAGGACATCGAGCTCTACTCGCTGTGCGAGCACCACATGCTGCCCTTCTTCGGCAAGGTGCACGTGGCCTACATCCCGGATGGCCGGCTTCTCGGTCTCAGCAAGGTGCCCCGCCTCGTCGAGGTGTTCGCGCGCCGCCTCCAGGTCCAGGAGCGGCTGACCGACGAGATCGCGGACGCGGTCCAGGAGGCCGCCGCGCCTGCGGGCGTCGGAGTGGTGGTCGAGGCGTACCACCTGTGCATGATGATGCGCGGCGTCGAGAAGCAGAACAGCAAGACGATCACCAGCGCGGTGCGCGGCCGGTTCCGCTCGGACAATCGCACCCGCGAGGAATTCCTGCGCCTCGTGCTCTCGCCGCAGTTCATCTCCTGACGTCCCGGAGGAGACGTGCTCCTGGACCTGTCGGAAGTCCTGGCGTGTCCCGTGTGCGGGCCGCCGCAGATCATGGTGGCCGTCGTCCACGAGTCGGAAGGCCGGCGCGTGGCGAGGGGCTTCCTGGGCTGTCCGGCGTGCGACGGCCGGTTTCGAATCGATTCCGGGGTCGTCCGACTCCTGTCGGCGACCGCTCCGTCGCCCGAGCCGGCCGAGTCGGACTCGTTCTCTCTCCCTTCCGGGGTAGAAGAGACCGCAGTGCTGGTCGGTGCGGTGCTGGACCTCGCGGGTGAGAGCGGCTGTGTCCTGCTGGGACCCGGTCTCGCCGGGATCGCGGGCTCCCTCGCGGCGATCGCCGGCCGCTCGGAGGTGGTGTCGTTCACGCACGCCGCTCCGCATCCGCCAGTCGCGGCCCCGAACCTGAGCACGATCGTGGTGTCCGGGGACGGGCCCCTGCCCGTGCTGGAAGGGCGTTTCCGGGCGGCCGCGCTGTGCGGCGAACCCGGGGAGGCCCGGATTCGGGAGGTGGCGGCGGCGCTCCGTCCTCCCGGGCGACTCGCCATCCTCGCGCCCGCACCCGGTGCGGCACATGCGATGCGGGACGCGGGGCTCCACGTGGTCGCAGCGGATGAGAGGGTCGCCGTCGCCTCGAAGAGCCCCTGAACGGGCGCTCGGGTTCGTTGCCACGCGTATTCGGCGCGTCTAGTTTGACGGTGCCTTCGCGATCTGGCGGGGCCTCCACTCGAGGATCGGGGACGAACCGAATGCGCCTTCAGACGAGAGCGTTCGCCATGGCTTCCGGCGCGCTGGCCAGCGCGGCGGTCTTCCTGGCGACGTTGCTCGCCCGGGCAGTGTTCGGTCGGATCGCGGACCCGGGTCTCGCCGCGGGCGTACTGTTCGGTTACTCGATCAGCGTCGAGGGAGCGTTCATAGGCGCCATGTGGGCGTATGCGTATGGCTTCATGATAGGCGCCGCGTTCGCTTTCGCCTACAACATCGCGGTGATTCCCCCGGCGCCGCCCCTCGTGGACTGGGACGAGGCGGGTCCGGGAGAGGAGAGCTGACCATGCCCTGGTGGAGCTTCCTGACCGGTGCCGGTGCTAAGGAAGAGGACCGGCCCGACTATTACCGGGAAGGCCTCGAGCTGGCCGCCGAGGAGCGCTATCATGAGGCACTGACATCGCTCCGCCTGGCCCTTCGGGAGCACCCCGGGGACGTCGCTACCCTGGAGCAGATGGCGATCGTCTATACCCGGATGGGAATGACGGACGAAGCGATCAAGATGTACCAGCGAGCGCTGGAGAAGGACCCCGGGAGCGCCGGGGCACATTACGGCATCGCCTTCCTCTACCTGAATCGGGGCCGGGACACCGAGGCCGCGGCCCACCTCGACACTTTCCTGCGGTCCGGCGCCGACATCCCGGGTTCGGAGAAGCACGCGAGCCACGCCCGGGAGACACTGGAGCGACTCCGCACGAAGGACGCGGAGGACACGCCGGGGCACGTGCCGCCGCCCGATGCCGGATAAGGCTCCCCCTCCGATCCGAGAGGCAGCCCAGCCCTTCGACTTCGGGCCCGGCACGCTGGTCGACGTGTTCCGCCACGGCCTGGAGCTCGATCCCGGTCGCCGGGCCCTGACGGCTCGTCAACCCGACGGCACGTGGCGCTCATGGACCGCGGCGGAGGCGGCCGAGCGGGTCCGTCGCATCGGACGCGCCCTGGCAGCGGCGGGCCTCGAGGCCGGCGACCACGTGGCGATCCTCTCGAACACGCGGATGGAGTGGGCGCTCGCCGACTGGGCCTGCGTGACTTCGGGCCTCGTGGTCGTGACGGTGTACCCGACGCTGCCGGCCGACCAGGTCCAGTTCGTTCTCGAGGACTCCGGGGCGCGCGCCGTCTTCGTGGAGGACGGCGACCAGCTGGCCAAGGTGCTGCAGGTTCACGATCGCCTGGAAGGCCTCGACCGGGTCTTCGTGTTCGAGCCGCCGGAGAACGAGAGGGGCGCGAATCACGCAGGAATCCAGGTGCGCTCTCTCGCTCAGATGGAGCGGGCGGGCGGGCCTTCCGGCCCGGCAGGCCGGGAGGGGACAGGGAGCTCCGTGCGGCCGGAGGACACGGCGACCCTGATCTACACGTCGGGAACGACGGGCGAGCCCAAGGGGGTCATGCTCAGCCATCACAACCTGTTCACCAACACGATCGCGGCGTCGATGGTGCTCCCGATCGGCCACACGGACCGCGTGCTGAGCTGGCTTCCCCTGTCGCACGCGTTCGAGCGACTGGCCGGACACTACCTCATGTGGTACTCGGGAGCCGAGATCGCGTATGCCGAGTCGGTAACCAGCGTAGCGCGAGACATGGTGGAGACGGGGCCGACCTTCGTGATCGGAGTGCCGCGCCTGTACGAGAAGTTCTACGATGCGGTGATGGAAGCGGTTGGACACGGTGGACCCGCGAAGAAGGCCATCTTCCGCGTGGCGAAGCGCATCGGAGACCTGCGGGCCAGCCGCCAGCTGGCCCACCGGCCCGTGGGTCGGCTGCTGGAAGGCGCGTACGGGGTCGCGGAGAAGCTCGTGTTCCGGAAACTGCACGAGCGAACGGGGGGCCGGGTCCGTTACTTCGTCAGCGGGGCGGCGCCCCTGTCCGCGGAGATCGCCCGCTTCTTCTACTCGGGCGGCCTCGTCGTGCTGGAGGGGTACGGGCTGACCGAAACCTCCCCGGTGACGAACGTGAATCCGCCGAACGACATCCGCTTCGGGACCGTCGGACCGCCCGTGGCAGGGACGGAGATCCGCATAGCCGAAGATGGGGAGATCCTGATCCGCGGTCCCCAGGTGATGCAGGGCTATTTCCGACGTCCCGAGGCCACCAGGGCCGCCCTGAGCGAGGACGGCTGGTTCCGGACGGGTGACATCGGAGAGCTGGACGCCGACGGATACCTGACGATCACCGACCGCAAGAAGAACATTCTCGTGACGGCGGCGGGCAAGAACATCGCTCCGCAGCCGATCGAGGAGCTGATTGCCCGCTCGCCTTTCGTGGAGCAGGTCGTGCTCCTCGGCGATCGCCGGAAGTTTCCGCTCGCGCTGGTGGTGCCGAGCTTTCAGGCTTACAAGGCGGCCTTTCCGGGGCGGCCTGTCGCCGATTCGGAGCGGGAGAAGCTGGCCGCGCATCCGGACCTGCAACGGCTGATGGAGGATGAAGTCCTGGCGAGGGTATCTCCGTGCGCCCGATACGAGCGTCCGAAGAAGCTCCTTCTCGTGGGTCGGCCGTTCACGGTCGAGGGCGGCGAACTGACGCCGACCCTGAAGGTAAAACGCAGGGTGATCGAGAAGCGTTACGCCGACCGGATCGAAGAGATCTATCGCAAGGCGGAGGCGGAGTCACGTGACTGAACGGAGTGTCCGTATCGTGTTCGTCACCGGACCGGAGGCCGAGACGCTCGAGTCGATCGGCCGGATCCTGGTGAACGAAGGTCTGGCGGCCTGCGTAAACGTCATTCCCGGAATCCGGTCGGTGTACCGGTGGGAGGGCCGCGTCCGATCCGATGCGGAGGCCCTGGCGATGATCAAGACCACCGGTGACCGTATCGAGGAGGCGCGCGCTCGGCTCGGCGAGCTGCATCCTTACGAAGTACCGGAGTTCGTGGCCGTGGAGGTTGCCGAGGGTTCTCCCGCCTATCTGAGCTGGGTGCGAGATTCCGTAACGGAGAGAGACGGATGACGAAGCGCAGGAGACGGGGCGGCGGCCCGGGACCAAGAGCGGGAAGCGCGGCCGATGCGGGAACGCGACACGAGGCGAGCTCGAGTCCGCAGGCCGGTGAACGGAAGTCGCTCGCCGCGGGAGATCCGGAGGCGGAGCAACTTGCCCTGACCGCTTCTTCAGCAGATGGATCGGAGGCGCAGAGTGCAGGCGAAGTCGCACCGGTCTCCACGGCGCGTACCGAAGCGGACGTCGAGGAAGGCGATCTCCTGGAGGACGCCGATTCGCCGCAGGATCCCCCCGCGCCGGAGCCGGGAGCGGGTTCTCCGTCGGGATCCGGACGGGAGTCGGTCGAGGAGGATTCCGCTTCGTCCGAGCCGATCTCGGACGAGAAGCTGGATCGACTCTCCTCGCAGGACCGGGCGGAGATCGAGCTCCTGTATCGAAAGGCCCGCTCGGCCGCCGAGGACGGACGGTTCGTGGAAGCGGAGAAGGGATACCGCGAGCTCCTCCGCCGGCACCCGGGTCACCTCAAGGCACGGAACAACCTGGGATACGTTTACGACAAGCTGGGAGAGCCGGCGCGGGCCCTCGAGGAGTATCGGGCGGCCCTGGAGATAGAGCCTGAGAACGTGCAGCTCCTGACGAACGTGGGCGGGGTGCTCGGCATGCTGGGACGGTACGGCCAGGCCGAGGAGACGCTCCGCAACGCGCAGCGTCTGGCTCCCGACGATTCGGACGTCCATCTCAATCTGGGCCTCGTGTTCTTTCGAAAGGGCCTGTATTCAGCGGCCCGCGAGTCGTTGGAACGGGCCATAGGTCTCGATCCGCAGTGCGAGTCGGCCTACTTCTATCTCGGCGAGGCGTGCAACCGCCTGGGGCAGATCGACCTGGCCCTCGAGGCGCTGGAGCGGGCGGTGGAGATCCAGCCAGGGAACGGGCGGGCGTGGTATACGATGGGGATCCTGTTCGACCGCAAGCGCGAGCCGGAGCGGGCCTCGGAGGCCTACCTCAAGGCACGAAAGATCATGGACGCGGACTAGAGGCGGTGACCGGTGGCGCCGATCGCGGGTCGCCGCGTCAACCGATGAAACGTCTCACCAGCACGAGCAGAAAGCCGATTCCGGCTCCGAGGAAGTAGCCCAGCCGTACGATCAGGTTCAGCTCCTTTTCGGTGATCGAGCGCACGAGGCGCTCCAGCTCCGGGATCGGGAACTCGAGGATCTTCGACTCCACGCGGTCTGCGACGCGCACGTTGGCCGCGACCTCCGGGACCTTGCCGGTGATCCAGCCCCAGACGGGGTCGACGAGCGATTCGGTGAGCCGGCGGGCCGCGCCCTCCCGGCCATACCGCTCGAGCGAGCCGATCGGCTGCCGCAGCACCCGATCGGTGAGCCATTCCTTGAACCTGCCGAACTGGCTCCGGCCGGCCTCCGAGTCGAGGCCCGAAGCGATCCAGCCACCGGCACGCCTCGCGGGGACGAGGCGGACGACGTCCGCCCAGCTCCTCTCCCCGGCCTTGAGCAGCGCAACTTCGCCCCGGTCGAGAAGGAAGTCCCGCACCTCGGGGTCCCGTGCCGCCTCCACGGCCCAGGCCGTGATGGACTCCAGCGCGCTCTCGACCTGAGGATCGCCCGGTTCGCCCAGGACGTCGATCACGGGACGACGCAGGAAATCGACGATCGCCTCGTTGACGCTCCTGGCCATCGCGTTCTGGACGTCTCCCTCCTGGAGCAGGTCGCCCAGGCGGTCGGCGCCCTCGGCCTCCAGCGTATCGATCACCTTCTCGACCGTCTCTTCCGTGATGATCAGCTTCGCGACGACCCGCTGGTGGAATCGCAGGTCCTTCATGAAGCGGTCCAGCAGGTCGTGAATCGCCTTTTCGACGCGGGTACGGGCTGCCGGGTCTTCCAGCAGGCGCCCGAGCCGCTCCATGGCGAGCGGAAGATAGTCGCTGATCGCGTGCTCCAGAGCGGCGATCAGGCCCACGGGAAGCAGCTCTTCGAAAGACCGTCCGGGGCGCAGCAGGCGCACTGACGCCCGGTCCAGGTGACCGCGCACGATGGAGTTGAACGACTCGGAGCCGACCAGCTTCGTCAACCAGTCTGCCGCCCGCTCGCGCAGCTCCGCGATCCGCTCCTCTCCCAGCGAATCGGCGAGGGATTCGTCCTCGAGCGAGTCCGCCAGAGTGCCGAGGATGCGAGCCGCGTCCTCGGCGAATTCCTCCGAGGCCAGGGACTCGACGACCCTGTCTCTGACGGAGTCGAGCAGCGTGTCGAGGATCCGCCGCACTTCGCCGAGAGCCGACTCGGGGAGCAGGTCGGCGATCGCCGGCTTCTCTCCTTCGAACAGCTCCTGCACGAGCCCCTGCAGCTGTTCTTCGAACGCTTCGCGGAGTCGCTCGTCCTGCAGCTCCGCCGCCACATCGCCTGGTGTCAGGAGCGTGGTGCCGACCGTGTTCCCGATCGTATGTGCCATCCGGGTCTGATTCTTCGGCACCGCGCCCTGTAGCCAGTGAATCGTCCGGCCCAGGACGCGCGGAGGCTGGTAGGGGTGGAACAGCATGGTGATCGCGATCCGGTTCGTGAGCCCCCCGGCGAGCGCGCCGAACAGGACGGTGAGGGCGTCCCGCAGCCATTGCATCGCCAACTCGCTCAAGGTGATCGCTCCTGCACGCCGATCCCCTTCATGGTCCAGGTCTGACCGTCCAGGACGAGCGCCGCCTCGACCCGGAACAGCTCGAATCCCGGTTCCCCATCCGGTGGGCCGGCGAGCACGGGGCCCGAACCCCGGATCTCACCGAGCAGGTCCGCCTCCGGCAGCTCGAAGGACCAGCGGCCGGGCGCATCTCCGGTGGTCGCCAGCGCGAGGACCAGACCGCCCTCCCATTGCGACTCGGTGTCCTCGAACCAGGTCCAGGTCGTGACCGGAGCGTCCGGGGAGGTGCTCTCCCGCATGATGAGCAGGCCGTTGCCCGCCGTGTCCGACACGAAGAAGTACTGCCCGACCTCTTCGGGCGGCGGCTCATCGATGCGCCGAGCGCCCTGCCGGGAGAGAAGCAGTCCCGTTTCGGCCCCGGATCCGTCCAGCAGCTCGGCGAGGCGCACGGACTCGCGCCGGCCCGTGGGGCTGGCCCACGCGCCGATCGTGCCACGGGAATCGAGCCGCAGGCGATCCTCCGGAAGCGCGAGGATGACGGAGGTCGGCTCGCCACCCTCCCCGGCCACGATGCGAACCGGACCGGTCGGGAGAATGCGCCACGCGGCTCTCGGCACGGGCAGCGAGTCGGCCCGATCGAGGACCATGCGCCACTCGGCGCCGCCGAACCACCCGCGGTAGCGGAGCCGGATCGAAGTCGAGTCGGTCCGGTTGTCGAATCTGAGGTGAAGCAGCGACGGCTCGGGCCCGCGTCCCACGAACGTCAGCTCGGTGTGGTAGAGGGCTCCGGGCACAGGCTCCTCCCGCAGCCGGTCGACTGCGGGCGCGGGCTGTGGAGGAGGTGCGGCCCGGTCCGCGTCCTCGCAGGCCAGTGTCGCCACGACCAGCACGGCGACCGCCGCACCGGGCCGGAGCGAGGCACGGGGCGGGCGACCGCCTTCACGACTCGAGTCGGAGGCGCTCTTCATCTCGATTCGGCGTTTCCACATACGGTCCTCAAGTTACCGGCGCCCGCCGGACCTGTCACCGCCAGCCGTGCCTTCCTATCTTGGGCTACCGCCAATACCGGGCGGCCTCGTGCACCCTCACAGCGTTCGCCATGCAACTGTATACGAAGATCACCATCGCCTTGATTCTCGGCGTTGTCGCGGGCCTGATCGCCAACGCCCTCGCGATCGATCCGCTGGCCCGCCTGCTGATCGCGATCGAGCCGATCGGCGCGGCGTGGATTCGCCTCATCACGATGGTCGTCGTGCCGCTCGTGTTCGCGAGCCTGATCGTCGGTACGGCGAGCCTGGGTGACATCACGAAGCTCGGCCGGATCGGCAGCAAGACGATCGTCTACTACCTCGCCACCACGGCTATCGCGGTGACGATCGGACTCGTGCTTTCCAACCTCATCCGACCGGGCAGCGGCATGAGCCCCGAAGCGCTGGAATCCCTGCGCTCGAGCTACATGGCGGAAGGGGCGAGCCGTGTTACCCTGGCCCAGGACACGCCGGGTCTGGTGGACGTCCTGATGAACATGATACCGCGGAACCCGGTCGCGGCGCTGGCCGCCGGCGACATGCTGCCGATCATCTTCTTCGCCATCTTCCTCGGGGCCGCCATCTCGGCGCTTCCGACGGAACGCCGGGATCACATCGTCGGCTTCTTCGACGGACTGAACGAAGCGTGCATGGTCATGATCCACTGGATCATGAAGCTGGCTCCGTACGCGGTGTTCGCCCTGATCGGTGCCGTGATCGCGCGGTTCGGACTCGACGTCCTGCGGAGCCTCCTGGTGTACGTGGTCACGGTGCTCCTCGGGCTCGTGCTGCACGTGGCGATCACGTACACCGCGGCCATCAAGCTGCTGGCCCGCCGGGCGCCCCGGGAGTTCTTCAGGAAGATCAGGGGCGTGCAACTGATCGCCTTCTCCACCTCCAGCTCCAACGCCACGCTCCCTCTGACGATGGAGACGGCCGAGGAGGAGCTGGAGATAGAGAAGGAGGTGTCCAGCTTCGTGCTCCCGCTCGGCGCCACGATCAACATGGATGGGACCGCGCTGTATCAGGCCGTGGCGACGATGTTCATAGCCCAGGTGCTGGTCGGACACATCTCGCTCACGGCTCAGTTCGGGATCGTCCTGACGGCGACCCTCGCTTCCATCGGTGCGGCCGGAGTGCCGTCGGCGGGGATCGTGATCCTCGTGGTGGTCCTGGAGGGCGTGCTGGCCGGATCGGGGATCGATCCCGCCGCCGGGATCGCGCTGATTCTTGGAGTCGATCGAATCCTCGACATGTGCCGCACGGCGGTAAACGTGACGGGAGATCTCACGGCCGCTGCGGTGATCGAGAGATCGGAATACGAGCACGCCCTGCGGGGAGCCGGGGGCGGGTGAGGACTCAGAGGCTGATGCGCGCCCCGGTCCCCAGGACGCGGTCCACGCGTTCGAGCAGGCCCCGGATCCGGCGTTCTCCGGCGCCAAGGTCACGGCGGGTCTCCGGAACGGAGCGGAGGTCGAGTCGCGTCAGTCCGTTGTCGTCCAGCTTCACCCAGATCGTGAGAAGGCTCGATCCGGTCGAGAAGAAGCCGCGGCAGTGCACCGTGATCAGGCCGAGCTCCTCATCCTGGTGAACGAGCTTCCACCGGCCACGAGACCTCACGTCGTCCAGGAGAGCGTCCCACACGCTCGCGAACGAAGCCGTGTACAGGCGTCCTTCGAGCCCTCCGGCGGCGCGCGTGTCCACCGGTGCGGCATGTGGGGGAGAATCCCGGCGGTGGTCGGCTGAAGAGATCGTCATCGCTGTCGTTTCGGTCCGGCGCCGCCGGTTCGCGGCGCGACACGTTGCCCGCTGTGTGGAATTTCCTTTACGTTTGCGGGATTCCACCCACGGATGAGAACCTCTGAGAAGGCCACATGCAAGCCATACTCCCCCTGGCGGGAAAAGGGACCCGGCTTCGCCCGCACACGCACACGCGGCCCAAGCCCCTGCTGAGGGTCGCGAATCGCCCGGTCCTGGACTACGTGCTGCGCCAGCTCGAAGAGGTCGGCGTGGACGAGATCATCGGAATCACGGGCCACCTGGCTCCCACCATAGAGTCGTGGCTGTCCGAGGAGCACCCGAAGCTGCGCTTCCGGGCGGTGCCCCAGGAGCAGCAGCTGGGCACCGCGGATGCCATACGCCTGGCAGAGCCGTACGTCGAGGGTCCGGTCCTGATCGTGTTCGTGGACACGTTGTTCGACGCCGACCTGGGGCTCATCGACGCGAGGCCCGATGTGGACGGGATCATCTGGGCCAAGGAGGTCGAGGACTACCAGCGCTTCGGGGTGATCGTCACCGACGAGGACGGCCACATGCTGAGGATCGTGGAGAAGCCGTCGGAACCCATCTCGAGGCTGGCAAACATCGGGCTCTACTACGTGAGAGACTGGCGCCTGATGTTCGAGGGCATAGCCCACGTGATGGCGAGCCCGCCGCAGTTCGGAGAGTACTTCCTGACCGATGCCTTCCAGTACATGATCGACCACGGCGACCGAATCCTGACGGCGGAAGTCGATCACTGGTGGGACTGCGGGAAGATCGAGACGCTGCTCGAGACGAACCGGCAAGTCCTCCTCTCGGGAGCCGCCGCCGCGCCCGCCCCGGCGGACGGCGTTCGAATCGTCCCTCCGGTGTGCGTCGCCCCGGATGTGGTTCTGCAGGACGTCGAGATCGGGCCGAACGTGAGCATCGGCTCCGGATCGACGATCCGCGGAGCGCGCCTGCGCGACTGCATCGTGGGGGAGAACACGGTGCTGGAAGGCTGCGACCTGCACGATTCGCTGATCGGCGACCACGTGACGGCCGATGGACTGTCGGGTGCCGCCTCAGTGGGCGACCACTCGGTGTTTCGTGTTCAGGACTGAGCGATCGGAGGCAGGACCGCGATCCCGATCCGGAGGAACAGTGTGGACCCCAACGACCTGATCTACGACTGGAACCGGCTCCCGGGGAGCTTCGCGTACTCGGGCGTGCACGTCGAGCTGGACGATGAGACTCTGAGGGACGGCCTGCAGAACCCCACGGTCAAGGACCCCCCGATCGATCGGAAGATCGAGATGCTCCACCTGATCGCCGAGATGGGGATCCAGTCCGCTGACATCGGCCTCCCCGGCGCCGGACCGAGGGCAAGGGAGGCCGTCCTGGCGCTGGCCCGGGAGATCGCCGACCAGGGCCTTCCGATCGCTCCGAACTGCGCGGCCCGGACCGTCAAGGCGGACATCGCCCCCATCGCGGAGGTGGCCCAGGCCACCGGCCTTCGCATGGAGGTCGGGGCCTTCATCGGCTGCTCGCCGATCCGTCAGTACGCGGAGGGATGGGGACTGGAGATGCTCCTGCGGACGACGGCCGAGGCCGTGACCTTCGCCGTGGAACAGGGGCTCGACGTGATGTACGTGACCGAGGACACGACCCGGTCGCGTCCGAAGACCCTCAAGGCCCTGTACACGACGGCGATCGAATGCGGAGCCCGTCGGATCTGCCTGGCCGACACGGTGGGCCACGCGACTCCCTTCGGGGTGAGGCAGCTCGTGCGGTTCGTCCGCAAGGTGATCTTCGACACGGGCGAGGATGTGAAGATCGACTGGCACGGGCACCGCGACAGGGGGCTCGCGATGCCCAACGCGCTCGCCGCGATCGAGGAAGGCGCCAACCGGGTCCACGGCACGGCGCTCGGGATCGGGGAGCGGGTCGGGAACACGGCGATGGACCTGCTACTCGTAAACCTGAAGCTGCTCGGGATGCACGATGTCGACCTCACCCGGCTGCCCGAGTACTGCCGGCTCGCCGCGGAGATCTGCGGCATAGAGGTGCCGCATTCCTATCCGGTCGTCGGAAGCGACGCCTTCCGGACGGGTACGGGGGTTCACGCATCCGCGATCATCAAGGCGATGAACATGGGCGACGACTGGCTGGTCGATCGCGTATACAGCGGGGTGCCGGCGTCCCTGTTCGGACTCGAGCAGACGATCGAGGTCTCTCCGGTATCGGGGCTCAGCAACGTCCGCTACTGGCTGCGGGAGCACGGGTACGATCCGGAGGACCGGGCCCTGTGCGATGCGGTGTTCGCGCTCGCCAAGCGGAGCGACCACACGCTGACCCGACAGGAGATCGAGGATGAAATCGCGTCGCTGGGGGCGACCGGCCAGGCGCCGCAGGGCGATCCCGATGCGTGAGGGCTGGAACGGAAGGCGCTTCGCTGGACTGACGACGCTGCTGCTCGGCCTCACGGCGATCTTCGCTTCGCTGACCCTGGTGGCGATCGGCCGACCTTCCCTGGCGGCCGGCTTCTCCATCGGCGGCCTCGTGCTCAGCGTGCTGGGCCTCCGTTGGCTTCCAAGCGGCGCTCCGTAGGCTCCGCCGGTCGGGAGC